>Ga0210044_10000285_pt1 | contig 76364 bp, 47 predicted proteins | sample CryGey13umfilter_2_FD_183959 | JGI IMG/M metagenome (GOLD analysis project Ga0210044, IMG submission 183959) | Groundwater microbial communities from aquifer in Utah, USA - Crystal Geyser 4/9/14 3 um filter (SPAdes) (version 2) | ecosystem: Environmental > Aquatic > Deep subsurface >... | reverse complement strand
GTTCAGGCCATCGAAGCGTTCAGTGCGGCGTACAACCAGTCGGCATCCCCTTTCGTTTGGCGCAAGCGTGAGGTCAAGGGGACGCAACTTAGAAATACAATCGCGAACTTATGCAATTAAGCACTAGACTACGTCTGGGACTTCGGCGCCGACGAGAACTACCTCATCATCTCCAGCGACCTCCTCGCCGAACACGGCATCGAGACCTTCGAGATCATGACCGACGCCGCCAGAGAGAACTTCGCCCAGGCCGTGCTCGCCAGCCTCGAAGAGGAAACAGGGCTGCTCGCCAGTCCAGAGGCACTGACGCTGCTGACGAACGTGCGCTCAAGTGGGCTCAAGACTGGGAGCGAGCGCTGGATGCTGCGGCTCACCCAAGAGGACCTACGCCAGCTCTTTGATGACGGCGTCTGGGACGCTTGGCGAGCCGAGAACCTGGGCGAGGGCGGGGATTCTGAGGGAACGACTGCTGCAAACACCGATGGGCTCTCAGGTACGCAGTTGGACACCTACCGTCTGTTCGTCGAGGAGCTCGGGCTCCCATTCCACGACGGCGATGAGCGTGCCATCACCCCTGGGGTGATGCACCTCATCGAGCAAATACATACTAACCCTTATCGTGACGAGATCCTCGATCACCTGCGCAGTGTGGCCCCTCGAGCGACCGACCTCACGACTCAGAACCTCGAGAACGCCCTCAACGACATTGAGGTGGCCGCGGCCGCTACTGACGAGCTTTGGAAATCCGAGAACGACGACGAGGAGCTCACACAGGCCCCGGTCAACAACGAACCGGTCCAAGGCGTGTTCGAAGTCCCCAAGACCCCCGTCTTTGCCAAGCAAGGCGTCGACATCCGTTTCGAGCTGCTGAGCCACAGCGATGTTGCGGTGCAGCCCACCATCAGCGTCGAGTGGCAGATGAAGCTCGATGGCGCGGTGGTCAAGAGCTGGATGGACCAGTACTTCGACGCCAACCGCCCCCTGCAGACCTCCTTCGAGTTTCCAGAGCTCGGCGCCTACGAAGTCGTCGCAGTGGTCCACCACGAGCACTTCAAGCCCGCGGTTTTCCGGGAGCAGATGAAGGTCCTGCCCGCCCTCGAGAGGGCAACCTGGATGGGAATGGAGGTCGGGGAGATCGCAGAGATGCTGCTCGAGCTCAGCGATGGGCTCGTCACCGAGCTGCTCATGTTTCTCTGTGTCGAGGTTCCTGAGATCATCGCGGCGCTGATTCTGTACGTCTTCGCCGTGAACCAAGCCCTGCTGAGCGCGCTGTGCTGGACCATCGAGTGGCTCTACGACCATGCCTCCGAGGGCTGGGACCTGCTCGTCGAGGGCCTAGCCTCGCTCACCGCCGAGGATCTTGGCAGGTTTATTTCGGCGCTGGTTCCCTTGGTCCAGCTGCCAGTCATCGCCGCCCTTCTCGGAGCGTTGCTGCTCGCTGGACAAGACCAACTCGTGCGTGAGGTCCTCGCGTGGATCAACCGAGACACGCTCGAGTACCTCATTTCAGGCGCGACCGATGTGCTCTACCCCATCTTCCTGTGGATCTTGGACGAAGTTTGGCCACAGGGCTTCGGGGTCAGTGGGGCCTTGGGCGTCGGAGCGACGGTAGCGTTCTTCGATGGTGACGTGGACGAGTACGCCCACGCGCTCCGCACCTCCGAGACCGAGCTGACCTACCTCTGCACCCGCACGGGCTCCGTCGGACTCTCGGCGGGTGTGGGCGTCGAGACGCAGCTCGACAAAGGCAAAGCACGCGGCAAGAAGGACACGGGCGTTAACGCGGGCGCGACGGCGGACGCCGGGGCCCACGTCAAAGCCACCGAGCTGCACGAGTTCGTGTTCCCGGTGCTGACCAATCCCAGCGCCTTTGTTGGCTTCCTCGTAGAGCTTGTCGGTCTGACCGAGGTCGTCAATGCGGGGAGCGCCCTCTTTACCTCGCTGGCCGAGCTCAATCCGACGCAGTGGCAAACCCGGCAGAAGCTCGAGCTCGGCGGCGAGTTGACGGGGAGCGCCACGGCGGGCGTCAGGGCGACGACTGGAGGTTCTCAGAAAGAAGCCAAATGGGACCAGACCGAAGGCCGAGGGGACCTGGGTTCACCGAGTTGGTTCCAACGCGCCTTGGGCCTCAACGCAGGCGCCGATGTGTTTGCTCTGTTCGGCCAGGGTGTGGGCATCGAGCTCAACCACGTCAACCGCACGGCCAAGACCGCTGACATGGTGCTCTACGGTGAGGTCAACGCGGTGGTTGAAGCCGCCCTGAACGCGCCGGTCTTGGGCAACCTCATGCGCTTCGTGCCCAATCTTGATGGCGGCGTCGGAGTGCGGTTCAAGTGGCAGGTCACTGACATCGAACAGGAGCCAACCATCGGTGCGGGACCACAGGTCTCCTACTACTTCAAGACGGGCGACCTCGACACCTTCAATGCTGCGGCCACGGATATCGACTTCGAGCTCGACGATCCCACCGCGGTGACCAGCTACCGAGCCTTCATGGACAGCCTCCAAGCGGCGAGAATCCAGCGGCGCTTCCTGCTCGGGACAGGAATTGGCCGCACGTTCAACTTGAACCGCGTCTACCAGGAGAAATTTCAATCGAGGCTGAGTCAAGAGCAGAGAGACTTTGGACTCGACATCAGCGGCTTTGTGGAGCTGCTCATCACGCTCCCCAAGGACTCTGTGCGCGACCTGTTCCAGCAGTTCATGGACCTCGTGCAAGATCCCGCAGAAGCCTTCAGGAGTCTAGAGGCGCTGCTGTCTGGCTCTGTGCAGGAAAGCAACACCGCCGTCGAGGAGATCTACGACATCCTGACCAGCCATCTCGAGTGGGTGAAGCTCCGCGTGGACACCGCACTTGGCGCCTCGGCGAGTGGGAAGGTGGGCGCGGGAGCCAAGGTCCGTGGGCGTGTGAATGCCAGCGCTGGAGTCGTCATGGAGGAGGACATCACCGAGCTCTTCGAGGGTAAGCCCCGCGAGCTCGCCGGGCTGCTCAACGGAGAGCAGGGTTGATGGAGCCGGAGACTCGTCGTCGGGTCTCCTGTTTCGTGTCCTCTCATTCCAACGGGTTCACACGAGAACCGCCCTCCCCTTCCAACCACGCAAACCCTTACAGAATATTGACCTGCGAGCCCTCCCCATCCCTTTTCTGTGCGCGACGACACCCCGCGAGCCGAGCTTCATAGCGCCCAGGCGAACTCGCCTGGGGGTTTTTGTTTACAAGACCCTCGTCGGCCATGCCGGCGGGGGTCTTGTCGATTTCCCCGCGGATTCGCGGGGGTTTGCCTGGAGCGCGGGGCTGACGCCCTGCCCTGTCGGTGCTGTCAGCAAGAGCAGGAGACTCCCGTCTAGGGTCAGAATCTCGGAGGAGACTGAGCATGTTCACGCTCTCTGATGCCGCTGTGTGCACGATATTTGATGGACTGACCATTCGCGCCACGCAGGCGTGTTCATAACCGATGTTTCCTGTTTCCGTTTCCTTCGGGTCTAGAGGGCAGAAGGGATTTGGAAACAGCGGGGGCCGCGTTTCCTGTTTCCGTTTCCCTCGGGTCTAAGTATCTCCGCTCCAACCGGGAGCAGGAGCTGATGCGCAACCTGAACTTCCTCCGCGCGGTCGGAGAGTTCGCCAAGGGCTCGCGCTTCCGCTTCATCGCCGGTGTCCAGGAGAGCCTGTTCGACAACCCGCGCTTCCAGTTCGCGGCCGACAGCTGGCGGCGCGTCAAGGACCGCTTCGAGCAGATGCGCATTGCCCGCGAGGACGTCGCCCACGTCGTCGCCGAGCGACTCCTCAAGAAGGACGCCAAGCAGCAGGCGTTGGTCCGCGAGCACCTGACCAAGTTCGCTTCGCTCTACGGCACGATGAACGAGCGCATGGACGAGTTCGTTCGGCTCTTCCCTGTGCATCCCGCCTATCTCGACACCTTCGAGCGGGTTTACGTCGCCGAGAAGCGCGAGGTGCTCAAGACCCTGAGCGCCGCCATTCGCCGCATGCTCACCGAGACCGTGCCGGCCGACGAGCCCGGGCTCATCGCCTACGACTCGTACTGGCAGAACTTGAAGGACAACCCGTCGTTCCGCTCGGTCCCGGAGATCCGCGACGTCATCGAGAAGGCCGACGTCCTCGAAGCACGCATCCAGCAAGCTTTCACCCGACCGCAGTACCGGCCAGCCGCCCTGCGCATCATCCACGCGCTCTCGGTGCACCGGCTCACGACCAGCGACATCTTCGCTCCCATCGGCGCGACCGCCGAAGAGCTGCGGGACGACCTCTGCGTGCTGCTGCCGTTGCCCGAGCGCGACGCGGAGTTCCTCAAGACGGTCGTCGAGACGGTGCTGCGTGAGATCGTCAAGACGGTGAGCGGGCAGTTCCTCTCGTTCAACCGCGAGAACGGTCAGTACTACCTTGACCTCAAGAAGGACATCGACTTCGACTCGCTGATCGACAAGCGGGCCGAGTCACTGAGCGACTCGCAGCTCGATCGGTACTACTTCGACGGCCTGCGCCGCGTCGTCCTCGAGGACCCGGAGGCGCCGCCCTACGTGTCCGGCTACCGGATTTGGGAGCACGAGCTCGAATGGCGCGAGCGCAAGGCTGGCCGTAGCGGCTACCTCTTCTTCGGCGCGCCGAACGAGCGCTCCACCGCGCAGCCACCCCGCGACTTCTACATCTACTTCATCCAGCCGTTCGAGGCGCCGTACTTCAAGGACGAGCGGAAGTCGGACGAGGTGTTCTTCCGGCTCACCCAGCGCGATGACGAGTTCGATCGAGCGCTCAAGCTCTACGCGGGCGCGCGCGAGCTCGCGGCAACGGCGTCCGGCAGCAACAAGAAGATCTACGACGACAAGGCGCTCGAGCACCTGCGCACGTTGACCCGCTGGCTCCAAGACAAGCTCACGACCGTCTACGAGATCACGCACCAGGGGAAGCCGCGCACCCTCGGCGAGCTGCTCCAGACCCTCTTCGCGCGCGCGCCGTCCCGTGGCGGCGTCCGAGACTACGTCGACGTGGCGGCGGCGGTGTCGCTCTCGACCCACTTCTCCGACACGGCGCCCGACTACCCGATCTTCGACACACCGATCACGCGAGCGAATCGTAGCCAGGCTGCGCAGGACGCCCTCCGGTGGATCGCCGGCAGCGTCAAGAGCAAGCTCGGCGCCTCCGTCCTGGACGCGCTCGAGATGCTCGACGGCGACCAGCTCCGCCCCCGCGAGTCGCGCTACGCCAAGCACGTCATCGAGCAGCTCGGGGCCAAGGGCGAGGGCCAGGTCCTCAATCGGTCGGAGCTGGTGCAGGAGCATGCCGGCATCGAGTACTGGACCCGCTTCCGTCTCGAGCCCGAGTTCCTCGCTGTCGTACTCGCTGGGCTCGTGCATAGCGGCGACGTCGTCCTGAGCATCACCGGCAAGAAGATCGACGCCGGGTCGATCGACCACTTCGCGAAGCTCGCCATGGGCGACGTCGCGCAGTTCAAGCACCTCGAGCGGCCACGGGACCTGCCGCTTGGTGCCCTGCAGGAGCTGTTCGACCTGCTCGGCGTGCCGAAGGGCTTGATCGTCAACCCCGCCAAGCGTGACGACGCCGTGACCCAGCTTCAGGCGAAGGTCGCCGAGCTGGTCAACAAGGTCGTCCTCGCCCACGCGCACGTGTTGGACCTCATCCTCTGGGGCAAGCCGATCCTGTCGGACCAGGAGCAGACCGAGTGGCGCCAGCGTCTCGGTGACCTGAAGCGCTTCCTCGAATCGCTCCAGGCATTCAACACCGCGGGCAAGCTCAAGAGCTTCCCGCACGACGTGCCCACCATCCAGGCACAGCGGCCAGGCTTGGCGCTGGTGCGCGAGGTGGAGGAGCTCGTTGAGCTCGTCCAACAGGTGGGGCCGACGACGTCGTACCTCGGGAAGGCCGAGGCCGTGCTTCAGGCGGGCCACCCCTGGGTCGACCAGATGCGAGAGCGTCGTGGCGAGCTCATGACCAAAATCACGAGCCCCAAGCATCGCGCCGACTCGGGCTTCCAGCGCTCGCTCGGCCAGGCGCTGGCCGAGCTAAAGACCGCCTACCAGGGCGCGTACCTTGGAAGCCACGGCCAAGCACGCCTGGGCGCGACCGACGACCAGCGCAAGGCGCGGCTCGGCCAGGACCCTCGGCTCAAGCAGCTCCAGCAGCTGTCGACCGTCGAGATGATGCCGACACAGCAGCTTCGCGACTACCAGAACGCGCTCTTTGGGTTGAAGACGTGCTTCAGCCTCACCAAGCAGGACCTCGAGGCCGACCCGATCTGCCCCCACTGCGCCTTCCGCCCGGTGGAGGAGCCCTTCACGGGAACCAAGGTCGGCGACCGCATCCCGCAGCTCGATGGCGAACTCGACGAGATGGTTCAGAGCTGGACGAACACGCTGCTCGGCAACCTCCAGGACCCGACGGTGGCCGGCAACATCGAACTTCTCGGGGCCGGCGACGGACGCGACGCCGTCCAGACCTTCCTCGCCGAGAAGGGGCTGCCCGACCCGGTGAGCCCGGCCTTCGTCAAGGCGCTTCAGGAGGTCTTGAGCGGCCTCGAGAAGGTGGTGCTCACCGAGACGCGGCTGCGTTCGGCGCTCACCGAGGGTGGCGTGCCCTGCACGATGGGAGAGCTCAAGGAACGGTTCGAGAGCTTCGTCGCCGACGTCACCAAGGGCAAGGACCCGACGAAGGTGCGCTTCGTCGTGGAGCGCTGATGACTGCAATGCCCGAGACGACTGCCGAACAATGGCCATTGCGCCGTGGGAGCCTCATCTACCCGTCGCCCGTTGCGATCGCGTGCGGTCGTGTGCTCCGTGCACGGAGTGCTGCCGAGCGAGTCAACGCTTGCCTGAAAGCGGCGGAGGTCCTCACCCGCTACCTCGCCGCGGTGGCGGTCGCGTCATTTGCGACGCGAGAGGATGATGCAGAGGCGAAACTCAGCGAGCTGAATGGCAACCTCTCGTTCGGCCATTTCCTGACGACCGTACAGGAAGTGGCGGCGGCCAAGGGGCAGCATCCGGCTTCACCCTTGCTCGCGCAGGGATTCAAGAAGACGAAGCGAAATCAGGACGTACTGCGCGGCAAGACGGACGCCGCGTTGGTGGCGCTGCTCGAGCTGCGCAACGACCTTGGGCACGAGCTACGGAACCTCGACGATGCCAAGGCGGCCGCGATCGAAGCGGCGCGCTCGCCGCTCGCGCAGCTAAGCTAATGGATGCACTGGACGGTGTCGAAGCGCTCCTGTCCAAGCCGCTATTCGTCGTAGAGAACCAGGAGTGGACTCGCGAGGCCCTCGTCGTTCGCCGCCTGCTGCTGATGGGAGAGTCGTCGGACCCCACTCCGCAGTTCATCAAGGTCGGACACGACACGGGGGGAGTCGGGGCCACCGGTACGCCGTACCTCGCGATCAACAAGACGTGCCTGCAGCTTCCGCCCTGGCTGCTCTGGGGGATCGATCACCGCAGGCAGAACTTCGCGCTGCTCTTTCTCGATGCTATCGAGGATGCAAGAGCGCGCTACTGCACGCTCGACGGGAGCGAGCAGCACCAAGGCGACGGGATCGCGGCGACGATCCGAGAAGTCTACTCCGGTGCCCGTAGGCCGTCCGACACGGTCGTGCTGATCGATGGCCGGCACCTCGCGGGCGAGTGGGCCGAGACCCGAAAGCACATTGAAGAGAGCGGACGCCGGCAGGATGGGCTCGTCGATTGGCACGCGTTCGACCCCGCCACGGTCAAGTGGTTCGCCGGACTCTTGGAGCCAGGCGCCGCGGACGCCCACGCGACGATTCGGGAGCGCCTGCTCGACGGGCGATTCCAGGTCGAGCCCGACGAGCTGCGCCAGCTTCGGCTGCTGTTTGGACGCCCCGCTTCCGTCCGGTCCGAGCTTCAGCGAGACGTGCTCGACCTTCGCGTCATCGACCCGACCACGCTGCGACCGTCGCAGCGGGATCTGGTGGAGTCCGCGAACCTCCTCGAGGCCCTGAAACGAGCCATCCGCTTCTTCGCCGCCCAGACCGGCATGGGAGAGGTCGCTCCCGAGGACCTGCGGAAGACCGATGGATCCCTCGACTACATTACCCTCCGAGAGATCTTCGTGAACCAGGCGGTCCACCAAGACTACCGTGACTCGAGCGCGGCGGGTCAGATCGAGATCCATCCGAGCAAGGTGACCGTGTTCAACACGGGGTACTCGCTGGTGGCGCCCGAATAGCTCCTGGATGGCGGGAAGAGTCAGTCCCGCAATCCGCTGATCGCGCGCGCGCTTCGGTCCATTGGCTTTGCGGAGATCGCCGGGTCCGGCATTCGCGCCGTTCACCGTGCGTGCCAGCAGGCCCGGCGGAAGGCCCCGACGTTCGAGAGCGATAGGGCCGCCAACACCTTCGCCCTGACGCTCGACTGGTCTGAAGGTGCCGTGGAGGTCGACACGTACTGGCAGACGCTGGTTGGAGTCCATCGGAGGGGGCGTGGGCGTTCATCAAGGAGCACTTGAACAACGTCCCCGTGTTCGTCGGCCGCTCGAACGAGGGTGAGGTCGTTGCCGAGCGCACGGCGCAGATGCTGCTCGACCGGATGATCGCCTTCCACGTGCAGCGCGGCATCAGCGTGCCGCTCTCCGGCCCCGAATTCCTCCAGGGGCTCTCGCAGCGCTTTCCCGAGCGCGATGGCATGTACTTCTTGCCGGACCAAGTGGCGGAGTACGACCGCAAGCGCACGAGCGTCGGCGCGCTTCGACAGCTCAGCCTCTTCGTCAACGACGAGGCGAGCGCCATCCAGTGGGTGCGCCAGCAGCTCCAGGACAAGCCGCAGAGCTTCCAGGACCTCACGCCGCAGTACATGCGCGAGGTGCAAGCGTGGGCGAAGCATGAGGAGACGGTCGAGCTCAAGGTCATCCTCGACCAGAGCTTCCTCTACTACGACGGCCGCGGGTCTGTGCCGAGCCAGATTCACCGCTACCTCTCGACCAACTTCAAGGACCTTCGCAACCTCGAGAAAGAGGATCCCCGCCTCGTCGAGAAGGCCCGCGACCGTTGGTACGTGCCGGATCCGAATAAGCAGGCCGAGCGCGAGCTCGTTCGCGAGAAGGCGCTCCTCAAGGAGTTCGAGGAGTACAAGACCAGCACCCAGCGCAAGCTCATGGTCTTCCGCACCGAGGCCGTGCGGGCCGGGTTCAAGGGGTGCTGGCAGGAGCGCGAGTACGGCACGATCGTCAAGGTCGCCGAGAGGCTCCCCGAAGCCGTCCTCCAAGAGGACGAGAAGCTGCTCATGTACTACGACAACGCGCTCACGCGCCTCGGAGACGAGTGAGGTCAATCGATGAGCGTGTTGACGGGTGACTGGTGCTACAGCCTCGACCACGATGAGCCCGGCCGGATCATCGCGCTCGAGGCCGTGTGGGGCGAAGAGACCGCTCAGGTCTGGCTCGCCCGGCGCGACGCCGTCGTCCGCCTGCACCTGAGTCGCCTCCAGCCGCTCGCCGAGGCCGTCGCCCCGACGCTTGACTACCTGGGGTACGTGGCCGCGGCCGCCCGCATCCTGGACGCGATGGAGCGCGACGCGCTCATCGCGCCACTCGAGGGCTCCGTCATTCCGCTTCCCCACCAGCTCGACGCGCTGCAGCGCGCGATGTCTGGCGACCGCGTGCGCTACCTGCTCGCGGACGAGGTCGGCCTCGGCAAGACGATCGAGGCCGGGCTCATCCTCCGCGAGCTCAAGGTCCGCGGCCTGGCGAAGCGGATCCTCGTCGTCGCCCCCGCGGGGCTCACGAGCCAGTGGGTCAGCGAGATGCAGAGCCACTTCAACGAGGACTTCCGGCTGGTGCAGCCGGGGAACTTCCCGGCCTGGCGCCAGCTCGCCGGTGTCGACGAGAAGGAGAACCTCTGGCGTCTGCACGACCAGGTGGTGTGCCCGCTCGACTCGATCAAGCCCATGGACGCGCGCCGTGGGTGGTCGCGCGAGCAGGTCGCGAAGTACAACCGCGAGCGCTTTGAAGACCTCGTCTCGGCCGGCTGGGACCTGGTCGTCATCGATGAGGCCCACCGACTCGGGGGCAGCTCGGAGCAGGTCGCACGCTACCGCCTCGGCGAAGCGCTCGCGCAGGCCTCGCCGTACCTGCTGCTGCTGTCGGCGACGCCGCACCAGGGCAAGACGGACGCATTCCGTCGCCTGGTGGCGTTCCTCGACGCCGACGCCCTGCCAGATGACGAGTCGGTTACCCGCGACAACGTCGCGCCCTACGTCATCCGCACCGAGAAGCGTCGGGCCATCGACGCCGACGGGAAGCCCCTGTTCCGGCCGCGCTACACGCAGATCGTGTCGGTCGAGTGGGATGCCTCGCGTGAGGAGCAGCGCGCTCTCTACGAAGCCGTCACCGAGTACGTTCGTGAGGGCTACAACCAAGCACTCCGCGAGAAGAGGACAGCCATCGGCTTCCTCATGATCCTGATGCAGCGCCTCGTCACGTCGAGCACGGCCGCGATCCGCACGGCGCTCGAGCGCCGTCTGGAAGTGCTCGAGCTTCCCTCCGGGCAGCTCTCACTCTTCGGCGAAGACGTCGGCGACGACTGGGTCGAGCTCGACGGCCAGGACCAGATGGAGTCCCTGCTGCAGAACCGCCTCAAGGGCCTGAAGAACGAGCGCGCCGAGGTTGAGCTCCTGCTCTCGGCTGCACGCCGCTGTGAAGCCCGCGCTCCGGACGGCAAGGCGGAGGCTCTGCTCGCCTGGATCCAGAAGCTCCAGCGCGAGGAGAGCGACCCTGCGCTGAAGGCGCTCGTGTTCACCGAGTTCGTGCCAACGCAGACGATGCTCGCCGAGTTCCTGCGGCAGCGCGGCTACACGGTCGTTTGCCTCAATGGTTCGATGGACATCGAGGCCCGGAAGGCGGTCCAGCGCGCCTTCGCCGGCGACGCCCATGTATTGATCTCCACCGACGCCGGCGGCGAGGGGCTCAACCTGCAGTTCTGCCACGTCATCGTGAACTACGACCTGCCGTGGAACCCAATGAAGCTCGAGCAGCGGATTGGGCGCGTGGACCGCATCGGGCAGAAGCACGTCGTCCGTGCCATCAACTTCGCGCTCGAGGACACGGTGGAGCTGCGCGTGCGTGAGGTCCTCGAGGAGAAGCTCCAGCGCATCCTCGAAGAGTTCGGCGTCGACAAGCTGTCCGACGTCCTCGACTCCGAGGAAGGCAGCGTGGACTTCGAGCAGCTCTACGTCGGTGCGGTGCTCTCCCCCGAGGAGGCCGAGGCGCGGGCAGAAGCGTTGGCAGAGTCCATCAGGGCCCGTGCCCGTTCCGCCCGGGAGGGCGCCGCGGTACTTGGCGCGACCGACCAGCTCGACCCATCGGCGGCCCAGAAGGTCGCAGGGCACCAGATGCCCTTCTGGACCGAGCGCATGACGGTCTCGTGGTTGCGGACTCAGGTCGACCGTGGCGCCCAGGTGCAGCCTCGCGGGCAGGGGGTCTACGACCTCGTCTGGCCCGATGGCCGAGAGAACTCCTCGGTATCTTTCAGCCGTGGTGCGGCCGAGGACCCCGGCAAGACGGTCGTGACCATCGAGGACCCGCGCGTCCGAGGTTTGACCACGCGGATTGCGCCGCATGCGCCGGGGCTGCCGGTTGCCCAGCTCATTGTTCCAGGCGTCTCGGACAAGGTAGTCGGGTTCTGGTCGCTCTGGCGGGTTGGCCTGTCGACCTTCGATGGCCGCGAGCAGCGCATCCTTCCGATCTTCGTCACGCTGGAAGGGCAGGTGCTCGGCCCGACGGCGCGCGTCGTTTGGGATCGATTGGTCGAGCTCGCGGATGGGCTCGAAGTGCGCGCCGCGCCGACGCCTGCCGATGCTGCTGCGATCCGCGCCTTCGAGCAGTCCCGCGTCGCAGCCGAGCAGCAGGGCAAGGCACTGTTCAACGAGCTGCTCCAGCGTCATCGCGAGCGAATCGGCCAGGAGCGCCGGAAGATGGCTGTTGCGTTTGCCGCGCGCCGTCGGGCGGTCGAACGGCTCGGACTACCGCAGGTGCGCGACTTCCGCCTTGCTCAGCTCACGCAGGAGGAAGCGTCTTGGCGGCACGACCTCGTGCCGCGAGAGCATGGGCTTCCTGACCTGAGCCCGCTCCTGTTGGTCGCCATCACACGCGTGGAGGGGACGCCATGACCCAGCGAACGGGTGGCTGGCGCGCCCCCATCCTTCAACACTTCAGCGAGGCGAGCGCCAAGGCGGGGCGCCTCACGGTCGTGAGCGACCCTGACGAGCTGTTGACCGAGCCCGGGGTGGTCGAGCGCCTCGCCGAGCGTGGCTTCGAGCTCATCACCTTCGGCGACCCCGTGGGGTTTCGATACGCCTACGAGAGCCGCTTCCGCCAGCACTGGGATCGCGGAGAAGCCACGCATCTGGTCGTCGTCATCCGCACCGATCACGGCGACCTGAGGAGCATCCCCCACGACCTGCTGGAGGAGGCGCGTGAGAGCGGTCGTGTGCTGTCGTTCAGTCTCGTCGACCTGTTCCCGACGTTGGCTCCCAACGTGGTCGACAAGCTGGATCAGCAGCACTTCGATGCGCTGTCACTCGCCGTAGAGAAGGCGAGCCCGGGCAACCTCGGCACGAACGCGACGCGCGACTTCGTCTTGAGGCATGTCTTCGAGATCGCGCCGGAGCTTGTCAAGAAGCCCGCCGACCTGCTCCGTGTTCTTCTTCGTCGCCACTACCGGTCTCAGGTCTTCCCCGCGAGCTTCGACGACCGGTTCATCGAGCTGCTGACGCAAAACAAGGCCTGGCGATCGTGGCCCCTGGAGCGGATCGTACCGAACCGCGAGGCCTTCCTGACCTTCCTTGCGGAGCGTTGGCCCCACTTCCTCGTCGCCAACGGCTTCGAGGTCGTGCCCGGTCGCGAGCCTCCCCAGCCGAGCATCTCCGGGCCGCTCGATCTTCCGTTCGACCACGACGACGTGCGCGTCTACATGGACAACCTCTTCGTCGAGGGGCTCCTCGAGCCAACCCCCGCGGTGCGAGCGGTCGACGACGAGCGGTGGTTCGCCGTCGGGATCGCGGGCTCGCCTGCGTCGAGCTCTGAAGGTCGGTTCTTCCACCTGCTGGACGAGTTGGCTCCGGCCATTCCGAACACTGAGGAGGCCACCTTCCAGCAGTGGCAGGAGTTCGCCCTGCGCTGGGGCACCTGGGTGCGCTTGCGCTGGCAGACCCAACCCGACCGGGATGCCCAAAGCGAGGCAGATGCCGTTGCATTCGTGACGCGCGTACAGGCGGCGTTTTCGACCTGGCTCCTCCGGCGATTCGGACCGATGTCGTCGCTGCCCTACCTACCGCGGCCGGTCCTGGGACACCACGTGCCCCACTACCTCGCTCATCACCTGGGGCAGCCGGGTACGGAGCGCGTCGCGCTGCTCGTGATCGACGGAATGGCCATCGACCAGTGGCGCATCGTCAGAGACGCCATCGACGGCTTCCACATCGATGAGCACGCGATCTTTAGCTGGATCCCGACGCTCACCCAGATCGGACGGCAGGCCATCTTCTCGGGCCGAGTCCCGCTCGAGTTCGCGACGAGCATCGAAGGCACCCACCGTGAGCCGCAACACTGGTCGAACTTCTGGCAGGACCGCGGGCTGCCGGAGCGCGCGATCCGGTACCTGAAACCCCAGGGCAAAAAAGAGTCTTTCGAGCCGCTGGCCGAGGACATCCTGAGCGCGGCGGATGACAAGAGCGTGAGCGTCATCGGCGCCGTCATCGGGCTGATCGACCAGAGCATGCACCAGGTCGGTCTCGGGACGCCGGGCCTCCACGGCCTTGTCGAGGTCTGGGCCAGGACCAAGCAGCTCTCGGGGCTCGTCAGCGCCCTGATTCAGCGAGGCTTCGCCGTGTTCATCACCGCGGACCACGGCAACGTCTTCGGACGGGGTTTCGGAAAGCCGGACGTGGGAGCGACCGCGCAGCAGCGAGGCGAGCGAGCCCACATCTTCCGCAACAAGGACTTCCGCGACAACACGGCGCCGCAGTACCCCGACGCCATCGAGTGGCCGCAGGCCGGTCTCCCCGAGGACTACTTCCCGCTGATCGCGCCATACGGCTCCTGCTTCATGCCGGAGGGCAAGGAGGCAGTCAGCCACGGCGGCATCGCGCTCGAGGAGGTCATGGTGCCCTTCGGCCGCATCTCGGAGGGGCCATGACTCGGCGCTCCAGCATCGGCTTCGACCGGCGCATCGATCTCGCGTGGCTCGACGCGGCCGCCGCTCAAGTGGCGGCGGAGGCCCCGCCCGACGAGATGCGAGCGTACCTTTGGAAATTGCTCGAGGGCGTGCTGAGCGGCGACAAGTTCAACAGCGCCCGGGGTAAGACGGTCACCGTCTTGAATCACATCTGGGGCGAGGTCCCTGATGGCGCCGAGGCTCTTCGGCAGCGCGCCACTTTGCATCTGGCCGGGTGCACTGCCGACGAGAGGCTCGCCCTGCACTGGGCAATGATGGTGGGCACGTATCCGGTGTTCACGGATGTCGCGGCAGCCATCGGTCGCCTCCTGACGCTGCAGGGTAGCTTCACCCTCGCGCACCTGACGCGCCGCCTCGTCGGCACGTGGGGTGAGCGCTCGACCCTCGAGCGCGCTGGGCAACGCATCGTTCGCTCCATGATCCAGTGGGGAGTGCTGCGGGACACCGCAACGCGAGGGATGTACGAAGGCGTACCCCGTCGCAGGAAGGTTGGGCCGGCCGTGGGCACGGTGCTCATCGAGGCGCTGCTCGTCGACGCCGAGGAGGCATCGATCCCGCTCGACCAGCTGATCGGGCATCCTGCGCTCTTCCCCTTCGAGGTCGGCCTGAACGCCAGTCACGTCCGCGACGCCTCCCAGTTCCGAGTGCATCGGCAGGGGCTCGACTCGGACTTCGTGGAATTGCAAGGGGGCAGAGCCTGATGCACAGCGACGCGCGACAACTTCCATGGTTGGTCTGTGGACCGCGCCCTGATGTCGTTTGTGTACCCCCAAGAGAGCGACATCCAGGGGCTGGCTGAGGTGCTCGAATCCTTGGGCTATGCGCCAAGTGAGGAGGCGATGGCGGCGGCGGGGGTGCACTCTGGGGCGTCGAATGGAGGCACGGGCGGCCTCAAGCTCCGACACGAGAACTACCGCGTGATGATCCGTTCGACCGTCGCCGAGATGGAGCGTCATGGCGCCGGGCCGCCGAAGTTCTGCCCCGGAGAGCGCTGTCACGCGGGTTTGGCCGTCGCGGAGGTGTTGCGCAGCTTAGGAAAGTGAGGGGATTGGCTGCTTGAGCGCACGTCTTCTTGCTAACTGCAGGCAATTTCTGCGTGCCGCGCCTGGATCTTTGAGGTCAGGGACCGTTATCTTCGGCTCCTGCGCCGACAAAGCTTGGTGTCAAATAGAATCCAAATGGGGGAGATGATGAGCTGGAGCCGAGACATCCTGTGTGTGTTGGTGCTGATCTGCGTGACTCTCGGGGGACTGAGCACGGGTTGCGAAGAGAAGGCGACCGAGTCCAAGACCGAAGAGCCCCCCAAGAACGTCGATCCTGGCGGGCCGTTCTTCCACCAACAATCGGTGGAGAATCTCGAGGCGTTATTCAACGAGCTCAAGATGGCGGCCGACTCGGACAACTTGGCGCGGGCCGCGATGCTGACTCGTGCCCTTATGCCGGATCGCGCAAGGCTCATGGCGGTGCTGCGCGACGACACCCCCGAGGCGGTGCTCCAGCAGAACCTGGACGACCTCCAGAACCGCTTTCCAGACGACGAGAGCCTGGGCTGGAAGTTCGTCCCGACGCTCAAGTCGGAGTCCACGTTCAAGGTCTCTTTTGCCTCCGCCGAGCTGCTCTGGACTTTTAGGAAGAACACCGCGGCCCAACTCTTCCCCACCGGGATCACCGATGCGGCCAAGTTGCTCTTCAAGCCTGACACCGTCTTCTACATCGTGGAGGCGAAGGAGCCCCGCAGTGAAGAGATGGGGAGCCGGTTCCAGCCCTTCTTCTGGGATGGCAAGCAGTGGACCTACCTGGGCGAAATCTGGCGCTTCGTCCAGGTGCCAGAGGTGATGAATCTGACCCGCGAGGAGTGCTCGGCCATGTTCGACAAGCAGACGATTCACCTGGGCGAGCAGGAGAACAAGGCGGATCGCAAGATGGGACGACTGTTGGGACGCAAGATGGCGACCGAGGGAGTGGATCGGTGCATCAAGAACGGGCTGCCGCGTTCGGTCTACGACTGCCGCATGGCCGCGGCAGACAGCGACGAGTGGACCGCCTGCGATCCCCCTTGGTGAGCGGTCGCGGCTGGACTAGGGCTCGACTTGCGGGTGGGTCACCTCCATCGGTGCCTCCCCGGGCGTGACGCTGACATCTTCACAAGTATCAACGACCAGAACGAGGTTCTCGATCGTCCCGCTGGCACCCCGGCCTGTGCAATATTCCTCGACCGCTTTTGCGGCGCTCGAGCTTGTGGGAATCGAGGTCTGGGTAGCGGGCGGCGTCGTAGAAGGGAACAGGCTTGCGGGATTTCATCGACTCTCCTGCCACGGAAGTTCTGGGAACCGGGGGCTACTTGACTTCTCCGCGCTCGGGATAGACGGGTTCGGCGAGGCCGCCGTCAACGGGGCCTAGGTCTTCACAGGTGACCACGGTCAGCACCAGGTTCTCGACGGTTGCCGTGGCCTGAGTCTCCTGAGTGTAGGAGGCCTCGATGGCGCGCGCGACGGTCGTCTGCATCTTCTCAATGTCCTCGGCGGTCCGCAGCTCGTTGCACGTCGTGCCGGTGCGGATGGCCGTCTGGATGGCTGCCATGATCGTCTCGTTCCCAGTCGAGAACGTCGCAAAGTCCGAGTCGTAGGTCGTGAAGCGCACCTGAAAGGTAACGTACTGCTCGTGCTGAAGATAGACCGTCCCATTGCCTGAGGTCGGCAGCTGCACGGTGAAGTAGTCTGGGGCGTGCATCCCACCAGGCATGGGAACGTCGTCGGGACCGGTCGGCGCTTCCGCGAACACCGCTGCGGGGAGCAGGGCCGCGACCGCGCCCACGCCGAGCGCCCGAAAGAACTGCCGTCGTGGGAGCGTCTTCAACTCAGGATACTTCGCCTCGTCATATTGACGCAGAGGGCTTCGCTGTTTCATGGGGTCACCTGTGCGGGGTGCATCGGTTCGGCGACATCTCCCAGCATGGGAGCGGTGTCTTCACAGGAATTGACGAGCAGGACGAGGTCCGCAACGTCTCCGACTGCCCCTTTCCCTTTGCAGAACGCTTCGATCGCCAGGGTGAGGTCGGTCTCGGCCTTGGCGAGGTCCTCGGCGCTGTCGAGCTGTCCGCAGTTCGCTTTGGCCAGCGTCTCTTGCACGACGAGCAGCAGGGCATCCTGATTCGCAGAGGCATAGTCCCCAAGACTGGCTGCGTAGGTCGAGAAGCGGACCTGGAAAGTGAGGTACTGCTCGCTCTTGAGGTAGACAGAGGCGGTGCCGGTGGTGGGCATGACGAGGGTGGCATAGACCGGCGCGGGCATGTCTCCGCCCATCCCCATCTCCGGGTCGCCGGCATAGGCCACCGAAGTGACCGCCGCGCTGCAGGCTACGACCATTGCCCCCGTCCCGAGCGAACGTAGGAACGTGCGTCGGCTGAGCCGGTGCGCCTCGAGGTCCGGGTATTTGGGGTCGTCATAGTTGCGAAGGGGCCTGCGAGACTTCATCGGTCGACTCCTTTCCGGTTGTTCAGCCGGAGAGGTGAAACGCGCGAGAGGAGGGTTGGATCTACGTCGAAGCGAGTTGGCGCGAGAATAAACTCGTTCGGGCGATCTTTCAACGGGTCTCGCCCTGAGTCGGGTTCACGAATCGGCAACAACACAGGTGTTCCTGCCCCGCAGCCAGTCCACTGGACTCGATTGCCTAGCGGTGTGCGGCGAACTGGAAATTTGAACTCCCTGTCCCGTCCTGACGATCAGAGAATAAAGATCAAGAGGACGCCCATAATCACGACCAAGGCGACCAACGCCCCCATGACGAGGACCAAGGTGCGATCGCTCTCACCGTGCTCCTTGTCGAGGTCAGAGGAGGTGGGCGTGTTGCGTTTGATGGCCGCGGCACTGGGCAACGACCGGGACACTGCGACGGGCCCAGGAGGCGGCTCGATGAGGGCGTCGTCCGAGAGCCAGACGTCGGTGTTGCTCTTCTGCGCCATGTCCGCGAGCATCTGCTGAGCGATGAGCAGAGAGTCCTCTTGCTCGCTGACCTCACGAGGGTCTACTGGGGAGTTGTCCGCAATCTTGGAGAGCATGCGCTGGGCGATCAGGAGAGAGTCCCTTTCGGATTGCGCGTTGGGCTGCTCGGCGGCCATCTGGAAGAGCATCTGCTGAGCGATCATCAGAGAGTCGCGTTGCGCCGCGACCTCCTGTGGCGTCGGTGCCGACTGTCCTGAAACCATGCGGTAGAGCATCCGCTCAGCCACCAACAAAGAGTCGTGCTCTGGCTTGGTCTGGACCGGAAACTCGAACCGTTTGGGCTGAGCTGCCTCTTTTGCCGCCGCCAGTTGGGCGTCACTCCAGCCCACTGGGCGCCCCATCGGGGGCTGCTTCGCTGCCATGCTTCCTCCAAAAAACTCAACGAAACTGCGGCGCTAGAGCCCACAAGGACACTGCGGTGTGATGAGCACGGCGTCGAAAACGAAATCGCCGAGGCGCCCAGTATACGGCGGACGCTCCACCGATGCAGGTTTTTGTGGTTCGACGATCACGAGCGTAGGGACACACGGTGCCTCACCTCGAGCCACTCGGTGTGCACGATCGGCGTTCAGCTCCACTTGACAAGAACGAGCGTCTTCCTTCATACAGCCGAAGTACTCTTTATCAAGAGGGGAAAACTGGACAGCATTAGTCCAAATCGTGGCCCGCTCTTCGCCCCTGCGATGCCCTTGCTCGCATCCAAACCGACTAGAAATCAATACTTTCTCTCTCCCGCAACAGAAAGTCGGAAACCTATTTGCTGATTTGGCCGACAACCCCTTTTCGCTTCGCCCTCGAACCTGGAGGTCCACAATGAAAGTCCTTGCTGAGCTCAAACCGAAATGCTGGCTACTTCTCGCCTTGCTCCTCGTGCTCTCGCCCGCGTGCCTCAGATCCCGCGGCCACGGACTCGACGGAGATGCTGTCGATGCCGAAGACGACGGGACCAATGAGGTCAGCGGTGACGCCTCGACCGAGGTCGACGCCACCGTCGAGACCGAGGTCGACACGAGCGACGTGATCGTCCCCCTTGGAAACACGGGTTGTCCTGCTACCACCGGCGCCAAGCTCAGTGGCGTCGCGCGCATCGAGACCTTGCATCCGACGCCCAGAATCACGGGACCCGACGTTTTGGTGAAATTCCCCTGCGGCCGAGAGCTCGACGATCCCAGCAAGGACACCTGCGGACACGGGCAGATCTTGGTGTGGCTCTGCACCAGCCCCGACTGCAGCGCGGCCTTCGACCCCGTGCGCACCCACATCAACCCCGAAGGTCAGCTCGATCCTCGGCAGACCAGCTTCGACAGCGAGCCCTTCGAGTTCTGCGGCCTGAGCGACGGGACCTACTACCTCCTCCCCATCGTCGACCATGACGGCGACGAGGCCCTGACCGACATGGACTGGACCATGGGCATCAAGAACCTAGGAAGCACCTCCGTCAGCTGGCCCGCGCGCGTCGCTGGCTACGAGGTGAGCGTCGCTGGTGCGGACGTCACGCTCCCCACTGCGTTGGCTTCGAGCAGCGCTCAAGCCTCGCCGGTCGTGGTCAACTACTTCTACTACCGCCATCCGACCCCCATCCGACCGGCCGAGCCGAGCTGGCTCTTCATGACGGCGAGCATGCACCCCGACGTCTCGACGACCGGCGTGGGCGTCCGCGCGCTCGACCTACAGAGTGGCCAAGAATTCGACCAGATCGCGGGCCCGAACCTCGACGCCGCTTCGCTCGCCCTCGACGGCGCACGCTACGAAGGCGACCTCGAGACCCTGGCGCGGGACGACCACACCGTCTTCCTCGGCACAGACCGACACGGCGTCATCCTCTCGGTCGCCCTGTCGCCCACGGGCGCAATCCAGCAGGGACACACCATCGACTTGCGCAACTCCGGCATCACCTTCGGCAGCAGCGACGTCTCTCATCACGCCGCCGTCGGCCGTTCGCCCAACCACGACTGGTTGCTCGTCGCCAATCGCGAGATCGCCGGCAAACCCATGCCTCACCAGCCCCGCAACCCGCTCTTCGCCATCAACATCGACAACCTCGCCACTGCGGACATCACCGACGCCGTGGCGCTCAACAGCATCACCAACCTGCCTCTCGACAAGGTTCGCTTCGACGAAGTCGCCTACTACAACGGCGTCTTCTATGCCGCGGAGACCGGAAAGAACTCACAGGCGCGTCAAGACGGACTCAACCGCTTGTGGGCCTTCAAGCTCACCGACGCTGGGCAGCTCTCGGAACTCAACATCTACGACGGCCCGCTCTACAACGCCGAGGGCGACGTCTCCGAGTGCGGCACCAATCCCCCCTATCGCCGTGCCGGCCTGTGGGTGGGCAGCTTCAACGGCAAAACCCACGCCTTCCTCGGCGGGCTACGGACGGTTTCGGTCTGGAGCTTCACCGGTGACGACCCGGCCGCTGGCCTCCGAATCCAGTCGGGCAGCGGCGTCGACCTCTTCGATCCGCGCCTCGACGACTATTCCGTGGGCTACAGCCTGATGCGACCCAGCCCAGACGGCAACAAGCTCTTCGTGTTCGGCGACTGCAAGAGCCGCTGGCTCGCCTCTCGTCAGCCTGACTACGCGGGCACGGGTGGCACCCAATCGCGACGCCGGGTCGCCGTCTTGGATCTGAGCACCGCCGACGCCGACGGGCTCCCCCCCTTCGACACCGCTTACGGCGACCGCGCCTCGGCTCCCGACGTGGTGCGCGCCAGCCTGAGCGCCACGGACGAAACCCTGAGTCAGAGCATCGTCATGGGCATCGGCATGGATTGCCGCGCCGTCCTTTGGGACATCTACGATGTGTTCGGCTACTCCAACGTCGCTGGCCACACCTTCGGCTCGGACTGCATCATCAACCAGGCCGCGGACGCCGTCATCACCGACAAGGCGATCTACGTCATCGGCGAAGGCTCGCAAGCCTTCGGGACCACAGGCCTCGGCGTCTCCTCTGAGCTCCTGGTGCTCGACCTCGCCTCCGGCCGTGAGGTGCTCGATCCCAACTGGCAATGGTTCTACGAAGGCTCGGCTTTCGAGAACCGCTTCGGCTACTTTGGCCTCACCGTCGGAGAACGCGACACCACCGACACCATCAAGGGCCTATTCCTGGTCGACAAGTAGACAACAGAGCGCGGCTCATGAGGAGGGTCAGGGGAGAGCTCCCCTGGCCCTCTTTCTCGTTGGGTCGCGTGGGCTGCGCGCGTTGTGGCCAGCACGCGCTTCTGTATAGGGTTCAGCCTGTTTTTCCTGCGGTGGGAGCATCGTGAACCAGACCCCCCTGACACCCCTTATCGGACAAGTACGATGCGCATCATCGCGTCGCGTGCATGTTGCTTGGCTCATCGGGCTGCTCGCTCTCTTGGTGCCCGTTGCGTCTTGGTCGCAAGAGACGAGCGACCGCTGGCCGATGAGCGAAGTCGAAGCGCTGCGGCTGGTGCTGGGGGAACACCCGCGCCTAGCCGGTCCGCAGAAGGGAGTCGACGCCGCCCAGAGGTCCGTCGACGGCAGCGACGCCACCCAGCCTTGGCTCTTCTCGGCCTCCGCGGAGTACACGCACCAAGATCGGCCCATCCGCGACGCGTTCAGCCGTGGCATGCAGATTCAGGACTCTTTCGTCTGGTCCGTCGCATTTGCCAAGACCTGGGAGTTCGGACTCGAGCTCGTGCTGGCATTGGACAACACCGTCTCCCGCAGTGAGACGCCGCTCGTCCTGGCCCTCAACGGAGCGGAGGTCAAACAACGTCGGCTGACCGGGCCCTTCAACTTCTCGGTGCTGTCGGCCAGCCTCACACAGCATCTGCTCAAGGGCGCGTCGCAGGTCGTCAATTCGCTCCCACAACAACGCGCAGAGCTGGAGCTCAGCGCAGCACAGCTCGAGGTCGCGCGGCAACGCAACCAAGTTCTCTACGAGGCGCTGACGGCGTACTGGGAGCTGCAACGCGCCGAGGCCGCCCTGGAGCTGCGCCGCAAGAGTGTCGGGTATGTCCGACAGCAGCAGGAGATCGTCGACGAGCTCATCGACGCCGGAACCACCGCGCGCATCGAGGCCGACTTCGTCGAGCAGCAGCTGGTCACCGCTCAGGACGCCGTCGCCCTTGCCGAGCTCTCCCGCGACCTGCGAGAGCTCGAGCTGCGACAAGCCCTCGCCCTCCCGGCCGACGAGCAGATGAAGATCCTGCCCACCACGCCCATGTCCGTTCCAGCCAAACGACAAGAAACCCTCAAAGACATGACGACCGAGGTCATCGAAACCTCGCAGGACCTCCAAGCCGCCCGACAGCGCCTCGCCATGCAGGAGTTGGAAGTGATCCGGTCGGCCGAAGAGACAGAGCCCACCTTGGATCTCACCGCCCGCATCGCCCAGCAGGGTCTCGACGATCAGCTCGGCCTCTCGGACGGCTTCATGCTCGACGCCTACCGGCAGATCGCCCTCATCGAGTTCGGCGCCGTCAGCTTCGGCGCGATCTTCTCCATGCCTTTGGACAACGATTACGCCGAGGCCGCCGCCGAGAGCGCCGAAATCGAATACACCAAGGTCGAGGCCGAGGTGAAGCTTCTGGAAAACCAGACGGCGCTGCGCGTCGCGTCGTCCTACCGTACCCTCGATTCGACCCACAGCCGCTTGGCGCTGCTCGACAAGAGCGTCGACTTGGCGAAGCGCAACCTGGAGACCGGACAGGAACGCTACGCCGCCGGACACATCGCGAGCCTCGAGCTGATGCGGCTGCAGGAGGAGCTCGAGGGGGCGGAGGTCCAGCGACTCAACACCCAAATCGACCTCGTGCTGCGAGACCTCGAACTGGACTCGCTCAGTGGACGCTTGTTGGAACGCTTTGGGGTGGTCGAGCCATAACCTTGCACTCTTGCTCGGAAAACGCAGAGAGGGGAGCCCGCGGGCTCCCCTCTCTGCGTTCGTGCTGCGCGGTGTGCGCTATTTGCTGACGGCGGCGAGTTCTTGGCGCTCGCTGCGCTTGGCGAGGGACTTGAGCAGCGGCATGAACGGCAGACCGGCAACGGTCCCGAGCAGCGCGCCCATAACCAGGAAGAAGAAGAGCGAGGAGACCAGCCCGATGAGCATCCCGCCGCCGGTCACGAGCTTGGCCATCATCGTGGGCTCGACCGGCGTGCCGAAGAGTGAGGCTGTCATCATGAGACCCATGTAGCCGCCGTAGAGCAGTCCAGGAATGGCACCGAGGAAGAGGAAGGCGAGGAAGCCACCGGTGGCGCCAGTGTAGGTCGGGGCGAGGAGCAGGTTTTTCTTGCTGAGTTTCATGGTCGTATCCTTGTTCGTGTGACCCGTGCTCGGGTCGAAGGTGAAAGGGGTGTCGGCCTGCGCGGCGGGGTGTTTGAGCTGGCCTCGTTGCGTCCGACGCCAGAACCTTGTGCACGCCTGATGCCAACTCTATTTATCGTTTATTTACGACAACTTACTAATATTCCGGGCGTCATATTGTCGGGAATTCCGGACGGCAAAGGCGTGTCCGGAGACGCCGACAGGTCGCCGAGAAGAGACGAATAGACAAACGATTTCAAAGACCTATGGTGCATTCCAGGTTTTCGGAAGGCGCATTCCGGTTCTCGGCTCGCTCCATCGCGGCCTGGCAGCGAGTCATGAGTCCCCGCTCCTTGCGTTTCTTTAGGTGAGCCTTTGAAATGCCGTCTCCTTCCTCAAACACACCCCTTCCTCCGACGTGGTGAGCAGATGATCAGCCTGGATTCGAAACTCGAATTGGTGCGGGTTCATTACAGAGGGGCCACGGTGCGTCGCCGCGCGCGCGTGCTCACAGGAAGCGACGGCCGCTTCCCGACGCAAGTCGAGATCGCCGGACTTCCGCTCTCGCTCGACGACTCACGGGTCAGCCTTCGCGCCGACGACGACCGAATCGTCGTCACGGGTGTGCGGGTGAGTTTGCACATCAAACCTCGCAACGAGGTTATCGAAGAGCCCAACACCGAACGTTTGAAAGAGCTCCGTCGAGAGATCGAGGTGCACCAAGCCCGCTCCCGCCAGCTCGAGCTGGAAATCGGGATGTTGGAGTCCATGGAGGTGCCGGAGCGTCCAGAGCCCGAAGAAGGCCAAGCGCCACCGCCTTCGCCCATGACCGCCCGACTCGCCCTCGAGCAGTTCGTCAACTCCTCGGTCGAAGAGCGCCTGGCCACACTCCGTGAGGCCCGGAAAGAGCTGCGCGAGATGCGTGAGGAGCAGGCCGCGATTGAGCGAGCCGTCACCCTGCTCTCCTCCTCGAAGACCGCTCGGGCCGATGAGATCACCAAGATGGTCACGGCCCGTCTGGAGGTCGAAGGCATCGACCTCCCCGATGAGGTCGTCCTCGTGCTCGACTACACCGTGCCTGGCGCACGCTGGGCACCGCAGTACCAGTGTCGCATCTCCAAGCTCGGAACCTCGGCCGAAATCCAGATGCGTGCCGTCGTCTGCCAGGCTAGTGGAGAAGATTGGCGAGGGGTCAAGCTGGAGCTCTCGACCGCAGACCCCGTGCTGTGGACCGATCTGCCCGAGCTGAGCTCGATCCGCATCGGCAAAGCCCAACCTCAACCGGCCGCCATCAAGGGATTCCGCCCAGCGCCTCAGGGTGCCTCTCAGCTCTTCTCCGACTTCGACCGCGACTACGCCGTTGTGCGCCGCGTCGTGCCCTCCCCTGCGGCCTGGACGCCTCCCTATGTGCAGGCGCCTAGCGCGCCCGACCTCGTTGACAGCGCCCCGAGCGTCAACAGGATGAGCGACAAAGGGGGCTATGCCAGAGACCATGAAGCGGAGGAGCTCGACCTGTTGTGCGAGCCCACACCAGATGCGGTCGCCTCCTATGCCCCACCTCCTCCGCCTGCCTACGCGCCGGCCCCGCAAGCGATGCCGGTCCCAATGAAGGAGGCGGCGGTGCCGAGGAGACAGGAGGAGGCCAAGATGAAGAAGTCCGCCCCTCCACGGCCCTCCACGGCACCAGGTGGTGCGGGAATCGGACGCGGCGGAGAAGGTTTCGGCGGCCTCCCTTCCGAGCCGGCCGCTGCGCAGTCCTGGGCCTTCTCCAAACTTCGACTGCGTTCTTTCGACGACGCCCTGCGTGGCAAGCTCAATCCAGTCGATGTCCGCTCCGCCTACCTCGAGGACCTCGGCCGCAGCCACCTGAACGTCGGCTTCGACGTGCTCTCTTTGGTCCAGACCGCCTACTCGAGGGCCCTCGAGGTCCTCCGCCTCGGATTGCCAAGCGGCTCCAGCGACGTTCGCCAAGCCGCGGGCTGGTTCGACTACGCGTACCAGAGCGCCTCCTGCGTCGACATCCCCGCCGACGGAGTCTTCCACTCGGTTCCAGTCGACACCCGCGAAGCCGGCTGCGAGATGGAGTATGTCGTGGTGCCGCGCGAGGATCCCAGCGTCTACCGCGTCGCTTCGCTCCACAACGCCTCGAAAGGCCCGCTCCTGCCCGGCCAGACCGAGGTCTACCTCGGCGGAGAGTTCATCCTCTCCACTCCCCTGCCGACCGTCGCACCAGGAGAGCGATTCCGCCTCGGTCTGGGCGTCGAGCAGGCCATCAAGTGCGCGCGCAACACGCACTTCACAGAGACCCGCAGCGGCTCCGCCGTCGTGGCGACCGCAGAGCTGTGGCACGAGATCGAGATCGAGATCGCCAACAACCTCAAGCGCGAAATCAAGCTGGAGGTCCGCGAACGCATCCCCTGCCCCGACACCGACGCCGAGGTCGTCGTGGAGGAGATCGCTGGCGACGTCTCACCACCCTGGATGCCCTACGACCAGAAGGAGCTCAACCTCGAGCTCACTGGCGGGCGCCGCTGGAGGGTTTCCGTCCCGGCCGCCGAGAAGATGACCCTCAAAGCCAAGTACGTCGTCAAGATCTACGCCAATAACGAGCTCGTCGGCGGCAACCGTCGCGAGGCCTGAGCCCTCCATACTTTGGGCCTGCGGTCGCGTTTCCCTCAAGACAGTTTCCGGAGACTCCGATGAACAGTGAACCCAGCGAGCAGTACTTCCCTCCCGTCGACCCGGCGCGCGTGGCCCTCGATGCCCCCATTCGGCGCGTCACGCTGCTGGAAGATCGCGCGCTGGTCAGCCGCCGTGGGACCGTCGTCCTCTCTCCCGGCCAGCGCCGGTTCTTCGTTATGGGCATCGCCCCCGTCGCCCAGGACGTCTCGCTGCGCGCCGTGCTGGTCACGCCCAACGAGGCTGTTCGCCTCTCCGACGCCTCGATTCGTCGAGCCATGCGCATCCGCCGAGCCGAAAAGGACAGCGACCTGCGCGCCTTGGAAGATTCGTTGGTCGATTTGGCTCACGCCTTCGACGACGCAGGCAACGCCAGAGAACGCAACGAGAAGCGCTACCACACCCTCCTCGACATGCTCTACAAAGGCATCCACGAGGTCCCCGAGGATGCCGCCTGGGGCCGCGTCAACGTCCAGTCCTGGCACGACACGTTCAAGACCCTCTTCGAACAAGCCCGAGCGCAGCAAGAATCCTCCTGGTCGTTCTACCACCAGCAGCTTCAGCTCTTCGATGACCTCCAACGTGACCTGCGCCGCCGCCAGCTCATGAGCCGTCCCGACCAACGCTTTGTGGCGTGGATCGAGCTCGACCTGGCTGCCGATGACGCCTTCGAAGGTCGCCTCGAGGTGGACCTCGAATACGTCGTCCCCAACGCGCTTTGGCGACCAACTCACACGGCGCGACTGACCACCAATGGCCAAGCCAAGCTGCTTTTCACCTCGTCCGCCGCCATATGGCAAAACACCGGCGAGGATTGGAACGACGTCGAGCTCGTCCTCTCCACGGCTCGTTCTTCGCTCGGGACCGACCCGCCGCTGTTGCGTGACGACCTCCTGCGAGCCCAACGCAAAGCCGAGGAGCTCACCGTCGAAGCCCGCGAGGTCACCGTCTCCAGCGCCTCGGTCAGCGGCGGCGGCGGGGCTCCCTCTGCAAGCGCACCGTCCAGCGTCGAGCTGCCTGGAGTCGACGACGGCGGAGACATCCAAAACCTCGTCGTTCAAGGGCTCTCGACCATCCTGTCCGACGGACACCCGAACTTCGTCAAGCTCTTCACCTTCGAGTCTGAAGCCGAAACCAGCCTGGTCAGCATGCCTGAGCTGGACGTCCGTGTCTTTCTCAAGACCGTCCAGAAGAACTCCAGCCCCACGCCGGTCCTCGCCGGTCCGGTCGAACTCATCCGCGAGAGTGGCAGCGTCGGCTGGACCGAGACCCTCTTCATCGCCCCCGGCGAGCACTTCGAGCTCAGCTTCGGGCCGCAAGGCGAGCTGCGCGTCAATCGCTACCTGCAGATGGTCTCCGACAAGCTCGACCCCATCGACAAGTGGCACAAGAAACTCACCCGTGTCGACCTCTTCCTGAGCAACCTCGGCGACGCCGTGCAGCACATCGAGATCTCCGAGCGCATCCCGGTCTCCGAAGTCGAACAGGTGCGCATCAGCCTGGACAAGAAACACTCCTCCGAGGGCTGGAAGGTCGACGAGAACGGCTTCAGCAAACGCACCGCACAGCTCGACGGCAACCAGCGAGGCACCCTCACCTTGTGGTGGGAGATAGCGACGTCGCCAGACGTCGTACGCTGAGCACCCAGGAGCTCCCTCACTCTCCGAAACGCATCATGAGAACTGTAATCCTTTGGCTCACCTTCGCTTCGCTTCTCCTGCTCCCTTTGCTCGCCACAACTCAAGAGGGGAGCGACCCCGACGAGGCCTGCAAGCTCTTCTTGCGCCAAGTCGAAGACTCTCGCGTCACGACGACGCTCCTCGCCGACAGCAAATCCCTTGACAAGCTCGTCCTCGAGACCGACTCGAGCTCCGGCTTCCGCAACGGCGGCGACTACATCGAGCGAGAGCTGCGCAGCTGGAAGAGCGGCCGCAGCATAGAGTTCGAGCGCACGATGAGCTGCGCCGAAGGTTATGTCGCGGTCTCCTCCCTGCTCCCCAGCGACGAGACCGAACCCAGCATCACCTACAGCCCGCCGCTCCCCTGGATGCCCGCGCCCCTCGAGGTCGGCACCACCTGGTCCTGGTCGGGCCGCTATATCACGCGAGTCTACGGCTCCGAAGCGAAGCTCCCCGCCACCGCGACTGGCCGCGTCGTCGGCTGGGAGACGCTCACCTTTGGAAGCCAGATCCTGAAGGCCCTTCACTTGCGGGTCGAAATCGAGGTCGGCAAAGACGACGAGAAGCTCACCTTGGGCTTCGATCACTGGGTCCAGCTCGATCCCTTCCGCGTCGTGATGCGCAAAGACTCCGAGACCGACTACGGCGAGACCACCTTCGCACTCGAAGGCAGCCGCGAGGCCGCGCCACCAGCCGCAGAGAACAAGCTCATCATCATCGATGTGTCGAAGACCGGCATCGAGAAGTGGTAGCTGCGCCTTGTTTCTTGTCGGCCTAGGGGCCTACGGCTTGGGGAAGCTCATTCCCACACAAAGTCGACGAAGCGCTCAGCGCGGCTCCGCCACTGCTCGAGGTGCCGCTCGAGGCGCTCGTATTCTTCGGGGCTCAGGGAGCGCTCTTCATCCAGCCGTGAGGTCGTGCGGAACGGCTCGAGGCAGAGCTCCCCTGTGCACAGCCGCATCCACGCCTTGAAATTCGGGTCGACCACCGCCATGGTCCCGTGATCCCAGGGGAAATCCAGTCCGTCGATGAAGAGTGGCGAGCCGTCGTAGGGCTCGACCATGGAGCGCCCGTCGCTCCAGGCGTCCAGCGGCGTCGGTAAGCCCCCGAGCTCGTCGAAGATCGTCGGCCAGAGGTCGACGTGCGCGGTCAGGCCAGGGTCTTTAGGTTTGCTCGGCAGACAGAGCATCAGGGGCACCCGCACCCGCTCTTCCTCGAAGCGTGGCGCGCCGTGCCCGAGCAGGCCGTGTTCCCAGAACTCTTCGCCGTGATCGCCGGTTAGGACGACGATGGTGTCCTCGCGCAACAAAGGGGCGATCTGCCCAAAGAGCGAGTCGACGAAGAGGACCGAGTTCTTGTAGCGGTTCGAGATGCCTTCTTTTCGATCGGCGAGCTCGGCGTCGCCGAGGAAGTGGTCGTAGTCGCGCTCGACCACGGGAGTGTAGCGCTCGAACGCCGGAGGGTAGAGGTAGTTGTGGTGCGTCGAGTTGAAGAAGAGGAAGGAGAACACTGGCTTCTCGCCGCGCGTGGACAGGATCTGAGCGAGCTTATCGACCAGCATCGGATCGCCGTCGTCCGCTGGGACATCAAGGAGCTCTTCGTAGGTATCGAAGTCCTGGAACAAGAAACCGCCATGATTCCAATTGACGATTCCCGAGCTGGAGAAGCCGTCGATTTGGTATCCTTGTCTTTTGAGAACCTGGATGGGAAAGGGCGGGACGTTGTCCCTGGAGAAGGGCTCGTAGTTGAGGCCGTAAACCGAGGTGAGCAAGCCGAAGATGCCGTACTCGGTGGTGTGACCGCCAGCGTAGTGCGTGTCTGAGGTCAAACAACCGCGCCGCTTGGCGAAGGCGGTTGCGTTCGGCATGAGCTCCTCGGTGAAGTGATCTCCGCGGGTCGACTCCATAACGAAGAAGAGGATGTCGGGCTTGCTGCGAAATGGCGGGAACTTGACCGGATCCAGGGCGGGGTTCGGGATGTGGGTGGCCCCAGGCATGGGATTCGTGACCTCGGGTCCGCGCATCTCGCTGAAGAAGGGGAAAATCGTCAGGTACTGTTGTTCGTTGGGGCTCATCGGCACCAACAGACTGGCTGCGGCGAGCAAGGTGGTGCCGGGGACGACCCATCTCAGCGGCTTGCTGGGGGCGTGCGTCCAGGCGGAGGCCCACCGATGGGCGCTCCACAGAGCCAAGTAGAGGAGTCCCTCGACGAACAAGAACGTAGCGAGCAAGAAGATCGCCGAGGTCGTGCTTGGCCCAACCAGGTGCAGCTCACGGTCGGCTCCCTGTCCGGATACGGCGTGCAGCACCACCTCGGAGTAGAGGTGCACCCCGACCGTGTCGTAGACCCTGTTGTCCGCCAGAATCAACGGCCCCAAGAGGGCCTCTCCGACGAGGGTCAGCGGGAGCATCAGGGAGAGCAGCGAGAGTTTCCCAGGGAGGGCTCGGGTCAAGCACAGTTCGGCGAGGCGGCCCCCCCAAAAGAGGCACGCCGGGAGCAAGACCAGCCCCAGGGCGAAGGCGAGGCCTGTGAGGCGCGTCATGGTGTCGGGCGGCGACGAGGTGAGCGCACCGAAGCGGACATCCTGTCGCAGGTAGAGCCCGAACTGAAACGCGGCGTTGAGGCTGACGAAGAGCAGCGCCGTGTGACCGCGTTCGAGCAAAGAGGGAGTCTGATGCTGAGTGGGCTCTGGTTGCACGGTCGAGTTCAAAACAACGAGAGCTGAACGACTCTGCGCTCGAAGGCCGCGGGCGCCCCCGGGATGGCGTTGCCATGCAGCCAGCCGTCGAGCATGGCGAGCATGAACGCGGCGTCGTCGGGGTTGTTTACGTAGTCGATCTCCGTGGTGTTCAAGACGTAGACGGGGCAGGTCTTGAGCTCGCTCCACAAGGAGTAGTAGCCGGCACGGAGGCTGTCGAGATAGCTGGGTTCGATGACTTGCTCGGCGTGAATGCCGCGGCTGGCGATACGAGACAACACGACGTCGGTGGGAGCGTCGAGGAAGAGGATGTATTCAGGCGTCGCCAGTGAGCCCTCGAGCAGGGACGTGAAACGGTCGTAGAGGTTGAGCTCCACATCGGCGAGGGTCTGCTCCGCAAAGAGGCGGTCCTTGGCGTAGAAGTAGTCCGAGACGATGAGATCGGAGAAGAGGTCGCCCTGGCAGAGCTCGATCTGTTGCGCGTAGCGCGTGGCCAGATAGAACATCTGTGCGGGGAACGCGAAGCGCTCGGGATCGGCGTAGAAACTGGCGAGGAAGGGGTTGTCCTCGGCGGGCTCGAGGATCAGCCTGGCGTTCCACTCTCGTTCGAGCAGTCGGCAGAGCGAGGTTTTCCCCACTCCGATGAGCCCTTCGATGACGATGAATTTGGACACTGCCAATCCCCTCACAGCTGGTCGATTCGGATTTTGATGCCTCGCTTGGGCCAGCAATAGACGAATCCGACCGCCACGACGCGCAGAGAGTAGCGACCAAGACTTCTCGGGGTCAACCTCACCCAGTGCGGGGTTCATGAGCGTTTGAAGACCACTCGCGCGCAACGTTGCCTCGAGCACCTGGCTTGGCCGGCGAAGAATTGTGGTACGATGGTCCGACGCCAGGGAGAGAGGGTTCGGGGGAATGCGCCAAACCAAGCTGGAAATAGGTGGTTACACCGTAGAGAGCGAGCTCGGCCGTGGCGGTTTCGGGACCGTCTATAGCGCTGTAGGGCGCGACGGTCAGGCGGTCGCCCTCAAGGTCTCCAACCGCTCGTTCGATCAGCTTTCGACTCGTGAGGTTGCTTGGCAACAAAACGAGATCGAAGCGCTGCTCAAGCTCAATCACCCAGGATTGGTCTCGATCCGCGAGTATGGCTTTCTCGAGGATCGACGTTTGTACTTCGTGATGGAGCGGATCACGGGCGTCGATCTGCTGACCTACCTTCGCTCGCGCGGTCGTCTCGATGCGCTCGAGGCGCTCAGCCTCTTGCGCGCGGTGGTCGATGCCGTCGCGGTCTGCCATGAAGCAGGCATCCTCCACCTAGACCTGAAGCCGCAAAACATCATCGTCGTCGAGCCCCTGGAGCCCGTCGTCAAAGTCTTGGATTTCGGGCTGGCGACTCTGGTGAGCAGCTGGCGGTCTGGCAGCGAGGGGTTCGCTGGGACGCCAGAGTACATGCCGCCGGAGAATCTCGAGTACGACGTCCGGAAACCAACACCGAGCGCGGACCTCTATGCGATAGGCGTGATCCTCTTCGAACTCTTGGCCGGGCGTTTGCCGTACGTCGCGGACAGTTGGATGGGGATGAAGGAGGCCAAGCGATATGCGCCTCAGGAGCCCCTCTCCACATTGGCTCCAGAGGTCCCAGGAGACGTGAGCCAGCTCTGCGAACAGCTCATGGCGCAGGACCCTTCGCAGCGGCCGACCAGCATGAAAGAGCTGGGCGAGCGTCTCAAACAGCTCTGTCACTCTCTGTTGGGGGAGCACCCTCAGCAGGAGGCGTCCGAGCCGGTCAGCCGAATGGTCGCCCGAGATGGCCCCTTTGTCGGCCGCAGCGCGGAGCTCGACGCGCTCGAGCTGCGCTGGGCGACCGCGCTGCACCGTAAGGGGCAAGCTTGCGCCATCGTGGCGACGGCCGGGCTCGGCAAGAGCCGTCTGACCAGCGAATTTCTCAACAAGTTTGCTGGCACCAGCACGCTGCTCGGCTATGGCCGATGCCGCCAGGTCGGCGGCCTCGTCCCTTACTCTTCAATCCGCGAAGCTTTTGCTCACATCGCGAGGCAGCTCTCGAATCGCGGTCGTCAAGTGCGCTACGCCATTGGCCAGCGTCTCACTGAGGTGTTCGGAGACGACGTCCATCTCGTGAGCGCGCTCGTTCCCGAGTTTGCCTCCCTGTTTGGCCCGAACAACGCCCGAGACGGCCGACACAGCAATCTCCTAGGTCCAATGCTCATCGCGTCGATGACCGAGAAGATGCTGTGGGCATTGGGGCAATTTGATCCCGTCTTGCTGGTTATCGAGGACCTGCATTGGGCTGGCGACGGGACGCTCGAGGTCATCGCACACGTCGCAGCCAGCCTGCCCGTTCGGGCCATGCTGCTCTGCACGAGCCGGCCCAGCGTTCGACTTCCGGAGAAGACCGCGCTACCCCATGTGGAGCTCTCCTCATTCTCCGCTGCCGACAACGACCACTTGATCGAAGCCATGCTGGCGCCCATCGACGGTTGGCAGATCTCGGCGCTCAAAGGGCGAGTGCCCTTGTTGACCTCAGGAAACCCTCTTTTCACCACCCATGTTCTGCAAGACCTCCAGATGTCCGGCTGTGTGCGGGTCGAGCCGAGTGGCGCCCATCTCGATCGTGAGAGGCTCGACTCTTACGAACCGCCCGAGTCCGTCTCGGAGGTGATCGGTCGCCTCGTGGAACGCATCAGCGCTCGCTCACGGACCATCCTCGGCGTGGCCGCGCTGATGGGCCGTCGGTTCTCGGTCGATGTCCTGGAGTCGTTGCAGCTGTTTGCGCGAAGCGAGGTGGTTCGGGCGCTCGACGAAGCCGAGCAGCACCACCTCTGTCGATCGACGGGCAGCGACGCCACCTCGCTGGCTTCGAGCGAGCTCGGCGCGGGGAAGCGAGCGAAGCCCGATCGCGTGTTTGCCCACGACACGATCAGGGAGCGCGTCGAGAGCTCTCTCGAACGGGGACTGTTGCCGGAGCTGCACCGACGAATCGCTCGTGAGCTCAAGGTGCGTGGCGCCTCGAGGGGCACGTTGGCCTTCCACCTCGAGCAGGCTGGGGAGGACACTGAAGCGGCGCGGGCCTACGTCGAGGCAGGCCTGGAGGCTGGTCTTCTGCACGATCCGAGCATGGCGACGCGGCAGCTGCGCTCCGGGCTGACACTGCTCCTCAAGATTGCCCGTGATGCTGAGCTCAACGAGCTCCTCGCCCGCGCGACCTTCGAGTTGGTGCGCCTGGCCTGCCAAATCGGACGCACAGACGACATCTTGAGCATCGTCGATGAGGTCGCTGCGGTGCTGGGAACCTGTGCATCTCTGGAGCAGAGACTGGCTCTGCAGAGCGCCTATGCACGACTGCATTACGTACGTGGGGACTTCGCTCAGACCGTCTCGTACTGCAATCTGTGCCTCTCGGGCGTGGTCCCAAAGGGGCTGCAGCGCTACCAACTTGCCCCCGCAAACATCCTCGGACGTTCGCTCTGCGTCTCGGGCCGTTTCAACCGCGCAGTCAAGCTCCTCGAACGCGGGTGCGTGCTGGCTGAGGATGTGGGCGACCTGGTCGAGCTGTGCCACTCGTTGGGGATGCTGGGTTTAGCGATGGGGTTCACCGGCCAGCTCGAGGGCTCCCAACGCCACATCCAACGCAGCCGGAAACTGGCCGAGTATCTCAAGGATCCGGTCCGGACCTTGGCGTGCTACTTCTACGAGACGACGCTGTGCGAATTCACCTACAATGCTGAGCGCGGCATCCAGGCCTGCAGCGAAGGGATTGCCTTTGCAGATGAGAACGGCATCGGAGGGCTCTACCTCTACCTGATTCTCATCTTTGCGGGTCGCCACCAGTTCCACCTGGGACGGCTCAAGCGGGCGAAGCATATCTTGGAGCGCGCGCTGAAACTCTCCGGTGAGCTGCACATCCAAATTGGTGTGGGCTGGGTGCATGGGTTCATGGGGGACGTTCACGTCGTCGACGGAATGCTCGCCGAGGCGGAGAAGGCCTTCCAACGGGCTTACGAGTTCGCTGGCAGCGACACGACCGACGAGCTCGCGATGGTCTTGGCCCTCACGGGGCTCGGTCACGTCAAAGCGTTGATGGGCGGCGACCTCGACTCAGTGCGCTCCCTTTTCGAGCGATCTCTGCGCTGCGCGGAAGCGAACGGCAACAACTGGAGCGTGGGACTCACTCTGCAGCGGTATGCGGAGTCCCTCTCCCTGCTCGGCGACAGTGAAGCTTCGAGGTCCGTGATGGAACGACACACTCAGTTCTTTGCGGAGCTCGGCTTGCCGCTCTCGGATTGGTGGCCAACAAGCCCCAGCCCACTGGTGGGAGACGAGAACACGCGGTCGCCGTTGCCCAATCGAGAGTTCTGGCAAAGTGTGAGTCGACTCGCCGTCTCTAGCGCCGAGGAGCTGGGGGATACGGCCTGGATGGACGAGCTCAACGCCAACACCCAGATGGACTCGGGGCACCCCCTCGCCCCGGATGCCGTGGGCGCCACAGTGGTAAGGTCTCCAGATTCCTCAGTTTTGAACGACGACCAGAGCGAACCCACTCCGAGATGAGTGAGACCTTCAAGAGTCGAATGCTGACGAATCCCCTTCTCCTGGTCAGACATCGCGAGTCCGTGGTGACGGAAGCTGAGCCAGAACACTTGTCCCTTAAATGTCGGAATTCCCGCCGTTGCCACACGGGATGGCCGCATCTCCTCCGACCCTCACGGCTCGCAGGAAGCGCAGTAAGTCGGCATTCTATGAACTCGAAACGAGATCACGATCGCGCGCGGCTTGCACTTCTCTTTTTTGTTACGTACTTAAGCAGTGTTGAACTGAGCATCGGAGTTCTGAGATGACGAAGGCTGAAATCGCTGAAGCCATTTATTCCCACCTCGGGGGATTCAGTAAGCGGGAGACCGCGGACATCGTCGACATCGTATTTGATACGATGAAAGACACCTTGGCTCGTGGTGAGAACCTCAAGATAAGCGGCTTCGGCAGTTTTCTTGCCAGGGACAAGCACGCCCGCAGAGGCCGCAACCCGCAGACCGGCTCTGAGATCACGATCACGGCTCGCCGTGTGGTGACCTTCAAGCTGAGTCAGGTGCTCAAGAAGCGAATCAACGGCTGACGCTCGCCGAACGTGCCCGAGGGTCGGCTCGTCCGCGATCCGACTTGGACATTGCGGCACCGATGGGTGATCTGGGGAGTATATTTTGGAAGTGGCCTTCATCCCCGTGAGGGGATGAAGGCCATTTTTCGTTCTAGTACACCTTTCCGAGCCAGGCGTAGACCGCGCGAATCGTGTTGAGCTCCATCATCTGCCACTCCACCGCGTACTTCGTCTTGGAGTACTGCCAGTAGAGGTTCTCCTCCCGAATGGGATCAGAGCCATCGTCCTCGAGGTAGGCTTTGAGGTTCGCCTGATAGTCGTCGGCGAGCGCCTGGCCGCGGGCCACCATCTGAGCGCCACCGGGAACGGGAGACCAGCCGGCGCGGCAGCGTGGGCTGGGCTCGCTCGGTGCGGTGCAGGCACCGGCGTAGCAGGTCTGCCCGTCGGGGCAGGTGCCGTTGAGCGCCGTCGACGAGCATGGCACGGGCAAGCCGTTGCAGGAAGGCGCAGCGGGGGCCGAGTAGTTCGGGATGCAGTAGGTATCCTCGCAGAGATATCCAGAAGGACAGGGACCGTCGGTGCAGTCCAAGAGGCAGTAAGAGGTTGTCCCATTGGCCGTCAGGGGCTCGCAGAACACCCCGCCGACGTAGTTGCCGATGTAGCCCGAGCAATCCTCAGGGGCCTGGCAGGCATCGCAGAGGCCGGCCGAACCGCCGGCGATCGTGGCGGCGTCGCAGTCCTCGCGGACCGCGCCGTACTCGTCGCCGAGAACTGGGTCGGTGAAAGTGACCACCTTGAAGCCTGGACCGGGCTTGATCTCTTCCGCGGTCCCCATCTTGAAGACGTTGATCTGGTCGTTGTAGCGCGTCTCCCAACCGAAGGTGGAGTAGAGCATACCCCAGAAGATCAGGTCATCGACTTGAGACAAGCTCGTGTTGCTCTCGACGATGGGCCACAGGGCCGTGCACACGCCGGCCTCGCAGGTCTGGCCCGTGGGGCACTTTCCGGTCGGCTTGTTCACGGAGCACGCCGGCTGATTGATCGCATCGGCGCAGGTCCCGGCCTCGGGCATGCACCAGAAATCGGAGTTCTCGTCGCAGAAGAAGCCACGCGGGCAGACGTCCGCTGGGACCTCGTAGCAGTCGATCAAGCAGCCGCGGGAGTCGTCGGCGAGCCCGACACAGAAACTCGAACCCGTGCTGTAGCTGCCGTTGTAGCCGTTGCACTGATTGCTCTCGCTGCAGGGCTCACAGATGCCAGTGCGAGCTCTGGACGGCCCGAGGCGATCGGTCTGTGCGACCCCAGTCTCTGGATCGATGAGGGTTCCCCGATCGGCGTCCCAGATGGGGCTCAAGACGGGGTAGCGGAGCTTCTCGATCTGGGTTCCGTCCGCTCTGTCGACGACCTGCAAGACCGGGCTGTGGACGGGGTAATCTTCGGTCATGACGGCGTTGACCAAGGTGAAGGCCTCCTCGCCGAAGAAGTCGAGGAAGGAGATTGAGTAGGTGCCGATGTCGCCCTCTGCACCGATAACGAAGGCCTCGGGATCGACGAGGGCCAGCATGGCGGCCATGCTGGTCCAGACATGCCCCGCTTCTTGGGGGTAGTTGCCGTAGTTGAATCCAGACTCGAGGTCATACCTGGTGAAGCGGCGTCGGCCCTCGCCTTGCGGGACCTGGACGAAATCCGAGTCTGCGTCGCAGTAGGTCCTCAGGTAGTAGTCGCTGGTCTCTTCGCGGACCGCACCAGGGGTGTCGGAGAGGTGGAAGAGTTGGCCGTTGGGCTGGACACAGTAGGTCCCGTACTCCGGTGTGGCCAAGGCCTCGACGATGATGTTGAAGCCCGTGTTGATGGCCATCCAGTAATAGTCGTCGAGAACTTGGTCGTAGCCCTGGGGTCCGAGGTACCAGTTCTGGTAATAGTCGGAGAGCGTGAGGAAGACGTAGGCGTAGTAGGAGTAGAAGGCATTGTAGGGGTCCCAACCGAGGCGGTCACGCTTGAAGTCGCGGAAGTAGTAGTAAGACCGGTACTCGGTGGCGACGTTCTGTACGGCCTCGAAGGGATCGGCGCCGCCATCGAACATGTTGCAGCTGAGCATGGCTCCAACCCACTCGTCGGTGCAGAACAAGTAGGGGACGCGGACCGGGGACTGGTCGCCCCCCGCGGCGCGCTCGGTCCAGAACTCGTCGAGGCGCATCCACTCTCTGTCAAACGCGTCCTGGACCGTGTTGAAGGCTTGGATGACGGTGGTGTAGTGGAAGCGCTCGAGGTAAGGGATGACCAAGGAGGCGGCGTCATCGAAGGGGATTCCCTGCTCATCGGTGCCCGTCAGAATGGTGCCCGCCTCACCGAGGTCGCCTTTTCGCTTCTGGTAGATTTCGACGTAACCGGGGGTGCGCACGAGGCACCGGTCGCTGGCCTTGGGGTCGACGATCATTCCGGGGCCGCTGCAGGTCCCGTCATCGCTGATCGGCTTGGAGGTCGAGCCACTTGAGTACCCGAACATAATGGCGGCGCGGTCGTAACGGCCAACCCCATGGATGTCAGTGTTGAACTTCAAACCGTAATCCATGATCGAGGAGTACTGGTACTCGGGCATGCGGGCCTCGAGCTGTTCCTTGGAAGGGACGTTGAGGGTGTAGAGGTCCTCCATGTTGGTCGGCTTCGCGAGGGTCGTCTTGCGGGCATCCCAGTACTCGTCGAAGTAGTTCATGGAGTCGTAGCTGCCGCTGAAGTTGTGGCGCAGCCCGAGGGTATGGCCGACCTCGTGGACCGCGGTGGAGCGGAAGAGCTCGGCGCGGAGCTCGCGCCAGATCTGGTCGTAATCGGTGCGGCCCTCATAGGCCTTGGCCAATCCGGTGACGTTGGGGTCGATCATGTCCGTGAAGCACACGCCTCGAGCCATGGCGGCGAGCTGCTTGCGGCGTTGGGAGTTGAGCTGAGTGGGGTTGAGCATGCGCAGCGGATCGAAGCGGCGCTTCTGCTCTTTTGTCATCTGGTCGACGGTCGTTCCCAGTCTGGAGGCCACTGAGCGCTGGAACTCTTCACCCACGGCTTGCATGGAGAAGCCGGCATCTTGAGCGGCTTCGATCTTCTTCGAGGCGGCCGCGCGGTCGAAGGGACGCAATTCCTTCTTGCGCAGTTCACGCATCTCGAGTCGGCCGCGCTCTTGTTTCTTCCAGGAGCCGAGAGGCGTGTTGCGCAAGGTCTTGGAGACCTTGTCTAGGTTGATCGTCGATTCGGCGGAATCGGCAACCATCTGTCGTACGTGGTCGGCGTGCACCAGCTCGGCGGGTTGCAGATCGCCATTGATCATCCGGATCACGTCCACGCCATAGGAGGCATAGGTGTTCAGGGCGCCAGCATAGACATTGGCACGCGCGGAGATGATCTCGCCGGTCTCCGGGTCGGCGGCGGAGGGCCCATAGCCCAAAAGCCCAGCATTCTGCTCGGCGTTGACCCAGTAGAGAACGTTGTAGCGAAGGTCTCCCATGCGCGGGGAGAAGCCCGGGGTGCCACACGCCTCGTGGTCACCCGCGGCGACTGGGTTGTGACAGGGCACGAAGACGTTGGGGATTTGGTCGAGGGCGACGCCCTTGGTCTGGGCGGCGGTCTCACGGAAGAGGTTGTCCCACTCAATGATGGTGTTTAGGCCGGCCTGAACGATGAGGGCATCTTCGGGGAACGTCGCGGAGAGGTAGTACGGTAGGGTGGCGACCTCTCGCTCGTTGACGGGGATCGGCACCATGCGGCCCTCGGCGTCCTTCAAAAAGGCGCCGTCGGCGTCTCTCTGATAGTTCGCCTTCCAGATGTTGTGGCGCTGAGCCAACTTCGAGATACCGGACTCCAAGACTCCGCGCTGCTGGTCGAACGTGTTGCGCTCCGAACGGAAATAACCGAAGCGGTTCATCATCCGGTCGTCGTAGGGGAGCGGCTCGTAGTCGCGCCGGGCTTCGGTCTTCGCGAAGGCAGTGACCACCTCGACTTCGGCGGAGGTGCAGTCCTCGGTTCCCCATCCCCACCAGGAATAGGCGCAACCCCAGAGGTCGGGCTCTACGAGGAGGCGGCTGGGAACGTCGAAGTAGACGAGCTCATCGACCTTGTTTCTCTCGGTGTAGATGCTGCGTGGGCTGCCAGACTCCTCGTCGATGGCGTAGCCGAGCTCAATGGGTGTGTACCACCACCACTCGGTCAGCAGATTGAAGTTCGTGATCTGGTTCATGGACCAGTCGACGCGCATGTACTCCCGGTCGTACCACGGGCGGTCGCTGGAGTTCTCGACGAGCACGTTGCTCTGTTCACCAGTCGAGCTGTCGTACTGGCGTTGGATGTCGAAGTGGCTGAGGATCGGGTACACGGCGACCGGCGACTCATGGTATTTCGGGTCGGTGTAGTCGTAGTTCCCATCCATGTCGTCGGAGCCTGGCAGGCGAGGATACGAGCGGTAGGCAAGCAGGTAGTTCTCTTGCACCTCCCAGACGATCTTTTCCATTTCGCTGCTGTCACCGATGAAGTCGACGGCGGCGGTCGTGGGCACGTCACCGACGGTCTGGAGCATGTACCAAATGCCTTCCAGATCGGACTTCTTGGTCTTGTTGGGCTGAGTGCGATCGATGTCAGAGACATCTTGGACGCACCCCAGCAGGGCCGCAGATAGCAGCGCGAGCAGCCACACGAAAAGAATAGAGCGTCTCCTGAACATTACGAGCTCCTGTTGGATTCGGCAGAACCTCACACCAAACGATAAAGCACTGATGACAGCACGGGCATAAGGGGTCAGAGTGCACATCGAAGGCTGAATTGGAAAACGCCAGGATGATAACCCAACCCATCTTTGTCTTCACGCTCCGAATGAAAGCGTTTTCTTCTTTCTGCGCTTTTCTCTCCATGATACCCGCGGTCGGATTTTCGCGCGCTGCTCGGCTCGAAGCGAGCCCCCTCGCGTCCCTGCGCGCGCTCGACTCGCCCTCGGCGTGCTCGGCGCTCCTTTTCGGGTTCTACTCTCGCTCTGCTGCGCGACCATCAGCCTATCCCCTTGTTTGGAGTCGACTTTGAAGAGGACTACTTGCCGGCTATTCATCGGCGTGAGCCCAGGGCTGGAGCCTCTGCTCGTCGCCGAGGCGCGTCGCAACGGCTTCCTCGAGGTGAAGCGCTTCGAAGGGGGCGCCGAGCTGCGCACCGAGCTGCCCGGGCTATGGACCTTGGCGCACACCAGCCGCATCGCAGAGTCCATTCGACTGAGGCTGCAGCGCTTCAAGGCACACAACTTCGACGAGCTCCACGAGCAGCTCTCCAAGTGCGCCTGGGCAGCCTACTTTCCTCGAGGCTCGAAGCCCGAGGTGCAGGTCGTCAGCCGGCGCTCGGCGCTTTACCACACGGATGCGGTCAAAGAGCGCGCTGAGGCCACCATCGCCGCTCGGCTGGCGGGGCCGGAGGGGTGCTCTGCCGTCGCCGAAGGGAAGATCCACCTTCGCATCGTCAATGACGAGGTGCAGGTGAGCATCGACACTGTCGGCGAGCGCCTACACCGCCGTGGTATTCGCGAGCACGTTGGCATCGCTCCCATAAGAGAGACCCTCGCCGCCGCGCTCTTGGCCGCAGCGGACCTGACGCCGGAGCAACCCATGTGGGACCCGTTCTGCGGTTCGGGGACGCTCCTGCTCGAGCGTCGACTGCAGCACCAGCGCCGCTTGAGTCGTCGCTTTGCTTTCGAGGCTTGGCCAATTCACGACCAGGCGGCTTATGCCGCCTTTCTGCAGGATGCCCCCAACGCCATCGACGTCCCCCTTCCCTCGATGTTTGGCTCGGACATCGATGAGCATTCCCTCGACGCAGCGCGCTCGAACAGTGAGGGGATGGAGCGGATTCGTTGGATGTCTGGGGATTTTCAGCGCCATGTCGACGAGGTCCCAGAGGGCGCAGGAGTCGTCAGCAATCTTCCTTACGGGAAGCGGACCACAGAGCGCGGCATCATCGACACTTTTCGTCGTTTCGGCGCGCTGCTGACGTCCAGGCTCGATCTGGGGCCGGTGGTCGTCCTCAATGGGCACCCTGGCTTCGTGGACGCCACCCGCCTGACCTGGGAGCCCCTCTTCTCTTTCAGGAACCGGGGGCTGCCCGTACAGCTCTTGCGGCTGAAGCGTTAGGGGCTGCCTACTTGGAGAGCTCCTGTCGAGTGAGCTCGAGCTTCTTGAGGATGTACTCGACGGACTTTCTGTGGACGCCAGCCAACCTGGCGGCTTTGGAGATGTTGCCGTCGGTGCGCTCGATGAGTCTCGACCAGTAGGACTTCTCAAAAGTCTCGACGAGCCGTTGTTTGGCGTCCTTGAAGGGGAGCTCATCGTCGATCGAAGCGATGGCGACCTCGTCGGCTTGGCCTTGGTCCTCGGCCTTGGCTTCGCTGGTCGAGGGTTCTTGGAGTTTTAGGAACTTCGTCTCGAGCTTGTCGTCTTGTGCCAGTAGGGCGGCGCGTTCGACGTAGTTCTTGAGCTCTCTGACGTTCCCGGGCCATTTGTAACGTTTCAGCTTTTCCATGGTGCGAAACGGGATCTGCAGGTCGCGCTTGCCCATGCGGGCCTCGACGTCTTGCAGGAAGTGTTCTGCCAGCAGGGGAATGTCCTCGGCGCGCTTGGCTAGGGAGGGCAGACGCACCTGGATGACTGCGAAGCGATAGTAGAGGTCTTCCCGGAAGTTACCTTGTTCTACCTCACGCAGGAGGTTGCGGTTGGTGGCGGCGACGATGCGAACATCGATGGGGATGCTCTTTTGTCCACCGACCGGTCGGACCTCACGTTTTTCGAGGACCCGCAGGAGTTTGGGCTGTAGGTCGAGGGCGAGCTCACCGAGCTCGTCGAGGAAGAGGGTTCCGCCGTCGGCTTGCTCGAAGGCGCCTTTGCGGTTGGCGACCGCCCCCGTGAACGAACCTTTGACGTGGCCAAAGAGCTCGCTCTCGATGAGCTCTCGGGAGACGGCTGAGCAGTCGAACACGACGAATGGCTTGTCTCGTCTCGGCGAGTTGAGGTGCACGGCCTCGGCGACGAGCTCTTTGCCCGTGCCAGACTCTCCCTCGATGAGGAGGGTCGCTGACGTCGGGGCGACGCGCTGGAGGAGGCTGAAGATCTCCCGCATCACCAGGCTCTGCCCAATGAGGTTGGCGTACTGGTTCGACTTCGAATAGGTGACCTCGACCTCGTCGTTGAGGAGGTCGAAGTGCAGCTCTTGGGTGCCGAGGAAGAAGGTCGTTCCTGGCTCGACGTAGAGGTCGTTGACCCGCAGGCCTTGCACGAACGTCCCATTCTTGCTGTCGAGATCGACCAGACGGTAGCCGCGAACGTCGACCTCGAGGCGCGCGTGGTTGCGGGAGACCGAGCTGTTGGAGAGGCTGATGTCGTTGTCCGGGTGGGTACCGAAGAAGATCTGCCGCTTGTCGAACTCGGCCTTCTCTTTCGAGTCACCGACGACGACGATGGAGTACTTGCGCAGTCGAAGTGCTTCCAGCCCTCCGTCGAGGTGTATCGTACGGGTGATCTCGCTCATTGGTCTTCCTTAGTCGCCCTTCCTTAGTCGCCGTGAAACACGATGGTCCTGGCGTCGGGTAACAGTATCAGCCGTGCGCTGAAGTCTCGAATGCTCATTCTCAGCGCGGTCTGGTTTGCATACCAGTAGTTCAAGGCCTTGCGTTTGGCATCTTGTGGTGACGTTCCAACGAACTGCAGCTCCCGTCGCGGGGTCATGGGAGCTGGGCCTAAAGACTGTCTCGCTATCTTTGACCAAACGGAGTTCGCCATACCTACGCTCGAATTCTGGACGCTCACTCGTCTATCGCTCTCACCTCGGGTGTGAGTTGTTTACCGATAACGACTGCCGCCAGCTGCAGACTGGCCAGTCCGCTGCGCAGCCCACGCCCTTGTGCTGGCTGTCGAGGAGCGAGGTGACCAGTGTTCAAGAACCCCCTTCGCCCCAATAGACCTCCTTTCCTACACCCCAATTTCAGGGTGGTTTCTCTCCCGAAATCGACCGCGCTGAGGGTATCCCGATCCCTAGGCATCGTCACTGATTTCTTTTCTATTGGGCGCCGAAGAGAAGAGAAATCGATCCTGGTGTGGACTTCGTCGTTGGTTCCCGGGCTGACCGCGGTACTGTTTCTTGAGCCCAGGTTCACCACCGAGAACACAGAGAACACAGAGCGGAAGTGGCGCGACTCACTTGGTTCTCATTGCCTAGCGGCCTCCGTGAGCCGGCGCTCGAGCTCACCCACATCCTGTATCTGCTCTTCGTGGTGAGCTCGAAATCGACGAGCGAGAGACAGAACTCCAAAGGCTTCACCTCTTGGGTGCTCGTCCGGGCCACGGGTCGGCTCGTGCGGGACACTGGTCGACCCGTCCGAGACAAGGGTGGGCTCGTGCGGGACACGAGTCGACCCGCGCGGGACAAGGACCACCCAATCAAGACCGAGACGCCTATTTCGCGTTCTTATCGCGACGGCGTCGCGCTTCTTCGCAGCTTGCCTCGGACGACGACCTGACCGAGCCGACGTGGCCTGTCATGGGTAGGCCACAATCGTCGTAATTTCCGCCCCGAGGCGCGCCCGTTCATCCCTCAAGGAGTCCAAGGAGTCCAGCACCCATGCACACCTACCGAACGCTTCCAGCAGTCGCCAGCCTAGTCGCGCCTTGGCAGAGGTGCGCCTCGACGCTCAGCGCCTCGAAAGCTATTCCTGCGCGAGCCCTTGGATCTCATTGCCTAGCGGCCTCCGTGAGCCGGCGCTCGAGCTCACCCACATCCTCTATCTGTCGAAGCTCGTCGGCGAACTCAACGCCGAACATCACCTCTGCAACGCGAAGCAGAGCCTCGCGACCCACCCCAAGACCCTTCTCGATGCCCTTCTCGATGCCCTTTTCGATGCCCTTCTCGATGCCCTTTTCGATGCCCTTCTCGATGCCCTCCTCGATGCCTTTCTTCAGCCCAAGAGCCTCTCCTCTCGCCTCGGCCTGACGAAGACTCTCTTCGGACACAAATCGCGACAAATTGCTGCTCATGATGACCTCTCTCCCAACCCAGTTGGCGATCGTCTCTCCAAGATTTCGTTCCCGTTTGTCAAAATCGGCGACGACCGTCAGCGCCGCGCCCAGCTCGCCCCAGTCGTACTCATTGTTGACCCTTGCTCGCAGCTCCGGCAAGAGCTGTTTCAGTTTTTTCGCGCTGGCGTCCTTGGCGAGCGGGGCGAAGATCCACCAGGGATATGGACGCGCTCGAAGCTCTGCAACGCTGTATTGGTAGACTGGGTCCACGACATAGTGGACCTCTTTCGGGCATTCGCCCCAGCCGCAATTGACCTTGGCGACGTGCCGCTTCAGGTCATTGGAGCCGCTCATGACGAGCACGACGCTCGAGACTGGCACCAGCAGCTCCTCGTCTGGGTCCAAGTACGAGGCGGTCAACAGCGCCGAGTACTGCGCGACTCGCAGCCCAATGTTCGACGTGAGTACCGCCTGAAACTCGAGGTGGAGCAGGCGAAGCGCGCCGTTGACGATGACCTTGAACGCTTTGTCGGCGTTCCGATTGACCAAAGTGAGCGCGCTGTCGACCCGCTCTATGCTCTCGGCGCTGCATCCCAGCAGCGGTTCTGCCAACTCACGCGGATAGTGCGCGGCGACATGCCGCAACACGATGTCGAGCTCTCCCATTTGGACCTCCGGGCTCTGTGGTTTTGACCGAGAGGTTGTCGGCCAAACGCGCCCGAAGGTTTCCTGTTTTCTTGGCTTGCTGGTCGAATTTCTGGCGACGACGACTCCAAGAGCGAGTCATCAGGGGCGAACACAGAGGGAAAGTGGCGCGACTCACTTGGTTCTCATTGCCTAGCGGCCTCCGTGAGCCGGCGCTCGAGCTCACCCACATCCTCTATCTGTCGAAGCTCGTCGGCGAACTCAACGCCGAACATCACCTCTGCAACGCGAAGCAGAGCCTCGCGACCCACCCCAAGACCCTTCTCGATGCCCTTCTCGATGCCCTTTTCGATGCCCTTCTCGATGCCCTTTTCGATGCCCTTCTCGATGCCCTCCTCGATGCCTTTCTTCAGCCCAAGAGCCTCTCCTCTCGCCTCGGCCTGACGAAGACTCTCTTCGGACACAAATCGCGACAAATTGCTGCTCATGATGACCTCTCTCCCAACCCAGTTGGCGATCGTCTCTCCAAGATTTCGTTCCCGTTTGTCAAAATCGGCGACGACCGTCAGCGCCGCGCCCAGCTCGCCCCAGTCGTACTCTCAGCCTCTCGTGGTCTTCGTGCTCTTCGTGGTGAGCTCGAAACCCACGAGCAAAGCCATAGCTTCGAGGCTCACCTCTTGGGTGCGAGTCCGGGACACTGGTCGACTCGCGGGACACGAGTCGACCCGCGCGGGAAATGGACCACCCAATCAAGACCGAGACGCCTATTTCGCGTTCGTATCGCGACGGCGTCGCGCCTCTTCGCAGCTTGCCTCGGACGATGACCTGACCGAGCCGACGTGGCCTGTTACGGGTAGGCCTCAATCGTCGTAATTTCCGCCCCGAGGCGCGCCCGTTTATCCCTCAAGGAGTCCAAGGAGTCCAGCACCCATGCACACCTACCGAACGCTTCCAGCAGTCGCCAGCCTAGTGGCGCTCTTGAGCTTACTGGGAAGCTGTGACGACAACCCGGCCGGCTCCCCGACCGACGGAGTCAATGACAGCAACCTCAATGACGTCGCCTCAGCACCACCTGCATGAAGACTTACCTCTGAAGAGTCGTGGGACAGCAAGGCAAGAGTTTCCAAAGGCGACCACACCCTTCGATCAGCTCGATTAGCTGAAGGTCACGAGCCCAAGCACAACCAGAGCATAGACGATTTGGTAGACTTGGGACGATTGCCCGTGACGCGCCACCAGCTCGAGGAGTGTGCCGCCGTCCTTGAGGTCTTCGATGACGTCATACTGTGACGGGTCGAACCCCAGCGAATCGACTCTGCTGTCACTCGACTCGAGCCGCATTTCGATGGAGTAACAGCCGCTGAGTTCGTTGATGATCCGCTCGATGGGGACACGTTCCATGATGCCGCGGAGCACGAGATTGAAGGTCTCATCGAGCTTGAAGGGTGTGGTCGTGTACGGGGTCGCGACTTCGTGCAGGGCGAACTGCCCGTCGGACCAACCGAAGACATCGAGCAAGCGTTCGCTGAGCTGCCTTTTGAGCACACTCTTGAGCTGGGCGTCGTCGATGTGTCCACCCGCGATCAGCACCTCGCCTTGACGCAGCCCCTCGCGCTGCGCGCGCTCGACGGTCGCTTCGTTGGTGTCTTGGTCGATGACTCCTTCGCGCACCAGCATATTGCCGAGGCACTCGAAGAGCAGGTTGGAGCGAACCGAGACGGGACGCCCGGCCTCCACATAGACGATCTTGCGGACCCTCTGTCTCCACAGTCGGACGGAGCCCGTGTGGCGCGTGTTGGCCAAGTAGGCCATGACGGTCGCGAAGCCGGTCCGGGCCAGATTCCCCTTGTCCGCCACCGAGCGCCAATCCAAAGCCTCGGGGACGTTCGTGCTGGGGACTGGGCGCAGCTTGGGAGAGGTCGAGGTGCGTGGGAACTTCGGTTCCCCCTCACCCTCATCGAAGTCGAAGAGGTCACCGCTGGTCTGCGTCACCTCCTCGTCCTGGGGTTGAGGGTGGCTGGTCACCGAGGTGACCTCTTCGTTGGTCTTGACGACCGGCTCGACGCGATTGGCGTCGTCTACCGAGGCACGTGCGCGAGAGTCTGGATAGTCTGCGCCGAAGTGCACGCGCATGAGGTCGATGAGGTTCGCCCCCGACAAGGGCTTGTCCAGCAACTCGAGAAACGGGTGCTCGTCTTTGAGGAGGCGCCGAACGGTCGGGCCTTGGAAGACGTCTGTCAGCCCCACCACGGCGACCGTGGCGAGCCGGGGATCTTCGAAGAGTAAGTACCCAGGCCCATCGGCCAAGAACACCCCGATGATGACCACGTCGGGAACCGACTCGTCGAGCAGGGTCAGGGCGTCGCTTCGGGTTGCCCCTTCACGCACTTCGAAGCCCTCGCCCGCCAACATCGCGCAGCACTGCTCGCGGACTCGAGAGTCGTAATCGACGACAAAAACCTGTTTGTTTGGACGCGGTGTCATGACGCGGGGGTACGAGTATTGGGGCGACAACGAGCTGCGCGCGGCGTTTTGCGACCGTCCTTGCAGAACCAAGCGCGGTCGCGGAGGATGTTGATTGATTTCGCGCGCCACTCGGAACAGAGGTTGCTCGAAGCCGGCGAGCGCGCTGACTGTATACCAGTATCGAGGTGGACACACGCGATCCCGAGGGCGAAGCGACTCCTTTGCAGGTGACCCTCGACCTCGAGGACAACCGCCTCGACATCGAGGGAAACGACCGAAAAGCCCTCGAGTCTTCGGGCTCGAGTATTCCGAAAAAAGTAATCGCAACGGGCTCCGCCCGCATGGCCACCACCCTGTGATTGTGCACGAACACTGTACGGGCTGCGCGTTGTGTCTGCATGCCTGTGTCGCGCGGCCGAAGGCGCTGCGCGTCTCTTGATCCCAAGAAACCGTAGCCGGGATGGCGGAGAGGCGTGTGTGCGCAGGGTGGCGAAGACCCTCTCCTCTCAAAACAACGCTTTGGGGTTGACTTGGCATCAAACGAGTCGGATGTTGTTGCGCGCGTCCACCCGCGCAACCCTGTGGGTTTGCACGGCTCTCCGCCACGTCGGCTGAACTCTGGGCGCCTGCGCCCGACTTCGAAACGCCGCAGGCTCGCCATCACGAAGAATCCTCGCCTCTTGCGGCCAGTCAGAGCGCTCGATCCTGGTTCGAGACGGGGTGGGCCACAGGGTCGGGAGAAACGAGCAGCTCAGCAGGGAACCTGCACCACTCCACCGCCGAAGAGGCCGCCTCAATGCTCAAAGAATTCGACCCCAAATGGATCGCGTGGGAAGTCACTCGACGCTGCAACCTCAACTGCGTCCACTGCCGCTCGGCTTCCGGCCTGAACTCCTACGACACCGCCTTCGACACTGACGGCGCCAAGGCGTTCATCGACGACCTCGCCAGGTTTGCCAAGCCGGTCTTGGTTCTCTCCGGTGGAGAGCCGCTGTTGCGGCACGACCTCTTCGAGATCGCCGCGCACGGCACCGAGAAGGGCCTGCGCATGTGCATCGCCACCAACGGCACGCTGGTGACCGAGGAGATCTGCCTGAAGATGAAGGAGGCCGGCATCCGCATGGTCTCTCTCAGCCTCGATGGCTCGACCGCAGCGACCCACGACAACTTCCGCAATCAAGTCGGCGCCTTCGATGGCGTGATGCGCTCGGCCGAGCTCTTCAACAAGCACGGCATCCCCTTCCTGATCAACTCCAGCTTCACCAAGCGAAACCAGGACGACATTCCCGAGGTCATGCGCCTGGCCAAGAAGCTCGGCGCCAAGGCTTGGTACATGTTCATGATCGTGCCCACTGGGCGTGGTGAGCAGATCATGTCCGAGCTGGTCACCAAAGAGGACTACGAGGAGATCCTCAAGTGGCACTATGAGGTCGAGAAGGCCGAGGACAGCATGCTCATGCGTCCCACCTGTGCGCCGCACTACTACCGAGTCGTGCCACAGATGAACAAAGAGCATGAGCGCGACGACCGCCTCAAGCGCCGCTCGTTGCAGTTCTCCACCGGGGGAGCCAAGGGCTGCCTCGCCGGTCAGCTCATCTGCCTCGTCACCGCTGAAGGCGAGGTGTTTCCTTGCAGCTACTTCCCCAAGACCGCCGGGAACGTCATCGAGACCCCCTTCAAGGTGATCTGGGAAGACTCGGAGCTCTTCCACGAGCTGCGCGACTTCAAGAGCTACAAGGGGAAATGCGGTGCGTGCGAGTTCATTGAGGTCTGTGGCGGCTGCCGAGCTCGTGCTGACGCCATCTACGGCGACTATCTGGCCGAGGAGCCATTCTGTACGCACATTCCCAGGAACTACGTGGCTGCTGAACCCACGTAAGACACGGACTCCACGACGGGTTTTGGGATCGGGGCAGGCGCGGGCCTGCCCCTTCGTTTTTGGCGCCCCAGATTGGTTCGTTCGCTTTGGGACCTCGCGGGCTCACCAGCCGCAGGAGCGCCCCGCGTTCTGCTCGGTGAGGTAGGCTCGCAGCGGAGCGAAGTACTCCAGCATCGGCTCGGCCGACATCTGTCGCGTTCCGGTCATCGCCTCGAGGGCGTCCGGCCAGGGCTTGCTGGCGCCAAGCTCGAGCATGGCCTGCAGCCTGGCTCCGGCTTCCTTGCTGCCGTAGATGGAGCAAGTGTGGAGTGGGCCTTTGTATCCAGCGGCCTCACACATGGCCTTGTGGAACTGAAACTGCAGGATGGCCGCCAGGAAGTAGCGCATGTAGGGGGTGTTGGCGGGGATGTGGTACTTGGCGCCTGGGTCGAACGCGTTGGCCGGCCGCTCGCGGGGTGCGGCCACGCCTTGAAACTTCAGCCGCAAGTCCCACCAGTGTTGATTGTACTGGTCGGGCGTGACCTTGCCGGAGAAGACGTCCCAGCGCCACTGGTCGATCATGCGGCCGAAGGGCAAGAAGGCGATCTTGGCGAGGGCGTCTTGCATCTGCTTGTTGATGACCAGCTCGGGCGTCTCGGTGACCTCGTCCATGAGCCCAATCTGGTGCAGGTACGCGGGAGTGATCGAGAGGGCGAGGGCGTCGCCGATCCCCTCGTGGAAACCGTCGTTGGCGCCGGCCTGATAAAGGATCGGGAGGGTGTAGTAGTAGTGGTAGTAGTAGTCGTGGCCGAGCTCGTGGTGGATCGTGACGAGGTCTTCCATGTTGATCTTGATGCACATCTTGATGCGCAGGTCGTCCGAGTAGGTCACGTCCCAGGCGCTGGCGTGGCAAACGACCTCGCGAGCTTCGGGCTTAGAGAACATCGAGCGCTCCCAGAACGTGGCCGGAAGCGGGTCGAGGCCCAATGAGGTGAAGAACGCTTCGCCAGTCTTGACCATCTTGATGGGGTCGTAATTGGCGGCCACCAAAGCGGAGGTCATGTCGAGGCTGGGCTGGCCCGGGTTGGGCTCGAGCAGCGGGTAGAGGTTCTCCCAGCTCTGAGACCACATGTTGCCGAGGAGATGGGCGGGGATTGGGCCGTCGAGTGGGACCTTATCCGCGCCGTACCTCTCAGCGAGTTTGGCGCGTGTATAGCAGTGGAGCTCTTTGTAGAGGGGCTCGACCTCGCTCCAGAGGCGCTCCACCTCGGCCTCGAACTCGGCGGGCGGCATGTCATAGCCCGAACGCCACAGAGCTCCAGTGTCCTCGAAGCCAATCTCCTTGGCTCCTTCGTTGCTCAGCTCGACGAAGCGCTCGTACATGGGCTCGAGCGGCGGGGAGACCGTACGCCAGCCCTCCCAGGCGTCCAGGAGCTCGTCGTAATTTTGGCTCGTCGCCAGCACGTCCTCGAGCTGGCCGAGGTCGCGGCAGTCTTCGCCTTTGCAGTATTTTCCTTTGCCGTAGAGACCCGACATCTCGGTGCTCAGGTTCGCCAACTCGGCTCGTTTGGCGGCGTCATCGGGCGCAGGCAAAGTGCTGCCGAGTTTGATCAGGTCGAGCTGACGCCGAATGTCGGGAGTGAGCTCGAGCCCGTCGAAGGTCGCCGCCCTCTTGATGGCGATGCTGGTGTACTCCATCGAGGCTTCTTCTTTTTTGGACAATGCCGCGGCGGTCTCATCGTTAATGTTGGTGTAGTAGTCCCAGGCCGCGCTCTCGCTGCCAACCCAGACCTCGCGGAAGCTCGCGTTGGCCTCGTCGACGAAAGCGGCCGCCGCCGCGGGCGAAGGGAGCTCAGCGGTGGTGCCCTCGGGAGGCGTTTCTGGCGTTTGGCCATTGCCGCCGCAGGCGGCGAGCGAGAGAGAGAGCACAGCGAACAGAATGTGGGGACGCAACTTCATCCTGACAAAACTCCTATGTGGCGCAGCCTGGCTGCAAATCCTCATCGCCAATGGTCGGGCACGACACCCTCTTCTGGTCCGGCGAGCACAACCCCGCTGCGTCTACGACGCTCGTTGGGGTCGCTCAACTGCTTTTTTCCGGCTGCCGAGAACATGGCCCAACACGCCCCCTGGTGCAAGCAAAGGTTGTCAACGGTTTTGCGTGGAGAGCAAGTCTTTTTGGTTCTTGTCAGACGGAGTCCGAGACCTCGTCGCGCCCTTCTCGCGGCCGCCCAAAAGTGTTACGAGCACGCGCGCGGCCGGCCGCGTTGGCCGTGCTTCCCTTGCCGACCTCGACACGAAGCGACACTTCGCCCCGGGCGCGCAAATCCAAGAAGTTTCAAGGTGAAGGTGAAGGTGCGCGAAGCAAAGCCAACAGCCGGGTTCTTTGGCGAGCTGGGCGAGCTCTATCGCCAGTCGCTCAAGCCCAAGGATATCGTGTGGAATCTCTACGTGGCGCGGCCGCTGGCGGCGTTTTCGCTGCTCTTCCTCAGGCGCAGCCCAGTCACTCCCAACCAGCTGAGCTTCCTCGGCTTGTTCGTGTTTTTCGGGGTCGGGGCGACGCTCCTGACCTGGAGGGGCCCCTGGGGATTCTTCGTCGCCGCGCTGATCCTGCAACTGTCGTACGTCTTTGACTGCGCCGACGGTCAACTGGCACGTCTGAAGGGTCAAACCTCGTCGGTGGGCGCCTACCTCGATTTCCTCATCGACGAGGTCAAGGCCTTGCTCCTCGTGGGCAGCTGTGCCGCTCGGTTGTGGCTCGAGGGCGGCGACGTGCGCTGGCTCGAGGTCGGCATTGGAGGGGTCGCCCTGGTCTCCGTCGCGACCTCCCTCACAACCTTTGTGCGACGCGAAGAGTTCGCAGGACACGCCATCGAGCCAGGGACGGACACCGCAGGTCCCACCTTGCCGACGGGATTCGTCCGCCGAGCGGTCTGGTTGGTGATAAAGACGATGAAGCTGATCGTCCATTACCCGTCTTGGATCACCTTCGTGGCCATCGCTGGCCTGACCATCCCTGGGTTCGACCCAACCTTGGGCTTCCTCGTGCCGTTCCTCATCATCTACCTGCTCTACGCCGGGCGTACGGCGCTAGGGGTCTTCGTACGGCTGGCCAAACCCAGCTTCTACTCGCGTCCATGACGTCTTTGGATCCTCTGGATCATCGGCCTGGAGTGTTTCTATGTCCTTGTCACGCGCCATCATCATCGCCGCCGGAATGGGGCGGCGACTCGAACATCACACCGAAGAGCGGCCGAAGTGTCTGGTCGAGGTGGCGGGTAAGCCGATCCTGCACCACCAGCTCGAGGCCTACCGCGCCAACCACGTCGACGACTTCCACATCGTGCGCGGCTACCTCGCCGAGCGCATCGTCGTCCCGGGTGCGACGAGCTACCTCAACAGCGACTTTCGCCAGAACAACATCCTGTTCTCCTTGATGCACGCCGAGCCGGCCATGACGGGGCCGTTTCTGTGCTCCTACTCCGACATCGTGTTCGGCGAGGACGTCGTGGCCTCGGTGCTTGCCGGTCATGGCGACATCACCCTCGTGGTCGACGCGGATTGGGCGAGCGCCTACGAGGGCCGAAACGATCATCCGGTCGCGCAGGCCGAGCTCACTGAGATGGACGGTTCGAAGGTCCTGCGCGTCGGGAAGCAAGTCGGTCCAGAGAACGCGTTGGGCGAGTTCATTGGCTTAGCCCACTTCACCCAACGCGGCTGTGACGCACTCCTCGAGGCGTGGCATGACCTGAGTGAGAGGCTGTCGCCCGACGAGCCTTTCCATGCCGCCGCCACCTTCAGGCAGGCGTACCTCACCGACATGCTCCTGGAGCTCATCGACCGTGGCGTACACATCGACGCGGCGGTGATCCATGGCGGTTGGCGGGAGATCGACACCGTCGAAGATCTCGAACGGGTCAATCAGGCGTGGAGCCGCTGACGCGGACTCAGGTGCCCTCCCCTACTTGCGCCATGGCCTCTTCGATCACCTCGAGCCCGGCCCCCACTCGGGCGGCCTTATCGGCCAGAACTCGCTTCCAGAGCGTGGTTCCGGGCTGTCCCTTGAAGAGGTGCACGAAGTGGCTCGAGAGCCGGTGCAAGGGCACGCCTTTGGCGAGCCACTCCTCGAGGTAAGGAAGGAAGGCGCGAAGCGCCTCTTTGCGCGTGATCCCAGGGCCGCGCGGTGGCTCACCGCCAAGCTCGGGGCTGACAGACTCTCCAAGTGCAGTGAAGACCAGCGAATCCGCGTGGGCAAAGAGGTAGGGGTCGTCGTAAGCCGCGCGGCCGATCATGGCGCCGTCGACCTGCTCGAGGTGGTCGAGGGCCTGGGCGAGCGTGGTAATGCCGCCATTGATGTCGATGCACAGCTCGGGACGCTCAGCCTTGAGTCGATAGACCGCGTCGTAGCGAAGCGGGGGAACGGTGCGATTCTCTTTCGGACTGAGGCCGTCGAGCCAGGCCTTGCGGGCGTGGACAATGAAGCGTTGGCCGCCTGCGTCGGCCACTCGGTCGACGAAGCTGCTCATGAAGTCGTAGTCGTCGTGGTCATCGACGCCGATGCGGTGTTTGACTGTGACGGGGATGGACACGGCGGACGCCATGGCCGCGACGCAGCGGGCGACTCGTTCGGGATCGAGCATGAGTCGGGCACCGAAGTTCCCCTTCTGGACGCGTTCACTGGGGCATCCCACGTTGAGGTTGACCTCGTCGTAGCCCCAATCCGCTGCGATCTTGGCGGCCTCCGCGGCCGTCTCGGGGTCGTCGCCACCGAGCTGTAAGGCGATAGGGTGCTCGACGGGTGAGAACCCCAAGAGCTTCTCGCGATCCCCGTGGAGCACGGCGTTGATGGACCGCATCTCGGTGTAGAGCAAGGTCTTTCGGGTGAGCCCTCGGATAAACACTCGAAAGTGCCGATCGGTGCGTTTCATCATGGGAGCGACACTGAGGCGACCTGGCTTTTCGAAGCGCTCGTTCATGGACCCCAGGCTCAATCTCGAGAGTTCAGGACGGTCTGAACTTCATTGAGCAAGCCCATTCGTGTGTAGGGCTTGGGCAGAAATGCGAGCCGGTTGCCAGAGAGCTCAGAGAGCTCAGAGAGCTGGTCGGGATATCCAGACGTGAAGAGGACCCGGATCTTGGAGTTGATCTCCTGCAGCTTCGTAGCGACCTCTCGCCCCCCCATTCTGGGCATCACGAGGTCGGTGACCAGGAGATCGATGGGGGCCTCGTTTCGGCTGGCTTTGGAGAGTGCATGCTCGCCGTCGCGCGCCTCGAGGACCTCGTAGCCGTAATCCCGGAGCACTCGGGAGGACAGTCGTCGCAGCGCAGCCTCATCTTCCACGAGCAAAATGACCTCTCCCTTCCCTTTGATCTCTTTGGGTCGCTCTTCGACGAGCTCCTTCTGCTTGGTTTCTGTGGCCCAAGGCAGGAAGACGTCGAAGCGGGTCCCTTTGCCGACCTCGGACTCGACGGAAATGGCGCCCTGATTCTGTTTGACGATGCCGAAGACGGTGGAGAGCCCCATTCCGGTGCCGCGTCCGGACTCTCGGGTGGTGAAGAAGGGCTCGTAGATTCGGTGCAGAGTGTCGGAATCCATGCCGTGGCCGGTGTCGGCGACCGAGAGTCGTGCGTGGTGTCCTTCCTGCAGGCCAATCTCCGCGGCGCGTTTGGCGTCGAACCAGACGTTCGCGGTCTCGATCTCGACGCGGCCGCCGCTGGGCAAGGCGTCGCGGGCATTGACCACGAGATTGAGGACGATCTGTTCGATGTAGCCTGGGTCGATCCAGACGTCGTTGAGCTCGTCGTCGAGTTGGTATTTGACCTCGACGTCGGCGCCGATCAACCGACCGAGCAACTTCGAGAGCCCATCGACCGTCTTGTTCATATTGACGGCTTGTGGGCGCGTCATCTCGCGTCTGCTGAACGTCAACAACTGGCGCGTGAGGGTCGCAGCCCGGCTCGCCGCGATGCGGATCTCGTCGACGTCACGGCGCCTGGGATCGATCTCAGGAAGCTCGTAGAGCAGCGCGTCCGCGTAGGTGAGAATGACCGTGAGGATGTTGTTGAAGTCGTGTGCGATGCCGCCCGCAAGTTGCCCGATGGCTTCCATCTTCTGGCCGTGTCGGAGATCGGCCTCGAGCCTGCGGCGCTCGCTCATGTCGAGCACGACGCCGATCACCCCGACAATGGCGTTGTTCTCATCGAACATGGGTTGGTGGCGCAGCTCGAGAGAATACTCCCGATACTGGTAGTCGATGGAGAAGATCTCGCCGGCGAGGGCACGTCTCATGTAATCGACGAACACCAGATCGTCGGGCAGGAGAGCGAAGACCGACTGGCCCAGGAAATGGGCAGCGTCGAGCTTTTCCTTCTGTAGAATGCTGCCATCGAGGACCGAGAGGATCCCCTCTTTATCAACGGCCCAGACCCCGAGTGGAGCGTTGGAGAGTACGGTCTTGAGTCTGAGGGCCTCATCGAACAACACAGTGGTGTTCTCTGAGCTGGCGAGAAGACGCTTCAGGGATTCGAAGCTCGCGTCGTCTTTACAAAGCGAGCGCGCTTTCTCGAGCTGAGCGGTGTCGATCATCATTCCCCCCAGTTGACCTTCGGGAAGCCACGTCCGGGTCGGGCAAAGAAGAAGCCTTGCAGGTAGTTGCAGCCCAACTCGATCAACCGATCGCGCTCGTTGACGTTGTCTACCCCCTCGGCGACGACCACGACTCCCATCTCGTGACAGAGCGTGGAGATGGAGCTGATCAGGCGCTGATTGACCCCCAATTTATCGACGTCCCTGACAATCGATATGTCGAACTTGACGACGTCGGGCTCGAGCCGAGTGAAACTGGCGAGCCCAGAATATCCCGCTCCGAGATCGTCGATGGCGAGACGAAAGCCGAGGCTACGCAGCGAGGCGACTGCGCCGGCCAAATCAGAAACGGTGTGGAGCGAAGCACGTTCGGTGATTTCGAAGACCACGTCCTTCGCGAACGGAACCAAGGGGTTCTCGGTCGCGGAGAGGAGCTCGGGGTCGTTGAGGTCGAAGGGATGCAGGTTGACGAAAAACGTCACGTCTTTCGGGCCCGCCGCGATGCTGACCGCGGCGCTGTGACGAATTCGACGGCTCAGCGGGTGCAGCATGTTCAGCTGCTCCGCCGCCTTGAAGAGGCTCATTGGGTCGGGGAAGCTGCTGTCGTCGGTGCGGACCAACGCCTCGTAGCCAAACGTCGTCCGACTTTCCCAATGCACGATCGGCTGGAAGGCAATCCAGACCGAATCGAGCGCCGTCTCGAAGAGCTTCAACAACCGGTTTTCACCGGTCTCCACGACCATCTCGTCGGAGCTCTGGATCCTCTCGTCTCGTTGGCCGAGCGCGAACGCCACCGCGGAGCGCAGCTCCGTCGGCCGAATGGGCTTGACCAGATACCGACAGACGCCGAAGTGGATCGCGTCGATGGCGCTGTTGACCGAAGGATCGCCGGTCATCAGCACGACCGACATCTCCGAATCCAGCTTTCGCGCGGTCTTCAGCAACGCCAAACCGTCGACCTCGGGCATCCCGATGTCGGTGATCAGCACGTCGTAGCGCTGCTTCAGGAGTTTGAGCTCGGCCTCGGCCCCCCCGTGCGCGCAGGTCACCTGGTACCCGACAGCCTCGAGAAGCCGTTGACACGAGCGCACCACAGCGGGTTCGTCATCCACCAACAGGATTTGCGGTTGAACTGATCTCACCGATGTTCCCTCGAGTCGAGATCGTGCGCGAAAAGACCGCTTCGCCAGCGAGCATACTCCATTCACCCTGGCGTTGACGACACCTCACGAAGATCTTTTTCGCATCCAGATTTCGAAACGATAACGAGTCGTTCCTTCGAATGCCGGCAACCCGAGAAAGTGCAGGTCGTACAGAGACTCGAACTCGGGAAAGAACACGTCACAACCATGGTCCCCGCTGACTCTGGTCACGTGCAGCGTCTCACAGCCGTACTCCATAGCGGCCGCGTAAACGCTGTGCCCCCCGATGACAAAGACCCTTCCGAGATCGGGCTTGCGCGACAAAATCTCGACGCCCTCGTGAAGAGTTCTTGCGGTTTGGGTCCCGTTCGCCTCCCAACTCGCCGACCGGGTCAGGACGACGTTGTGACGTCCTTCGAGCGGTCGAAACCGCGGTGGGAGCGAGAGCCACGTCTTGCGTCCCATGATGACCGCGTGCGTCTCGCCGGCCTGCGAGCCGCGAGTCAGCGTTTTGAAGTGCTTCAGGTCCGCGGGAAGCCGCCAGGGGATGGTTCCGGCGCGGCCGATCCCCAGCCTTTCGTCGACGGCTACCACCGCTTCGAGAAGGATTGGATTCACACCGCCACCTCGAATCGAATGAAGGGGTGATGCTGGTAACCGATCAGCTCGATGTCTTCGAAAGCGATTTCGAAGAAAGGCTTGCGTGCGACCTCGAGCCGAGGGAGAGGCAGCGGCGAGCGCGCGAGCTGCTGCTGCAACCCTTCGACGTGGTTGAGATAGATGTGGGCGTCGCCGAGAGTGTGGACGAAGAGCCCTGGCTCGAGCTCACATTCCCGTGCGATCAGCGTCATTAGGAGCGCGTAGCTCGCAATGTTAAACGGGACTCCCAGCGCCAAATCTGCGGAGCGTTGGTAGAGTTGGCAGTCGAGCCGTCCATTGACGACGTAGAACTGGAAGAGAAGGTGACAAGGCGGCAACGCCATTCTGTCCAGGTCTGACACGTTCCACGCGCTGACGATGATTCGACGTGAATCGGGTTGCGCCTTGATGGTGTCGATGGCGTTCTGGAGCTGGTCGATCCCCTGACCTCCCCAGTTGCGCCATTGGTGCCCGTAGATCGGCCCGAGCTCTCCCTGCTCGTCGGCCCAAGCGTCCCAGATGGGGGTGTGCTCGGTGAGACCGTCGCGAATGTTCGTCGAGCCGGCCAAAAACCAGAGCAGCTCCCGAACCACCGCACGAAAGAGCACCTTCTTGGTCGTGAGGAGCGGGAATCCTTGCCGCAGATCGTATTTGGTCTGCGTGCCAAAGACCGACAACGTTCCAGTCCCTGTCCGGTCCCCTCGCCGGGTCCCGTTCTCCAAAACCTCACTCACTAGGTCTAGATACTGCCGCATGTTCCGAACCTTCCTTGCGCAAAGCCGCAGATTCACCTGGTGGGTGTTCTGTAAAGGCTGCACGATGATGACGCAAGCACCCGATGTCGCAAGACTTGGGCTCCTCGCCGCAAAATGATAATCATAGGCGTCCGCGCGACGATTCATCGCCCTGTCTCTCGTTGGGGAAGAGAGACGCGGAGCCCGGTGCTTCGGCCGCTTTTGTGCCAATAGGAAAGTAACTTCAAAGGCTGGCTGCGGGCCTGTGGTGGTCCTGCCAGACCCGCCTTGCCTGAAAAACTGTGCCATAGTGCTCGATGGCGGTGGCCCACTTCGTGCCCCAGGCCTAGCCCCCGCCTTCGTTCCCGAGATGAGACATGACGCGCCGCAAGTACTTGGTCCGCAGACAACGGCTCTTTCAGAGCTCTGGGTCAGTGCCGAAGGTCGAGTCCGCCACGCAGTCTTCTCTCGACCACATGAGCCGGCAGCTCGCTGTCGCTCGCAAACGCCTACTCGAGGCCAGAAGCCTGAGAGCCAACCTCGAGCTGCGTACGAGGTCGCTCGAACGTGAGCTCGATGCGCTCAGAGCGGCTCCGCCACAACCTCCCCTCAGCGCTCTAGAACCCACGGACAGCGCCCGGATCGAACTCCTCAAGGCCCGCCTGAAGGAGGCCTGGGCCGGCGTCGCGGACAAGATGCAAGCGGACCTCGAGGCCGTTCGAGACCAGCTAACACATGAAAGAGAACGCAGCGGGCAGCTTCAAGAGCAGGTCGATCTTTTCGAATTGGAGGCCAAGAGCCCAAGACCCGACCTCTCGAAAGAGGCGCTCGAGATCGCCCACTCCGAGAACGTTGCGCTCAAAGAAGAGCTGGCGCACGTCCGACAAAGGGGAATCATCGCCGAGAACGCCTTCGACGAGGTGAACAAAGCGCTCGACCTGGCCAAAGAGGAGCTTCAAGGGCTCCAGGCCGAACGACAGAATTCCGCCATCAACACCAGTTCGGCGGACGAGCTGGCTCGACTCGTCGAAGAACGAGACCGCTTGCGCATCTCCGTGAGCGAGCTGCGCATCGAGCACACCACCGCGCTCAAGTCCCTCGATCGGACCGAACGTGAGCTGCAGACTGCTCAACAAGAAAACGACGAACTCTCGGGACGCTACGAACAACAAGTCAGGAAACACGCGGTGCTCACCAAGCGGATGAGCGACGCCAAAGCCCCCAAGTCAGAAGGTGAAGAGCTGCAAGCCGCGCTCGTCGAGAAGGAGGCAGACTTGGAGCGGGCTCGGCGAGAGGTCGACCAGCTGCGAGCCCTCCTCGAAAGCTCCCTCGAAGAGAAATCGTCGCTGCAGCAGAAGCTCGAGACGCTCGAGTGGCAACTCCACCCTGCCGACCAGCGAAGTCAGCGGAACATCCAAGTTCTCGGTGAGCTGGAAGCCCTCGAAGCGAAGCTCGAAGCCCTCCAAGACACCGCACTACGGCTCGCGGAGCGCGAGGCCCAACTGAACGAACTCGAAGGCGAGAAAGAGGCCCTCATCGCAGAGCTTGCTGCCCTCCAAGACACCGCCCGACAATTCGCGGTGCGCGACGCCCACCTGCAGGAGCTCCAAGGCGAAAAAGAAGCGCTCCAAGGCGAGAAAGAAGCCCTCGAAGCGAAGCTCGAAGCCCTCCAAGACATCGCACTGCGGCTCGCCGAGCGCGAGGCCCGACTGCAGGAGCTCCAAGGCGAGAAAGAAGCCCTCGAAGAGAAGCTCGAAGCCCTCCAAGACACCGCAACGCGGCTCGCCGAGCGCGAGGCCCGACTGCAAGAGCTCCAAGGCGAGAAAGAAACCCTCGAAGAGAAGCTCGAAGCCCTCCAAGACACCGCACTGCGGCTCGCCGAGCGCGAGGCTCGACTGCAGGAGCTCCAAGGCGAGAAAGAAACCCTCGAAGAGAAGCTCGATGCCATACAAGACGCCGCCCAGCAGCTCGCTGTGCGTGAAACCCGACTGCAGGAGCTCCAAGGCGAGAAAGAAACCCTCGAAGGGAAGCTCGATGCCATACAAGACGCCGCCCAGCAGCTCGCTATGCGTGAAACCCGAGTGCAGGAGCTCCAAGGCGAGAAAGAAGCCCTCGAAGAGAAGCTCGAGACCTTCGAGAAGAGCCGCGAGGAGGCCGCAAAACACAGCGAGGAGGCGCTCGACGTGTTGCGCGAATCACTGAGCGCCGCGAACGAGACCATCGCTGAGCTCGAAAACTCCACGAGCGGGCTCGACTTGGGCTGGTCTGTTGACCTTGAGCAGGTCGAGGAAAAGACGGGAGTTACGGACTCTGGGGCGCTCAGGGCGGTCAACCCGCTGGACGGCCGCATCGCCCAGCTCAAGGCTCAGAACAACCGCGTGGCACAGTTGGCGCCCAAACCGGGCAACAACCGAGACTCGGAACTGCTGCCATTCGAAGAGCGACTCGCCGAGCTGGAGAACGAGAACGCCGCTGCAAAGCTCAAGATCACCTCGCTCCAGTTGAAGTTGAGCTTGGTCGAGAAGAGCTCCGAGACGTTGCAGGCCGAGCACAAGACCGCTGAGAGCGAGGTGGCGAGGCTCACACAGAAGGTTCGCGACCTCGAGCGGGCCGAGCTGCGGGCCAATCAGGAGCTCAAGAGCTTAAAGCAGCGACACACCTCGCAAAAAGACGTCGTCAACTGGGTCGAACGGGTCAAGAGCCAGCCTCGAGACCCCAGCGCGATGAGCAACCCGAACACGATCCAGGCCTCGCAGACAAAGCGAGTCGCCGCTCCCCCCACGATAGAAGAGGCGCAAGGCATCTCGGCGCTGACGCCGAGACACTCGGTGCTCCCGCCGTCGCTCGCCGTGCTGCGCAAACGAGGGCTCGAGAAGACCACTGATAGGTATGACTCTCCGTATGTCGAGGCGCTGCATCGCGAGCTGGAGAGGAACCCAGAGGACACGAAAAGTCGCATGTTGCTCGTCGAGCACTTCGTCGAAGAGAAGAACTACGACATCGCTCTCAACCACCTCGAAGCGGTCGTGCCGCACATCAGCGACGCGCCGAATGTGTTGGACCAATGCATCCTGCATCTGGTGGTGATCATCGGCCAAGCCGACCCGGGCGATTCCCAACGGGCACGCGGGTTGCTGCAGTCACTCTCGCCGAAAGGCTGACAGAATCAGGGTTTCACGGTTTTGATGACGCCAAAGCGAGCGTTCACCTCGATCCAAGGGAAGACATGTCGATCCTTCGGGAGGTCGTAGATCGCCCGCTCTCGGTCGCGCTCGGTCGTGATGAACTCCGTCGTCTCAGCCAGTGGGGACCAGTGATGAAGGGTCTGCACCAGCGACCCCATATCGCAGCTCTCCAGCGCTCGTGAGTTCTCGTTGTCGACCCAAGTCGGATAGCCCACCGCTGTGTCCACGAGCACCTGCGTGTCGTGGGGCTCGCCCATGACCTGCCGATCGAAGACGTGACTCAAAAACTCGAGCGCCTCAGGCAGGATCTCCTCGGTGACGATGCCGCGGATGGTCGAGGTGGGAACGTTGGCGAGGAACTGTCCTTCTCGTCCGAGCTGCATCACGCCTTCGTAGGAGAGGGACTCGACGCTGCCCATGACGTGCGAGAAGATCCGGGAGTCCAAGGCCTGGCTGAGGGCCTTCTGGAAGGCTCGGATCGCCGTCGACGAGAAAACGGCCTGATAGAACTTGATGATGTGCTCGCCCTCGACCATGGCGTCGATGAACTTCTGGTTCCCGCAGGTCCCATGGGCCGAGCCATTGATGGCGCTGCAGATGAAGTTGCGGCTCTTCAGTCGGCTGATGACGGCCTGCTGTGCGGGCGTACCTTCTCGCAACATGGTCTCGGCGCGCAGGACGTTGGCGCAGCCTTGGCTGTAGCCGATCATGCCGAAGGGGCCCTCGACCTGGTCGATCGCCTCTTCGATGCGCAGCGCGTTGTACTCGAGGGTCTCGGCGGTGGCCGTGTCGGCGCGCACAGTGGTGATGCCGCGCTTCTCCCGCAGTCGCTCGAAAGTGCCGGCGAGCTCCACACCGGCAGCGCCGTCCGTGACGACGCCCATCGCGCTGACTATGGAGAAATCGTAGAGGCCCTCGGGTGGGTCGATTAGGAGGCGAACCAAGGGATCGTCGAGCAGCCGGCGCTGGTCTTCGGGGAAGTGGTAGAGCGTTTCGATGGTCGCTCGCAACAGCCCCTGCTCATCGGTGAAGTCGTCGTAGCCCGCGCGGGTCGTGAGCCAGTGGCGGCAACGAGCGGTGTTTTCTTGCAGGTTGCGGACGACCGACAGGACCACGAGCGCCTCGTGGTTGCGCGCCCAGAACGCCTTGAAGAAGACAAGGTGGAACGCCATCGGGTCCGCGTCCATGAGCGCGCGGCACGCCGCAAAGGCCTGCAAGTAGCCCGCTTTTGCCTCGCTGAGCGGCCCCTCGAGGGGGCCGTCGAAGCGACACTGGCGGCCGAGCTCGTCAGCGGCGAGGATGGCCTGTTGGGCTTTCGCGACGAGCTCCACCGCCGTCGACTCGCGAGGGAGTGTGGGCGCCGCGTGGCGATAGCGCTGCAGGTGATTCTTGCGGGCCAGGTAGACGTCTCCGCGCGACAGGATGTACTCCGCGGTCGAGGTGAGCGCCTTGTAGTAGCTCTCCTTTGCCCACCGGCCACCCGCCATGTAGTCGTCGCGGTTGGGAATCTCGATGTCGAGATGGTTGGAGAAGAACTGCGGCAGGTCGAAGGGCTCCTGGATGTGAATCTGACTTTGGTTGAGCAGAGACAGGAGCATCGAGGTCAGGATCCGCGGGCTGTTGAACGACATCTCCACCAAGACGCCGACGAAGAAATCGGGTTCGTGGCGCTTGATGATCTCCAGCAGCATGCGCTGGTTGATTTGGATCACTCGGTTCAACCCGCTGCTCGCCAGACCCGCTTGCAGCAAGACTGCGACATCCTCCGGCCCCAGGAGCCCACGCGGCGGGAAGGTCTGGTCTTTTGTTGCCATCGCCAAATCCGAGGCGATCACCTCGCCCAGGAAGAACGCGATGGCCGTCGCCTGAGGGGCGTAGCCCAAGCCCCCGAAACCGGCGGCGATGCTGCGCATTCTCTTCTTGAGTTCTTGGATTGTACGCAGGCGACGGAGCTCCGACGCGCTCCAGCGCTTCCCACCTGCGTCGATGAGCGCACCGAGCTGCTTCAGCCCAAGGTACGGGGCCAGCTCTGCGACCTTCCTCGAGAACCCATCAGGGAATGCCCCCGAACGTCCCACGACCCGAACCATCTCCGCGGCGGACGGCACGTCCCGCAGCATTTTTGCGTACTCGGGCCGCGACGCCAGCGGTGTGATCGCCTGGCGAGTCGGGGCGGAGACCGGATCTCCGGGGGCCAGCACGTGATCGAGCCACTTCAGGCCACGCACCACCTCCAGCTCGAAGCCGTGGTTGGGGTAGTACTCCTCGAGGATCGCTTCGACTGCACGGCGATCCAGTCCGCGCGCCTCGGTGACCCCTTGGACGATGGGGGCAATGCGCTCGACGAGCTCGTCGGTGCCCGTCAGGAGCAGTGAGACGACCTTCGCCATCTTCTCGCGAGGGATCAGGTCTGCGGGCTTGGTGACCCCCTCCGCCCGCACGATCTCCAGCCCCCGAACCACTGCGCGCCGTGCCTTCACGGCCCAGTCTGCGACCTCTTGGGATAACACCGCGAGGGTCCCGAGGAGGAAGTCCATCGCTTGATCGTCTTCGAGAATGGCGAGCCATTTCCGGGTCTCGACGCCGGGGTTGACCAGCGCGTTGAGAAAGGCCCCGTCGTACAAGGGATTTCCGCCGTCGTTTCGGCTCCCCTTGAAGCTGAGGTGTCCCGTTGGGCTGATCTGCGCCACCGCCTGCATCGCGCGCAGCTCGTCCACGAAGAGCTCGGCGTGATGGGCGCCGCGCGACAGTGTGGCCGAGCGTCCCTTCATGTCCCAGTTGACGCTCATCTCGAGCTTACCCAAGCCCGAGGTCGACAACCTGCCGTCCGTGACCTCGAGGTTCACGGTCGTGCCGCTGGGGAGCTGCAGGCAGAGGTCTGCGTGGCTCAGCGCGCATTTGGCAAGACTGAGCTTTGAGCGGGTCTTGTCGAAGCTCACGACGAAGCAGCCGTCGTCGTCCAGGTCGGCCTGGACGTTGGCGGAGAGCTCGAGGCTCGCCTCCAGCTCGGTGAGAAGGTGCCCGCCGGGAATGTTCAACTCGGGGATCGGGTCGAGCGGCACCTGACCCTCGACGGCAAGCTCCACTCGCCCTTGGGCAACGAGGTGTAGGGGCTCGTCGCTGCTCCAGCTCAACGTCCCCCCCATCTGTGCACCGACCTTCTTCGGCGTGAAAGAGCTGACCCCATCCTCGACGGTGCCGTCGTCCAGGATCTCGAGGGCAACGCCGTAATCGAGGGCAATCGTCTCGGGGACCCATGTGCGACTCACCATGTCGAACCCAGCGGACAGGGTCCCGCTCAGCGTCAACGCGGAGACGTCTCCGGCCAGGTGCGTCTCTCCGCGTGCGAAGGCATGCGACAGCGAGGTCGCGAAGTGCGCCGCCGGAAACGAAGAGCCCGGACGGATCTCCACTTGCACCGAGGCGCGTGGGTTCTCGAGGTCGGCGGCCAGTACGGGCAGCGCGAAACGAAGGCGGTCCGGGTGCCCGTCGAGGGCGGCCGGCAGAATCAGGTCGAGCAGCTCGTCTTTCGGGAAGCGTGCTTTCGCCTCGATTTCGACGCGTTTGCCGTCCAACTCGAGCTTCAGCTGCTCGATGTGGATGGCCAACTCTCCCTCCTTCAACCTGCCTTTCACCGTACCACCGACCTCTAGGCGACCAGGCACTTCGAGGCGAGCAAGAAGCCGCCCACGATTGAAGGTCTCCGACTCGACTTCCAGCGTGGGCACACGTCCCGACAACTCGAAGGACAACTCGAACTTCGACAACAAGCGCGAGAGCTCCCGTGAGAGCAACTCGAGTGGGACCTTGGAGAACGAGATCGACGCCGACGCCAAGGGAGCGGCGCTGAGCAGTCTCGTCAAGTCGGCGTGCAGGGTAGGCAGGATGAAGCGGGGAACGGGGAGGCGGCGAAAGGGGAGGTGCAGATCGCCCACGACGCCGACCTCGCCATCGAAGCTGAAGGCGAGGTGCCATTCGCCCTGGCGCTTGACCGGTCTGGCCGCGAAACCCGTCAAGTGAACGTCGCCCGTGAGCTCGTCGAGCTGGTGTTTAGCGAGCTCCTTGGCGACCTTCAGCCACTCGGAGGGACTGGCGCCGGTGCGCTCGCGGGTGAGTTGATTCAGCTTCGAGGTCACGTGCTTGGGCGCCGCGCTGAGCCAGCGTAGCCCTGGCGTACTGGACAGCCGCTGTAGCGAGGTCTCGGCGAGCTTGCCGAAGAGTCGGTCTTTAAAGAGCTCCCGAATCTCATCGAGTGTGGAGAGGATGTTCGTGAAGACGATGGGCTTGTTGAACTGACCGGAGACCGAGCGAACCATGGGCCCCTCGGGGGAGGGTTCGACCTGGATGTTCAACTCGAGGCTGCAGCCGCCGTTGATCTCGACGACGCAGACCTCGCCTTGGGTCAAGGGGAGCCCATAGGTGCCGCTGTGCAGCCGAATGTGAACGTTGGCCGTGAGGCTCTCGATGGAGTCTGCAGAGAGCTGTTCGAGCAGGAGCTCTCCGGTGTCGGGCAGACTCAACGGACGAAAGCCGGTCTGAGCCTCGAAGTCGTGACTGTGACTGAGCTTCAGGCGAACGGACTGCGCCTTAGTGGACTCTTTCTGGTTGCTTCGGTCGGTCATGCCTCTCTCCTCACTGCGGACAGACCCCGCTCGCTTACCAGATGAGCCGCGGCGGTGGCAATCGCGCGTAGGGTGAGTGCATCAGAGAGGGGTCGGGTCGCGTATTGTGATATTCTTGCGCGGACAGGAACCGAAGCCGTCGTCGAAGGCGTCAGGCGAACGTGGCCCTGGGGCTCGCTCTCGTTGCGTCGCGTCATGGAGCGGCAGGGGCGGGATTGTACCGTCGAAGACAGCCCGCTGGGCGGGGTCCGCTTCGTGCTTCGCTTCCCCTCGCGGAGCCCGAGTCTCAGGGAAAGGGCAGAAGTTGACAAGACGCGACCCGACCCCGTCCAGTCGTTCGACTGGTCAAGGTCATGGCCGTTCGTGAGCCAGACGTGCAAGCCCCAACGGCGTCCAGGATGGCGCCACATCGTGCGATAGCGGCGGCTTGGCACAAAATTTCCGAATGCGCGGGGACAGCCCTTGACCAGGGCCGGGAATTCGAGTTCTATACAGGAACTCTCAGCTCACCCTCGGGCGAACGATGGCGCGAAGCGACGGCTCCTGCGCCGGTCTGGCAAGACCACGAGCGGCTCCGAGACAGGGTTATCCCGATGCTAACCACCTTGTTCGCCCCCATCTCTCTGCGTCCGCCGCTCACCTTCGTGGCGCTGCTCTTCGGGATGCTCGTTGGCTGCACCGAGACCACGCCACGCCTCGACCATGACGCCATCATCCTCGACGCCTCGCAGACCGAGGGGACGGAAGAGGGCCCTACTTGTGTGGTGGACAGCGCGCTCGGAGGGCTCGAGGTGGTCTGCAGCGATGGCTCGCGGGTGCCGCTCCCGCAGCCCGACGGCAGCGATGGGAACGCCTGCCATTCGAGCGTGGACCCGGCCGGCAACATCGTCATCACCTGTGACGATGGCACTGAGCTGGTCCTTGAACCTGGGGCCGACGGCACCTCCTGCGCCCTCGAAGTGACCGACGAGGCGATCCTCGTCTCGTGCGAAGATGGCGCTCAGGCCACGATTCTCAATGGGACACCAAGCCAGGACTCCTTGGCATCCGGAGACCTCGCTGGCGTCGTCTTGCTCAGTGGAGCCGCGGACCACGAGGGTTCGCGCGTGCGCATTCTGCCCGATGGACCCGAGCTCCTCAGCGCAGCAGACGGGAGCTTTCACTTTGTTGGGTTGCGAGCCGGCAACCACACTGTCGTGCTGAGTCACGATGGGTATGGCCAGGTCTTCCGACAGGTCGCCATCCTTCCCGGGACCTACGACTTGGGCGTCGTGACCCTCGAGTGGGGCAGTGAGCTCCCCGCAGAAAACGAGCCGCAAGTCGTCGGGCTGTCTCCCGACGGCAGGACCCTCCTGACACTCTCGCAACGCAGCGCGACCTCTTACGACGACCAGACGGGGACGCTCACGGCGTGGAATCTCAGCGACGAGTCCAGCACGGTGGTCGGTACTCACGCCCTGCAGAGCACGCTCCAGTTCACGTCGGACGGTCGATGGCTCAGCTACGTCGCTCGGCCCAATTCCCGTGAGATGATGCTCTTCGACGTCGAGGCGAAGACGTCAGAGTTGCTCGATGTGGCGCAAGACGTCATCGACGCGCCCGAGCTCTTCTTCTCGCCGGACGGGGCCTGGCTAGCCAACGAACACCAGAGCGGAGACCCGAGCTTGCGTGAGCTCTCGAGCGGTGTGGAGAGGCCCCTGCAGCGCACGCTCAGTTTTCCTGGGGCCTCGGCATCCCTGGTCTCACCTGGGTTCACCGCCGACTCGAAGTACATCGTCGCGCAGACCGAGCTGCTCAGCGTCAACGGCGGCCCGTCGATCGCGCCACCAGAGGGCTTCAAGTTCATCTCCGTCGAGCTCGACACCAACCCCTTCTCCCCTGTGGGGGGCGACACCCTGCTCTTTATCGTTCCCGCAGTCTCCGGCTCTTTGTCCAGCAAGTGCCTCGCGCTCTACGACGGAGAGACGGAAACCGTGAGCCTGCTCAATCCCATTGTGGAATACATTGCAGCGCTGCATGCGCCTTGGTCGAAAGACGGTCGCTACCTGTTCTTCGGCGATCGGAATGGTCAACTCAGGCGCTACGACAACGAAACGAACACCAACATCGTCGTCGCTTCCCTGGTCGGCGCCTTCGACATCACCCCCGATGGCCAACAAGTCGTCCTCCAAGACGTCGAAGTGTTTCTTGGGACCTACGAGGTCTCGGTCTGGGATGGAACCACCTCGACGCTGAGGACGATCGGCTCGTCGGAGCGCTACACTCCGGTCCTCATCACACGCGACGGCGCGTATGTCCTGTGGCTCTCGAGTCCGGCCATGGTCATCGACCGCACACTTCACATCGCGGAGGTGGCCACCCGTCAAGGAGTCGCCACCTTCGAGGACCCCCTCACCACCGTCGCGCTCTCTGCTGCCACTGATGGCTTCGTCTTCCAGCTCGACCCGGGTCCCTTCCCTTCCGGACTCGGACAGATCTTGCAATGGACACCCCGTGCGACCACGACGCTGGGCGAGCATGGCGATCTGCGCACCGCAGTGCGAACGGTGGACGGAGATCGGCTCTTCTTCATCGACGACGCCATCGAAGCCCCCAACCAAAGCAGCTACGACGACTTTCCCGCCGCGGGGTCACTGGTTCGCGTCGACCTCACGACCGCGAGTCGTGAGGTCGTCGACACCTTCGTCAACGCCCACCTCGTCATCAACGCAGCCCTCCTAGGTTGGAGTCGCACCCAGGCCGTGTACCCGCAACGTGAGGCGGCCTTCTATAAGGTGGCACCATGAGGGTGGCTACGGCAATGACACTCTGCTTGTGCGCCAGCCTCCTCGGCTGCGCAGGGGACGCTCCAGCGGTCGGCCACCAAGACGTGGCGGTCGACCTGGTCGAGTTCAGTCCGACACCGGTGGGCTGCAACGTGAGTGAAGACGGTGGCCTGCGCGTGCTCTCCTGCAGCGACGGCACCGTCGTGAGCTGGTCGGCCGGGAACGAAGGGGCGGGCTGCACCGTGACCACCGCCACCGGGCTCGCCTTGCTCTGTGAGGACGGCTCTGGGGCTGTGCTGCCTGAGATCGTCGATGGCAGCACATGCACGGTCACGCAAGAAGCGGACGGCTCCGCGACACTGCGCTGCAGCGATGGGACCTCGCTCGCGCTCACACCAGGCGCCGACGAGCCCCCTTTGGCGGGCGGAGCCGTCGCCGGCTCGGCCTCGCGCTATGGCGACCTAGAGCGCGATGGAATCCGCGTCACCATCGTCGAAACAGATGAGACACTGCTCACCAACGCCGCGGGCGAGTTCGTCACCGCAGAGCTGCCGGTGGGCTACTACACGTTGCGTTTCGAATCCGACGGCTACGCTGCAGAGACTCTCAGAAATGTGGGCGTCCTCGGCGGCAACCGCCGGATCGAGGAGGTCGTCCTGCGTCGGGGAACGCGGATCTTGACCGAGGGCAACCTCGAGCTCACGCACACGGCTCCGACTGGTGGCGTGTTCCTGTTCCAACGCTTCGTCGAAGACTACGGCCGCTCTCTCTTTTTCGAGGGCAACATGCCCTCGATCATCAGCACGAGCTCCAGCCAATACAGCACGCCCATGCTCTTCTGGCGCAACGACGACATCGCCGTCATCTTCGAGAACCCAATCGTCGCCTTCGAGCCCACCACTCGGCGCCTATGGAGCCTTGGGAACCACCTCAGCGACGCGCTCCTCGACCCCAGCGGCGAGTGGCTCCTCAACGGTGGGATTCGACGGGTGAGTGACGGCAGCCTCCACCCAGTCTCTGGAAGCTACCTCGACCTCGCCTTCTCCGCCGACAGCCTTACCCTCTACGGGCGGGAGAACGCGACCAACGTGCTCTATGCGATCGACTGCGCCAGCGGCGTGCGCACCAAGGTCATCTCCGAGCCTTTGTCCGTCTTCGTCCCATCGGCCACAGACCCCGATGTCGTGCTCGCTACCGCGCGAGTGGCGCTGCAGACCGAGCTCGTCGAATACGACCTGGGCACCAACACCCGGACACTCCTGCTCGACCACTCGGTCTCAGAGCTCGTTTCGCCCCGCACCGCAAACGCGTGGGTCTGGCAAGACGTCGATGCGCTCTACTTTCACGATCGCGCGACCCGAGCCACGCTCTTGCTCGGCAACAGCACCGGCAGCTCCATCGAGTCCCCAGGCGGAGACGAGCTGCTCATCCGAACCTCGACCCACGAGCTCTCCCACGTCGACCTCGCCAGCCAGACCACCACCGTGGTCAGCGTCGATTACGAGCGACGAGAACCCCTCGAAGACCTCTTCGTCAACGATGACCTGCTCATCTTCCGCGAGCTCTCGAGCCAACCGTCGACCCCTGATGGCACTCTGGTCGTCTACGAGCTCTCGACCCAGACCCGCGCCGTGCTCACCGAGCAGGCTTCGACGGATCGCTGGCAAGTCTCCCCATCGACCCAACGAATTGCCTTCCGCACCTTCCCTTCGGGCGAGGTCTTCGTGTTTGATCGAGCGACGGCACAGCTCACCCCAACAGGGCTCATCGCCGCACCAGAGCAGTGGCTTTTGGTCGGCGAGGAGCAGGTCGTTGCATTGGCGGCCGACAGCGAGGCTCGCCTTTGGAGTGCCAACTTGGTCGCTGGGACGAAGACCCTCCTCGACGACTCGGTGACCACCCTCGCCCATGACGGGCAGAGCCTCTACTACACGATCAGTCAGCCGACGCAGCCCTATGAGCGCCGCCGCGATGGCCTGTGGACACTGGGAGCCCTACCCTGATGGCCCGTCACCTCGTCATACTGCCGCTGCTCCTCGCCCTCGCCGCGTGTGGGGGGGAGCACACCCAGAGTTGGCCCGATAACGGGTGCGACACCTGTGTGGACGTCGAAGTCGAGGTGCCCGCGCAAGAGTGCACCGCTGCCCGCATCGCGGGCGGCTGGAGACTGCAATGTGATGACGGGACCGACCTCGAGGTCCGAGACGGCTCGGACGGACGGATTTGTTCCGTCGTCTCCAGCTCCCCATCCTCCTTCACCCTCGAGTGCGACGACGGCCTCTCTGCGACCATCGACTTCTTAGCCGACGGCATCGACTGCACCGTGACGACCGACACCGAGCCGCCTGAGCTCCGCTGCTCCGATGGCAGCGTGATGGTGGTCACACCGCCTTCCGATGGCGTCGACGTCGCCCAGCGCCGCATCGTCGGCATAGCGAAGGTCTCGACGGGCATCATACACAGCGGCATCGACGTCAAGGTTGACCGCACCACGTTCAGCGCCAGCACCGACCCGAGCGGCGCCTACGAAATCACTGGGCTTCCCGCAGGTGTCTTCGACCTGACCTTCTCCAGCCTCGGCTTCGAAACCGCCCATCTCTTTGGGGTGACCGTCATCGAGGGCACGACCCAGGCCGACGAAGTCGTGCTGCGGGCGGGCAACCAACACACCAAAGGGCTCGGTCAAGAGCTCCTCCACGTCTTCGACGATGGCGCGATCCTCTACGCGACGCGCACTCCTTTGGGGACGACGGTGCTCCATCTCGTGCCCCCCGTTGGCGACGAGGCGGTGCTCACCTCGACCATGAGCAGCATTGGCGTCCAGGTCAGCCCTGGCGATGGGAATCACGTCGTCTTCGTCGAGGACGTCCCTTGGCCGGGTGAAAACCGATTGCTGGTCTACGACCGCGCGGCGCAGTCCTTCACCCAAATCACGGTCGACGGCTATGTGAGCGCACTCGTGACCCTCCCAGGGCCCGTGCAGGGCAGCGACTCCATCCTCTTCGACGACTTCAGCGGCACTCAGCATCTGGACTTGGTCACCGGCAAGCGAACCCCGATCGCCAGCCCACACCTCTCCCAGTTCGTGTGCACCCAAGATGGCGCCCACCTGGTCTTCAACACCTCGACACAGCTCCAACACGCCGACCTCGTGACCCAAGAAGTGTTGCCCCTCGGCAGCATCAATCTGGAAGCCAAGCTCTCCCCCAACGGTCACACCGTCGTCTTCCAGGCCTCCAACGGCATGGTCGTCGCCGAGCTTCAGACCCACACTCAGACCCTCCTTCCGGGGGCCGCAAACGACTGGTGCCTCGCCGACAACGGCAGCGTCATGGCCTACGCAGTGCTCTCGACCACGGAGGCCTTCGTCTTCGACATTGCTCTGCGACAGAGCTACCCCCTCGGCCCCTATACCAGCTTCCAAGACGAGCTGTTCTGCGCCCATGACGGACGCACCGTCGTCATGCCCACCGACGGTGGGAGGCTCGCCGTGTGGTCCCGCACCAACCCAGGCACCGTCGAACGCGTCTTGGGCAGAACCCGACTGAGGTATGCGCCGCTGGGCAATATGGCCTTCTTCACCTTCTACGACCCCGTCACGTTCGCTGATAACGGCAAGCTTTTGGACCTCGACGACGGCCGCGAGCTCAGCCTCGACCTGCCTAGCTCGAGCTGGTGCAACTTCTCGCTCGACGAGTCCGCCTTGCTCTGCCGCTATGGCGTCAGTGATTTGGAGCGCTTCGACACCCAAAGCGGTGTGAAGACCACGGTCCCCTTCCTGATGGACCAGTCTGTGAGCGCCGATGCCCGCTTCATCGCCGGCATCAACTCCACGGGCAACGCCCAAGTCGGGCCTCTCCTGGTCGGCTCCTTCGACGACCAAGCGCTCCACGTCGTGGCCCAGCGGGTCGCCGACGACCAATACCAGCACAACGGCGTCAACGACTCCACCTGGAGCATGACCCCCAACGGCGAAGTCGTCGTCTTCATCGATGATCCAGTGGGGCGCGGCATCGGGGTGCGCTTCGGCAACCTTGGGGTGCACGTTCCGCGCACCAACACCACCCGCATGGTCGCCTCCAACGTCCGCGACGACGCTCTCATCGCCAACGGCCGCCTCTACTACGTGGTCGACACGGACTCCAGCAGCACGGCGAGCGACAGCGGCATCTTCTCCATCGACCTGGGACTTTAGTCTGGCTCGAGGTCGAGCGGGGTCGGGGTCGGGTCGAGACGTCTTCTCCCTCACACAGGGACCGAAGCCGTCGTCGGAGGCGTCGGGCGAACGGGTACGCCGAGGTGACCATCGTCTCGAGAACGCCTTCGTTGCCCTTGGTCCCGAGGCTGCAATCGTCGACATAGCACCGTTGCGCGACGAAGCGCACCAGCGCCACCGACTTGTGCGTATTGAGCGGGTCGAGGACGACAACCCAGCTCGCGTCGGGGTCCGTGTCGATTGTCCGCTCAATGGGTGCGGCGAAGTCGTCCTCCGTTCGAGTCGGCCCGATGGTCGGAACAATCGCCATGCCAGTCGCCACGTCGAAGTTGGCGATGAGGCACAGCGTGCTGTGGCGGGCGTACTCGAACTCTTTGCGTTCGGTCAGCCCGGGCCGTGTCGGCAGGGTCGGATGGAAGCGTTCGACGGCCTGGATGCTGGTCTTCTCGTCGGTGCTGATGACGTGAGCGCCCGCCTCGTGGAGACGCGACACATCCGCGTAGATCTCGCAGACCTTCCGCACGTCGGTCTCGTACTGCTCGGGGTCTTCCAGCTTGTCCTTGGAAGTCAGCCAATACTTACTTTTTTGTGGACGGAGATCCCCTCTTTGGGGACGCGGTCCACGTGTCTCGGGGGGATCGACTCGACGACGCCGCGTTTCATTGCCTCGTCGGCAAGCTCAGCTAGCGTCCAGTGGGTCACAGGTCGGCCGCTCTGCGGGTCGAACACGGACTTGCGTCTTCTTTGGAATTGGACGATGCTGTCGCCCCTCAGCTCTAAGGCGCCGCCGAGGCTCAGAGCCCTCGAGGTCAAGGCTCGCCCTACAGCCGAGAAACGAGACGGATTCCCCATGTGCGTGCATCGGAACTCCCTCGAGTGCGGTGAGAGCGCCCGAAGGCCCCGACGTCACCGACAACTTCGCCCGTGCACCGCGATGCACAACCCATATCCCAACGAGGAGGTCCTCCGTGATCGAAAGCTACCTGAAGCACGAGGCATCGAGAAAGCTCAAAGGCATCCCAGCGCTTCCCCTCACCCCGGAGCAAACGACCGAGCTCTGCGCGCTGCTCGAGGCTCAGCGCCTCGACGTCGAGGCTCCGCCTAAAGGGCGCGAGGAGATGCTGCTGCACCTCCTCGAGGAGCGCGTCTCGCCTGGCGTCGACCCTTCCGCCGAGGTCAAAGCGCAGTTCCTCGACGCGTTGGTCCGCGGCGAGAAGAGCAGCCCACTGATCACGAAGAAAGAGGCGCTGCGTCTGCTGGGCACCATGCTGGGCGGTTACAATGTCAAGACCCTGATCGACGCCCTATCCATGCCGGACTTGGCCGAAAACGCGGCCGACGCGCTCTGTCACCTCATCCTCGTCTACGACGCCTTCGACCGCGTCGCCGCGCTCGCCAAGACCAATGTTCAGGCCAAGCGAGTCCTGACCTCGTGGGCCGAGGCCGAGTGGTTCACTTCGCGCGCCGCGGTTCCCGAGATGCTCACCCTCAAGGTCTTCAAGGTCGACGGCGAGATCAATACGGACGACTTCAGCCCCGCATCGGACGCCTGGAGCCGACCCGACATCCCCCTGCATGCCCTCGCCATGCTGAAGAGCCGCCTACCCGGAGGGCTCGAGACCATCGCGCAGTGGCGAGAAGCCGGACATCAGGTGGCCTTCGTCGGCGACGTCGTGGGGACTGGCTCCTCGCGCAAGTCGGCCTGCAACAGCGTGCTCTGGCACATCGGCCAGGACATCCCTGCGGTCCCCAACAAGCGCCGCGACGGCGTCATCATCGGCGGTGTCATCGCCCCGATCTTCTTCAACACGGCCGAGGACTCGGGCGCGCTGCCGCTCACCATGGACGTCTCGAAGATGGCTCACGGCGACGTGATCACCCTCAATACCAAGAAGGGTGAGGCCACCAAAGCGGGCAAAGTCATCGCGACCTTCGCCATCAAGCCGACGACCTTGGCCGACGAGTTCCAGGCCGGCGGCCGCATCCCTCTGATTATCGGTCGCGTCTTGACCGACAGGGCCCGCAAAGCGTTGGGCATGGACCCGATCCGGATTTTCGCCGAGACCGCCAATCCGGTCCCGAAGGCTGGCCAGGGCTACTCGCTGGCGCAAAAGATGGTCGGGCAGGCTTGCGGCCTCGCCGGAGTCCTGCCAGGTTCGGCCTGCCAGCCCAAGATGACGACCGTTGGCTCCCAAGACACCACTGGGCCAATGACCGCAGACGAGCTCAAAGAGCTGGCCTGCCTGCGCTTCCAGAGCCCGCTGTACATGCAGTCCTTCTGCCACACGGCCGCCTACCCCAAAGCCGCCGACGTGAAGATGCACAACTCCCTGCCCGCCTTCACCTCGGTGCGCGGGGGCGTCGCGCTCAAGCCCGGTGACGGCGTGATCCACAGCTGGCTCAACCGCCTCCTCGTGCCCGACACCGTCGGCACCGGCGGCGACTCCCACACCCGCTTCCCGTTGGGCATCTCGTTCCCCGCTGGCTCGGGCCTGGTCGCCTTCGCGGGCGCCTTGGGCTTCATGCCGCTCGACATGCCCGAGTCTGTGCTCGTGCGCTTCAAGGGCCAGCTCAATCCTGGCATCACCTTGCGCGACGTGGTCAACGCCATCCCCTACTGGGCCATCCAACAAGGGCTGCTCACCGTCCCGAAGAAGAACAAGAAAAACATCTTCAACGGCCGCATCCTCGAGATGGAAGGGCTCCCCAACCTCTCGGTCGAGCAGGCCTTCGAGCTCACCGACGCCACCGCCGAGCGCAGCGCCGCGGCCGGCTGCATCAAGCTCTCCGAGGAGACCGTCGCCACTTATCTGCGCTCCAACGTCGCGTTG
>Ga0210044_10000283_pt1 | contig 76619 bp, 74 predicted proteins | sample CryGey13umfilter_2_FD_183959 | JGI IMG/M metagenome (GOLD analysis project Ga0210044, IMG submission 183959) | Groundwater microbial communities from aquifer in Utah, USA - Crystal Geyser 4/9/14 3 um filter (SPAdes) (version 2) | ecosystem: Environmental > Aquatic > Deep subsurface >... | reverse complement strand
CCAGATCAGCTACATCTTGAACCCTGTAGCGGGGGTGTCGACTTCACCGGAATCAGGTGCCGACTTCAATCGGAATGGGGTGCCGCGTTCCAGCGGAATCAGGTGTCACGTTCGACCGGAATACGCACCTATATATCCACGTCCTGCCATCACACCACCTTCTAGCGCTATATTCTTATGGCTCAATCCAACCATTGCCTGACCACTTACACCTCTCAAATCACCAACTGTTAAAGCATTCGTTAACTCTAGATCCACAGTAACACTAGTTCCATTTCCAGCAAATTTTCCACCCCCTAGAGTTTCGAATGCAGCCATGCTACCTGAGCGATCAACAGCAAACAGAAGTCCTGCAGTTCCACCATGAGCATACTTTCCCTTTGTATAGTTAATTGATACTCCAATTGTATTCGTACTAGGGCCAACCATTGAAAATGCAGCTGAAGTAGCGGCATCCAATGCCTTCTGCCCAAACAAATAATCCAAGGCTGGTGAGCCTCCTAATGAGAACTGAGAGCGATTGCTCCCGCCCTGCATTCCATTGAAGCTAATATTGCCAGAGAAGCTTGGACCTCCACGTCCAGAGCCCCAGTTATAGTTCCAGCCACTACTTGATGAGTAGCTACCACTGCCAAAAGTACTATTGTAGGTAATACTCGTTCCGCCTCCAGGGGAGGAGCCCAATGTAGCATCTGCTCTGACACCTATAGTTCCTGATGAGTAATATGAGCCTCCAGCTGAAACAATATAAGAAGCGGTAGTCCAATCTTCTGTATAAATCCCATACGCGAAACCAGCCACCATGATGGCCGCACCGACCGCTTTTTGGAAAGAACGGCTTGCCACTACATCATGTTTGAACTTCGACCACCAACCATTCCCTGACGGATCGGTATATCGGAAGGGATTATTCATCACGTAGTGATAACGATTGAAGGTCTGCATATCGCTCGGCGTATCAATCGTGACATCCGCAGAGATGAAGCGGCCAAGGATTGGATCGTAGAGGCGCGCATTCATGTTGATCAGGCCGACCTCGGCATCCATCTTGTGGCCGGTGTAGCCGCGCGTGGTATGTACGGCGATGATGGTATTAACGGTGTCGGTTCCATCGGTGTTGCGTGGTTTACCGAAGGCATCAAAGCTGAGGCGCTCCAGCACAGCACCTGTGCTATCCGTAATCACATTGATCGAGCCAAGCTGATCATTGTGCACATACTTCATCGTTTTGAGCGTAGCCACCTGCTCCATGATCGCCACAAGGCCCTTGCCGCTGCGGATATAGTGCTTGGCCTTGGTGATCCCGGCCAGTGATACCTCTTCAAATCCGCCGCCGATATAGAGCGTGACTTCACCGGTGACCGTATTGACCTTGCTGATACGTTTATGGTTCGCATCATAACCCATGCTGACATAGGCATTGGCCGTACTGATTGATGCCGGACGATCAAATGAGGTCCAGGTCAGTGTGCGCCCTGCACCGCTTAGCATATTGCCGTTGGCATCGTAGCTGTAGCTGTTGCCGCCGGCAGTGGCGACCGCATGCGGATGCAGCGGACCGTAGGTGTAAGCGCCCACATCGGATTTGTTGGTGATATTGCCGATTGCATCATAGGCATAGCTCTTCACTGCCGGGCCGCTGACACCCTTGATGCGGTTTAATTCATCATAGGAGAAGCCCTCACTCCAGTTCATCACGCCGTCCGTTCGGCTTTTCAGGTTGCCCAGCGCATCGTAGTCCATACCGAGGTTCTGGATGCTGCCGTTAGGGCCTGCTGCAATCGACTCCAGGCGACTGGTCAGCGGATTGTACTGACGTGTTGTAACCAGGCCGTTACCCAGCGTCTCCTGCAGCACATGCCCCTGCTCATCCACCGCATCCGCTTTCCAGAACACCTCCGCCGCATTGGCCGCATTCTCTATCTGGCTCAAATAGCCCTGAGCATTATAGACCCGCTTCACGGCAAAGCCGGTCGGGTAGGTGATGGTATCCACCTGGCCGTTGCCATTATAAGCCGTGCTCATCGTGAAGCTCTTGATGTTGGTCAACGTCGTTGTGCTGATCGGACGGCCAAAACTATCGTAGCTGTAGGTTTTGCTATAGCCGTTCGGCCCGGACTCGCTGGAGAGCTTGCCAATCGCTTTTGTGCCTACATCGTAGGTCCATGTGCTGGTTCCCTCTGGCTCAACCCGACTGATCATGCGCCCCAGTGCATCATAGGCCATGGTCGTGGATTGAGTGCGTGCGTTGGTCTGGCTGACCAGCTCACCAAATGCATTGTAAGCATAGCTCCAGAGGCCCATATCCGGATCGTACATGCCGATCTTGCGACCGCGCAGGTCGTAACTCATACCCACCACATGCCCCGCCGCATCGGCAGTGGCAATCAGGTTACCGAATGGATCATAGCTGTAGGTCAGCGTGCCGTTCAGCGCGTCGATCACCTGATATACGCGACCATGCACATCCTTGATCTCGGTGCGTATCTGTAACTTGGCATTGGTCACCGTCGTGGTCAGTCCGTCATAGGATGTCGTGGTGACACTGCTGTCCGGCGTGGTCCGGGAGGTGGCACGACCAATGTCATCGTAAGTGAAGCCGGTCCACGTCGCTGTACCGGTAGAAACGTACGGCCCGGATTTGCGCAACACCTGACCCAGCGCATTATACTCGGTATCGGCATAAATAGTTTCGCCATTGAAGCCGATTGCCTGCGTGCGGGTTTGGCGACCCAGCAGATCATAATAGACAGTTTTCGCAGGCCGGCCCCCGTGCTCTGGCTGCTCACATAGAACGGCACCACATCCATATGATGCGTGATCGTGGTGCTCGTTCCATCGGCGCGCTGCTCTCCGATCTTGCGGCCGAATCCGTCATAGCTCCATGTTGTGGTCAATCCGTTCGGACCGGTCAGGCTGGTCTTTACACCGAAACGCGCATCCCAGAGATAAGACTCGGAGTGCCCCATGGCATTGGTGCTGGAGAGCGGAAACTGTCCCTGCGGATCATAAGAAGTGGATGTCGTGCGCGGTATTTCGCCGACGGCGGAAACCGTGGCACTGGTGCGGTTGCCGAATCCGTCATAGGTGTAATCCGTAGTCAGTTTCAGTGCCGCATTGTTCGGCTCAACAACCTCCTGCCTAATGAGGCCCTGAGTGTTGTATGCAAAACCGCTGGTGCGTGTTTGCGCAGGCTGACCTGGTAGCGTCGACGTCACAGATGCCTGCGTCAGCCTGCCCAGCAGCCAGCTAGCCGTATCATTGGTATAGGCGTTGTTCACCACACGCGTGGAGCCATCGCTCTTTGTCTCGGTGATCTGGGTAGCATTACCGAAGGTGTCATACACTGTATCAGTGGTAACCGTGACAACCGGATTATTTGTGCCGTCGTTAATCTCGTAACTCTTCTTAATGCTCTGCGAGACATACGGGAAGAGCGTCGCGCCATTATTCAGCGACATCTGCGCCATCGCGTTTTCCGATCTGGAGATCAGTGTGCCATTGGCCAGCTTCTGCTCAGAGAACAGCGCACTACCCACATAAGGGTAGGTCTGATTATAGGCGGTATGGGACGTGATACCTGTCGCCGTATCGGTAGACTCCATCCAAGCAAAACCCAGATTGCCGCGACCGGACATATCAACCTTCATGCCCCCGTATTGGTAAGTTGTTATCCGCTGGCCGCCAATACCGTTATCCGTGCTTGCCTGCGATACAACATAGATCGGCGCCTGGATATCACGCTCAGGATCAACCGCACCTGTGTCTTTCGTGTACACCGTGCTATCGGTCAGAGGTTTATAGGTGAGGGTAGTCGTGGCACCAGAACCATTCGTAACAGAAGCAATCACATCACTATTCGACGCAGAGTAAGCAACTAACGTACGCCCATCACTGTTGCCCGGAATCCACATGTAATCTGTTTTGCCATCGCCGTTGAAGTCAGCAAACCTCATATACTGAGCACCACTATGATAGTTTAAATGACCGCTAACATTTGCGGGAATTGCCGGTGTGTTATAACTCGGCAAGGTAAAACCATCTCCAGTCGAATAAGCAACCAACCAGCGCCCGTCACCGTTGCCGGGCACCCACATATAGTCCGTCTTCCCATCACCATTGAAGTCCCCTAGCTGCATTAAGTGCGGCATGGTTTGGTGATAGGGATAGTATCCCTCTATCCTATCCGGAATTGCAGGGGCGTTATAATTTGGCAGCGTAAACCCAGTGCCTGTCGAATAGGCAACCAGCCAACGTTGCGTGTTGTTGGGAATCCACATGTAGTCTGTTTTGCCATCGCCGTTAAAGTCTGCAAACCTCATATATTGTGCACTGTAGTGATAGGGGAGATAGCCACCTATATTTGCGGGAAGTGCCGGCGCGTTATAACTCGGCAGTGTAAACCCGGTGCCTGTCGAATAGGCTATCAACCAACGTCCGTCACTGTTGCCTGGAATCCACATATAGTCCGTTTTGCCATCGCCATTGAAATCGGCAAATGTCATATACTGCGCACTACTGTGATGAGTTAGGTAGCCACCTATGTTTGCGGGAAGTGCCGGTGCGTTATAATTCGGCAACGTAAAGCCATCCCCAGTCGAATAGGCAACCAACCAACGCCCGTCACTATTGCCGGGAATCCACATATAGTCTGATTTTCCATCGCCATTAAAGTCAGCAACGGTCATGTACTGCGCACCACCAGTATGGTAGGCCAAATATCCGCTTATTGTTGCAGGAAGAGCGGGTGAAGCATAAGCAGGCAAGACCGGGTTATTGTTGCCCGTCTGCCAGTTAAAAGTTACCGCAGGTTTAGGCGTTCCAGTCGAATCATACTCTGTCGAACTTAAAAGCCGGGATCGCTTGGTGGTTGCTGTTCCGTACTCATAAGCCAGTCGATAATCACGCACCATTACATCGGCTGTAGCATTGGTGATATAGGTCTTGATGTTTGCCATGCGCACAGGAGTGGTAACTTTGGAGCCTGCGACATATACCGGTGCATTATCGGTGCGGGCCTCATAAATAAAGCGAACCGAGGCTTTGGGAGCTGTGCCCATCACGCTGTTACCGGCATAGTCAATGCGGCCTATATGAAAGTGGCCGGCGGCATTGTCTTCAATATAAGTGAATGTGACACTATTGCCAAAGCGGTCGCTGATCTTGTTCAGCGCCCAGTTCAGGACTGTGGTTTTGCCCTGGGCTTCTATACGTGAGTCGGCCGTAACGCCGTACTCCATTATTTTGCCATCTTTTGTTTCCACCGTGAAACTGGCAGGCCCAGTTCCGGCTGTGCCGGCGGAGGTAATACGGGAAAAGGATTCGATTTCTGTGCGGTATTCCGTGGCAGTAGCACCGTATGTTCCTGCAGTCGCAACCAGCCGCTGACCGTCGAGACAGAAGCGGTCATTGGCATCCAGATTGATGCCGCCTTTCACACCATCCTGTGCAACCGTCCTGGCACAGCGGTGAATGGTGGAAAGCCCCGACAGTCCCCAACCCATGCCAAGCAACCCGTTGCCGCCCTGACTATTGTAGACCAGTGATAAATTCGGCTGTATGCCGTTCACGCCCGCAGGTATGTCAATCGGGATCGAATAGCTGGCGGCTCCTGATGGGCTTACCGCGACCGCTGCAGCTGAGGAGCTGAGGAGCTGATAAATCCTAGCAAACAAAGTGGAATCCCAACTAAATGGGTAATAATATATCTAAGCATCGTGATCGCCCTCCCCGGCTCTCAAAATAATTGTATTTACTTATAGACCACGATTTCGAATTTGAATAGAAAAAAATATAGCGTTTTGGACTACTCTGGTATTACCCCTAAAACAGTAGACACAAATTTAGCTCCCAGGTGTAGTGAGATGAGTGGTGTTTATGCGGCGGAGATTTACGAAAGCATTTAAGATCGAAGAGTAGCTGGGTCGAGTAACCGGATCAGGCTTGACTGTTTGACATAAAAACAGCGTCGAAAGCAAAAAATGGCAAATGATAATATACACTCCCTGAGTCGCTATCACTCAAGAAGAAAAGACTGCTAGCACTTCCTTATAGCCTCGGTCGTGACTGCTGCGGCGACAGGTGGCTATAGTCGGCTGGAGCGCTGCCGGAGCAGGTGATCGGCCAGTACCAGTGCCAGCTGCGCCTCGGCAATCGGCACCGCACGAATGCCGACACAGGGATCATGCCGCCCCTTGGTAACAATATCTGTTTCATTGCCGTGGATATCCACCGTCGGTCGCGACTTCAGAATCGATGAGGTGGGCTTGAGCGCCATGCGTGCGCGCACGGTATCGCCATTGGAGATACCGCCCAGAATACCGCCGGCATGGTTGCTGGTGAATCCGCTGGCGCGCATGCTGTCGCCAAACTGCGAGCCGCGGGCTTCGATACAGGCAAAACCGTCACCGATCTCGACAGCCTTGACGGCCGGAATATTCATCAGCGCCTTGGCGATATCGGCATCCAGTCGATCGAATACCGGCTCGCCGAGCCCGGGAATCATGCCGTGCGCTTCCACGGTCACAGCTGCACCGATCGAGTCGCCCTCTTTGCGCAGGCCGTCCATAAAGGCAGCCATGGCTACAGCGGCTTCGGCATCGGGACAGAAAAACGGGTTGTTGGCAATCTCTGCGGCATCAAAGCGCGCAGGGTCAACCCTGACCGGGCCTATCTGATCCACCCAACCGATCACCGAAATATCGCTTGCAGCCAGAAACTTTCTGGCAATGGCACCTGCGGCCACACGCATGGCTGTCTCACGGGCAGATGAGCGGCCACCGCCGCGATAATCGCGCCGGCCATACTTTTCAAAATAGGTAAAATCGGCATGACCCGGACGGAATTTATCCTTGATCTCGGAGTAGTCCTTGCTGCGCTGATCGGTGTTGCGGATCAGCAAACCGATCGGACAACCGGTGGTCACCCCTTCAAATACGCCGGAGAGAATTTCAACCTCATCCGATTCGCGTCGCTGGGTTGTATATTTCGACTGTCCCGGTTTGCGCCGGTCCAGGTCCGGCTGAATATCGGCCTCGCTTAAGGCAAGGCCTGCCGGGCAGCCGTCGACAATGGCCACCAGCGCCGCACCGTGCGACTCCCCTGCTGTTGAAACGCGGAATATCTGACCGCTGCTAGAGCCTGGCACCGCTTACTCCGGAATACCCGGATCACCGGCACCGACATGAAAACCGGCATCGACATAGTGCAACTCGCCACTAACACCGGATGCCATATCCGAGAGCAGATAGACGCAGGTATTACCCACCTCATCCTGGGTGACATTGCGTCCCAGCATCGAGCCGCGGGCACTCTTCTCCATCAGCTTGCGGAAATCACCGACTGCAGAGGCCGCCAGCGTACGAATCGGACCGGCCGACACGGAGTTCACGCGTATACCGTCTTTACCCAGATCCTGAGCCAGATAGCGGGTCGATGCTTCCAGCGCAGCCTTGGCCACACCCATCACATTGTAACCCGGAATAGCGCGCTCGGCACCCAGATAGCTCATGGTGATCATGCTGCCACCCGGCTTCATCATCGGCGCGGCGCGCTTGGCACAGGCAATAAATGAGTAGGCGGAGATATCCAGAGCCAGATGGAAATCTTCACGGGTCGTGGTGACAAAGCGGTTCTGCAGCGCATCCTTGTTGGCATAGGCGATCGAATGCACGATAAAATCGAGCTCGCCCCACTGCTCTTTGACCTGCGCAAAGAAGGCATCAATGCTGGCTTCATCGGATACGTTCATCGGCGCAATAATCTCGGCACCGACACCTTCGGCCAGCGGCCGTACACGCTTCTCCATCTGCTCACCGAGGAAATTGAATCCCAGAATCGCGCCTTCGCGTTTTGCTGCCTGCGCAACACCCCAGGCAATCGATTTATTATTGGCCACACCAAGGATCAGGCCTTTTTTTCCTTCGAGAATTCCCACCGCGTACTCCCAGTATTGTTTCTATAGCGGCAAAGAATATCAGCCGCGCCGCAAAAGCGCACCTAAATGCCGTTTCAGCTCCCGCCTGTGCCAGGGAGATGCTGTACCAAAGGCCTGCATCTCCCACTGGCGCACAAACTGCGTCCAGCGCTCCGGTTTTATGCCATCCGGCACGGGCAGTGTCCTGAGCGGCTGATGCGGCAGGCGGTATACGCCGCGCTGCTTCAGCCAGCGATCAAGCAGCGGCCAGAGCCGGCCATGCTGTCGCAGGAGATTCTGAAATCTTTTCAGGCCGCTACGATAGCAGATCCATATCAGCGGTACAGCAAGCGCGCCACCCAGCAGCCAGAGCGCCGCCCCCTTGAGCCACTGCCACAATTGATCGACCAGCCCCGCTCTGTCGACATCACTGAACGCCAGCACATAACGATACCATGTCAGTTTCGCCGTCTCCCATAGCTGGTCCAGCGTAGGGAAACGCATGTATGACAGCTGCCAGCGTGCTGATGGCGTGGCATCCATACGTTGCCATTGCCCCTCCAGCCAGACCTCTGTCCAGCTGTGTGCATGCAGTTGCCGCAGCAGCAGAAAACCACCGGCCTGATTCCATTCACCCCGGTAGTAGCCGTTCACCACCCGCGACGGCAGCCCCAGCTCACGTGCCGCCAGCGCCAGCGTGGTTGCATACAACTCGCAGTGGCCACGCCTGTTCTGCAGAAACGACAGTAGCGGATGCGCTGCATCAACAGCCACATTCAGATCATATTGCCACCCCTTCAACTCCGTAGCGATGCGGGCCAGCCGCACTGACGCCACACCCGTTCCGCCCACGCGCTGCACCCACGCTTTTAACGGCACAGGGGTACGGGATCTGTCGCTCTCCAGTCGCCGCGGCGCTCGCATCGGCAGGCTATGAGCGTGGTGCGGCGCTATATCCATCAACAGCCGCAGCCTGCGCTGCGGCGCCCTGACAAAGGTCATGGCGCCGGTATCATCGATGCGCACACTTTGCGGCAGATCGTCCAGATACAGCAAACCATCCGGCCAGAGGATGTAGCCATGATCACTGGCCTCCCGATATACCGCGACATGCATACCGTCGCCGGCGGCGAACCGGATATCCCCCGCCTGCTGGCGAAAGCGTCCGCTACCCCCTTTTTGCCAGCCTTTACCGGTAAATTGCGACAGCGTTGCCCCCCGCCAGTAACGCCCCGCAACCAGACGGCGGAACTGAGCCGGCTCATACGTTGACCCGGCCAATTCAATGCGCATCACCACACTTGTATCCAGCTCGCGGGCAAAATCACCCAGCCGCACCGAATCGGAAAAACCGCTGGTCTCCATACGCGGCTGCATGGCTGACAACAGGGTGTGAAACTCAAAACGCGGCATAGCCACAAACAGTGTGACAGCCAGTGCGATCACCAGCAGCACGGCAGGCAGATCCTGCCTGATCTCTGCCGCAGGCAGGTCACCACCCGGCCAGCCCAGTCCGTAGAGGCAGGCGGCAGCCCGCCAGAGAAACCACGCCATCGCCAACAGCGGCAGCGCATAAAACATCGTATCGGTCAGTACCGCTGCCGCCAGCAGCAGGAAGAGCCCCACCAGCATGCGGTGCAGATGATTACGTGCGGTAGCCGCCTCCACCACAACAGCAAAGGCCAGAATCAGCAGGAAGTCGGTAAAGGCAATGACCAGCGCCCGACCAAGCAGCACCTCCGCAACCACCCAGATAAATCCGAGCCAGCCGACCAGACTGGCCTGCATCTCGCTAAGCGCGAATGACGGGCCGCGCCATAATCTGAGCAGTGCCGCACAGACAGGCAGGCTCCAGTAGAGCGGGCTGACAAAATCGGAGAGGGCCAGTGAGGCGATGCCGCACAGCAGCACGGCCAGCGTCAACCGCTCTGCACGCAGTCCCGTGACACCGGCCACCTCAATCAGCCCCGATCAGACTCAACAGCAGGCCGTCACGACCGGCCGGCGGCTGTAGCGCCGGTTCTGCACCGGCGATCGCTCTTAATGCCGACTGATACTCTACAGCATCAGCCAGATCAAAATGCCGAGCACCAAGGATCAGTTCAGCAGGCTGCCTTATGGCCCCGGCATCTTCGTGCTCACCATGCTGTTTCACCCAGTACCACGCCTGCCCGATCAGCTGCTCAAAAGCACTGTAAGGCAGACCGGACGGCCTGCGCAGGTCCACGCGCAGGCACGCTTTCGCCTGCAAGTCACCTGCCGCACCGAAGCGTTTTACCGCCCATGTATGCGTCGTCTCACCCTGCGCCTTGCGCCAGTGAATACGGCTGGGGCTATCGCCCGCCACGTAGGCGCGCAAATCGTGCCACTCGTCACCGCTGAAGCTGCCCGCCTCATTACCACTGCTATCCATGCGCAGGAAGAGCACCGGAACCGGCAGCACTACGACCTCCATGGCGACCGATCGCGTGCAACAGAGCAGAAACAGACCCAACGGTGCAGTAGTGCTCAGCAGCAGCTCGCGCGCGCTAAACAGACCGCGCTGCTCCACTCTCAGTCGGCCATCCCAGCGCAGTTCACGACCGTGGCAGCGCGCACTCAGCTGCAGCGACGCATCACCGACAGCACAAGCCACCGCCACCACACCGGAACAGACTGCAGGCAGCGGCATGGTTTGATACAGCACCCTTGTTTCACCTGCCTGCAGCATGGGCAGCACGGGCATGGGCAGCCGGCGCAACAGATAGCTCCCCTGCAGCAGCGCCGCCAGCATCAACGACAACAGCATGGCGCCACAGAGATAGAGCAGATTATTTCCCGAATAGAGTGCCGCAGCCCATACGCCGGACAAGCCGGCAACAAAGATGATGCCCGGACGCGTGAAGCCGAGCCGCCAGCCCGGTGCAAGCGGCAGACGCAGGCGCACCACGCGATCGAGCAGGCTGAGCAACCATGCCGGCAGTTTCAGATCGGCCGGATCATACGCCATTTAATGCACCCGCTTGCCGGAAACCTGTCTGCAGGCACTCAGCCATCAGGCCGGCACAGGCACATGCTCCAGCAGTGCCTGCAGCGCTTGCTCCGCATCACCGGCAGCCCGCACGCGGTGGGCCAGACACGGTAACCAGACTGCCTGCACATCGGCCGCTGTGACATAATCCGCACCATCCAGCCATGCATGGGCTCGTGCAGCCTGCAGCAGGTCACGCCCGGCGCGCGGTGAGATACCATGCTGCAACCACTCCCCATTGCGGCTGATCGCCAGCAACGCCAGCACATAATCGAGCAGCAGATCGCTCACCGTCATCAAAGCCAGCTGCGCCCGCACAGCCTGCACATCCGCCCATGTCGCCACCGGTTTCAAGCCCGGCAGCCTTGCCTGCCCTACTGCGCCCAACAGCACCTCGCGCTCGGCCAGCCGGTCCGGATAACCGATGGAGATACGCATGAAGAAACGATCGAGTTGTGACTCCGGCAACGGGAAGGTGCCCCTGTGCTCGCTCGGGTTCTGCGTGGCAATGACAAAAAACGGGTCGGGCAACCGCCTTGTTTGCCGCTCAATGCTGACCTGCCCTTCCGCCATCGCCTCAAGCAACGCCGACTGCGCCCTGGGTGTGGCCCGATTAATCTCATCTGCCAGCACAACATGGTGAAAAATCACCCCCGGATGAAAGACAAAGCGTCTGTCAGCCGGATCAAAAATCTCCACCCCGATAATATCGGCCGGCAACATATCGGCAGTGAACTGGATACGCCCGAAGGAGCTGTCCAGGCTGGCCGCCAGCGCATGCGCCAGCGTCGTTTTGCCTACGCCCGGCACATCCTCAATCAACAGGTGGCCACCGGAGAGCAGTGTTACCATCAGCTGCCTGATGGCCGTCTCCTTGCCCGCCAGAATCCCGGCAAGCTGCTCTCTTAATTCATCCATCACCTGATATGCGTGATTCATTTTTCCGCCTCCGCACGAGCCGACTCGATCTCTTCCATTTCGGCATCGGAAAATCCAAAATAGTGGCCGACCTCATGGATCAGCACATCGGCAATACAGTCGCCGACCGGCTCGTCCGTTTGCCGAGACATGCATAAAATCGGTTCCCGGTAGAGGCGAATCATATCCGGCAGGCTGCCGCCACCGCCACCCTCCCGCACGGTCAGCGGGTGCCCCTCATAGAGCCCGAGCAGATCATAGGGAGAGTCCAGCTGCATACTGCGCATCACCTCGACATCGGCACGATCCTCGACAACGATCACCACATTTTCCATGGCCAGCCGGAAGCGCTCCGGCAGTGCGTTCAAGGCCTGCTCGGCCAGATTCTGGAACTGATCAGCATTCATGCAGCCAGCCTAGCAGAAGATCGTCACCCATCGGTAGCGCAATTGCACCATCAGTTGTGAGCCGCATCACTTTTCCACCGCCGGCATGACAGCAGTATCGCTGCCATTCAATGTGCGCAAGGAGAACTGTATGCCCGAGTTAAACAGCCAATACAAGATGGACCCGTTCGAAAAAACGGCCGCGCTCCCGTCGGCCACGCAAATGAAGTTCTGGTTGTTTTCAGGCATCGCCATGGCCCTGTTCGCCATGCTGGTCGGGCTGATATTTACAGGCTAAAGCAGAGCCTGCATACCCGCTCTGAAATCAGGGTATTTCAGCTTAGCCAGCAACTCGCGATGCAGCAGCCGGTTTGAAATGCGTTTGTTATCGCGAAAGAAATCCAGCATGGCAGCCGAGAGCTGCAACTCGCCCTCTTCTTCACTCAATATCACCGGTGCCGGCGCCCCGATCATGCGCGCCAGCTGACTCGCATAATCGGCATGCGGCAGCGGCATATCATCAGCCAGATTGACAATACGCCCGCTACGGGGGCTGGCCATGGCAGCGATCACGGCCGCGACAATATCATCCACATGAATGCGGCTGGCGTAATGCTCGGGCTGCCACTGCACAGCCTTGTAACCGCCTGCCCTCAATCGTTCCAGAATATTGCGCTTTGGTCCGTAAATACCGGCAATCCTGAATACCTCTGCCGGCAGCCCCGACCCCAGCCAGGCTGACTCGGCACGCAAACGCTCAATCCCCCGCGCACTGCCCGGCCGGCAGGCAAACGACTCATCCACCCATGCGCCACCTGCATCACCATACACCCCTGTCGTGGAGAGATAACCGGCCCAGCGCAGAGCGGGCAAACGCCCCGCCAGCACCGGTACCCAGTCAGGCTGCCCTGCCTGCATGCCCGACGCATCCCGCACCAGCGGTATGGAATCCAGAAGCAAATCAACAGAGGACAGCAGCGCATTGGGCAGCGCCAGAGGCGACTCAGCCACCACGGCCTCCATACCCTGTGCGCCGAGCGCCTGCGCGCGCTGCTCATCGCGTGTTGTGCCGATCACCCGCATACCCTGACTCAGGCATGCCGCAGCCACCCGCTCCCCGACATAACCGCAACCGAGAATCAGTATACTCTCTCTATCTCTGCTCATTGCCTGAGACTAGCCGGCATGGCAAAAACAGCAATCCGGACCGCCAGATTACGGGCCATGAATGGCATGACACAGATAAACGACGGGTATAGAGTGTTCCCGGATTCACTTACATAGTGAGGAACAGACCATGAAAATAACTTCTGGTATCAAAAGAACCGTTGCAACGATTGACGAGCATCACAGCGTACTGGATGCCGCCAAACTGATGACGGAGAACTATATCGGCTCAGTCGTCGTCACCAGCCATTCACAGATCGTAGGTATTTTCACCGAACGCGAATTGATGATGCGGGTCGTCGGCAAGGATCGGGATCCCGATACGGTCAGGATCAGGGACGTGATGCATACCGATCAACTCAAAATAAGTCCGGACGCCACCTGCGAAGAGGCTCTGCAACTGATGGAAGAGAAGCGGTGTCGCCATCTGCTGGTCTTCGACGATGATGAGTTCATCGGGCTGATCTCACTGCGGGACATCGTCGTGCTCAACCTGCAGGAGAAGGATGACCTGATCACCCAGCTCGAAGGCTATATCGCCGCCACCTAAGGCGCGTTTCATACCCGCACTTCATCTGTTTTTAACCGGCATGTGCAGAGTGTTTTCGGATTATCTATATCCATCTGCGTAAGATGGTTGAAACAAACCACATATGGCACAGGTATGCGCCTGTGCTGATCCATGTCGCGAAGGTCAATAAAACATGCAACACAAACATGACATAGCCATTTCCACTGACACCCCGGGGTATCGGCATGCATGAAATGTCCCTGTGCGAAGGCGTGGTACAACTGATCGAAGAGCAGGCCACCGTGCAGCAATTCACCAGCGTGAAAACGGTACGGCTGGAAATCGGAGCACTGGCGGGTGTAGAAACAGAGGCCATGCGCTTCAGCTTTGATGCTGTTGCCAGAGGCACGATTGCCGATGGTGCCCGACTGGAAATTATCGATATTGCCGGCCGGGCCACCTGCCCCGCCTGCACGCGCACGGTAGATATATGCGCCCGCTTTGATGGCTGCCCAGCATGCGGCCACTACCCGCTGGAGCTGATAGCCGGCGACGAAATGCGGATCAAGGAACTGGAGGTTCAATAATGTGCACAACATGCGGTTGCGCTGAGGGCGATACAAAAATCGAGGGGCATGGACACAGCCACGATCATGATCATCACCACGACCATCATGACCACGCCGAACACGGGCAAAGCCATCACGCGTCACATGCGCCCGGCCTGAGCCAGTCACGCATTCTGCGTATCGAGCAGGATATTCTGAGCAAAAACAATGCCTATGCAGCAGAGAACAGGCGTCAGTTCAGCCGCCGCGGCATGCTGGTGCTGAACCTGGTATCCAGTCCCGGCTCCGGCAAAACCACGCTGCTCACCCGCACGCTGACTGATCTTAAACATGAACTGCCCATGGCCGTGATCGAGGGGGACCAGCAGACCCTGCTCGATGCCGAGCGCATCCGCGCCACCGGTGCCCACGCCATCCAGATCAATACCGGCAAAGGCTGTCATCTGGATGCCCATATGGTCGGCCATGCACTGGAGAGCCTGCAAACCGAGGATAGGAGCGTGCTGTTTATCGAGAACGTCGGCAATCTGGTCTGCCCCGCCTCCTTCGATCTCGGTGAAGCGCACAAGGTCGTCATTCTGTCGGTCACCGAAGGCGAGGATAAGCCGCTTAAATATCCCGATATGTTCCATGCAGCAGACCTGATGCTGCTCAACAAAACAGACCTGCTGCCGCACCTGCAGTTTGATGTCGATCAGTGCATTGCGAACGCCCGGCGGGTAAACCCCGGCATCAAGGTGCTACAGCTCTCCGCCACAACAGGCGAAGGTATGGCGCAGTGGTACCAGTGGCTGCAGGCAACGCGCGCAGTCACGCTGATCGGACATGTTGCAACAGCTGCTGGAGAATAAATCGTATGTGTCTTGCAGTTCCGGCCAGGGTCGAATCCCTGGATACAGCCGCAGCAACGGCCATGATCGATCTCGACGGCATCCGCAAGGAGGTCTCCACCCAACTGCTCGATGAGGTCGCTGTAGGCGACTACGTTCTGGTGCATGTGGGCTTCGCGCTCGAACGCATCGATGCCGTGGAAGCAGCAAAAACCCTGGCCCTGTTTGCCGAATTGCGCGCCCGGGATGCCGACAGATGAAATATGTTGATGAGTTTCGTGATGGTGATACAGCCCGCGCACTGGCCGGGCTGATCCGGGCTGCGGTAAAGCCCGATGTGAACTACCGGCTGATGGAGTTCTGCGGCGGCCATACGCATGCGATTTTCCGCTTCGGCGTGAATGATCTGATGCCTGAAAATGTCAGCTTCATTCACGGTCCGGGCTGCCCTGTCTGCGTACTGCCTGCCGGCCGTATTGAGTCGGCAATCAGACTGGCCGAAGAGGAAGATGTTATTCTCTGCACCTATGCCGATCTGATGCGCGTGCCGGCAGGCAAGCACGACAGCCTGCACAAGGCAAAAGCACGGGGTGCCGATATCCGCATGATCTACTCGGCCACCGATGCGCTCGCTATCGCCCGGGCCAACCCTGAACGGCAGGTGGTCTTTTTTGCCATCGGTTTTGAAACAACAACGCCGCCGACTGCGGCTGTGCTGAAAATCGCCAAAGCGATGCAGCTGAGCAACTTCACCGTCTTCTGTAACCATGTCGAAACACCGCCTGCGATGATGCATATCCTGAGTGCGGGCGAAGCCAGGATCGACGGCATTCTCGGCCCGTCACATGTCAGCGCCATCATCGGCAGCCATGCTTATGCGGCGTGCTGCGACACCTACCGGGTGCCGCTGGTGATTGCCGGTTTTGAACCGGTCGATGTGATCCAGTCGGTACTGATGCTGGTGCGCCAGATCAATGCCGGAGAGGCCAGGGTGGAGAATCAGTACACCCGCGCCGTCAGCGAGCACGGCAACCAAAAGGCACAGGCGCTGATGGCCGAAGTTTTCGAGCAGCGTCCGATATTCGAGTGGCGCGGACTGGGCTCACTGCCCGAGAGTGCCGTGCAGATCAACAGCGTATACGCAGCCTTTGATGCCGAAAAACGCTTTGCCATGCAGGAGATTTCCACCGCCGATATCAAAGGGTGCATCTGCCCGGCTGTACTGCGTGGCATGAACAATCCGGACGAGTGCAAACTCTTCGGCACCGCCTGCACGCCGGAAGATCCGAAGGGGGCATGCATGGTCTCTTCGGAAGGGGCGTGTGCCGCCTATTACAGCTATGGCAGATACCGCACTGCAGGGGCAGAACAGTGAGCAGACTCGATATCAAACACGGCATCATTGAGATGGGCCACGGCAGCGGCGGCAGGGCTTCCGCCACGCTGATCGAGGAGCTGTTTGTCCGCCACTTCGATAACAGCCTGCTGAGTCAGGGCAACGATCAGGCGGCCTTTAACGTCCCTGCCGGCCGCATGGTGATCAGCACCGATGCCCATGTTATTACACCGCTCTTCTTCCCCGGCGGCGATATCGGCTCACTTTCGGTTCACGGCACCATCAATGATGTCGCCATGAGCGGTGCGGCCCCCCTCTATCTCGCCGCCAGCTTTATCATCGAAGAGGGCTTTCCGCTTGCCGATCTCGAAGCCATCGTCATCAGTATGGCCGGCGCCAGCAAGGCTGCCGGTGTGCCTGTTGTTACGGGCGACACCAAGGTGGTTGAGCGGGGCAAGGGTGACGGCGTGTTTATTACCACTACCGGCATCGGCATTGTGCCTGCCGGTGTTGATATTTCAGGGGATAGAGCCAAAGCGGGCGATGCCATCATTGTCAGCGGCTCTATTGGTGATCACGGCATTGCCATCCTCTCCAGCCGCGAAGGACTGGAATTCGGTACCGCCATGGCATCCGATTCCGCCGCCCTGCATACACTGGTGGCGGCGATGGTTGCAGACGTACCCGGCATACGCTGCCTGCGCGATCCCACCCGCGGCGGACTTGCTACCACACTCAATGAGCTGGCGCGTCAGTCCGGCGTCGGTATGCGCATTGAAGAGGCTGCGATCCCGGTCAAGGCCGAGGTCAGAGGTGCGTGCGAGCTGCTCGGCCTTGATCCGCTCTATATCGCCAACGAGGGTAAGCTGGTCTGTATCGTGGCAGCCGAAGATGCAGCGCACCTGCTCGCCATCATGCACAAGCATCCGCTGGCGCAGAATGCCGCCATCATCGGCACAGTGTGTGCGGATGCACAACAGATGGTGGTGATGCAGACCGCCTTCGGCGGCAACCGCGTTGTCGACTGGCTGGCCGGCGAGCAGTTGCCGCGCATCTGTTGAGATGTCCGCCTCACCATTAACGATCACTGTTGCGCTGCCTGCAGGTTTTGAGGCGGCAGCGGCCACGCTGGCACTGGGCGGTGAGCTGAAAAGCAGCATCTGCCTGATCAGTAATGGTAGTGCCCGGCTAAGCCGGGCGATCGGTGATCTGGAGCAGGAAGATATCTACCGCCACTTCCTCGCTTCGACTGAGCGTGTGCTGGGCGACTGCAAAGCAGAGCAGATTGTCATTGACCGCCATCCCGATTATCTGTCGACAAAATACGGGCAACAACGGGCTGGCGAATTAAACCTGTCCGTGCAGCAGGTTCAACACCACTACGCCCATATCGCCGCAGTCATGGCCGACAACGGGCTGCCGCTGGATGCAAAACCGGTACTCGGCATCGCTCTGGATGGCCTGGGGTTTGGCGAGGATGGCACCATTTGGGGCGGCGAGTTCCTGCTGGCCGATTACAGTACCTACCAACGCCTTGGCCGCTTCCAGCCTGTTGCCATGCCGGGGGGAGCCGCCGCCATCCATGAGCCGTGGCGCAATACGCTGGCGCACCTGTTACCGCTCTGGGAGACGGTAAGCACTACCTATGCCGACACCGACATCATCCGCTTTTTGAACGACAAGCCGGTTGCCATCATGCGCTCCATGCTGGCATCGGGAGTGAACGCGCCGCTCGCCTCATCCTGCGGTCGCCTGTTCGATGCCGTGGCCGCAGCAGTCGGCCTCTGTCGCGACCGGGTCGACTGTGAGGCGCAGGCGGCGATTGCGCTGGAGCAGGCTGCAAGCGCCTGTTTTGATCTTGAGGCCACCCGCTATAACTATCAGATCAGCGAAGAGAGCAACTGCCTGCAGCTGAACTGGCAGCCGATGTGGCTGGAGCTGCTGCGTGATATACAGCTCGGCAGGGAGACAGGCACCATCGCGGCACGCTTCCACCGCACCATCATTAATGCCCTGCATGTCACGGCCGTGTCACTGTGCCGCAAACAGAAGGCAGATACCATTGCCCTCTCCGGCGGCGTGTTCCAGAACCGGTTGATCAGCACCCATCTGGTATCAGCACTGCAACAGGATGGCTTTCGCGTGCTGCAACACCATCAGGTTCCCACCCACGACGGTGGCATCAGCCTCGGTCAGGCTGTTATTGCCGCAGCCATGCGCTTAAAGGAGAAGAACAGATGATCGAGATTTTACTGATGGGTTTTCTGCTCGGCATGCGCCATGCACTGGAGTCGGATCATGTGGCAGCCGTTGCCTCTCTGGTAACCAAATCACCGTCGATGCGTGAGTCGATCCACATGGGCTCCATGTGGGGGCTGGGGCATACCGTCACCCTGTTTGTCTTTGGCAGTGCGGTCATGCTGCTGGATCAGATGATTCCCGAACGCATGGCCCTGATGCTGGAGTTTACCGTCGGCATCATGCTGGTCGCGCTCGGTATTGATGTGCTGCGCCGCTTTATGCGCGAGCGCGTGCACTTCCATGCCCACCACCATGCCGATGGCACACTGCATTTCCACGCCCATACCCATACAGAGCAGACCCATCACGCAAGCGATAGCCACCTGCACACACACAGCGAACGGCTGCCGCTACGTGCCCTGCTGGTCGGCATCATGCATGGCATGGCCGGCTCCGCAGCACTGATCATCCTGACACTGCAAACCGTGCAATCCTTCACCATGGGCATGATCTATATTGCCCTGTTCGGCCTGGGCTCGATTGGCGGCATGGCAGCACTTTCCGTGGTCATTATGTTACCGCTTCGCCACTCGGCCAACCGTTATGCCAGGCTGCATCAATATCTGCAACTGGGCATTGGCGCCGCAACCATCACACTGGGTGTTACCATGATGGTAACCATTGCCGGGAGCAGCCAACTGCTGTGACAGCAATTCTTGTCGATTGAAAAATAACAGTCTTTCCCCTCTTTCATTTAAGGGTACAGGCCTGTACAATGCCGCAGCATACAAGGAGTTCACCATGGATTCGCACAACGGACCGGACAACACACCCGGCTCCCCTATCAGGCAGCAGGACCACCTGTTGCACCATTTGTACAATATTCAGCAGCAGTTCCAACATATTCCACAGCAGGCGATCAGCGATCTGGCAACCAGACTGGCCCTGCCAATCAGTCAGATCGAAGGTGTGGTCGATTTTTACTCATTCTTCCACCGCTCGCCACGCGGCCGCTACGATATCCTGTTCAGCACCTGCACCAGCTGCGGTGATCTGGCGATGATGCAGGAGCTGTGCACTCGCCTGGGTGTAAGCAAGGGCGAAACTGCTGCAGACGGATCGGTCAGTATTGCCACTGCCTCCTGCATCGGCATGTGTGATCAGGGGCCGGCACTGATGGTCAATGGCCGCACGATCACACAACTGAGCGCGCAGCGGCTGGAGATGATTGCCAAACAGGTCGAATCAGCCACCCCGCTTGATCAATGGCCGGCCGAATGGTTCCGCGTGCAGGACAATGTACGCAAGAACGGTCTGCTGCTGGGCACGGCTTTTGAAACAGGCAGCGCCCTGACTGCCGCCATCAGTCAGGGCCCGGAAGCCCTGCTGAACGAGATCACCAAATCCGGCCTGCGCGGCCGTGGTGGTGCAGGCTTTGGCACAGGCATGAAATGGAAGTTCTGCCGCGAAGCCAAGGGTGACGCCCATTATGTCATCTGTAATGCCGATGAAGGCGAGCCGGGCACATTCAAGGACCGTATCCTGCTGACCAGCCATGCCCATGAAGTATTCGAGGGCATGACCCTGTGCGGCTATGTGATCGGCGCACAAAAAGGTTATCTCTACCTGCGTGCCGAGTACCGTCATCTGTTGCCGGATTTGTACGCTGTACTGGCCAGACGCCAGCAGGCAGGCCTGCTGGGCCGCAACATCCTCGGGCAGGAGAGCTTCAGCTTCGACATCGAGATCATTGTCGGTGCCGGCGCCTACATCTGCGGTGAAGAGTCATCACTGATCGAATCGATGGAGCAGAAACGCGGTATTCCGCGCGTGCGCCCGCCATTCCCGGTCACCAGCGGTTTCCTCGGCCAGCCTACGGTCGTCAACAATGTTGAGACACTGGCTGCGGCTGCCCAGATCGCTGTGCATGGCAGCGCATGGTTCAACACACAGGGCTCGGACAAATCCGACGGCACCAAGATCCTCAGTATCAGCGGTGACTGCACCACACCCGGTATTTATGAATATCCGTTTGGCGTCAGTATCCAGAAGATACTTGATGACTGCGGCGCCGAACATGTACAGGCCATTCAGGTTGGCGGGCCATCCGGCACACTGATCGGCCCGGATGAGTTCGAGCGTAAACTGGGCTTCGAGGATCTGGCCACAGGTGGCTCCTTCATGATTTATGGCGCAGAGCGTGACCTGCTGGCTGTGATCAGCAACTTCGCCCACTTCTTTGCCCACGAAAGCTGTGGCTTCTGCACCCCGTGCCGGGTGGGTACATCGCTGCTGAGAAATGGTCTGGACAAGATCGTCAGCGGCCACGGTACACAGTATGACATGGATGAGATGTACCGCATGGCGACACTGGTTAAACGCCGCTCTCACTGCGGTTTGGGACAGACTGCACCCAATCCGATTCTGGATGCACTGCAGCGTTTTCCGAAACTGTTCGAAGAGCGACTACTGCATAGTGACTACACACCACACTTTGATCTGGATACATCGCTTGCAGAGGCACGCCAGCTCACGCATCGGGATGACGCGGAGGCACATCTGTCATGAGTAACTCAACAAACAACAGCATCACCATTGACGGCCGCGAGATCCCGTTTGAGGAAGGTCAGACCATCATGGATGCGGCACGGGCTGCCGATATCTATATCCCGCATCTGTGTCATCGTCCCGGCCTGAAACCACATGGCAGCTGCAAATTGTGCACCGTTGACGTCAACGGCCGTGCCGCCTCCTCCTGCACGCTGCCTGCAGCCAACGGTCAGGAGATCGCCAACAACACACCTGAGCTGAAGGAAGTACGTAAAAACATCACCCAGATGCTGTTTGTCGAAGGCAACCATTTCTGCCCATCCTGCGAGAAGACCGGCGACTGCACGTTACAGGCCGTGGCCTACCATCTGGACATGCTCGACGGCCATTTCCCGCAGTTCTATCCCAAGCGCAAGGTGGATGCCTCACATAAGTCCATCTTCCTGGATCGTGACAGATGTATTCTGTGTGAGCTGTGCGTGCGTGCCAGCCGTGAGGTGGATGGCAAGGATGTATTCGCCATCACCGGTCGCGGCATGGATGCGCACCTGATCGTCAACTCCGAGTCCGGCAAGTTGGGCGATAGCGATATCAGCACAGACGATCTGGCAGCGCAGATCTGCCCTGTTGGTGCCATCATGATCAAGGAACACGGATACGAAGTACCGATCGGACGCCGCACCTTCGATCTGCACTCCATTGCCGAACCCGGTCTGGAACCGGTAATCCTGCGTAAAGGAAAGCATGCCGATGAGTAAGAAAATTCGTGTAGCCACAACGTCACTGGCAGGCTGCTTCGGCTGTCATATGTCATTTCTCGATATCGACGAGCGCATTGTTGAACTGCTCGAACATGTCGAGTTCAACCGCTCCCCCATCACCGACATCAAGCAGTGTGGTCCGTGTGATATCGGCCTGATCGAGGGGGGCCTGTGCAATGCCGATAATGTGCATGTACTCAGGGAGTTCCGCGAGAACTGCAACATCATCATCGCCGTCGGGGCCTGCGCCATCAATGGCGGCGTACCCGCCATGCGCAATAACTTCACCGTTAAAGAGTGCCTGGAAGAGGCCTATCTGAACGGTATCGGCGTTGAAAATCCGATGATCCCGAACGATGTCGAGTTGCCGCTGCTGCTCTCCAAGGTGCATCCCATCCATGAAGTGGTGCATGTGGACTATTACCTGCCGGGTTGCCCGCCGCCGGCCGATGCCTTCATGAAGGTATTGACCGACCTGCTCGAAGGCAAGGAGCCCAGCCTGCCCAAAGAGATTCTGCACTACGACTAAAACCATCTTTCACCACGAAGAACACGAAGAAAGACATGTCGATATTTACACCCGTTTGTCCTTCGTGGTAAACCGCTTTTGATTTCAAGGAGATACATATGAGTGAACAAATGCGCCGCATTGCCATCGACCCGGTTACACGCGTCGAAGGTCATGGCAAAATAACCCTGCTGATGGATGCCGAAAATCGTGTGCATGAGGCCCGCCTGCATATCGTCGAATTCCGCGGTTTTGAGAAATTTATTCAGGGCCGCCCCTTTGATGAGGTCCCCACCTTCGTACAGCGGTTGTGCGGCATCTGCCCGGTCAGCCACCACCTGGCTGCAGCCAAAGCCGTCGATCAACTGGTTGGCGTGGATGAGCTGACACCTACCAGCCTGAAACTGCGCCAGCTGCTGCACTTCGGCCAGACACTGCAATCACACGCGCTGCACTTTTTCCACCTCTCATCGCCCGATCTGCTGTTCGGATTCGGCAGTGATGTGGCCATGCGCAATATTGTCGGCGTTATCGACAAACATCCGGAGATCGCCATCAAGGGCGTGAAGATGCGCAAATACGGGCAGCAGGTGATCGCCGCCATTTCCGGTAAACGCGTACATGGCTCGGCCGCAGTACCGGGCGGCATGAACAAGTCACTGAGTGTGGAAGAGCGCAATGTACTGCTGGCCGATATCGCAGATATCAAGAGCTGGGCCCAGGACGCTGTAACGCTGAATGAGCAGATCCACATGACGCATGCGGAAAATCACGGTTTTGCCACACTCAACACCCACTTCCTCAGCATGGTCGGCGGCGGCGGTGAACTGGAGCTCTATCACGGTGGTCTGCGTGCCAGAAAGCCGAATGGTGATACGATCTTTGACCATTTCGACTACCGTGGCTATCAGGATATTATCCGCGAAGAGGTACGTCCGTGGAGCTATATGAAGTTCCCTTACCTGACCTCACTGGGCAAGGATGAGGGGTGGTACCGCGTAGGGCCTCTGGCGCGCGTGAACAACTGCGATTTCATCAGCACACCGATGGCGGAAGCTGCACGTCAGCGCTTTAGGGCATTTGCGGATGGCGGCTTTGTCCATGATACACTGGCCTATCACTGGGCGCGCATGATCGAGGCACTCCATTGTGCGGAATCCATTGAACTACTGCTCAATGATCAGGATATCTCCGGCGATGATCTGGTTGTAACCGGTGAGAAGCAGAGTGAAGGCATTGGTGTCATCGAAGCACCGCGCGGCACCCTCTTCCACCACTACAAAATCGATGAGGAGGGTCTGATCGAGAAGGCCAACCTGATTGTATCCACGACCAGCAATAATCAGGCGATGAACGAATCAGTACGCTCGGTAGCCAACGAGTACATCGATGGCAATGAAATCACCGAAGGGCTGCTGAATCACCTGGAAGTAGCTGTGCGCGCATACGACCCCTGCCTGTCGTGCGCCACACATGCCATGGGCAAGATGCCGCTGCAGGTGGAGCTGATTGATGCCAACGGTACGCTGGTCGATCGCGTCACCAAGGGTAGCAACGGCAGCATCGAACGCTCGCTTTGAGCGCGGATCAACCCATACTGATATTCGGCTACGGTAATCCGGGCTGCGGCGATGATGCCGTGGGCCCGGACCTGATCGAGCGCATTGCAGCGATGCAGTTACAGGGTGTTGCCTGCATCACCGATATGCAGTTGCAGGTGGAGCACGTCATCGATATGGAGAATCGCGATCTGATTCTCTTCATCGATGCCGATGCCTCGTGCGCCGATCCGTTTCACTTCTCCGAAATCGGTGCGGAAAAAGATGGCAGCTATACCAGCCATGCCATGACTCCGCATGCGCTGCTGCAGGCCTATCAACAGGTCTACGGCTGCCATTCCCCGCCATGCTTTCTGCTGCGCATTCGCGGCTACCAGTTTGAGCTGGGCGATGCCTACAGCGCGCAGACAACTGCCAACCTCAATGCCGCCACACACCTCACCCAACAGCTGTGCAGCAACCCCGATATCGGTCAATGGCGCGCATTGTTAACGGCGTAACAAGCTATCTCTATGCGACGACGGCCCATTCCGCCAGTTTACCGGCACGATCCAGTGCATACAGCTCATCGCAGCCGCCGACATGGCGGTCATTGATAAATATTTGCGGTATCGTTCTCGTCCCCGGTGCCCGGCGGCTCATCTCCTCGCGTTTGCAGGCGTTGGCCTGCACATCGTATTCGGTGAAGGTGTAACCGCGCTGCTTTAGCAGCGTCTTGGCTTTCAGGCAGTAAGGGCAATAGCCCCCGGAATAGATCTCTATATTCGGCATGTAATTCTCCTTTGCAGATATGCGTTAGTAGCTGGTGCGGGCTGTTTCTTACAAGCTTGCACCGCCCTTACCTCGGAAAGCACTTATCCCGATACCGTTCGCTCAAGCAGCGCCTGATGTTTCCGGCTTAAGGCAAAGGCCTTGATCTGTGCAAACGGCAGGTGGTCACCTTCATCGCGAGCGTAGTGAGCGAACTGGATGATCCCCGACGCATCAACCAGAAAGTCGGCCGGCATCGTGGTCATGCTGCCCTGAATGGTGGTCGGCAGATAACCTTTGGCCATACCCCTGATCAGGGTCGGCATACGCATCAGCATCCCCTTGAACAGGCCTGCCACAGAGTGCTCAATGCCGTAAGCCCGATAATAGCGATTATCCGCATCGGCCAGGATCGGGAACGGCGCATGGTGGCCTTCGGCATGCTTTTGCAGGTTAGGCAAAGGCGAGTCAAAAATCGCCACGATACCGAGCCTTCCCTCCAGCTCATCAAAGCGCTTCACCAGCTCATGCAGGCGCAGATTGCAGAACGGACAGGCGGCAAAGCGAAAAAATGAAACCATATACGCCTTACCCTGCATGCACTGGCTATCAAACAGCGAGCCATCAATGGCCGGCAGCACAATCGGAATCACGCTCTGCTGACTAGTGAGCCTGACCACTGGCGGCATGGCGTTTACTCCTGCCATTCGCGTGCCTTGAAGAGATCATCCACCGGTGTTGCAAACAGGTGATTGGCGTAGTTGCTGATGGTTTTAACGCTGATCGCCAGCAGCATATCGAGCAGATGCTGCTCGCTGAAACCGGCAGCGAAAAACTGTTGCAACTGCTCGCTATCCGGCCGGCCCTGTGTCTGTTGCAGATGCAGCGTAAAACTGCTTAGTGCACGCAGTTTATCATCGCCAATTTCGCTGCCGTCGCGAATGGCATCGGTAACCGCTGCAGGTACCTTCGAGACATGGTCGGCCAGAAAGCTGTGGGCGGCCACACAGTAGTGACAGCGGTTGGCCCGACTGATGGTGAGCAGCACCACCTCCTGCTGGGCCGGTGAAAATCCCGATTCAGTGCGGAATTTATCGTAACCGAACAGATAGGTCTCCAGCAGGTAGGGGGCATTAGCCATATTGGCGTACATATTGGGCAGAAAGCCGAGCTTTTTTTCGGCCTGCTGCAGCAAATTGCGGATCTTGCTATCCTCATCCCGAATCGTGCGGGATGGCAGATGGATCAGTGGTAATGACATCGTAGACTCCTCGCCGGTATCTCTCCGGCACGCAAATGCTAACGCCTGCCGATATACGATGAATGTCTGTTATGCTATGTTTCATGTCCGTTCGTCCAGAATCGTACAGCAGGAGTGGATATGGATGTATTAAGCGACCTGCTCGCTTCCATGCGGCTGAGCGGCGATGTCTTTTTTCGCTGCGCCTTTTCCGGCCCGTGGGGTATGCAGATTGATCAGACGCCGGTAGCGGAGTTTCACCTGATCGTAGAAGGCAGTTGCTGGGTGCGTGTCGCAGGCCGTCCCGATCTTGTCCGGTTCAGCGCCGGCGATATTGTGCTCTTTCCGCACGGCCATGCACATGTGCTGCTCGATGCGCCGGAGAGCCCGGCTGTTGCGGCCAGCGTGATTGTGCCGGAGATACCGGCCGACTACGGCACCATCACCTATGGCGGTGGAGGTGATCCGGTCGGCATGCTCTGCGGCTACTTCAAGTTCGACCGGCGCGGCCACACGGCCCTGCTGATGGCGCTGCCGCCGTTCATTCATATTCATGCAATGGACGTGGCCGATGATTTTCCCTGGCTGCAAACCACCATGCAGTTTATCGATTATGAGACCCGCCACGTACGGCCCGGCACCGATGCCGTGGTTGCCCGCCTTGTGGAAGTGCTGTTCATGCAGATCATGCGAGCGTATAGCGCCACCAGCCGCGACGCTGCGGGGCTGCTCGGGGCAATTACCGATGCACGCATAGGCAGGGCGCTGAGCTGCATGCACGCTGAGCCGGGTGCCAACTGGACACTGGCGCAGCTGGCCGGACACGCCGGCATGTCCCGCTCGGCCTTTGCCGCCGGGTTTCAGCAGCAGGTCGGGCAAACGCCGATGCACTATTTAAGCGAGTGGCGCATGCTCAAGGCCCGCAGGCTTTTGGAGACATCGCGCCGGAGCATGGGCGATATCGCCGAAGCGTGCGGTTATCAGTCGGAGTCGTCGTTCAGTAAAGCGTTCAAAAAACAGTTCGGCAGCTCGCCCGGCATGTTGCGCAGAAGCAGTAAATAAACCTTAAGTCGCGTCTGTTTGCAGGTGATCGGCAGCCAGCAACACCAGTTCGTGAATCAGATCGATATCGATCTCCGGCTTCAGCTGTGCAGCGCTACCCATGCGCCCTGTCGGGCGCAGATGATAGTTGCCGTCACCCTTGTCAAACAGCGACTCGCCGCCGCAGTTGCGGCAAAAGAGATGATCACCGCTCTGATGATGCCTGGAGACTACAATCGTCGGGCCGCAGACAGGGCAGGTGAGCACCGGAATCCCCGCCTCGCTGTGGCCGATGATATGATCCAGCCGGCCGCGCGCGCCCATATCGAGAAACAACCGCCCCAGCTTGTGGTCAAATTGACGTCCCAGATTCTCCTCAACAATCGTTAGCACCCTGGCCTGCGGCATGCCCTGCCGGTAGGGGCGTGTACTGGTCATCGCATCAAAGGCATCACAAATGCCGACAATGCGTGCCTCAACGGGAATATTCTCTCCCTCCAGCCCGTGCGGGTAGCCGGTACCTGCCGGGGTTTCATGATGCGACAGCACGGCCGCCCGCATCAGCTCCGCCAGCGGATGCCCCGATAACAGCCGATCACCCACCTCCGGATGCGTTTTGATCACCGCATACTCCGCTTCGCTCAACGGCCCGGCCTTACCCAGGATGGCATCGGCAACAGCGATCTTACCCAGATCATGTAAAAAGCCGCCAACCGAAATACGCGCGATCTCTGCTGCAGGCAGGCCGGCCTCCCCGGCGAGCAACAGCGCATACTGTGATACCCGCCACAGGTGACCGCCCGTATACGGGTCACGCGCCTCAACCATGGAGGCCATAACAAACAGACTCTGCAACAGATCTTCAATGTGCTTCATTGGCTTTTCGCTCCTCATCATACAGGTAGAGTTGATAATCATTGCGGTCGGCCTGTTGCAATGCCCGCTCAATCAGTTGTTTCGCATCGGATTGTTGTGAGTCAGCCAGTAACCCCTGATACACGCCCTTGTAGAAGTGATCCGGCACCACATCAACGGAGAAGCGCACACTTGCCGCTCGCTGCGGCAGATGCTCGAAGGTAAATACCCTGCTCTCTCCCGGTAGCAGACGTGTATCACTGAGCTCCTGCCAGCCGTTACTATAGGCCACCCTGCGCTCAATACTCCACGCCTTCTGCTCAAGAACCCCGCCCTGCCTGTCCAGCGCCAGCATAGAGACCGTCACTTTCGGCGTCACATAGGTGGGAAAGGCATGGCCTATCCACGTTGAGGTGATGGTCAGGCTGGCGGTATTGCCTTTAAGCACCGGTTTGAAGGTGAGCCCCTTGCGCACCATGCCGGCATCATGGATGCCTTTGAACGCATGTTTGCGGTCCGGCATATGACAGGTCTGGCATTGAACCCCTTCAGCGGCAAAGCGGCTCTGTTGCCACTCCACCAGCGTATTTTCCATCGGTTTGCCATTGATGGCATAGGTCTGCGGAAACTGGTGACAGCTGGCACAGAATTGCGAGCTGCTGAATTTCTTGCTGCCGGTAAAACCGCCATGTGCGGCCCCCGCCACCGGGCCAGTTCTACCCGTATCACGCTGGGGCGGGCCAAAGCGCTGCCAGCCGCGCACATGACAGGCAGCACAGGTCACGCCCGCATGGCGCAGTGGCAAACGCGGCGCATCCATATCGTATTCCCTGTCAAAACCTAACGGCTGTTTCAGTTTGGCTGCCAGCGAGGCGTGCAGTTGCGGCATATCGGGCAGGCGTTGTTCAGCAAGAGGCGCATGGCACTTCAGGCAACCATTACTCGCGCTCAATCCCAGATGCGGAAACTGGCCGATCAATCCAGGTGAATAGGCAAGCGAGTGCTGACTCTCTTGCCAGGCATTGAATTGCGCGGCATGGCATTGGGCGCAGGCTTCCGGTGCCATATCCCGCTCAAGATCAGACCAGTCATGCGGCTCACTGCCGCCCGTGGCCACCGGCTTCGCCCAGTAGCTCTCAAGCCAGCCCTGATGCGGGGTCGCCGCGATCAGGAACAGCCCCATCAACAGCACAGCAAGTGGCGGCATCAGTCGTTTCAACATAGAGAACCTCTCCCGGCAATAGCTTTGGAGCAGCACAGGCGCATGATCATGAACGCTTCACACCCGTGCTGTCCATCTGCTTCTAACGCTGCTCGTGTATATACTGCATGCGATAGGCACGGTAATAGGCCGCCATCGCTGTCAGCTCTTTTGAGTCTTTGGCAAAGGGCTTGCCCTTCATCGGATTGAGCATGCAGTAGTTGATCATCTGATCCAGCGAAACCACATCACCCACCATCTTCACATAGTGCGGAAAGTTCTGATTGCGATCCAGATTGAGCAGGTCGTGATCCGAGTGGCAGGAGAGGCAGGCCATGCCGGATGTGCCGAGGTTTTCATCGTTCCACATCTGTTTGCCCAGCTCTGCTGCCTGCCGGAAGTTGTCAAAGGCATGCTCGCGAATCGGTGTGTTGCCCGGTGTGCCCCACTGCCCCTTCACCTGTTTCATACTGCACGGGTTACAGGGGTTGGCAGGTTTCTGCATCGAACACGGGTTTGCAGGTTTTGTCTTTATCGAACAGGGGTTGCACGGGTTCATCTGCTTCTTCATGGCGCAAGGATTGCATGGGTTCACCTGCTCTTGCATCGAACATGGGTTGCATGGATTGCTGCCTGCCATGACCGGTGTGCTCATCATCAACAGCCCCAGCATGATGGCGGCAGTAGCCAGTATTCTTTTCATATGATTCTCCTTAATGTCGCCATCCCCTTGGGGAGGGCCTGGTTGTCAGTCGGCATCTGCTCAGAAACCTTACAACGAAAACAAAAGATCCCGCCGGCATGGCGGGGTCTTTGTCGAAGGCTACTGCTTCACTTTATGTTGCACGGATTACAAGGGTTCATTTTCTGCTGTTTCATCGCGCATGGGTTCTGTTTTTTCTCATGTTTCATTTTCATCGCACACGGGTTCATCGCCTTCATCGCACATGGATTGCACGGGTTGGCAGCCTCGTGCATAGCGCACGGGTTGCATGGATTGTGACTGCCGGCATTGGCTGTCGCGGCAAAGCCGAAAATCATCAGTGGTAGCATGATGGATAATATTTTTTTCATGGGGGTACCCTCTCTTTCTCTTTTTTGTAGCCTTTGTCTGGCAGAGATGCCGGTAAGTCGAAGGGATTTCGGATTTCTTACAAACAGATCTCACAGCTGTAATCGCAGGAGTGCGGGAGAAGGCAGTGCCGGTTCGTCATTCAATCATTTATTCAGGAGTATCAGCAGGAGCTTACGGCAGGACAGGAGAATAGAACTCCTCAGCTCCAAACAACACGATAAATGCAATGCTCCAGATTTCAGCTATAGTCAAACATTCGGGGATGTATGGTTCGAAGAATCCGTAGGCCTCCGTGTTACTAAAACATGGAGGGCATGTGCAGATAATTTCAAAGATTGAAATAAATTACTTTAGGTCAGTTTATAGCGTCACCCTTTCAAAAAATAATGATATCAATGTACTAATTGGAGGAAATGACGCTGGCAAATCAAATATTTTAAAGGCATTAAATTTATTTTTTAATAATGATACAGAGTTAGCTTGTCCTTATCATTTCTACGATGATCTCTCTAGGCTGCGAGAAGAGGAGGCAAGGGCAGCTAAAGGGAGGGCTTTTTTATGGATTCGAATTACATTCAATAACTTTCTAGGATGGAAATCTCTACCTAAAACATTTGCGGTAAAGAAAACGTGGAACCGCTATTCTGATGAGCCTGATACTACATATTTCCCCAAACATTGCCTTTGTCTTCTGTTGGACGATTTCTGAACAAGCTATCTTTTCAATATATACCAGCAGTAAGGGGAAAGGATATTTTTCAACACTATTTAAATGAGCTACATGATGCGTTGATTGATGATGAAAAAGCTGGAGTTAGATCTGCTTCAGACCAACTGATCAGCGCAATCAATACGAGTACGCTGGATATGTCCGAAAAAGTAATGACCGGAATAGGCGTTGATAGCAGCATTCAAGTTCCTAAAGACCTAAGGGACCTTTTCTCAGCGCTGGATTTTTCAACAAAATATTCAACCTATGATGTTCCATTACAAAAAAGAGGGGATGGAATCCAAGCTCGACATATTCCATTTATCCTTGATTTTATTGCTAGGCACTCAAAGAAACACCATATATGGGCATATGAAGAGCCTGAAAACTCCTTGGAAATGGGAAAGGCCTTTGATTTAGCGGCCCAATTCAAACAAGATTTCTCTCAAGATAATCAAATATATTTAACTACACATTCTCCAGCATTTTATGATTTAGCTGGTGAGCATGTAAATAAATGGATGATATTTCCACAGACAAATGAAGATGGAATATTAATGACTGATGCACGTCCACTTAATGAACACCACCCTGTAGACGAGGCGATGGGAATTGCTAGCTTGATCTCTGACCGTGCTAAAGAACTTTACCATGAAATATCGGAGCTCTCACAGGCAAAAATAGATTTGGATTCGCAAGTCGCTGCAGCTACAAGGCCTCAGGTATTCGTAGAGGGGCCAAGCGACAAAATAATCTTAGATATGGCGTACAATAAACTTTTTAATGGTGAATGTTTTTGTGAGTTTCATCCTGCAGGTGGAGCGTCCAAGATTACGTCTTATATGAAATCACTTAAAGATTTGATTTCCTATGATGGAGTGCCCGTCATTGGCTTGTACGATAATGATAGTGCTGGACGGGAAGGATTTAACCGTTTTGCAAACATGCACAATGTTTCGGGATCTGGGTTCAAAATCATAAAAAAAGACCGCGTTTATTGCGGCAAGTTGCCTATTCCCAGTGAATTACAGCAGATTTCTGAAGCAGCAGGAATTCAAGTACCTTTACCAATTGAATTTATGTTTCCAGCCAGTGTAATAAATGATGCTATTGCTGCAGGTGTGTTGGTTGTTGAGGATAGAATGACCTGCTTAAGAGATGATGAGTTTTCTATTCCAGCCAACTTATCAGATGTTCTTTCAGAAAGGCTACCAGAAACTCATAGTTATCTGGCGCGCAAGGTCAATGATGGTTCAAAAATGGCTTTTGCAGCGACAGTTGAAACATTAGATATTGAGCACTGGTCAGCATTCACTGAACTGTTTGAAACTCTACTGGGCATTTGCGACCCACATGATTAAGGGAAAAATCTCGATATATATTTTCTCGGTGATCAGTATCTCCTCCCTCCAAAAGTGTCCATATTTGACACTCAGCGGTTCTTGGCATTCAGCCGCCAGTCGTACTCCTCATATTCGATATCGATACCACCGGCCAGCAGGCGTTTGGTATCAGTCGCCGACAGGCCGAGGGCTGCTGCATGGCGGGCAAAAAAAGACGGCTGGGCATAGAGCCCCCGCCACCCCTTTTCGAAATCATCCCGATACCATTTGAAGATTGATGAAACCCTGAGCACGTTACCCTGCAAGCGGTTGCGGCTGCGATCACTGAGGAACAGACGCGTCTGCTCCTCGAGCTGGGCATCGAGCCTGTCGCCGCTATAGGCCTCGGGACGCAGGGCCGGGCAACCAATGCTGGCGCAGTTGACGGCGAAATGGATACGCGGGTCATTATAGCGGCCCGATCCCCGGATCAGCTTGTGCTCGATATCATCAAGCGAACGGGTTTTGCCCAGCAGCGGGATGAATACCTTGTGCCACGGGGAGGAGAACAGCGAGCCGGTATCCTTGATCGATGTGATGTCGGGGTAAGCCGTCAGCACCAGACTCACCGTCCAGGCGTTGTATGCGTTGATCAGGAAGGCCAGCTGCTCCGTATCACCCCAATGGTCGAATTCATCCTCTTTAACGCCGGAGAGGCGATCCTGATAGGCCTGAAGACATGTTTGTGCCGTGGCAAAGCCTGCATAATCGACAACCGTGGTGACGCCCTGCGGTTGCACATGTTGTTTCAGCAAAGCATCCCACCCACTGTGATCAAATGGTTCGGCCAGTGCCGCCGGCACCAGCAACCAGCTGCATAACAGCAGCAGCGATGCACGTAACATTGCCCCTACCCCCTGCGCCAGGTGTGATAGCGACGCAGCCAGCTTAAGATCCGCTTCGGCGCATGCGCCCGCTTCCACTCACCGGCGGCATACTTGTTGGCCTCGGCCCACGTGGGGTAGGAGTGAATAGTACCGAGAATCTTGTTCAGCCCCAGCCCGTGCTTCATGGCCAGCACAAACTCCGCCAGCAGATCGCCCGCATGTTCACCGACAATGGTGACACCGAGGATGCGATCCTTACCCGGCAGCGTTAATACCTTCACAAAGCCGTGCGCCGCACCGTCGGCTATGGCGCGATCCAGATCATCCATGCCGTAGCGGGTCACTTCAAAAGCCACCCCCTGCTCTCTGGCCTCCTGCTCGTTGAGTCCCACCCTTGCCACTTCCGGATCGATAAACGTGGCCCACGGGATCACCCGATAATCGACCTTGAAGCGTTTCAGGTTACCGAACAGCCCGTTCACCGCCGCATACCACGCCTGATGCGCGGCCACATGGGTAAACTGATAGGGCCCTGCCACATCACCGGCGGCATAGATATTCGGATAGATCGTTTCCAGATATTCATTGGTCACAATCGTGCGCGCGGTCTCGATACCCAGCTCTTCGAGCCCGTAACCGGTAAGGCGCGCCGAGCGGCCTACCGCACACAGCAGCTCATCAAATTCGATCCGCCGCTCCTCTCCGTCATGCTCGACAACAATGAATTTGCGCTCGCCATCGCGCTCGCAGCGCAGTGCCTTGTGAGCGGTCAGCAGCTCGATGCCATCGCGCCGCAGCGAGGCTGCCGCCAGTACGGAGACCTCCTCATCTTCACGGATCATGATGCGGGGCGCCATCTCCACCTGGGTTACGGCTGAGCCCAGCCGGGCCATGCTCTGCGCCAGCTCACAACCGATCGGGCCGCCACCCAGCACCAGCAGCCGCTTTGGCGGCGTATCCAGCCCGGCAAAACGCTCCCACAGCGTATCGCTGGTGACATAGCCGACCTCTTCAATACCGGGCAGCGGCGGCACAAACGGGCGGGCACCGGTGGCAATGACAATAGCGCGTGTGGTCAGCCGCTGCACCTCGCCGTCGTTAGTGGTGATCTCCACGGTCCACGGATCTACAATGCGGGCATAACCCTGCAACACCTCGACACCGAGGGCGGTGTAGCGCTCGCTGCTGTCGTGCGGTTCCACGGCGCGAATGACATCATGCACGCGCTGCATCACCTGCTTGAATGAGAAGCCGGGCTCCGCACTGGTCAGGCCATAGTCGCCGGCATGGCGCATCTGATGGGCCAGTTTGGCGCTGCGGATCAGCGCCTTGCTGGGAATACAGCCGTAGTTGAGGCAGTCGCCACCCATCTTGTGTGTTTCGATCAGCGTCACCTTCGCATTAACCGCCGCCGCAATATAGGCCGACACCAGACCACCGGCACCGGCGCCGATCACCACCATATTGCGATCGAAGCGCGCAGGCTTCTTCCAGCGTGCATAGACACGACGCGCCCTGATCAGCGCCACGGCTTTTCTGGCCAGCAGCGGGAAGAGGCCGAGCAGGGCAAAGGAGAAGATAAGCGCCGGCGACAGGATACCGGACAATGAATCAAGCTGTGCAAGCTGGGTACCGGCATTCACATAGACAATGGTGCCGGCCAGCATACCAAGCTGGCTGATCCAGTAGAATGTCACGCCCCGGATGGCGGTCAGCCCCATCAGCAGATTGATCAGAAAGAACGGGAACAGCGGAATCAGCCGCAGGGTGAACAGGTAAAAGGCGCCGTCCCGTTTGATCCCCGCATTGATGGCGCGCAAACGCTCGCCATCAAATTTCGCATGCACCATATCGCGCAGCACATAGCGGGAGACCAGAAAGGCGAGCAGCGCGCCGGCGCTGGAGGCGAAGGAGACAATGATGGTACCGGCCATCAGACCGAACAGCGCACCGCCGGCCAGCGTCATGATCGCCGCCCCCGGCAGCGAGAGTGCTGTCACCAGCACATAGATCAGAAAAAAGATGCCTGCCGCCAGAAAGGGTGAGGATGAGCGCCATGCTTCAAAGCTGGCCAGGCTCGCCTTCATGCCGGTAAGCGTAAGCAGTTCATTCAGGTCAAAGTAAAAGAACAGACTTGTTGCCAGCACCATCAGCAGGACCAGGAACAGTTTTTTCATCGATATTCTCCTCATGGTGCGCTGCTGCAATCTGACGGCTCAGCCCCGACAATCAGCACACAGCCCTTAGACGGCATCATGAGCAGATTCTTACAAAGAGATTCAGCTGATACGGCGGACCTCTACTTCAACGGTCAGTTGCTGTTGCACATCGCCGCGAAAGAGCCCTTTTACCGGCGTCACATCGTAATAGTCGCGACCAACAGCCGTACGGATGTACGGCCAGCCGACCAGCTTGTTATTGGTCGGATCGATGCCGCACCAGCCGGTTTCAGGGTGCCATGCCTGCACCCAGGCGTGGGTTGCTGCCGCCCCGCGCAGCTGCTCACCACCGCCCTTGCTCGTATCCGCATCATAGATATAGCCGCTGACATAACGGGCCGGCACGCCGGCCAGGCGCAGCACGCCGATCATCGCATGCGCCATATCCTGACAAACGCCGCCGCCATGCTTAAACAGCTCTTTCGGTGTGGAGTGAACATGCGTCACATCCGGATCGTAACGGAAGTTGCCGACAAAATAAGCGGCAAGATCAGAGAGGCTCTGTGCAAACGCATCTTCAGGCATGGCCGGATTCACGCCATGCAAAACGGATGCATACTCATCCAGCATCGGCACCCCCTTCGACCAGTGCAGGAACTCGGCAAAGCGCTGCTCGGCCGGACGCGGGTCGGGTATGACAACACCTGCTGAGATGCGGTTTGCTGTGCGCACCACGGCCTCGGAGACAATCTCGACATGTTTGTGCGGCCCGATAATATCGAAGTGGTGGACAATATTGCCGAAGTAATCGCGGTGCATACCCACTGCGCACGCCGGCGTAACGCGCATTTTGGATTCTACGATATCCTGCATGGGCGTGGCTGCCGGCATCATATGCATTTCCGAGTAACCGAGCGTCACCGGCTCGGTATAATCAAAGCGCGTCACATGCCTGAGCGCCAGCGTGGCATATACATCCGCGTCGTAAAGTTTATCCGTCATGACATACCGCCTGCTGTTGTTGCTGGGCCTGTACGCCCATCTGCACCTCGCGCCCGAAAGCATCGAGAATAATCATCGGATCCAGATAGCTGGCGAGCAGCTGCTGATGTATCTGGGCGCAGCTCTGCTCGATATACTCCATATGATGCTTCAGCCCCTCCTGCAGCACACTCTCACCACTGCCCTCCTGCAGCTCTTCGAGAAAGTTGGCTACCTGCGCGAGCAGCAGCCGCTGTGACTCGGTATGGGTGCGTATACCACGCAGCCCGTTTAGTACCTGCGTAATGCAGTAGCAGAGTGAGCGCGGGAAACGCGGATCATACAGCATCAGATTCACCACTTGCGGCGGAGAGATACGCGCCCGATAGAGGCGACGATAGGCTTCAAAACCGGAGACCGAACGCAGCAGGGCCTGCCATTGATGCAGATCCAGAGGCCGGCCCACCTCATCCACCTCGGGCAGCAGCAGGTGATATTTGATGCCGAGGATACGGCTGGTCATCGCCGCCCTCTCCAGATTGCGGCCCAGACGCAGAAACTGCCAGGCTTCGCCGTGCACCATGGTATTATCGGAGTAACCCTGAAAGGCATTACAGAAGGACTGGATGCGCTTGTTAAAGTGGTAGCTGCCTTTGCTCAGCACCTCATTGAGCTCCAGCCCCTCCATCTCCAGATGCATCTGGTTCAGATGTTCCCACATCTCCTCGCTGATGCGCTCACGCATGGTACGGGCATATTCACGGCCAAGCTTCAGGCTCACCATGACCGAGTGGGGATTATCCTCGCTGAGCAGCAGAAAATCGTAGACATTGGCCTCATTGACCTCTTCGTAGAGCGAGTCGAACAGCTCCCGTGAACCGGTAATGGCGAGCATCGGTGACCAGACATCCAGATCGGAGAAGTAGTCCAGCTCCAGACTCATGCGGTGATTCACATCCAGAATACGTGTCACATTCTCGGCACTCTCGATGCGCCGGCCAAGCTCGTACATACCGCGTGCGATTCGACTAAGCATCACCCTCTCCCTCACCGGGATACAACACCCAGGTATCCTTGCTGCCACCGCCCTGTGATGAGTTCACCACCAGCTTGCCTTCGGCCAGCGCCACCCGGGTCAAACCACCCGGCAGCACGGAAATCTGCTCATCCGCACCACAGACCGCATAGGGTCGGAAATCGACATGCCGCGGTTGCAGGATTTTCTGTCCCTGCTTCTCAACCAGTGTCGGATGCGTGGAGAGCTTCTGTACCGGCTGGGCAATGTAGTGCTCCGGATTCTCCGCGATCAACAGGCGGAACTCGGCAATTTTTTCAGGCGTGGACTGCGTACCGACCAGCATACCGTAGCCACCCGAGGCATCGGTAGGCTTGACCACCAGCTCCTCCAGATGCGCCAGCACATAGGCCAGATCTTCCGGCCGGCGGCAGAGATAGGTTGGTACCAGATCAAGGATAGGCTCTTCATGCAGATAATACCTGATCATCTCCAGTGTATAGGCATAGATGGCCTTGTCGTCGGCCACACCCGTACCCGGCGCATTGGCCAGCACCAGATTACCGGCCCGATAGGCATGCATAATACCCGGAACACCCAGCATCGAATCCATCCTGAAGGTGAGCGGATCGAGAAAATCATCATCCACCCGGCGATAGAGCACATCCACACGCACCAGCCCTTCGGTGGTTTTCATATACAGCACATCGTTATCGACGATCAGATCCGAGCCTTCCACCAGCTCGGCACCCATCTGGTTGGCCAGAAAGGCATGCTCAAAATAGGCTGAATTGAATGAGCCGGGGGTAAGCACGGCGATATTCGGACTCTGTTGCGGCGACAATGAGGCCAGCGCATCAAACAGCATCTGTGGATAATGATCGACAGCCCTGATGCGGTGCTGCCGCAACAGTTTGGAGAGCACCCTGCCCATCACCCATCTATTCTCCACCACATAGGAGACGCCCGACGGGGAGCGCAGATTATCCTCCAGCACCAGAAAGTCGCCGTCACCGTTACGAATCAGGTCGATGCCGCTGATATGCACATAGACGCCGCCCGGCACATCCAGATGCATCATTTCACGGCAGAAATAGGGCGAGTTGACGACCAGATCGGTCGGGATAATCTGATCCTTGAGAATCTGCTGATCATGATAGATATCATGCAGAAACATATTCAGGGCTTTTAACCGCTGCTGGATACCGGCTTCCAGATGAGCCCATTCGCTCGCCTCCAGCATGCGCGGAATCAGATCAAACGGGAAAATCTTTTCGGTACCGCGGGCATCGGAGTAAACGGTGAATGTCACCCCCTGATTGAGCAGGGAGATATCCGCCTCATACTGGATAGCGGCCATATCCTGACTGTTGAGCTTGCGCAGGTAGGTATAGAGCTTGCGGTAGTGGGGACGGGGCTTTCCCGACGGATCAAACATTTCGTCATAGAATGAGCTGCTGTCATAATTCGGCCAAAGCGATCCATGTATACCCATACTGTTCTTTCTCCCATGGTCCCTTTAAATTGTCAATGCTATTGCCTGTCGAGCAGCTCCACATTGACGCCCTGTTCTGTGGGGAATACGGCCGGGCCGAACTGGTTGTAGACCGCCACATCCGCAGCATCACGACCATAGCCGATGCTTACGTAGCCGCCCCGCAGTTCGTTCTGCGTCGCATCAAAAGCGTACCAGCGTCCGCCCACATAGGCCTCGAACCATGCATGCATATCCATCGGCTCGAGTCCGTGCAGGTAACCCACCACCAGTCGCGCCGGAATACTGAGGCTGCGGCACAGGGCAATGCCCAGATGCGACAGATCCCGGCACACGCCGGACTGTCTGAGATTGACCTCTACCGCTGACACCGGGATATCGCTGCTGCCGGGCTGATAACGGATGCTGTCGCGCAACCAGCTTTCGATGGCAGCCACCTGATTGTAGCCGGGCAACCGGTCCGCCGTGATCGCGCTGGCCATCTGGCCGAAACGGTCCGACTCGCAATAGCGACTGGGCAGCAGGTAGCCGAGCACGGCATCGGGCAGATTGCGTATGTCGACGAAGGCCGCATCCGGTGCCCGGTCCTGCTGATCGGCAGTCATGACCTCGGCGCTGGTATCAATGGTAAACAGCCCCGGCGGCGCAGTCAGTCGCTGACAGAGATTACCGTAGATATCGGTAAATTCGGTGACCGCAACACTGGGCTGCAGCCTGTACTCCTCGCGCGCTATCCATTGCAGTGAGCCGCTGCGCGGGCGCAGCATGAGAATGAACGGGGTAGGTTCAGTAATATCGAAGCTTAAATGGCAGCTGGTGCGTAACCACATGGTTCAGGCCCTGTAAGCCTGTTTCAGCTGCGCGACTGGTTGCTGTTCGTGACCGGGATGGCATTGTTGTTGTCAACCGGCGTTTCCCAGTAAAACTTCGGTAGGCCCTGCAGCGCCTTGACCAGCCCCTCATTCCATGTCTCGGCAATCTCTTTGGCAAAGACATTATCCACGGAGAGATGCAGTTGATGGGTGAAATTCAGGCTGTCTTTTTCATAGACCAGCAGATCGATAGGCGGCCCCACGGTCAGGTTACTGCGCACGGTCGAATTCATCGATACAAGCGCGCAGCGGCCGGCACGCTCAAGTAACATATTGCGCTTGACCACCCGATCCAGAATTGGCTTGCCGTACTTGGCTTCGCCAATCTGCAGGAAGGGATGCTCATCCGACTCATGGATATAATTACCCTGCGGATAGATCATCAGCGTTTCATGGTCGGCCGTGCCGATCTGTCCGGCCAGGATAAAGGAGGCTTCAAAACTGGTATTGCCGGTGTCCCGCACCACATGCAGGTTTTGCACGCTCATATTCACCGAAGCGATATAATCGGCCGCCTCCTGCATATTGTTCAGGGAGAGCAGATTGGGCATCGCCCTGTTTTCCAGATCGGCATTGATACGTTTGATGACCAGTTGCGTTGTCGCCAGATTACCGGCCGAGAGCAGGGCAAACACCCGGTTATTCGGCCAGACAAAGGTGTGCATCTTCTGATAGGTCGACACATTATCGAAGCCCGCATTGGTACGGGAGTCAGAACAGACAACAAAGCCGGAGTTAATATTGATAGCAACACAATAGGTCATTTATTTCTCCGGGTACATGATACCACGTTACAACTGCAACTCTTGCACTTTCTTATCAGCAGGCACACTCTGCCAGCCCCCCGAAAAACTCAAGTAAAAAATATGTGTCTCAGCCCGGATAACTGCGCTCCCCCTCCATCATCGGCTCCGGCGCACGGCGCAAATCCAGCGTCAACGGGTAGTCGGGATTGCGCCCCTCACGCCGCACATGCATCTGACCTGAGGTATGGCCGTGATTCCAGAAGCGTGCTGCGCGTCTGGCCTCAGCCTCATTGGCATTGACCGGGAAGGTATCGTAATTGCGACCGCCAGGATGGTTCACATGGTAGGTGCAACCGCCTATAGAGCGCCCGCTCCAGCTATCTACCAGATCAAATATAAGCGGTGCCTGCACATCGATGGTCGGATGCAAACCGGACGGAGGGCACCAGGCACGATAGCGGATGCCGGCAACAAATTCGCCGCGTGTGCCGGTGGCAGTCAGCGGTACAGGCCGGCCATTGCAGGTGAGTATATGCCGGTTATCGCTCATATGATTCACCTTGACCTGCATGCGCTCAACCGATGAGTCGACATAGCGCGCCGTGCCACCGGCCGCAACCTCTTCACCCAGCACATGCCACGGCTCAATGGCCTGCCGTAACTCAATCTCGATCCCCTGATAGGCCACCGTACCGAAACGCGGAAAGCGGAACTCCATAAAGGGGGCGAACCACTCGAACTCGAAGGCGTAACCGGCCTGCTGCAGATCGAGCACGACATCGCGCATATCCTGCGCCACAAAATGCGGCAGCATGTAACGATCATGCAGCTCGGTGCCCCAGCGCGTCAGATTGCCGCGATATGGCTCCCGCCAGAAGCGCGCAATCAGTGCGCGGATCAGCAGCATTTGCAGCAGTGACATCTGTGCGTGCGGCGGCATTTCGAAACCGCGAAACTCGACCAGTCCCAGACGTCCTGTGGCGCTATCCGGTGAGTAGAGTTTGTCGATACAGAATTCGGCCCGATGCGTGTTGCCGGAGAGATCGATCAACAGGTTGCGCAACAGGCGATCAACCAGCCATGGCTTGTTGCTCTCCTCGCCCGGCTTCAGATGCTCGGCCATTTGCTGAAAGGCGATCTCCAGCTCATACAGACTTTCATGGCGTGCCTCATCCACACGCGGGGCCTGACTGGTCGGGCCGATAAAGGTACCGGAGAAGAGATAGGAGAGCGCCGGATGATGTTGCCAGTAGGTAATCAGACTCATCAGCAGATCGGGACGTCGCAGGCAGGGTGAGTCAGCAGCGGTTGCCGCCCCCAGCGTGATATGATTGCCCCCGCCGGTACCGGTATGACGCCCATCAAGCATGAATTTTTCGGTACCCAGTCGCGTCAGGCGTGCCTCTTCGTAAAGCGTCTGCGTATGCTCAACCAGCTCGGGCCAGCTGCCGACCGGGTGGATATTCACTTCGATCACGCCGGGATCAGGAGTGATGGCAAATTTCTGCAGCCGCGCGTCCGCCGGCGGCGTATAACCCTCCAGTCGCAGCGGTATCTGCAGCGCGGCAGCACTGGCTTCGATCGCCGCAATCAGTACGACAAAATCTTCCAGCAGCGGAACCGGCGGCAGGAAGACGCAGAGCACTCCGGCACGCACCTCGACACAGAGGGCCGTATGGATCACTTCGCGCACAGCGCAATCCGCATCTTCCGATGTTGCCGTTGATTCGGCTTTATGCGTGGCATGCGCTGCATCGGGAGCCTCTTTTGTTGCATCAAACGGATCGCGGCCGTACTCCTCCTCCTGATCCTCGGGGGCAAGCCAGGGCAGTGAGTCGAGCGGCAAACGCAGTCCGAGCGGTGAATCACCACCGATCAGGTAGAGGTGTTCGCGGCGCAGCGGCCATGGGCTGGAGCGGAAAGTGGTCGAAACCACGGCCTTTGCTCCCTTGCCTGCAGCTTTGGAGATCGCCTTCAACGGCAGCACGTAACCTGCCGGCTCACCGAGACCACGCTCGATCAGCATGGCAATACGACGCCGTTCATCACTCTGTTCCAGATCAGCCTCAAGCGGATCGAAATTATCCGGCCAGCGCTGCTCCTGATCAATAATCCGGGTCACATCTTCATAGGCGGTCATGACAAAGCGGTTATCGACACCCAGCTCGCCGGCAAGCTGGTGGATAAAATGCAAGGCATCCGCCGTTGTATGTGTGCCGCCGCCATCGCGGGTCTCCAGCAGCTGACGATCATGCCAGAGCGGCTGACCATCTGTACGCCAGTAACAGCCCAGCGCCCAGCGCGGCAGCGGCTCGCCCGGATACCACTTGCCCTGACCGAAATGCAGCATCGCCCCCGGTGCGAAATGGCCTTGCAAACGGGTCAGCAGATCCCCTGACAACTGACGTTTCTTATCCGAGAGTGCGGTGTAATTCCACTCGTCGCCATCCATATCGTCGATAGAGACAAAGGTCGGCTCCCCCCCCATGGTGAGGCGGACATCATGCTGCTCCAGCTCGTCATCCACCTGATGGCCAAGATTGAGTACCGCCTGCCACTGCGCCTCGCTATAGGGACGGGTAACACGCGGGTCTTCATGGATGCGGGTGACCTGCATGGAAAAATCAAAATGGGTTTCGCACCGCTCCACACCGCCGATCACCGGAGCCGCCGATGAGGGCATGGCCGTACAGGCCAGCGGGATATGACCTTCTCCGGCCAGCAGTCCCGAGGTCGGATCCAGACCGATCCAGCCGGCACCTGGAATGAATACTTCTGTCCAGGCATGCAGGTCGGTAAAATCATGCTCGGTTCCGGAAGGACCATCGAGTGCCTTCACATCCGCCTTCAACTGGATTAGGTAGCCCGAAGCAAAGCGTGCCGCCAGCCCCAGGTGACGCAGCACCTGCACCAGCAGCCAGGCCGAGTCGCGGCAGGAGCCACGCTGAAGTTCCAGCGTCTCTTCAGGCGTCTGTACGCCCGCTTCCAGGCGTACGACGTAGCCGACATCGTCCTTCACCCGCTGGTTGATACCTACCAGCATATCGATCATACGCAGTTGTCCGGAGAGCAGCGTGGCTTTCGCACGCGCAAGCCAGTCGGCCAGCAACGGTGTTGCCGCCTCCGTCTCCAGATAGGGCCCCAGTTCGCGCTTCAACTCATCCGGATAGGCGAAAGGAAACTGTTCAGCGAACTCTTCCATGAAAAAGTCGAACGGATTGATCACCGTCATCTCTGCCACCAGATCAACGGTAATCTTCAGTGATGTGGCTTTTTCCGGAAAAACCAGACGCGCGACCCAGTTGCCGAAAGGATCCTGTTGCCAGTTGAGAAAGTGACCGGCGGGCTCGATCGACAGCGAGTAGCTGAGCACAGGCGTGCGGCTGTGTGCGGCCGGACGCAAACGAATCTCGTGTGGCCACAGTTTAACCGGCTTATCAAAGGTGTAACTGGTCTGGTGATTCAGTGCGACACGAATAGTCATGCGGAGTTCCTTGGTGGGCATCATTCTTGGTCAGAGCAGGGGTGATATCTGCTCTGGCGCCAAACTATTCCTTTCAACAATCAATATGAAGGAGCTCTTAACTGTGGCGACTCTACAGGCGTGCTTCCTCTGCTCCGCACCTATAGCCGCAACAGGGCAGTTGAAAACGCCTGCCTGTACCATCCTGCGCCATTCCTGTTTAACATTGCGCCTGTATTCCGTTGGATATGGGCAGCCCTGCCCGCTGAAGATAAGAGCTGGATCCATCGATAGCCGTCAGCCACGCGAATAACGAAGATCAAAATGAGAGTGATTGATATGGGAAGAGCATACCAGAACCGCAAGGCCGATATGGCCAAGACCGCCGGCGCCAAGACCAAGGTCTATTCCAGATATGGCCGTGAAATCTATGTCTGTGCCAAAAATGGCGGCATCGACCCCAACGGCAACCTGACACTGCGCGGCCTGATTGAGCGGGCAAAGAAAGATCAGGTTCCCACCCATGTGATTGAGCGCGCCATTGAAAAGGCCAAAGGTGGCGGCGGTGAAGATTACGTTGGTGCGCGTTATGAGGGTTTCGGCCCCGGCGGCTGCATGGTCATCGTCGACTGCCTGACCGACAACAATAACCGCACCTACAACGATGTGCGCCAGTGCTTCACCAAAAATGACGGCAAACTGGGCGGGCCGGGTGCTGTTGCCCATATGTTCGATCACCAGGCTGTGTTTGTTTTCAAGGGTGATGATGAAGATGCGATACTCGAAACACTGATGATGGCCGACGTTGATGTCACCGACATCGAAAATGAGGACGGTATCATCACCGTACTTGCTCCCAATACCGAGTTTTTCAAGGTTAAAACCGCGCTGAACGAAGCCATACCGGGCATCGATTTTGAGGTCGAAGAGGTCTCATATGAACCGCAAACCCTGACCCATATCAGCGGTGATGATGCGGTAGTGTTTGAGCAGTTTCTCGATGCACTGAACGACTGCGACGATGTACAGAAGGTCTATCACAATGCGGAACTGGATGGCTGAAACCCGCTATCCTTCCGGGGGCTAGCGCAGCAGCTTATCACTGGAAGATGCAGCCTATATGGAGAATCCAGCCATATAGGCTGCACTGCTGTCTCGGTATGAGTGATAGTGAATTCACGCCGCCATACGGATTGTGTGGTCGGACATTATAACGGCTTGGCGCCCATGCTCCGTTGCTATCAGCTGCTGGAAGCGCCCGGATACAACCACTGCTTAGCATCATCCATGCTTTTAAATACGGCCAGATCCTTGTTTGCATTCGGCACCAGGGTGCGATAGGCAATATACATTCTGGAGAGCCCGAATATAAGGGGAGAGGCAACAACCAGAGCAAGCCTTGTCCGCACATTACTCAAATCCGACAGTTGCGCCATCCGGCTCAGCGTCAACATCTCTCTGGCACTCAAATCAACCTTGGTAATCAAGCGGAAGTCCAACAGCTCATGATAGGATTGAACACTGACATCGGCCTTGATCTTATCCTGATAGTCACGCAGCGCATGCATCAATGACTGCCCGGAAGCAGGACCGTTCCAGACCGTCACAATCAGGCGGGCATCATGATTGATACTGTGTTCAACACTCATACGTTTACCATCAGATGCATCGGGATCTACTCCATTCACACTGCTCTGATTATAGACCGGCGCTTCAAATAGACCAAGCTGAAACATAACACTATTCAACATTGTTACCGCAGTGGATGAAGTATCATAACGACAAACAGCTGCTGCCATTATTGGCGCGTGTCACGCCTGCGTTACAAATGAATATGACAGCCTTTGAACAGCGCCACCAGTTGCGGATCAAACTGGCTGCCGGCAGCCTCTTCCAGGCGCATGATTGCCTGCTCTGCAGGCAATCCCTTGCGATAGGGACGATCCGCGGTCATCGCATCAAAGGCATCAGCAACAGCCATAACACGTGCCCCGATCGGAATCTCATCCCCCCGCAGCCCTGCCGGATATCCGTTGCCATTGAACCATTCGTGATGATAACGGATGATCGGCACATGCGGATGCAGCATCTTTATTTTGGACAGGATCTGCGCCCCGTCCTCGGGATGGCGCTGGATGATGGCGTACTCCTCTTCGCTGAGTCGGCCCTGTTTATTGAGAATCGAGCCGGGCACGCCGATTTTACCCAGATCGTGCAGCAGACCGGCAATACGCAGCTGTTCCAGCTGCTCACCACGCCAGCCCAGCGCTTCGCCCAGCACCACCGCATAGTCGGTCACCCGCCGTGAGTGACCGGCTGTCCACGGTGACTTCTTTTCCACCGACTCGGCCATGGCCAGCACGGTCTCCATCAACTGCTCAACCAGCCGCTCGTAGAGCTTGGCCATCTCGATCGCCACACCCATCTGATTAACCATGGCTCTGCACAGCTGGATTTTTCGTACATCGATCGGTTCGCGATCCAGCGAGCGGAACTCGCTGAGCACAACCACGCCGAAGACCCTGCCCTTGTTGGCTACAGGCACAACCAGGGCCGCCTCGGCCTGATCCAGGCGCAGCAATGCACGCTCGATATCACTGATCGGGTCATCGTGATTGATCTGGACGTAATCATTCAGCTCGATCACATTCCAGATGTGCCTGCAGCTTTCCCTGTTGCCGGTAACCTGCGACTGTTCCGCAACCGGCCGGATCGGGTACTCAATGCTCATATTCAGCCGCTCATGCTCATCCAGCATCAATATGCGGCATGTCGTCACCCTCAACACATCAACCAGTGTTCTGGAGAGCTGGTTGAGCACCTCGGGCAGAGGCGCCTCCGAACCGATATGCTGACTGGTCTCCATCAGGTGCGTCAGTTCTATGGTCTGTTCCTGAATCACCTTGTCCTGATCGCCCAGCAGTGAACGGATTTTGCCCGCCATATGATTGAACGCTTGCACCACGACGCCCAGCTCCGTGTGAGCCTCACCCTCGATATTCTGGCTCAGGTCCCCCTGCGACATCCTGTTGGCCCCTTTACCGAGCTTCCCCAAAGGCTTGAATATCAGGCGATTGAGCGCCCATAACAGCAGCACCAGCAGTAGCAGCATCTCGGCAAGGCTGATCAACAGCAGCTCTGTTCTCTCCGCATCAATCTTTGCATGGATACCGCTGCTATCCAGCCGCAGCGACAGCACGCCCAGCGACTCTCCGATTTTGGCCTGATGGCAGGAGAGACATATCTGCTCGGCAAACAGCGGATAGACAAATGCGGTCTCCTGCCTGTCACCATCACTATTCTGCTCAATCAGAGCTTCCCTGCTCTCAAGCCCCCGCCGTTCCAGATCAGTTTCGGCCAGTTCATCCTTGTGCACACCGAACTGGCGGTTCAGTGCATGACCATGCAGCACCCGCAGAGCCCGCACCTCCGGCTGTTTCTCCACGATACGCGCATAGACCAGATCCAGCGCATCGCTGTCTGTTCCGGACTTCATGATTTCAACGATGGTGGTTTTCAGGCTCTCGCCCAGCACACTGAGTTGCTGGTAGGAGAGCTCCTGCATTTCGACCTTCATAAAATAACGGGTCATAACAAAACCGCTGGTGATGATGACTGCGACCGACAGCGCGACGATCAGCATCACGCGCAGGCGAATGGAAAAGGGGTAGTCAGCCATGCCGGCTCGGCTCCTGACAGCGGTCATACGGGATATATCGTTTGCGGAGAAATGTACTCATGAGCACGCAAAGCAAATCAGGTGCCATTTGACGTAAAAACCAGAGAAGCCGGCAGACCTCTTGTATATTCAACAGGTTGAACGTTTATCCGCGGAAACAAAACAGGCCGGCAATAGCCGGCCTGTAGATAGAGGAGATCAGAAACGGTTGTGCTTTACGCCGGTTGCGTGCGGGCAGCGATCACGGCTGAGGACTCTTTTTCGGCCTGCAGCTCTTCAATGCGGTAGCTCGACGGATCGGCCAGCAGCGCCATGACCAGCTTGTGATTCATATCGTGACCGGTCAACTCACCTTCAAAGGCACCGACAATCGGGAACCCCGACAGCGACAGATCGCCCAGCGTATCGAGTATTTTATGGCGTACGCACTCGTCATCATAACGCAGGCCGCCTTCATTCACGACCCGGTGCGTGTCCAGCACAATAGCATTCTCCAGTGAACCACCGAGAGCCAGACCGGCCTTCTGCAAAGCTTCCACTTCGTGCAGGAAGCCGAAGGTACGGGCACGGGAAATTTCGCGCGTATAGGCCTGACGCGAAAAATCAATTTTCACCTTGCGCTGTCTGAGCAACGGATGATCATAATCGAGCAGATAGGAGACACTGAAGCCGGCGGCCGGGTAGAGAGAGCAGCGCTTGTTGCCATCTTCCACTTCAACACGCTTGAGGATACGCATCACTTTCTTGGCCTGTGACTGCTCGCGTATACCTGCACACTGAATCAGGAATACAAACGGGGCAGATGAGCCATCCATAATCGGCACTTCAGGCCCGCTGACTTCAATACGCGCATTATCCACACCAAGCCCTGCCAGAGCCGAGAGCAAATGCTCAACGGTGGAGATATTCGCGCCGTCATGACCAATCGTCGTACACAAACGCGTATCTGTAACAGACTCGGCTTTGGCCGGAATCTCTATGCCCAGATCGGAACGGATAAAGGTAATGCCACTGTTCTCTGCAGCAGGATGTAACACCAGCTGAATCTTGCGACCGGAGTGCAGACCGATACCGCTGCAGCGAATCGAATGATCCAAAGTTCTCTGTGCTATCATGTATATCTCCTTACACGATGGGTCATACAACATCGTGACTGCCAATACTTGCGGATACAACAATTAGAACCATGATCCGCATCACTGATATCAATCCACAGGTCATACAGAGCCAAATGCTGCCATAAAATGAACTTATGACAAACTATTAAGCCCGCAACACCCCGCCGCCACCGGCAGAACAGGCGCTCCTTCGCCCGTACCCGGCGTAACGGCGGGCAGAATTAATCTGCCTGCCGGCGCAGAAAAGTCGGTACTGCAAACTCATCATCATTAAAGCCGGGCTGATCAAACGGCATAGGCTGAGCATGCTGCTGCGGAGGCTGCTGGTTGGCTGTTTTCTGCAGCGGAATAGTGCCTACCTGTACATTGGGCATGCGTGCTGCTGCCTTCGCCGGCTCTATTTCACGGGCAGTAGCTGCCAGACGCAGCGTGGATTCACCGGAAAGACCGGTTGCAACCACAGTTACACGGATCTCTTCTCCGGCATCCTGGTCATAGACCATGCCGCAGATGATGTTGGCATCCTCATCCGCCATATTGTGGATAATGGATACTGCCTCATCATATTCGGCCAGCGTCATCTCCTCATTACCGGTGACATTGACCAGAATACCCTGAGCACCGTGAATATCGATATCTTCCAGCAATGGCGATGAAATCGCCCGCTCTGCCGCCTCAATGGCACGGCTCTCACCCGATGCCGAACCGGAACCCATCATGGCCACGCCGCGGGTTTCACTCATCACCGCTTTCACATCGGCAAAGTCGACGTTCATGTAACCGGTATGGGTAATCAGCTCGGCAATACCACGCACAGCCTGCAACAGGACATCATCGGCCTTGCGAAACGCTTCCAGCATGCTGGTATTTTTTCCGACAGCGCCAATCAGTTTCTGATTGGGAATGGTAATCAGCGTATCCACAAACTTGCGCAGCTCGGCAATGCCGGCCTCGGCCTGACGCATACGACGCTTGCCTTCGAAGGCAAACGGCTTGGTCACCACGGCGACCGTCAGCACGCCCATATCCTTGGCAGCTTCGGCAATCACGGGTGCAGCACCGGTTCCTGTACCGCCGCCCATGCCTGCGGTGATGAACACCATATCGGTATCCTGCATGAACTCACGAATACGCTCGCGCTCGGCCTCTGCCGCATCGCGACCGATACCCGGATTCGCGCCCGCGCCCAGGCCGCGGGTAATATCCGCACCCAGTTGCAGCTTGGTTTCCGCATGATTGCGTTCAATCGCCTGCGCGTCGGTATTGGCAACAATAAACTCCACCCCGCGCAGCTTCTGTGTAATCATATTGTTCAGCGCGTTACCGCCACCGCCACCAACACCGATCACCTTGATGCGTGCCGACAAACCTGCTGTATCCTCAAACGTAAATAATGCCATGGTGCCCTCCTCCTGCTCTCTATTTTGTTGTATTTCAGTTTCGTTGTTTACAATCATGTTCTGATTCATCTACGTGGTATCTCCAAACCAGCCCCGCATGCGCGTCCATACGCGTGCAAACAAGTTATGATCGGTTGATTTCAACTTTGTCGGGCTCTGCCTGTAGCGCTGACCGTACAGAATCAGCCCTACTCCGGTGGCATACATGGGGCTGGAAACAACATCCACCAGCCCGCCCACGCCCTGCGGTCGCCCAAGCCGCACAGGCATATCAAATATCTCTTCTGCCAGATCCACCATACCATCCAGCAGCGATGAGCCGCCTGTCAGCACCATGCCGGCAGCGACCAGTTCCTGATAACCGGAGCGCTGCAATTCATCGCGAATCATCTCAAACAGCTCTTCCACCCGTGGCTCCAGAATCTGGGCCATCACCTGACGTGGCATCGGGCGCGGTGCACGTCCGCCCACGCTCGGTATCTCGATCTGATCTTCCGGCGGCACCATCGAGGTCAGGCAGGCGCCGTATTTTCGTTTCAGCTGATCGGCTTCACGGGCAGAGGTACGCAGACCGATCACCAGATCATTGGTCAGGTGATCGCCACCGATCGGGATCACATGCGTGTGACGGATCGAACCGTTGAGGAATACCGCGATATCCGTCGTGCCGCCGCCGATATCCACCAGCACAACACCAATCTCACGCTCATCCTGCATCAGTACCGCTTCGCTGGATGCCACCTGCTCCAGCACCATATCGGAGACATCCAGATCACAGCGGTTGCAGCATTTGACGATATTCTGTGCCGATGAAACGGCGCCGGTGATCACATGCACCTTGGCTTCCAGACGCACGCCGGACATGCCGATCGGCTCACGGATGCCATCCTGATTATCGATGATGTATTCCTGCGGCAGAATATGCAGCACTTTCTGGTCAGCCGGGATATTCATCGCCCGCGCGGCATCAATCACGCGATCAACATCCTCCTGCATAACCTCATTGTTCTTTGTCGCAACCACGCCATGGCTGTTGTAGCCGCGGATATGGGAACCGGCGATGCCGGTAAAGACAGACTGGATATCCACGCCAGCCATAAGCTCCGCTTCTTCTACAGCCAGCCGGATCGACTCGACAGTCGACTCAATATTCACCACCACACCCTTGCGCAGTCCTCGCGACGGGTGCGTGCCAATGCCGATGATATCAACCTTTCCGTCCGGTCCGACCTCGGCCACGATACAGGCAATCTTGCTTGTACCTATATCCAGTCCGACCAGCACCTGGTCATGTTTCGCCATCAGATTATGCCTCCGTGTCCCGCTGGCCGGATAAACCAGCGCGACTCTATTCGTGTATCCACAGACCATTGCCCCTGACGCCAGCGCGGCTGGCTCAGCAGCGATACCATGGCATCAATTGTGATTTTCTCATCGGCGTGCTGCGGCAGCAACCATGCAGCGCCCCTGGAGAAATAGAGCTTCCAGTCATTGCTGCCCGCATGAATTTCGCTCAGCTCACTAAGCGTGTGCACCTGCTGGGCAAGCAGTGCCTGCAGCAAACGGTGCATCGCCGGCAACTGCTCTTCACGCACACGCAACAGCGGCAGATCCGGCGACTCATCCTTAGCCAGCATACGGTAAACATGGCCGTTACTGTCAAACAGATGCAGCCGGTTCTGCTCATCCTGCCAGAGTGCGGCAGGTGTGCGCGCAACCGCCGTAATCCGCATCGCATGCGGCAGCTGACGGACAATCTGCACATCGTCCATATCCGGAATCTCACCCAGCCACTGCTCACGCAATGCGCCCGGTCGGGTATGCAGGAAATCACGCACCTGCATGGCCTGCAAACGGCTCTCTATCGCCTGCTTGATCGGCTCCGGTGCTGTCACGGTCCACTCACTTACAACCAGTGTCCGGTTCAGCCACCATGCACCGCCGGAGAAACCGGCCAGCAGCAGCACCGCCATCACAATACGACCGATGCGCGCCAGCAACATGCTCTGCTCGGCCTGTTTCTTGGCAGGGTCAATACGGTGCTGATTGCCGCGGGTCACTTTTCCACCCCCAGCGAAGCAGTCGCCAGAATACGCAGGCAGAGTGCCTGAAAATCGATACCGGCGGCCGCAGCAGCCTTGGGTAGCAGACTGGTCTCAGTCATGCCCGGCAGGGTGTTGATTTCCAGAATCGTCGCTTCTCCGCCACTGCCGACAATGATATCCACACGCGGTGCACCCGAGCAGCCACATGCCCTGACCGCTTTCTCGGCGCAATCCATGCAGTAGCGCAGCGTTTCCGGCGGCAGTCTGGGCGGGCAGTAATAGGCTGTTGCGCCGGTGGTATATTTGGAGGCGTAGTCATACACGCCGGATTTCGGTGCGACCTCAACCGGCATCAGCGCTTCACCTGCCAGCACGGAGACGGCAACTTCCACGCCGTTCACCGGCATTTCAGCCATCCACTGATCGGATGATTCAATTTGCAGTGCCTGCCACTGCTGCTGCGTGCTGACCTGATGCAGGCCGATGCTGGAGCCTTCGGCCACAGGCTTGATGAAGACCGGATAGCGCTCCGGTCCATCGGCTTGAATACAAATCTCCGCCGGCGTCGTTAAACCGGCCTGATCCAGCACCTGTTTGCACAAACGTTTATTCATACACAGGGCCGAGGCCATGACATGTGAACCGGTGTAGGGGATGCCCATAATCTCCAGCAGGCCCTGCACACAGCCATCTTCGCCAAGCGTGCCGTGCAGTGCGACAAAGGCGGTGTCGATAGCGGCATCTCGTATCTGCGCTGCCCAGTCCTGTTGCAGGTCAATGCCTACAGCATCAATACCGGCAGCTTGCAGTGCTTCGAGTACCGCCGCACCGGAGCGCAGCGAAACCGCACGCTCGCCGGATCTGCCGCCCATCAGCACGCCTGTACGACCGAATCGCTGCATATCGACACCACTCATAACTGCTCTCCGATCATGCGCACTTCAGGTTCCAGGTCGATATCGAAGCGCTCTTTCACCTCGCGTTGTGCCCGTTTGATCAGTGCCACAATATCGGCACTGCTGGCCTCACCCGCATTGACAATGAAATTGGCATGTTGCTCTGAGATACGTGCGCCACCAATGGCAAAACCTTTGAGCCCGGCCGCTTCAACCAGACGGGCTGCATGATCTCCCTGCGGATTTTTGAATACCGAGCCGCAATTGGGCAGTGCCAACGGTTGCGTGGCTGAACGACGCCTGCGCATGGTACGCATACGCTCACGTACCTCATCGGGATGGCCCGGATGCAGCTTGAACTCTGCGGCCAGCACCAGACTCTGTGCGGGCAGCACGCTATGACGATAGGTCATGGCCAGTGCAGCAGCATCCAGTTCTATAACTTCACCGCTACGCATCAGCACGTCGGCCTTGACCAGCGTATCGGAGATCTGTTGTGCAAAAGCACCGGCATTCATCGCCACACCGCCACCGATATCACCGGGTACCGTCGCCAGAAATTCACAGCCGGTAAGTCCATGTTCGGCACAGAGACGGGCAAAGCGACTCATGCGCACGCCGGCCCCGGCGCGCACGACACATCCGTCAAACACCAGCGTATCAAGATCGCTTAAATCGATCACCATGGCATCGAGACCACCGTCCGGCACCAGCATATTGCTGCCGCGTCCCAATGGCACAATCGGAATATCCGACGGGCAGAGACTGATGCCAGCCACCAGCGATTCACGATCAGCCGGCCGGAAAAACCAGCGTGCAGGTCCGCCCACAGCGAGCGTCGTATGACGTGCCATCGACTCCTGCTCACGCATCACGCCTAAAGCAGCCAGCTGCGTTTGCCAGTCCGTTGCATGCATCAGCGCGCTCATGCCAGCTCCTCACGCAGCGTTGCCGCCAGAGCACCGATGGAGCCGGCCCCCAACAGCATGACAATATTGCCTGCCGCCAGTTGCGCACGTACCGCTGTACGGGCTGCATCCAGATCATCGAGCAGCGATACCTGCCGATGTCCGCGCGCCAGCATCCCCTGACAGAGCACCTGACTGTTAACACCTTCAATGGCCGCTTCGCTGGCCGCATAGATCGGCAGCAGCGACACCTCATTGGCCGTATCAAATGCACCCATGAAATCATCCATCAGATCGCGCGTGCGGGTAAAGCGGTGTGGCTGGAAAATCACGCTGATATGGCGATCGGGCCAGCAATCGCGGGCTGCCTGCAATGTTGCCAGAACCTCGCGCGGATGGTGGGCATAATCGTCGACCATCACACCCTCACCACTGCTGGTGCGCTGAAAGCGCCGCTGGATACCTTCAAAAGAGGCGATTGCGCTGCGGATAATTTCAATATCAATGCCCAGATCCATCAGCACGGCCATGGCGGCCAGTGCATTTTCGGCATTGTGCCTGCCCGGCATGGCCAGATGAAATTTGCCCAGATCGCCAGCCAGACGGCTGGCGGCGTGAAAACACTGGCCACTTGCATCCGCTTCCGAGTTAAGCAGGTGCAGATCCGCCTGCAGCGAGCTGCCATAGGTTGTCACCGGCTTATGCAGGTCGGCACGCAGGGCGGCAACATTCGGATGTTCGTGATGCAACACCACCCGGCCATAGAACGGCACCAGATTAACGAAGCTTCTGAATGCCTCCTGCAACGTTTCAAAATCACCATAATGATCCAGATGCTCCGGATCGATATTGCTGACCACGGCAATGGTTGGCGACAGCCGCAGGAAGGAGCCGTCGCTCTCATCCGCCTCGGCCACCAGCCACGGGCTGGCGCCAAGCCGGGCATTGCTGCCGGTAGCGGTCAGACGACCACCGATAATATAGGTCGGATCCATGCCGGCGGCTTCCATGCCGTGGGCAATCAGTGAGGTCATGGTCGTTTTACCATGGGAGCCGGCCACCGCCACCCCCTGTTTCATGCGCATCAGCTCGGACAGCATCTCGGCCCGCGGGATCACCGGAATACCCAACTGCTGTGCTGCGGAAATTTCCGGGTTACCTGCATCGATCGCCGAGGAGAGCACAACCACCTGTGCATTCCTGATATTTTCAGCCGCATGTCCAATAGTGACGGTAATACCGAGAGAGCGCAGACGCACCACATTCGGCCCCTCGGCAGCATCGCTACCGGCCACGACAAAGCCCTGGTTATGCAACAGCTCGGCAATACCGCTCATGCCGATGCCGCCGATGCCAACCAGATGAATATGATCCACCCGTGCCTTCATAAGCGTGCCTCCTGCATATTACTGTGCTGTTGCCCGCTGCTGTCTGCTGCCGGCAGAAATGCCGCCAGCACATCCAGCTGCCGCTGGCGCGCGTCCATCGGTGCAACCGCTGCCGTGGCACTGCTCATGGTGCTCAGCCTGCCCTGATCGAACAGACAGGTTTCAATCTGTGCAGCCAGTGATTCCGCTGTCAGCTGCTGCTGATCGATCAGCAGTGCCCCGCCGCAATCGGCAAGTGCTCGGCCATTATGGCGTTGATGATCATCCGCTGCATGCGGCAGCGGCACAAACAGCGACGGCATGGCGCATACGGCCGCTTCGCTGACGGTCATGGCACCTGAGCGGGCAATCATCAGATCGCCTGCCGCATAGAATGCGGGCATATCATCACAAAACGATGCCACTTCAGCTGCGATTCCGGCCTCAGCATAAGTCTCGGCAGCAGCCTTACGCGCGGCATCATCGTGACCTGCAATATGGTGCACGGTGAATACCCGCCCCTCTCTTGCCAGCATGGCACAGGCTGCCGGCACACACTGATTCAGGATGCGCGCACCCTGCGAGCCACCCAGCACCAGTAAACGTGGCGGCAGATGGGCCTGCCAGGTTATTTGCATGATCGATGCACGCACGATGTTACCGGTAACGACACTTCGCACTTGCCGGCTGAGGTGACCGGATGCTGCGGCAAAGCCCAGCATCATACGTTTGCAGAAACGGCCCAGCGTCCGGTTCACCAGACCCGGCATGGCATTCTGTTCGTAGAGTATCACCGGCACGCGCGTCAGCAGTGCCGCCAGCACAGCCGAGACACTGGCATAGCCACCGACACCGACCAGCAGATCCGGCCGGTTCTCACGCCAGTTGCGCAGTATCGTTACGACCGACTTCGGCAACTCCCACAGCAATACGCGCAGCTTCTGCCACAGGCCCGCACCCTTGATGCCGTGCATACTCAGCAGTAACACCGACTCACCGCGCTCCGGCAACAGCTTCGCCTCCAGTCCGCGTTCCGCGCCGATAAAGCGTACGTCGAGAGCAGGCCAGCGCTCGCGCGCAGCATCGGCCAGCGCCAGTGCAGGCATGACATGGCCGCCGGTACCACCGCCGGCAATACAGAGAACAGGTACGCGGCTCAAAACAGATGCTCCAGTCCGTCATGCTCAGGCTGTTGCGCGGGCGTAGCAGTGCGCGCCCGGTCTTTGCCACCGGCAAGCGGTTTCTCGCGGGGGGCTGCCCTCTTTTGCAGACGGACATTGCCTGAGCCATGTCGCTGCACCGACAGCACGAGTCCGATCAGCATGCATTCACCAATCAGTGCGCTGCCGCCATAGGAAACAAACGGCAGCGGCATGCCCTTGGTCGGCAACATGCCCATTGCGGCACCGAGGTTGATCAACAACGCCACGCCTATACTCATCATGCAGCCAAGCACAATCAGACGGGCGAACATATCTTCCTGTATAATCGCCATCCAGATGCCACGGGAGAGCAATACGGCAAATACGGTAAGCATCAGCAGCATGCCCACCATACCCAGCTCCTCACCGATACTGGCGGAGATAAAGTCGGTAAATACCTCAGGCAGGTAAAACAGCTTCTGCACGCCCTGGCCGATGCCGGCACCGAACAGGCCGCCACTACCGAAGGCGATCTCCGACTGGATCAGCTGATAGCCACTGCCATACTGGTCCTGCCACGGATCCAGAAAAGTGACCATACGCTGCATACGATACGGCTCAAAGATCACCGCCATCGCGCCCAATGGTATAAATGTTGCAATCATCAGCGCCAGATGCCTGATCGGTACGCCGCCGACAAACCACATGCAGAAGCATGCTGCGGACAACAGCACGGCACTGCCGAAGTCCGGCTGCAGCAGAAGCAAGCCCAGCGAGATGGCCAGCACCACCAGCATGGGGGCAAGGCCAGATGAAAACTGTTGCAAGCGCTCGGGAAAAGAGCCCATATAGTAGGCCATATAGACAATCACTGCCGGCTTGAGCAACTCAACAGGCTGCAGTGTCAGGCCGAACATGGAGAACCAGCGCTGCGCGCCATTGATCTCGCGCCCCAGCCCCGGAATCAGCACCGCTACCATCAGGGCCAGCCCCAGACCGAGAACGGGCAGGGAGACCGCGCGCCACCAGTTGACATCAATGCGTGAGAGCCCCCACATAATGCACAGCCCCACAGGTATATAGAACAGCCAGTGACTGATGATGCGTAGCGGATCATGGTACCGTACTTCAGCCACACTGACGCTGGTGCTGTAGACCATCAGCACACTGAATGACAACAACGCCAATACGCAGCCCAGCAGCACACCATCCGGCGGCAGCAAGCGATCACCTGTCTTTTTCATGGCCCGACTCATGCGCCCGGCTCCAGTGCGGCAACAGCATCTGCAAAACAGCGGCCACGCTCGGCATAGTCGCTAAACTGATCCTGACTCGCGGCCGCAGGCGATAACAGTACGGGCAACCCGGCTGTTGCAGTAGTCGCTGCAGCAACCGCCTTCTGCATCGTGCCAACTGCATCAACCCTGACACCCGCAAGCTTGGCCAGCGCAATAAATGCGGCCATATCGCTGCCGATCACCAGCATCAGCGCCACATGCTCGGCAACCACATCTTTCAATGCACTGATATCCAGTCCCTTGCGCAAGCCGCCGCATATCCAGATTACCTGCTCAAAAGAGTGCAATGCAGCACTGGCTGCATCCGGATTGGTTGCCTTCGAATCGTTAAACCACTGGCGTCCCTGCACTTCGCCCAGCGACTGCAAACGGTGCGACAGGCCGCGAAACGAGGTCAGTGACTGCCGTATAACAGCCGGTGATATACCGAAATCAGCCGCTGCCTGACCGGCAACAGCCAGATTCAGATGCTGGTGACGTCCTCTGGCCTGCAACTCGCTTGCCTCAATCGTGTAGGGTTGATCATAATGGTGCCAGAACAGCTGCCAGCTACCATCCTTACTCATCTGCACACCGCAATCGAGACCGTCGGACGACCCCACGCCGAAGCGGCGCACATAGACACCACGGCTTTTCAGCTCGCCGGCCAGCGCATCCCACTCCGCATCTACTGGCAGCATCGCCTTGTCGCCTGCGCCCTGACGGGCAAACAAACGCAATTTCGCTTCCCGATAGGCCTGCATATCAACATGCATATCGGCGTGATCCGGCTGCACATTCAACAACGCCGCCCAGCACGGGTGAATCGGCTCGGCACGTTCGAGCTGAAAACTCGACAGCTCCAGCACTACCCGCGGGGGCTGGTCGCCCGTATCAATCAATTCCAGCATCGGCTTGCCGATGTTTCCGGCAGCTTCAATACCTCCCGGCAACACATCCAGCATGGTGTTGATCAGGGTGACCGTTGTGGTTTTGCCGTTGGTACCGGTGACGGCAATCATATCACCATGAAAGTGTTCACCAAACAGTTGCAGATCGCCATAAACAGGTATGCCCGCCGCACGCGCGCTGACCAGTGCCGGGTGGTGCCAGTTGATGCCGGGGCTGACAATGATACGCCCGAATGAGAGCAGACGGACGCCATCCAGCGCGCCGATATGCAGCGGAAGATCAATACCTGCAGGCAGGCTCAGCTTCGACTCATCAAACGCCTCACACGTCATGCCGTTGGCCAGCAGAAAGCGCACCACGGAGATGCCCGTTCGCCCCATACCGACCACGGCCGTGTGCATCGCACCTTTGTTGGCAGCCATGTTTTTCACCGGAGTTTCAGGGTGGATAGCGCCACCAGCGCAAGCAGGATAGAGATAATCCAGAAGCGGACGATCACCTTCGGCTCCGGCCACCCCTTGAGTTCATAATGGTGATGGATAGGCGCCATGCGGAAAACACGTTTACCGGTCAGCTTGAAGCTGGCCACCTGCACCATCACCGATACAGCCTCCAGCACGAACAGACCGCCGGCAATGGCCAGCAGAAACTGCTGATGCACGGCGCAGGCGACAAAACCGAGTGCGCCACCCAGTGCCAGTGCACCGACGTCACCCATAAACACCTGCGCTGGATAGGTATTGAACCAGAGAAAGCCGAGACAGCCGCCAACGAGTGCGCCGCAGAAAATGGCCAGCTCACCCGCTCCCGGTACAAACGGAATCATCAGATAGGCCGAGAATTTGGCATGGCCTGCCAGGTAAACGACAACAGCCAGTGCCGATGCCACCATAAAAGTCGGCGCCACTGCCAGTCCATCGAGGCCGTCTGTCAGATTCACTGCATTCGATGTACCCACCAGCACAAACAACACGAAGAGCACGTAAAACCAGCCCATATCCCACTGCATATTGAAAAACGGAATATCAACCACCGGCTCGGTCATCATCATCAAACCAACCGCGGCAATACCGCCGAACAGGGTCTGCAGCAGCAGCTTCCAGCGCCCGGCAAGTCCTTTCGGGTTGCGACGCATGATTTTCAGATAATCATCCAGCCAGCCCACCAGTCCGTAACCCAGCGTCACCAGCATGGCCAGCCAGATAAAGCCATTGGTCAGATCAGCCCACAACAGCGTCGCTACCGTCAGCGCAAACAGAATCAGCAGGCCGCCCATCGTCGGCGTACCCTGTTTGATCAGATGGGTCTGCGGTCCGTCATTGCGGATAGGCTGCCCCTTGCCCTGGTTGATTTTCAGCCAGCGGATAAACCATGGCCCCATCAGCCAGCAGATCACCAGCGAGGTAATCAGCGCATATACCGTACGGAATGTAATATACTGAAACAGGTTGAATATCGAATACTGGTCGGCCAGCGGGTAGAGCAGGTTATACAGCATGCTGTACCTCCGCGTTCTGGCTGGCACACAGCACATTGACCACGGCTTCCAGCGCCATACTGCGCGAAGCCTTAACCAGGACGGTTGCCTCCGGGCCGAATGACTCGCGGCTCAGCGATGCGGCCGCAGCGCGATGATCCGGATACCAGCGGGCACTGGATGATCCGATGGCCAGATCATGCATCTTAGAGCCCACCAGATAGAGCCTGTCGATACCGCTGACATCCAGGCCTGTATGCGCCGCCTTGCTCTCCTGCCCGAGCTCGGCCATATCGCCGAGCACCGCCACGCGGCAACCGGGCATGGCTTTAAGCGTATCAAGAGCAGCCTGCATCGAAATCGGATTGGCGTTGTAACTGTCATCAAGCACCGTGCAGCCATCGCTACCGGTAAGCACCTGCATGCGGCCGGCCGGCGGCTGCCATGATGCGAGTGCTGCAACCACATCATGCAGGCGCACATCCGCCATCAGGCGCATGATGATGCAGGCAGCCAGATGCATATTGGCCGCCCAGTGTCGTGCCGGCAGTGCCAGCTTGATCTCTGCCTGTTCATCACCGCGCTTAAAATGCAGGCATTGTCCTTCCAGCCGCCAGCGCAGCTCCGCTTGTTCAACATCGAGCAAATCCGATGGCGGTGTAACCTGATACCTGCTCAACTGCCCTGCCACGCCTGCTCCCAGCGCGCACCATGCGCCCGGGTTCAGATGCGTGAACAACTTGGCTTTTTCCGCAACCACGCCCGCCAGGCCACCGAGCCCTTCGCTATGGGCGCTGGTGATACCGGTCAGCACGGCGATATCAGGCTGCACTATGGCGGAGAGACGCTGCATCTCACCGATCTCGGAGATACCGCATTCAATCAGTGCCACATCAGCATCTGCAGGCACTGCCAGCAGGGTCTTCGGCACACCCACCAGATTATTCAGGTTGGCCGTTGTCGCAGCCACACGCACGCCCAGCATGGAGAGACCATGCTGCAGCAGTGAGCGCACACTTGTTTTGCCAAATGAGCCGGAGATCGCCACAACCTGAGTCCGCTCCAGCTGCATGCGCCACGCATGGGCAATATCGCCGAGCGCCTGCAGCGTATCTGTCACCAGTAGTTGTGGCACGGCCAGTTCAGACCAGTGGCGTGCACCTCTGGCATCGCCAATCAGGGCGCAGGCCCTGTCCGCTACAGGCACGGCAAAATGGTGGCCGTCAAAATTCGGCCCGCGCAGCGCCAGAAAGCACTGGCCGGCGTGAAAATCACGCGTGTCGGTTGTGATCTCACTCACCCGCGCAGGCGTGCCATGCAGCCATTCGCCGCCTGTCGCTCGCTGGATATCCGCTCCGCTCAGGCGCATCGATCCAACCCGGGGATGCCATGTTTCAGATGCAGCGAGGTATTGGCTATCGCCTCATCGCTCCACGGCAAACGCTGCCCGCAGACTTCCATATAGGCCTCATGTCCCTTGCCAGCGATGATCAACAGATCACCATCCTCCAGCGCAGCAATGGCTTCATCGATCGCCTTGCCGCGATCCAGCTGCAACTTGACCTCGGCCGTATAGGGGCGGGACATCCCCTGCTCTATCTCGGATGCGATCACTGCCGGCATTTCGCCGCGCGGATTGTCCGAGGTAATCCAGACCAGATCAGCCAGCTCGGCCGCAATAGCACCCATCTGGGGACGCTTTTCACGATCGCGTTCACCACCACAGCCGAACACCACACTCAAACGGCCGCGGGTCAGCTTACGCGCGGCCAGCAGGCAGCGCTCCAGCGCTTCCGGCGTATGAGCATAGTCGATATAGACCTGGCCGTAACCGGCGGTCACCTCCTGCATACGTCCGGGAGGTGCGCTGATACGGCCGAGCAGTTGCGGCAGATCCGTCAGCGGAACGGCCATCGATACCATCAGTGTCAGCGCTACACATGCCACATTCTCGGCATGGAAATCACCCAGCGGGATATCTTCAATAACCACTTCATCATCGCCGCTTTTCAGGCGCAACAGTCCCGGCAACTCCTGCTCCCAGGCAAGATCGACATCATCCCGGTAGAGGCCGTGGCCGTACCAGCAGCTCTGCTCCGGCGCATGTTCACGGATGTCGGCATGATCGGCATTGGCCACCACATTGCCGCCGTGCGCCGCAGTTGCCTGTACAAAACCGGCCTTGGTCTTCAGATAAGCGCTATAACCGCCGTGATCCTGCAGATGATCGTGGCCCATATTGGTCCAGACAGCGGTATGGAAATCGATACCTGCAATGCGCTCCTGTGCAATACCGTGCGAAGAGATTTCGCAGGCAACACCGAAGACGCCCTCCAGATTGGCCGATGAGAGCATGGCATGCATGGTCAGCATCGATGGCGTGGTATTGCCGATATCGAGGATATCATCCGGAGAGCGTAACCAGCCCAGTGTACCGCAGCTCCACACCGGTTGGGACTGAAAACGGGTCAGTGCCTCGCGCAGCATCCAGGCAACACTGGTTTTGCCATCGGTACCGGTAATGCCGTAGAAATGGGTGCGCGCATGCTCCGTGCGGAACAGGCGCCGCAACAACAGCCCTGCCTGCTGCATCGATGCCAGCTGCAGTACCGGCAAATCAGACTCCACCGCAACACCGACAGCAATAATCGCAGTCGCTCCCTGCCGGCTGGCCACCTCGGCATACTCTGCCGCACGCGCCCTGCTGCGCGGCAAACACATCATCGCATAGCCCGGCTTCACATAACGGGAGTCATCACAGATGCCCATGATCTGGACATCATCATCACTATCGGCTTTCAGCTCTCCAAGCCCGTCGGCCAGTGCCCGCAGTGAGAATCCGGATTCCAGCTCAGCCGAGCGTGTTTGCGCGTTAGTCATTGAGCCATACCTCCAGAGCATCACCCTGCTGCAGACTTAATGCCGCAGCAGGCTTGTAACGCTGTACCCAACCGGAGCCATGCACATGCAGCCTTAAGCCACGCTCTGCCGCATAGCGCCGCACTTCGCGCATGGACATGCCTGCGAGCGATGTGCCATCAAGAACCGGTACTTCAGTGGCGATGGTCATGTTCCGCCAGGCCGTCTGATCTTCGATACGTGCCGACACACCCAGATAGGGCAGCACGCTTTCTGCAATATGGCGGAATACCGGGGCTGCAACCTGGCCGCCATAGATACTCTTCTGCGGCTCATCGACAACGACCACGATCACCAGCTGCGGGTCATTCACCGGTGCTACACCGGCAAATACAGCCATATATTTGCTCTTGCTGTAGCTGCCATGCACACCCGGCTTCTGGGCCGTGCCGGTTTTACCGGCAATCCGATAACCTTCAGGCACGGCATATTTACCTGTGCCATCTTCACTGGTAGCAAACTCCAGCATCGTCAGCACCTGATTCGCAATCGCCGCAGTCATGACACGTTTATGCTTTCCGGCCTGATCGGCAAACAGGCGCGGCGTTGTGTATATGCCCTTGTTGGCAAAAACAGAAAAGGCCGCTGCAAGTTGCAACGGCGTAACAGCGATCCCCTGTCCAAATGCGATATTGGCTGTCTCAACAGGGCCCCAGCGTTCGGGGCTGAGTACAATGCCGGGTGATTCCCCGCTCAAACCTGAACCACTTCGACTGCCAAAGCCGACCCGCTCCAGCATGTCATACATATCATTGGAGCCGACATCCATCGCCAGTTTGGCCGCACCGATATTACTCGAATGCACCAGAATGCCGGTCAGATCCAGCCAGCCGGCCTCATGATCATCATGAATGGTGTAATCCGCCACACGCATGGCGCCATTTTCGCAGAACACACGCGAGTCCGGCTGCCAGCGACCGGACTGCAACGCTGCGGCAATGGTGAACGGCTTCATGGTTGAGCCCGGCTCAAACACATCGGTGATGGCACGATTGCGCCATTCACCCGGGTGAAAGTCGCCGAAATTGTTGGGGTTGTATCCCGGCCAGTTGGCCATAGCCAGCACCGCACCGTCCGACGGACGCATCACGACAACTGAACCGCCCTTGGCCTGCTGCTCCCGCACACCATCGGCGAGTGCTGCATAGGCGATACTCTGGATGGAGGCATCCAGCGTCAGTTTGAAACCCTTGCCCGGCGTTGGTTCACGCAACCATACACCATCGGGCAGGGAGTGACCGCGCGCATCACGGCGTACCTGACGAATGCCCGGCTCTCCGCTCAACTGTGCGTTCCAGCGGCGCTCAATACCCTCAAGCCCCTTGCCATCGATACCGACAAAACCGAGCAGATGACCAGTCACAGGACCCAGTGGCTGGTAACGACGCCACTCGCTCTCCATACGCACACCGGGGATCGCCAGCGCCATCACTTTTTCCGCCTTGGCCGGTGATATCTGCCGGGCCAGCCAGACAAAGCCCTTACGGTTGTGTAGTTTCTTATGCAGCTTACGTGATGAGATACCCAGCTCATGCGCCAGACTGGCAATGCTCGCTGTCGGCACCTCGTCGGCGATTGCCGCGATCGAAGGAATCTCGACACTCTCTGCCAGCACACGCCCCTTATGGTCCAGAATCGGTCCGCGCGGCGCCTGCGTGGTAAACTCCCGATAACGCTGTTTCTCCGCCATATCGCTCAGACGATCCGATTGCAGCCACTGCAGATCGACGACGCGCACAGCCAGCAGCAGCACGCCGAGCGCCAGCAAGCCGGCGACAAACTCGATGCGGCGGCGAATGAACACCTGCTCCTTGCCACTCATGGATGCAGTACCTGCATGGGCCGTGGCGGCGCCATGCCCAGTGTGCTGCGGGCATATTCACGCAAACGATCCGGACGCGTCAGACTGGCGATCTCCAGACGCAAGGTGCTGGTCTCCAGCTTGATTGCTTCCTGTTCGGCAGCCAGCTTCTGCGAGCCGAGCGACAACTCATAGCGCAGGTGTGACAGCCACACCTGATTACCGGCCAGTATGGCAACGGCCAGGAGCAGGAACATCCATGCACGCGGGGCGATCAATGCACACCTCCGGCATAGCCGGCCAGTTTCAATGCCTCTGCATCCGTCAGGCGCTGGGCCACACGCAACATCGAAGAGCGACTGCGCGGATTACCCGCCAGCTCCTGCTCCCCCGCCCTTACAGGCTTCTTCTGTAACCAGCGCATGGTCGGTTTTCTGCCACAGACACAGACAGGCATCTGCGGCGGGCAGGTACAGGCATGCACCTCCGCTTCAACCAGATCACGAATACGCCTGTCTTCACCGGAGTGAAAAGAGATGACAGCGAGATGGCCGCCGGGCTGCAGATGGTCAATGGCAGCAGTGATGCCGCAATCTATCTGGCCCATCTCATCATTGACCCAGATACGCAGCGCCTGAAACGTGCGTGTAGCCGGGTGCGTCGAGCCATAGCGGGCCGGCTTGGGCACGGCATGAAAACAGCAGTTTTCCAGGTCGGCCGTGGTGTTCAGCGTGCCATCATGTTTGGCTTTCAGTATGGAGCGGGCAATACGCTGGGCATAACGCTCATCGCCAAAGCTGCGCAGCACATCAATCAGCTCTCGTTCGGAGACATGCTCCAGCATGCGTGATAGCGGCTGGCCGCTGCTGGTATCCATTCGCATATCCAGCGGCCCGTCTTGCCTGAACGAGAAACCGCGTTGCGCCTGGTCCACCTGAGGTGAAGAGACACCCAGATCGAACCCGATGCCGGTCACCTGCAGCCAGTCCCTTGAGTCGAGCGTTTCGCCGAGTTTGGCAAAGTCTGTATGGACGATAGTGAAACGGGAGTCCTGCTGCGCCAGTATTTCCCCTGCCGCAATGGCTTCAGGGTCACGATCGAGTGCAAGCAAGCGCCCGTTTTCCGATAGTCTGGAGAGCAGTTCACGGCTGTGACCGCCGCGACCGAAGGTGCAGTCGACATAACGGCCGTCCGGATCGGAGAATATTGCCTCAACAAATTCATCTCTGAGCACCGGGACATGCTCGGCGTAAGCATTATGCTCATCCACACTACATATCCAGCTCGAAATCCTGCAAGGCGAGCAGATCGGCTTCCAGCTGCTTGTCCCAGCTGGCCTTGTCCCAGATTTCGAACGTTTCACCGGTACCGGCAAAGTGCACGATCCGCGATAGTGCGGCATGTTCCCTGAGTACTCCGGCCAGCAGCACCCTGCCCTGTTTATCCGGCGAAAAGCTCTGCGAGGGTGTGATCACCGCGCGGATAAAGTTACGCTTGATATTGGCCGGCATATCCTTGATCGCAGCCTGCAAACGATTCCACTCCCTGGTCGGGTAGGCAATCAGGCATGGCGTATTATGGGAGCGGGTAATGATAATTTTACCGTCGGCATGACAGCTGTTCAATACATCACGGAACGAAGCGGGGATGCTGACGCGTCCCTTGTCATCCATGTTATTGCTGAATTCGCCTTGAAACATACGTTCCCGACCCTCGCCCGCTTCCGTGGCAGGACTTGTTACCCACAAATCCCCACTTAACCCCAATAGTGTCCACCGATCCACATCTGTCAACCCCTGTAAATACAATATAATTAAAGGATGAGGCGTTTCAGCACGCATGTGCCACTTCCACAACCGTGGCTAACTCGGCACCAATAAATCACAATTTCATGCGGCCTTGTCCGAAAAAAATGAGTGCATACGTTGACGTTGAGCCTCGCAGAGATTGACCAATCCGCCGCAACCGTTGTAAAACTGGTTCGCCGTGGGGGAATGTGGGTAAGATCTCCGCCAGATCCCGGCCTGAACAGACGTCAGCACCTTCACCGTCGAACTATTCATTCATGCCCTGATACGACACAATAAGTCGCATGGACGAATACCACTCAATGAGGAGATCCGCATGAGCGAAACCCTGATGCGCCAATGGCAGATGCTAAAAATGATTCCGCGCCACCCATCCAAGGTTTCACCCGATGAGTTGGTACATCGACTCGCAGAGTCGGGATTCAACGTTTATGCGCGCAAGATTCAACGCGATCTGGTTTTTCTCTCGGAGTTATTTCCCATTGACTGCGATAAGCGCAACAAGCCCTATGGCTGGTACTGGTCAACCGATGTCCACGCCATGGATGTGCCCGGCATGGGCTCGCACACAGCTCTGGCATTTTTCCTGGCCGAGCAACATTTGGCACCCCTGCTCCCGAACAGTACCTCGCGGCAACTACAGCCTCATTTTAAAACAGCAGCAAAGGTTCAGGATAGCACCCATTCCGGGAAAGCAGGCTGGCGGGACAAGGTGCGGGTCCTGCATTCCGGGCCTGATCTGCAAACACCTGCTATCGACCCTGATGTGCAATATCAGGTTTATGACGCCCTGCTGCACAACCGAAAATTACAGGTTCAATACGTCCCAAAACAGGAACAGGATCCCAAACAATATGAGATCAATCCGCTGGGACTGGTATTCAAGGATAGCATGTCTTATCTCGTCTGTTCGATGTGGGATTATGCCGATATTCGTCTGCTAACACTGCACCGCATGGTAGAAGCCAAGGCGCTGGGTATTCCGGCCCGCTCGCCGGAGGGCTTTGATCTGGACAGCTACATTGCCTCAGGCGAACTCCGTTTTGCCGTGGGCGGAGACATCAAGCTTAAGGCGCTGATCTCAAGCAACCTTGCATTTCATCTGGGTGAACGGCCGCTATCCGATGACCAAACCATTGAGGGGCAGGAGGATGATCTCATGCTGCTTCATGCCACAGTTCAGGACACCAATGAATTGCGCTGGTGGCTGCTGGCCTTCGGTGATCAGGTAGAAATTCTTAAGCCGGTTGAACTAAGAGAGCAATTCGCTGAAATAGCATCAAACATGAACGACAGGTATAACTCGCCAGAATAATTATTTTAGCTGCTCCCGCCCCATTAGCCATCCCGCCTGCGCAGAAAGGCTGGCACGACAAACGTTTCATCATTGCAGTCGATATTGCTGCATGGCTTTGACTCAGCGGTCGCCCTCATCGCTACCACCGTCACGCTGATCTCATCCCCCGCCTCCTGATCGTAAAGCATACCGCAGATAATATTGGCCCCCTCACAGGGCAATCGCATTAAAATCATCGGCGGCCGCACAGGCATGGGAAAAAGTACCTTGGCCATCAATCTCGCCACCAATGCCGCTACCAGTACAGACAAATACTCAGTTGCGCTGATTTCAGCTGGTTTGACCGCTCGACAAATCAGCATGCGCATGATGGCGGCAGCCGCCCGCGTGGAGCTCAATTCACTGCGCAAAGGCACGCTCAAAGGGGAGGACTGGCATAAGCTGGCTGAATTCAGCGGACAACTGACTGAAGCAAATATGATCATCGCAGACACTCCTGATTCACTGGCCACCATTCAGCTCATGTGCCGTCATCTTAAGCACGAGACGCAAGGGCTGGATTTGGTCTTCATTGATGATTTACAGTCGCTGGCTGAACGCATCGGGATCAAACAGACTGTTCATGAAACATCTGCAATGACTCAGGCGTTAAAATCCATGGCCGTAGAGCTGGATGTTCCGGTTGTTGTCACATCACAGCTCAAACCCACATTGGAGGCCCGTACAGACAAACGCCCCTGCATAAACGACCTCTGCTGTGTCTCAGCGATTGAACAAACTGCCGATGTCATTTTCCTGCTGTATCGTGAAGAGGTTTATCATCAGCAAGCGGATCATGAAGGTGACGCTGAAATCATTATTGCCAAGCAATGCTATGGCGAACTGACGCGGGCAAGGCTTTTATTCAATGGAAAGTTCAGCCGATTCGATGAACTCGATACTGTTGATCCCGTGAAACAGGCTCTGGATGATGCGTACCGCAAACGTGATGAGTCCATCTTCGCGGCAATGGCGAATGATCAGAATGGTGACATCGACATCAGCCCTCACGCCGAGGATTAAACCGAACCCGCACACAAACTAAACTCAATATTCACTACCAACTTTTGTATCAGCTATCCCCTGCACAGCACTTTGAGTAACCTGAAAAACTTGCTGTCATTCGAAAGCTCAAGCCGCCTTAACATCATAATGTGGTTTTTATCCTTCTCATGCGTACGCTTTGGCGGATAATTTCAAGGTTTACCGGGTGGCAACGTATGTTCTGGAAAGAGAAAGCAATGAGCGAAATGAGTGATGATGAGTGGGAGTCGCTGTGCGACGGCTGCGGTCGCTGCTGCGTATGGAAGTTCGAGGATGAAGATACCGCCGAGATCCTCTACACCGACATCCGCTGTCAGCAATTCAATGAATCAACCTGCCGCTGCACCGATTATCCGCAACGCACGACCATTGAACCGGAATGCATGGACATCCGTGCTCTGGAGGAGAAGCAGTTCGCCTGGCTACCCGAGAGTTGCGCCTACCGTCTGTTGCATGAAGGCAAGCCACTGTTTGACTGGCACCCGCTGATCTCCGGCGATAAGCAGTCCGTACACACGGCCGGCATCTCATTGCAGCACAAAACCACCAGCCCCGAAGGAATCACGGAAGAGGATATCATCCGCCATATCATCGATCCGGACGAAGCACGTGGCTGAGTGCTGCCCCTGCGGCAGCGGCAAACCATACGCCAGCTGCTGCGAGCCGATCATTCTCGGCGCTGTTGCCCCTGATGCCGAAGCCGTGATGCGCTCACGTTACTGCGCTTATGTGCTGGGTCACTGGCGCTACCTGCGCGAGAGCTGGCACCCGGATACCCGCCCTGCCAGCGTCTCCCCGACCAACACGGCGTGGATCGGCCTGACCATCGTCAGAGCGACTACGGATAGTGTTGAATTCATCGCCGGCTTCCGCGAGGACGGCAAAATCATGGCGCTGCACGAAATCAGCCGCTTTGCCCGGGTCGATAGCCACTGGCGCTATCGCGATGGCAAATGCGATATCCGGGAAGCCGGCCGCAACAGTGCCTGCCCCTGCGGCAGCGGCCTGAAAAGTAAACGTTGCTGCGCAAGGCCTCAGGCCAACAACAGCCGCCAAGGCGCATAAGAAAAACTGCGTCAATTTGACCGGCAAACGGAATGCGACATTGGCAGACGTCGAAAGCCGTCTATAATGCCGGCCATGCGACTGATCATGCTCGATACAGAAACCACCGGACTCTCGCCACTTAATGGCGACCGCATGGTTGAGATCGGTGCCATTGAGGTCATGAATCGCAAGATTCTCTCCGGCGACAAGCACGTGTTCCACCGCTACATCAACCCGGAACGCAATATACCGGCCGAAGTCGTACGCATTCACGGCATTGATAATGCCAAAGTCAAAAATGAGAAGACCTTCAAGGAGATCGCCCAGGAGTTCCTTGATTTCATTGCCGGCGCCACACTGGTTATTCACAACGCACCGTTCGATCTGGGCTTCATTATGAACGAGTTGCGCCTGCACGGTTTTCCGAACATCCAGGATATCCCGGTTATTGACACGCTGGCCTTTGCACGCAAAAAGCATCCGCATCAGCGCAACAATCTGGATGCCCTGTGCGATCGCTACAATATTGCCCGCGGCCACCGTGAGCTGCATGGCGCACTGCTCGACTCGGAGCTGCTGGCCGAGGTGTATCTGGGCATGACCGGCGGCAGGCAGTTTTCACTCGGCATGGATGCCAGTCGCCAGCCGGCATCGGCCTTTGTACAGCTACCCGAGCCATCCCGCAGCCGCACGGAAAAAGCCGAAACAGCACGCATCATGCAGCGCAAGTCGCTACATATACCGGAAGAGGATCTGAACGCACATCAATCACTGTTGCAACGAATCCACAAGGAGAGCGGCGGCCAGTGCATCTGGCACCATGCCGAAATAACCACATGAATGATTGCTGAATCACACTTGATTTGGCAGATATGTGAAAAAGGTGCTATGGTCCGCGACCTCTTGATACGCGGGTGTCTTACAATGGTAGTAAAGCAGCTTCCCAAGCTGAGAACGAGGGTTCGATTCCCTTCACCCGCTCCATAACCAACACTTATATGCAGACAGCAACCCAGCCCTTACATACACCCACGCATGATGCCGATCACACACTGGAAATAGGCACCGAACTGCTTGCCAAAAGCGGTGAGATCATCCTGATTTCCGGCAGTTGCGGCAGCGGCAAAACGTTATGGCTGCACAGACTGGCAGGTCTCGTACCCATGCCTGCAGAGATCGATGCACGCATTAATCACCAACCTGTAGCAAAACAGATCACACGCATGCTCTTCGAGCAGTGGCCGGCCATCTGGCTGGGCCAGAGCGTTGACGATGAACTCCGCTTCGGGCTCGGCTACCAACCCGATGAGCAGCAGATCAAAGCCGCCCTGTCGCGCTGGGGCGTGTCTGAGCTTGCTGTGGATTGCCAAACGACCGCACTCAACCGCCTGCAGGCAGTACGTGTAACGCTTGCCGGCATCAGCATGGCAGCCCCTGTAGTGACATTACTGGATAATCCCACCGATGCACTCCCTGCCGCAGATGCCGCACAGTTGATCGCTGACATTTCCGACTGGGCGCGAGCTTCAAAAACAATCGTAGTTGTTGCCTGTAATCGCTGGCATGATTGGCAGCAGACAGCAACACAGCACTGGCAAGTGCTTTCGCCGGATTCGCTGCCACAGTCCAGAGGACACGCATGACAGAAATGGTTCACTTTTCCTTCGCCCTGAGTCCACGTATGCGCTCGTTTATCGAGCTGCGCGACGCACTGGCCTGCCTGGAGGCAGCCCGTTCGGCTCAGCAAGGCACGGCCTGGTTGCATGCCGCGTGCGATTTGCGCGCTTCCTTGCTCGGCGATCAGGGGCGCAAAAACGTTATCCCTGAAGTCATTGTCCTGTTTTCTGACATGCAGGTTCACCTGCATCAGCTGGCTAAAGATGCGCCGCACTACAGCTCCCATATCCAGCTGGCCTGCGACAAAATCATCAAACACATAGAGCAGCTGCACTCCGGCCTGCCGGATGCCTGCAACTTTCTGGCTGAAGACGCGCTGATCAATGCCTACCTGAACACCCAGAAGAAACATGACTGGCTGGGTCACAAGCTCTGTATTCAGCAAAGCATCGGGGCAATCTGGAAGCAATCGGAAATACGCACCCAGCCGTTACACACAGCCTTGCTGCCGCTCTGCGAGGCGGTTGACTGCCTGGACAATATGCTCAATGACTTTGTGCAGTGGAAACAGTGCGTGGCCACCCATGGTACGGGGCACATCACCCCGGAGAGAGGCAAGGCATTCGGACTGCTGGTCATTGCCATGCCGGCCGATGTCGTTGCCAAGGGCATTATGCCCGATATCTCCGGCAACCGTCTGGCTATCCGCATTCGTTTTCAACTATGGACTCCCGGCTCGCCACCATCGGACTTTGAAGGTGATCAGCCCTACGCCATGATGCTCGTACCGGTGGGACTCTGATGACAGGACAAACAACACTGAAATTCCGCTGCCCCGTTTGCCGCAAGGGTGTACAACGGGAAGCTGAAGACTTTCCGTTCTGCTCCGCACGTTGCCGCATCATTGATCTGGGCCGCTGGGCATCCGAGGATTACCGCATAGCCGGCGAACCGGTCTCCCAATCCGAACAACAACCCGGCGATGAGTCCTATTAAACAGGAGACAGTCCACCCTGCCCTGGTCTACATCGCTATTAGCGCAACGCTGCTGGTGCCTGTGCTGCTCTGGCCTGCCCTGCCTGCCTTCACCGATAACGGGTTAAATCCGGGTCAGAAGATTCATCAGATCTGGCTGATCATGGCAGCCCTGCTGCTTATCTGCGCAGTAACCACTGACTGTATCATCAACTACCAGCCCGACACCCTGTGGCCTGCATTTGCCTGCAGCTGGATCCTGCTTGCCACCCTCGGCATATCTACTGCGCTGCGGCAGCCCTCAGGCGGCTGGCTGCTGGCACTGATGTTTGCCATCCACAGCTTGCGGGCCATGTACGCACTATGGCGCAACCAACAGCACTGGCATCTATGGCCGTCCTGGGGGCGGGACACACTGGCATCGGCTGCACTGTTTATCTGGTCGATGTAGCAACGCCGTGCAGCTGATCCTTGCCTCGACATCGCCCTACCGCCGCGCTCTGCTTCAGCGCCTGGATCTGTCCTTTGAGCAGGCGAGTCCCGGCTTTGAAGAGGCCACGCCGGGCAGCATGCCACCGGATGAACTGGTAGAGCACAATACACTGGGCAAAGCGCGCAGCGTTCTGAATATCGCACCGCACGCCACAATCATCGCCTCCGACCAGATCGCTGTATGCGGTGACATCGTGCTGGGAAAACCGGGCACTATTGCCAGGGCAGAGCAGCAACTGCAACTGCTATCGGGAAAACGCGTCACCTTCCTGACCGGGCTATGCGTGCTGGATGCAGATAGCTGCCGCTATGAGCTTATCCCCTACCACGTCTGTTTCCGTACACTGAGTCGCTCAGAAATAAGCCGTTATGTGGCACTTGAGCAACCACTGGAGTGTGCCGGCAGCTTTAAGTCGGAAGGGCTCGGCATCAGCCTGTTCGACAAGATGGAGGGTCATGATCCGACAGCCCTGATTGGGCTACCCCTGATTCGCCTGAGTCAGTGGCTGCGACCGCTCGAATTGCGCTCTTAGATAACGAACGGGGTTAGTGAATAACGACCGGAATACTGCGCAGCAGTGCCACCAGCTCCGCCTGCCGGCTGGTGTATGTTTTCTGGAAGACAAGCTTCAGGTAGCCGCGTGCTGTATGCAGGCTTATCCTGGCCTCCGATGCATAGCGCTCCATGCTGCTGCCGTCGGACAAGCCGATCGCCAGATTCGCCTCAGCCGGTGTCAGGCCGTATAACAGTTGTAGCAGGTCCGGCTCCAACCCCGATCCCGCCCCTCCCGTTGAGATCATCACTGCGGCATATACGCCGGTCTCCTCCGTAAATGCAGAGTGAATATGCGGATGCAGCGCAATAGCAATCACAGCTACCCCCTGGTCATGACCATCACCCATGCGTAACGTCATACCGCTGGCCTTTTGGCTCCCCTGTTTCCCCTGCTCCACGGCACTCCTGATCAACCGCGCCAGATCCTGCGTTGTGCCGGAAGAGGGACCAACCATCTTGCCGGAGATAATGCTCAACACATGTGTCGATGCGAGAATCGTTCTGGCCTTGCGGTTCTGGTACACCAGTGTCGCGTTACCATCGAAGAGCAAAATACCTGAGTTTAGCTTATGCATTGCCTGCTCGAATCCCACGGAGTAATTTTTCAGCTGCTCAATCGTATGATATATTTTGAAGGCCTGCTGCACATGCGGCAACAGCAGTAGTGAGCTATCCATTAATCGTTCATAGCTGGGCTGAGCATTTTCCGGACAACAGATCACCATATGCACAATATACCCGTCTTCCCTGAACAGGAGGTCGATTACTTCAGGAGAGTTTCCCGTGCCATGTAGTACCGCTGACGCACTCTCCATCGGCAGTAATCGATTATCCCGGAACAGATAGAGCTGTCCCGCAACGGCTCGCCTCTCAATACCTTTCAGGTTATCCAGATAAGGCTTGAGCTGGCCGAAATGAGCGGCATAGCGTTGTAACTCATCCTCTCCGGCATCATCCGGCACCGCCTCACAAACGACATGGTAATTTTCCCTGTCGACAATGTGAACCCCAATCGATCGACAGCCGTAATATTTTGACAACTGGCTCAGAAAATACGGCAATGACTCCTGCCTGGAACACAAGCTGTACAGCTCCATCACTAGCGTGTTAAAAACAGAAATCTCCAACTTCTTTCTCCTGCCGACAACCGTCGAAGCACCCCGTTTGATACAAATCGCTTTATAACCGCAGGGGACTCGCGCATCACCCCTTATATGGGGGGGTGAAAAGCAATCATATGCACATATATTTCGCGGCTATGAAGGGGAACATGAATCACAAATCAAAACAGTTATTACTGGTGGACGACGATCAGACAGTACTGGATATGATGACCGAGGTACTGACCGATTTCGGTCACTACGTGACCAGTGCTCCTAGCGCCCGCCATGCACTGAATCTCTTCATGTCTGCAGGGAATGCCTTCGACCTGCTGATTACCGATATATGTATGCCGGAAATGAACGGCGTAGAGCTGATCAAGGCCGTTCGGGCCCACAATGAAACACTCCCCATCATCGCCATCAGCGGATTCTCAGAACCGGATGCTCATAACGAAATCGAACACTATGATGCCAGAATGCTTACAAAGCCCGTCGATTTCCTGGCCCTGCAACAAACGATAGACGCACTATAAACCAGTGTGTTTCGGCATCACCTGCTCCAAGCCGCTTTACTGTATTTAGCTGTGATCTATATGCAGGCACTCCATGGCATTCTTCCATCAAAAAAATAGCTCTACGATCTATCTGGCCGTCCCCCTGATGTTGTCAGCACTGGTGCTTGTCTGTGTAGAGGTGAGAAGTGGCTGTCCGTACAAAGAGGGCTTACCGCCGCATTCCCGCAGTCTCTGTGCCTGTTGATAGAAGGTCTATCAGTCAGATGTTAATGTGCGAAACAAGCCCAGGCTCGGCATTATTTGAGCCGCACAGAAATCAGCCACTATGTAGCGTTTGAGCACCCTCAGGACTATATCAATGGCTTAAAATCAGAAAAGCTCTGCATCATCCAGTTTAAAGATGGAAGGAGATAACCCGACAGCCTGATCGGCCTGCCCCCGATTCGCCTGAGCCAGGGGCTACAACACAACCACTGGCTCAGCAACAATCAGCCATCAGTTATCGGAATAGTCACACACTAAATGAAAGATTGTAGGCGACGATTGCACCAATCGTGACATGCAATGCTACTGTTCCGGCGATCATTTGGAGAAAAGAACGGTTAAATAGTTTAAGCTCTTTTTTATCTGCTCGATTCATCTCCATATTAATCTCCTTGGCGGTCGCTACCGCATGGAGAGACGCTCACCTAACTAATCATGCAGTAATGTGATGGCCAGCACTCTGTGGCTATGGCTACACTTGGGAGCGTCAAACATGTGGAGTAGCAGGAGCAAGTAGCGGCGTCACCGCTTCGCCATAGAGGAACTTCAGATTGGACCTCTGCATAGCTGCCCAAAGGGTGAGGCACATGGGTGTGCCGAATCACAAAAAGTCAGGAGAACCGTTTGGACTTGCTCTGCACGCCAGAATGGTGAGCCACATGGATGTGCCGAATCACGAACCTACAGGATAGTAGATTCGGACGGCGAATTGCCGCCCAAAGGGTGAGGCACATGGATGTGCCGAATCAAATTCCTGGCATGGCATTACATATTTCTTGCGGGCATAAAAAAAGCCCCACCGGAGATTGCTCTCAACGGTGGGGCTTGGGTTAAATTCCTGGCATCGAC
>Ga0210044_10000278_pt1 | contig 76775 bp, 56 predicted proteins | sample CryGey13umfilter_2_FD_183959 | JGI IMG/M metagenome (GOLD analysis project Ga0210044, IMG submission 183959) | Groundwater microbial communities from aquifer in Utah, USA - Crystal Geyser 4/9/14 3 um filter (SPAdes) (version 2) | ecosystem: Environmental > Aquatic > Deep subsurface >... | reverse complement strand
CTATTTTGAAACATCAGTAAATACGCACAATAAGAATTATTTAACAATAATTTGACTTAATATATTTGGATAATTAATAAGGGGGGGGGGTATTTTTGGGTTTTTAACTTTAAAACCTTTTAACTATGAAAACAAAAATTTTAATGTTAGGTGTAATTCTATTTTCTTTGTGTGGATTTACAGAGAATAATAAGCAGTCAGAAGTTTTCTTCGATTGTTGTACTGTTTATTTGAATTATTATCGTTCTGACGGCAGTATTATCGGAACATGGCAAAGATGTGCCAAACCCGGTGAAGCCTGCGGTGAATCAATAAACATCAAGTATAGATAAGATGAAGCCTTTTATTGAAATCTTTAAAGAGATATGCTTTCCCCAAAACAAAAGGGGAGTATATCTCTTTTTGTTTGTGATGTTTAGTATTACAACATATACCCAAACCAAAACAGGTTATGTTATTTACGATTCCTATCTAAATTTGGGTTTACCTAATCATTCGGAAAAAATCCTCTATTTCAATGACTACGAATCTTTTTTTATTGAAAAAGACACTTCATTGAAAGAAACCAAAGAAAGGCAGTATAAATTTACAGAGGTAGATGTTAAGTTTGATGCTGTAGAATCTACATACACAAACTTACTCACAGGAAAAATCATTAGCCAAAAATTAATTTTCACAGATGCCTATGTTGTTGAAGAAGATATTTTAAAACCGCAATGGAAGATTATAAACGAGCATAAAAAAATAGGTGTATTTACTTGTCAAAAGGCAATAACAAAGTTTAGGGGAAGAGAGTACGTAGCATGGTTTTCAAGTGAAATCCCCGTTTCATTTGGCCCTTGGAAACTCAATAGTTTACCGGGGTTGATATTGGAGGTAGCTGATGTAGAAAATAAAATAAGTTACTCCGCATCAAAAATAATAATCAAACCGGATGACAGCTTAAAAACAAAGATAAAAAATAAGATAAAGATTCCAAACATAGGAAGAAAATTAACCTTGACTGATTTCGTGCCCATTCTAGATAATGAAGCAAAAGTGTTTGAGAAATTTTTGTTGGCCAAAGAAGGAAGAGATTCAGGATTACAATTGGTTAAAGCAGGGGGGAGAGAAAGCAATTACGAAGTAATGTATGAATGGGAGAATAACAACACCGATAAAACCAAGTCAGAAAATTGAATTACATCTTTAACATCCATTTCTATTTTGAAACGTTTGTAAAAATGGGCAACAAGCATAATTTAACAATAAATTAACTCAATATATTTGGATAATTAATAAGGGGGGGGTGGGTATTTTTGATTCATACTTTTTATTAACCCCTAAATTTTTATCATTATGAAAAAGTTAGTTTTAGTTTCTGTAGTTCTTTTGTTTACATTTTCAACTAATTTTGCCGAGAGTAAAAACGCTAAATTAGTTATCGATGATTTCCTTTGTAACGTTTTTGACAACTACTACAACTCATCAGGTAAAGTGTACTTAACTGTCACAAGGCTTGCCCAACCCGGTGAATCATGTGGACAATCAAATAATATATGGCCAAGAATGAAATAATAATTATGAAGCTCATTTTTTTTATACACACCTCGCTTCTCAAGCAAGGTGTGTTACTGTTTTTTATAGCTTTTATGAATACGTTATCCGGACAAAACAACTCTGGCTACGTAGTTTACGATTGGTTTCAGAATATGGGAATGCCATACAATTCAAAAGTAAAATTATATTTTAATGACCATGAGTCTTTCTTTAAAGAGTTAGCTAAAAATAATTTAAAACAAACTAAGGAAGACTCAACAACATCATTTTTCGATGTAAATTACGAGGCAGAAGAATCTACCTATACAAATCTAAAAACCCGAAAAATAATAAGCCAATCGTTGGTATTCACCAAAGCGTACGTGGTAGAAGAAGATTTACCAAAAATAGAATGGGAAATTTTTAATGAATTTCAAAAAATAGGAAAATACAATTGCCAAAAGGCTTTAGGAAGTTTCAGAGGTCGGGAGTATGAGGCTTGGTTTACCAGCGAAATACCCGTAAATTTTGGGCCGTGGAAACTCAATGGTCTTCCGGGATTGATTTTAAGGGTCACTGAAAGCAAAGGGAAAATTGTTTTTGAAGCCGTAAAAATTGTCATCAATGACAGCAGTCTGAAAAATGAAATCATAAAAAACATTAAAATTCCCGCTATCGGCAAAAAAATATCGCTAAAAGAATTTGTTCCCTTAAAAGATAACGAAGCCGATGAACTTTTGAAATTAATACTTTCAAAAGAGGATCGAACTAATCCATCTGGGATTATTAAAGTAGAAAAAGCCGGAAGAGATTTTAATTACGAGGTTATTTACGAATGGGAAAATAAAACTACTGGAAGTAAAAATTAAACACTAAACTATTTTTTTCACCTTTGCCAATAGCTAAACTAAATACTTTGCGCAACTATATTTTTGGTTTATTGGCTTTGGTTTTCCCGTTGATTCTTTCGGCGCAAACCACCCTTCAAGGTATCGTGACCGACAGCTTAAACCAACCTGTGCCTTTTGCCAACGTTTATTTGCAACCCGCCGCAAAGGAAGTCGTTGTGGCATACAGCATCACGGATAATGACGGCCGGTATGAAATTGTTTTTGACAAAACAGGCATTTATAAACTACATATCAGCAGTTTGGGTTTTAAAACAGTCATAATATCGGTCACGATAGACAGCCTGAATCCGCCCAAACTAATCATTAACAACGTGCGTTTGCAATCCCAAAAAATGGAGCTAAACGAGGTTATTGTCAATGCCAATCTGCCGGTGGTAGTCAAAAAAGACACCATTTCTTTTAAAGCAGATGCCTACGCCGATGGCACGGAAACCGTGGTGGAAGACCTGCTCAAAAAAATACCCGGGCTGGAAGTTGATAGCCGGGGAAACATCAAAGTCAACGGAAAATCCATCGAAAAAGTGATGATAGACGGCGACGATCTTTTTGAAAAAGGCTACAAATTACTCACCAAAAACCTCAACGCCGGCGTGATAGACCGCGTGGAAGTCTATGACCACTACTCCGACAACCCCCTACTTAAAGATGTGGAAGATTCCGAGAAAGTGGCACTCAACCTGACGCTCAAAGAAGATAAAAAACAACAACTCTTCGGCAATGCAACTTTGGGCGGAGGCACAGATGACTTTTATGAAAACCGCTTAAATCTTATCTCCTTTCAAAAAAAATCTAAATACTTTTTTTTCGGAAACCTCAACAACACCGGCTTAGACCCTACCGGCGATATCAGCCAAATGTCGGGCAATTCCTTTGCTTCGGGCAATCGGCTCGCAGACAACAAAAGCGCTCCCGAAGTGATGAGCCTTGTGGCAGCACGGCCAAGTCTGAAAGATGCCTATATCAACTTCAACAATGCCGAAATGGCTTCGCTGAGCAGCATCACATCGCTTTCCGAGAAAACCAAAATCAAAACCCTCGGCTTTTTTACGGCTGATGAAAACAACTTTTTTAGAGACCAAACCCTCGACTTTTTTGGCCCGGGAGAGGCGTTTACCAATTCAGAAAATTACCGCCTTCGCAAAAAAACCAAAGTAGGATTTATCAAAACAGACCTGACTTCCAATCTCAGCAAAACCAAACTTTTGGAATATTCGGGCAACATCAGCATCGGAAATCAGGAAACAAACACCCAACTCTTGTTCAACGGCATCCCGACCGAAGAAAATTTAAACCACGACCCGTTTTCAATCGACCAATATATAAGTTATACAAGCAAGCTTCGCAAGAATAGAGCCTTAATCCTTTCAGCACAATACGTCCACGATGAAAAGCCGCAAAACTATGTTGCCGATACGTTTTTGTTGGGTAAGTTATTCCCCAATAACACTACTGCTACGCGTACGGCACAACATGCCGCTACCAGCACCAATGCCTTTGCTACGGAAGCGCGTTGGATAACCAACAACGACACCTCAAATTGGGAAGTAAAAGCAGGTTATCATTACACCTCAGACCGTCTAAACAATACTTTGTTACTTGGAGACGACTCCTCTTTGCAAGCTGTGGATTCCCTCTACAGAAACCGTCTCAATCTCAATCAAAACGATTTTTACGGCTCTGTACGTTATCGAAAAAATTTGGGCAAGTTGAAAATTTCCGCTAAAACCGAACTGCATCAATTGTTTGCAAAAGTCGAGAATGATTTGGACTCCAATCAAAGCAATCCTTTCTATTTGAGTGGTCAAATGAGCGGTGAATACAAATTTTCTAACATCAGTTTGCTGACGGCATCCTATAACCTAAACACCAATAATTCCGATTTGTTAAGTGTTACGAACGGTTTTGTTTTGAACAATTACAGAAATCTTTCTCGGGGATTCGGAAAATTTGAACAACTGCAAAATCAATTTTTGTTTGTGAATTATACCTATGGCGGATTTTTAAGCGGTTTCACATTCAACAGTGCTTTTGTTTATAACCGGGAATCTGACTATTTTGGCAACATCTCCCGTATCGAACCCGAGTTTTCAACTTCCGAATTGGCATTGCTTCGCAACCGTGAAAGCTATTCTTATAACCTGCAGTCCGATTATTTTATCAAAGCGATTTCTTCAAATTTAAAAGCAAAATTCAATTATGCCAACACGCATTTTCAAAACTTTGTCAACCAATCCGGCAAGCGAAGTATCGAATCGCAAAACATCAACTTTGGCGGCGAATTACGATCAGCCTTTCTCGGTTTTTTTAACTATCACATAGGCTCAGAATGGCAGTACAGCGAATTGAAATTTGATGGTAAAAGCACCCGAACCGACAACCTGACTTTTTTGGATTTGTATTTCAACATTCTCAAAAACACCACCATCAAATTACAAAACGACCGCTATTTCTTTGGTAATTTGGATGGTGACAGCAGTTTCTATTTTACCGAACTTTCTGTTCAGTACAAGTTAAAAGAAAGCGGGCTAAACTTTGAATTGGTTGGCCACAACTTACTAAACACCAACAACCTGCAAAACAGCAACATCGGCGACACCTCCACTTCGCTGACGGATTTTAGGCTAATTCCGCGCTACGTCATGCTCAAAGTGGGGTTTCGGTTTTGAGTTGAAAATCACAACTACGCATCGATACTGTCCGGTCGAGCGCCCGCCTGAATGACAAAGTCGGGCAGGCAGTCGAGACCCTTCTTTATTGAAAATAGTTTAAACGGAAAGTAATGATATTAAACCCAAAACCTTAACCATTTTCTCACTTTAAATTGACATTCCTTTAAAATCAATCTTTTTAATTTGTATAAATGTTTTCAGTTTGAAAAAACGCAAAGTAGAACTCGTCATTCTATCCGACATCCACCTCGGTACGCACGGTTGCCATGCCAAAGAGTTGTTGCACTATCTAAAATCCATCAAACCCGAATTGCTCATCCTCAACGGAGATATCATTGACATTTGGCAATTTCGCAAAAAGTACTTCCCCGCCCATCATTTGAAAGCGCTCAAAAAATTCATCAACCTCGCTTCCAAAGGCACCAAGGTCTATTACATCACGGGCAACCACGATGAAATGCTCCGCAAGTTTGCCGATTTCAAAATGGGCAATTTCGTACTAGCCAACAAACTGATGCTCAACCTCAACGGGCAAAAAACATGGATTTTTCACGGTGATGTTTTTGATGCGTCCATCCAACACAGCAAGTGGATTGCCAAACTCGGCGGTTGGGGCTACGACTTTTTGATTGTCTTCAACCGACACATGAATGCCGTCTTGGAAATGCTCGGGCGGGAAAAATATTCGCTCTCCAAAAAAATCAAAAACAGCGTCAAAAAAGCCGTGCAATACATCAGCAATTTTGAACAGACCGCCGCCGAACTCGCCATCCAGAAAGGTTGTCATTTCGTGGCCTGCGGGCACATCCACCAACCCCAAATCCGCGAAGTTGTGACCGACAAAGGCAAAACCGTCTATCTCAACTCCGGCGATTGGATTGAAAACCTGAGCGCACTCGAATACCACGAAGGCAAGTGGTCTATTTTCTACCAACCCATCCTTAAAAAAAACGAACTCCAAGAAGAGGAAGAAGAAAATATGCAGGTAGAAATCGATATAAAATCAATCATCCAATCGATGATACACGAGCCGTAAAACCCCAATCGAACATCCATCAGATTTTGTATTTTAGCCTTTCAATAGATTTTAGATGGAAACTTATTATGAAAGGTTGCGTTCGATTTATCCACTCAGCGAAGCCGGTTTGGATTTGCTCAAACCTTTCATTACAAAAAAACACATATCCAAAGGCGATTTTATCCTGCGAAAAGATGAAACTTGCCGGCATATTTATTTTATCAACAAGGGTTTTGCGAGAATTTTTTATTTTAAAAACGGCAAAGAAATCACCGAATGGTTTGCGCCGGAGAAAAATTTATGCTTTTCCATTACCAGTTATTTTGAAGAAAAACCCAGCCATCTCATCATCGAATGTTTGGAAGACTCGGAGGTGATTTACCTCTCCAAGGAAGGTTTGGACAGGCTGTGTAAAACACATATCGAAATCAGCAATTTCTTTAGTAAATTGATTTCAGTCGCATTGATTCTTTCCCAAAAACGCATGGATTCCATTCAGTTTGAAACGGCTCGTCAGCGATATGAAAAACTCCTCAAAAACCAACCTTATATCATTCAAAAAGTACCTTTACAATACTTGGCATCCTTCCTCGGTATTACTTCCGAAACGCTGAGCCGCATCCGCACGCATATATAAAATCCACTTTTTGACAATTGTCAATTGTAAAACTACAACGTTTGAGTTACTTTGTAAAAATGCTTACATTCAATTAATCATTAATGAATCTCTTTTCCCGATGAAAAAAAACATTCTATTGGCTTTCCTAAGCTTGCTATTAAGCAGTCAAGCATTCGCTCAAACTGCTAATCCTCATCCCATGACAAAAATCAAAACGGCCAACGGCGTGGTAGAAGGCATCAACGATTCGGGCATCCATACTTTTAAAGGCATTCCGTTTGCTGCACCGCCTGTCGGCAAATTCCGGTGGCGGGAACCACAACCGGTAAAGAATTGGAACGGCACGCTGAAAACAGATAAATTCGGGCCGCGCGCCATGCAATTGCCCCTTTTTGGAGATATGAATTTCAGGTCAAATGGTGTGAGCGAAGATTGCCTGTACCTGAATGTGTGGTCGCCGGCCCAATCTGCCGATGACAAACTCCCCGTATTGGTCTATTTCTACGGTGGCGGCTTGGTCGCCGGTGATGGTTCCGAACCGAGGTACGATGGCGAAAGTATGGCACGAAACGGAATTGTAGCCGTGACGGTAAACTATCGACTGGGTGTTTTCGGATTTTTTTCCCATCCCGAACTGACCCAAGAATCGCCCCATCAAGCATCGGGAAATTACGGACTCCTAGACCAACAAACCGCTTTGCTTTGGGTGCAAAAAAATATTGCAGCCTTTGGAGGCAATCCTGCCCAAGTTACCATAGCCGGTGAATCCGCGGGCTCTTTCTCCGTGAGCGCACAAATGGCTTCGCCCGGTTCAAAAAATTTATTTGCCGGAGCCATCGGCGAAAGCGGATCGCTTTTGGGTACGTTTGAACCCAAACCACTTTCGGAAGCAAGTTCACAAGGCGTTGCGTTTGTAAAAGAGTTGGGATTCAGTTCTTTAAAGGAATTGCGCGCACTACCGGCAGACAAACTGCTGCAAGCAACTGCCAATCAACAAATTCTTTCCTTTTCACCGGTGATAGACGGTTATTTCCTGCCCAAATCGCCAAGCAAGATTTTCTCACAAGGAGAACAAGCCTTAGTCCCGATGCTGGCAGGATGGAATTCTGCAGAAATGCCCTATCAGATCATTTTACAAGGACAAACACCCAACTTAGAAAATTACCGTCAAGCCGTTCAAAAATTGTATGGCGACAAAGCCGATGCTGTGCTCAAAGTATATAAACCAATCTCCGATGACGAAGTCAAACAAGTGGCTACGGACTTGGCAAGCGACCGATTTATTGGTTTTGGTACTTGGAAATGGACAAATATGCAAAGCCAAACGAGCGACAAGCCCGTGTATCGTTATTTTTATGCACGCCCAAGGCCACAAATGCGTGCAGAAATGGGCAATGCAGAAGCCGGATTGGCGGGAGGTATCATCAAAAAAGAAGGACAGGATTCCGAACCCAAAAATGCGCCTGAAGTGTTGGGCGCTGTTCACTCTGCGGAGATTGAATATGCCATGGGAAATCTTTCAACGAATCGCGTTTATGACTGGCAGCCGGAAGACTACAAAGTCTCGGAAATTTTGCAAACTTATTTTGTAAATTTTATCAAAACCGGCAACCCGAATGGATTGGGTCTGCCCAATTGGCCGGAAGTGGAAAGCAACACAGACGCAATGTTCCTTAAAATTGATGTGGACACGCACGCAGAAAAAGAGGTACACCGCGATCGCTATTTGTTGATGGATGCTTTTTTGAAAGAAGGGAAGTAATTTGATGAATATAGTTTCTATTTTAACCTACTGACCCAAGGATAACTACTTTTATTATAACACAATACAAATTAATGAAAGAAGTATTTTACAACCAATTTTAAGATTGACTCGTTTTCAATCTTTAATAAAACAAGCGAGAGAATTATTAACATGAAGATTGTAATAACAATGGCTATGCCGTACTTAACTACAAAAAAACGATTCTTATCCAATTCTTTCTGAAGATTATTTTCCATACTAAACGCCAAGTTCTAATTGATTTTTTACTAAATTGTAATAAACGGATTTATTTTTAACTAAATCTGTATGATTCCCTTGTTCAACAATTTCTCCTTTGTTCAAAACAATAATCTGATTGGCATTTTTAACTGTGCTTAATCGATGTGCAATAATGAGTACCGTTTTATTTCTGAAAAACTCTTGTAAATTTTCATAAATAACCTTCTCGTTTTCAGCATCTAATGCACTTGTTGCTTCATCAAAAAGTATATAGCGAGGGTTTTTATAAACTGCTCTTGCTATTAAAATTCTTTGTTTTTGACCTCCTGAAAGCCCCATGCCGGAATCTCCGATTTTTGTTTTTGATTTTAATGGCAGTGAATCTATGAACTCCTCCAAATTAGCTATTCTTATAGATTGCTTCAATTTTTTAAAATTTATTTTTTCTTCACTTGCTGCAATGTTTCTCTCAATTGAATCGGAGAATATATATCCGTTCTGCATGACAACCCCACAATTTTCTCTCCAGCTTTTAGCAGAAACTTTCAAAATATTGTGACCCTCAATAAATACATCCCCTCTAATAGGATCATAGAATTTTAATAATATTTTGAGTAAAGTTGTCTTCCCACTTCCACTGGCACCAACAATTGCAGTTGTTTCCCCCTTCTTAATCAAAAAATTGATGTTTTTTAAGACAAACGGAGACAAGGGTCCTTCGTATTGATAATACAAATTTTTAATTCTAATTCCGTTCTCTTTACTTAACAAATCTTCATTTTTCAAAATTATAATTTGGTTTGGCTTTTCTTCGTCTTCTATATTTTGAACTTCATTAAGACGTGCCAAACTAAGACGGGCATCCTGCAATGTCCGAAAAAAATCAACTAATTGATTTACAGGAGAATTTAATTGTCCAATGATGTAAGATATGGCAAGCATAGCTCCTAAAGTAATGTTGTTTAATATAACTTCGCGAGCAGCTATAAATGTAACGAAAATATTTTTTAACTGATTGATAAATTCAAAACCAATGAGTTGAAATTGATCCAATTTTAATATCTTCAAATTGACATTAAACAGCTTTAGTTGTATTTTTTCCCATTCCTTCCGTTTATACGCTTCAAAACCATTTAGCTTAATTTCCTGCACTCCATTAATCAATTCGTAGATTGACCCTTGATTTTGACTTTGCTGTTGAAACTTGCTATAATCTAAATGTTTCCGATTTTTGAGAAAAAAAACTGACCAAAAAATAGCCAACGTTGTTAAAATGACATAAGTGATGACTATCTTCTCATCATAGTATAACAAGACGAAGAAAAAAACAGAAAAATTTATGATAGAAAATAATGTTGTCAGGCTTTGAGAGGTAAGAAAATGCTCTATTCTTTCATGGTCTTGAATACGTTGTTGAAAATCGCCGATAAGTTTGGTTTCAAAAAATTTGATAGGAAGATTGAATATTTTTTTTAAAAAATCCGAGATAATGGTAATATTGATTCTTGTACCAATGTAAAGCATTACCCAACTCCGAACAATTTGAATAACAGTAGAACCTAAAAACAAAAACACTTGAGACAGAAGTATAACAAAAACGATGTTTAAACTTTTTGATGCAACTCCCTTGTCTATCAATGCCTGAGTGAGAAATGGAAAAATAAGCGAAAGCAAGCTGCCCGTTAATAGACCCAAAAAAAGCAAAAAAACTTCTTTTTTATATGGTTTTAAGAACCTAAATAAAAAAGAAAAATCTACAGTATCATTTGCAGATTCCGTATTTTCATAAAACTTTTGCGTGGGTTCAACAAATAGGGCAATTCCCTTACCGTCCTCGTTCTGCCATGATTTTTTAAAACTATCTTCATTGAGTGTTAATATTCCATGAGCGGGGTCAGCAATTTGAAAAACGTATTTGTCAGTAAACTTTTTTTTACGGATTTTGTGCAACACTACAAAATGATTTTGATTCCAGTGTAAGATACAGGGTAGTAAATTTTTGGTATCTTTTAATAATTCATCCAATATAAGAATAGCCGGGAAAGTTTTAAATCCTATTTTTTCAGCAGCTTGAGAAATCCCCAAAAGACTAACCCCATCTTTTACAATATAAGAGTAATTCCTTAGTGTATTCAATTGAATCCTCTTACCGTAATAATTTGCTACCATCCGTAAGCAAGAAGGACCACAATCCATCTCATCCAATTGATAAAAACAAGTTAAATACCGATAGCTCATATTCAATGTCTTACTCGTCTTTTTTCATCCTCTATATTTGAATCTTTTATTTCATCGTTGACCATTTTGCCAAAATTAAAACTATAGATGAAATTAATAAAAATTGTCCTTGAATTTGCTTTGGTGTTCGTACGTCTAAAGATTTCATTGAATTGATATTCAGTTAAATCTCTTTGCGTATTGAAAATATCTGATATCCAAATATTAAAATTGAAATATTCTTTTAAAAAAGTATAAGAAATACTAGCATCCGAACTGAAGTTATCGCCATATCGCTTGTACATTGACTTACGTGGAGTAGCATAAGAGAGGTTGAAATCGATGGAAACTGCGTCAGATAAATTGAAAGTATGATAAGAATCGACACTCCCAAAAGTAGCTTCAAAATCTTGTTTAGAGACAATTTGTGGTGTAGAAAAATTGGTGTAATTAAGATTAAGTTTGTTAGTACTCTCCCACCATTTAAAAAATTTAACTGGCGTACTCAGCATAAAGTATAAATTGTTCCTGTAGCCTGTGTTTTCAAGAGTAGAAAGTGTGAAGCCCTCTTTGTGTATAAATTGAAATGTGGGAATGAGATTGTTTTCAAGATAATCGTAACGCAAACTCGCACTATACTTTCGCTTATATGTATAACCAAATTGAATGCGGTAAACATCAACTGGGCTCAAATCCGGATTGCCAGATGAAGCCTGTGTAGGGCTAGTTCTGACAAGCGTTGGATTATAGCTGTAATAAGATGGTCTATAATTTTTTTTAGATGCATACAGGGTGAAGTTATTATTTTCGCTAATCGGCAGATTAAGGTTAAAGGTTGGTAACCATTTGAAGTTTTGATTGGAATTATTAAGCCTATTTTCACCAAATCTGTTTAGGTTGTACTCCAAACGCGAACCTAAAGAAAGAGATAATTTTTTTAACTTTATAAGGTAATCAGTAAATAATGCATAGATATTTTCATTAAAATAAAAATCGTTGGAAAAGTTTTCATTTAGGATGGATATACCTCCAATTTGGTCAAAAAATCTAAAATGATTGTTGTTTCTATTAAACGAATATTTACTACCAATGGATAGGGCATTTCCGTTCGTGTTTTTTTTAGACCACATTATCTGTAATGAATAAATATCACTGTTGGTATCATCGGGTTGGGATGTAATAGTAGTCTCTTTTAATTCACCATCTGAAAAAAAAGCATTTTTATCGACCAAAGGGTTTCGGTAGTTATTTGAAGCAAAATCAGCACTCAAATTTAGGTATGAACCTATAGTATCTAGTTTTTTCCGGTATTGTAAAGAAAAAGTATGGATATCATAAAAGTGCTCAAGTTCCCGATTATTTATAATTAAGGAGTCACTTATAATACTAGACTGTATATCCTGTTTAGATATAGTTTTATGTTCTCTGTCGTTGTCGCTAGTAAAATTATAAATAAAACTAATATTATTTAATGAATCTAATGTGAAATCAGCCCCAAATCCTAATACTTTTTCTTGTCGTTTTAGCGAAGTATTTCTGCTATTGTTGTAAATGATGTTGTCATCGATAATTTGTATTTCTTGATCTCTAAAGCGGGAAGTGTGTGAACTCTGATAATAAAATGAATAAAGGCGAAGGTTTTTTCGCAAATAAAAAACACTCGGGTTATAATTGAAACCGTAGCGGTTATTACGCGAAAGTGTATTGGAAACAGAGCCTGAAAAACCTTCTTCACTTTCCATAACAATGTTGATTTGACCCGAAACATTACCTTCAAAGGATGCATCTGCACGATCTATTACCTCTATACTTTTTATAGTATTCGGGTTAATGCTGTTTAGAAAAATACCTATGTGTTCAGCATCTATTTTTACATCTTTTCCATTGATTGATAATTTGATGTTCGAACTACCCATTATTTCAAGTCCGTTCATATTAGGAGCATATTTAAGTATCCCTGATACGTTTCTTTGGTTTTCCAAAGGCGTACCTTTTACGTTTAAAAGAATACCCCTATCCGAGAGTTCAATGGCTTTTTTATTTGCTATGAGTACTACTTCTTCTAAATCTATGTTTTGTTCATTCAAAAAGATTGTCTCCAATTGTAAGTTTTTATAAAGTTCAATTTGGACTTGATAAAACTCAAACCCCATCAAAACAAACTGCAAGACATATTTCCCTTCATCAACATTCTCAAAGTAAAATCTACCTGAATCATCAGTAAAAGTATAAAGCAAAATTTTTGAGTTGTCTTGCGCAGAAAGAATTTTAACAGCTAAGAACTGTATCGGGTTTTGATTCTTATCAAACACAAGACCCTCAACGCTAAATCCATCTTGACAGTACAAAAGTGTACATTGAGAAATAATAATAATAAGTAGAATCCTAGTCATGATGCATAGAAAAATACGGTTTTGGAGCATAAGGACATTCTGGTGATGGAAAATCCCAGTTTTCCTTGCCATATGCTGCAATAACGTTACTCCAACAGACTCCTTTTCCTAGTCTACAATTTTCAAAGCTATAACAAGTTTTACATAAGCTTTTATCGCTAAAATCATCTCTTTTAAGCGATGCTAACTTTATGGCTTTATCGGATTGCCATATTTCTTTAATTGAATGCGTTAAAACATTTCCAATGATAAAGTTTTCATTCCAATACAACTCTTCACAAATAGTAACATTACCATCGTTTAAAATGCACATTTGATAATTATTTGCACTACAGAGAGATCTTTTATTGTATTTTTCTTTTTTAGTATCAAAGTCTCCATCTAAATCTGATTTTTCTAAATAGCCCGCGAGTGCTAAATTAAATTTAAATTTTTGCTTTGTCTTATTTATTAAAGACTCTATAATTTTTATTTCGATAGTCGAATTTTTAAAATCATCAAATTCTTTACTACTGCATCCTAAAGAAATTTCAGCAGGGTTTAATGTGACCTTTTCTATATTAGAAAATTCAGATAATTTAGTTAGTAGTTGTAAAATACCGTTTTCCGAACAATTATATCTTGTGAGTACAACGTTTACTACCACATTAAAACCATGTATTTCCAAATTTCGTAATGTTTTATACATTTTATCAAAATACCCTTCTATTTTTTTAATTCTATTGACAATTTTAGCCTCTTTTTCAATAACAGTATCAATTGACAATTGTAAATTATTTATTCCGATTTTTTTAAGTTTTATGATATTATTTTCATCTAAAGGAATTTTCGTAGATAAATATGGGTAGTAACCGTTTTTTAAAAGTTCCGCTATTAAATCAGCCCAATGTTTATAAAGGAATATTTCAGTTCCGGAAATATCAAAATTCACCACGCCAATATTTTTGGCTTCCTCAATCAATTCTTTCAATCTTGCAAAAGGTATTTTACATCCAGTTTTAATTTTTCTATCGACATAGCAATATATACAGTCAGTAGCACAAAGCGTATTCACTAAAAGACTCAAAGAGGAAGGGCCGTTGTATAGTCTATATGTTTCAAAGTCTAATTTCCCCTCAATAAAATAATTAATAGGATCTAATTTTCTTATAGGAAAATCAAATTTTGAATTATCCAATAAAATCAATTTAGGAAATTCAAAAAAGTTGTTATCATATTCAATTCCAACTCTTTTTTCATTTTCAAGAAAAGGCTTTATGAAATTATATGCATCATCTTTTGGTAGATTGAACATATTTGAAATTTTAGTTAAATTGTCTTTCAAAGAAATTTGCCCGTTAAAAAAAGAAAAAACTATTGCAAATACAGGGTGAATAAGACTTAATATTTCATCCTCAGCTATATTCAAAGGCACTTTAAATACTGAGCTATTGCACAATAGTACTCTTTTTATATCATTCCTCAATGAATAGAAAGGATTAAAAATATATTTAGTATTCATATTTTTTTTTAATTAATAACCTAATAAAAACAATTATTAAAACAAATGTAAACATCAGAATTTAAAAGAAATACACAAAGCAAAACATCTCAATACCTCTATAAATGAAGAATATTTAAAAATCAAGAAGTCCTGAAACTAAATCGAATTGTTAATAATTTGATAGCAAAAACCCCCGCTCAGAAGAAGAGTCAGGGTAAAGACAAGTAAAAGAGGCTTTCGCAATTAGTGAGGAAGCCTCTTCTTCTTTTACTCTATCCCCGTTTTGGCTGTTGATTTACACGAATCAGAACAACCAGTTCTGCAACCAGGATAGCAACCTTTGTCACAAGGTGACAAATCAGCTCCACCTCTAAAAATAAGCATCTCAGTTTCAGAGAGAATTCTTGCTGTTTTAAGACTAGGGAAACTCATAAAATTGGGATTATTGTTTAAAAAATAAACCTTCTTTTCTTAGGCATCGGTCATCTTCCTATTATAAAGTTTTATAGAAAAACATGAACAATTTTAAAAACAATTTTCTTGGAAAAACATGACTTTTGTCATGTTTTTCCAAATTTAGATATTCTTAAGAAATCTTAATAAATAGAACTTATTCACACCCTTTTCATTTTTTGACAATTGTCAATTGTAAAACTACAACGTTTGAGTTACTTTGTAAAAATGCTTACATTCGATTAATCATTAATGAATCTCTTTTCCCCATGAAAAAAAACATTCTATTGGCTTTCCTAAGCTTGCTATTAGGCAGTCAAACATTCGCGCAAACTGCTCATTCTCATTCCATGATAAAAATCAAAACTACCAACGGCATGGTAGAAGGAATATACGATTCGGGCATCCATACCTTTAAAGGAATCCCTTTTGCCGCGCCTCCAGTCGGTGAATTCCGATGGCGAGAGCCGCAACCGGTAAAAAACTGGGAAGGTGTTTTAAAAACAACCCAATTCGGGCCGCGCGCCATGCAATTGCCCCTTTTTGGAGATATGAATTTCAGGTCAAATGGTGTGAGCGAAGATTGCCTGTACCTGAATGTGTGGTCGCCGGCCCAATCTGCCGATGACAAACTCCCCGTATTGGTCTATTTCTACGGTGGCGGCTTGGTCGCCGGTGATGGTTCCGAACCGAGGTACGATGGCGAAAGTATGGCACGAAACGGAATTGTAGCCGTGACGGTAAACTATCGACTGGGTGTTTTCGGATTTTTTTCCCATCCCGAACTGACCCAAGAATCGCCCCATCAAGCATCGGGAAATTACGGACTCCTAGACCAACAAACCGCTTTGCTTTGGGTGCAAAAAAATATTGCAGCCTTTGGAGGCAATCCTGCCCAAGTTACCATAGCCGGTGAATCCGCGGGCTCTTTCTCCGTGAGCGCACAAATGGCTTCGCCCGGTTCAAAAAATTTATTTGCCGGAGCCATCGGCGAAAGCGGATCGCTTTTGGGTACGTTTGAACCCAAACCACTTTCGGAAGCAAGTTCACAAGGCGTTGCGTTTGTAAAAGAGTTGGGATTCAGTTCTTTAAAGGAATTGCGCGCACTACCGGCAGACAAACTGCTGCAAGCAACTGCCAATCAACAAATTCTTTCCTTTTCACCGGTGATAGACGGTTATTTCCTGCCCAAATCGCCAAGCAAGATTTTCTCACAAGGAGAACAAGCCTTAGTCCCGATGCTGGCAGGATGGAATTCTGCAGAAATGCCCTATCAGATCATTTTACAAGGACAAACACCCAACTTAGAAAATTACCGTCAAGCCGTTCAAAAATTGTATGGCGACAAAGCCGATGCTGTGCTCAAAGTATATAAACCAATCTCCGATGACGAAGTCAAACAAGTGGCTACGGACTTGGCAAGCGACCGATTTATTGGTTTTGGTACTTGGAAATGGACAAATATGCAAAGCCAAACGAGCGACAAGCCCGTGTATCGTTATTTTTATGCACGCCCAAGGCCACAAATGCGTGCAGAAATGGGCAATGCAGAAGCCGGATTGGCGGGAGGTATCATCAAAAAAGAAGGACAGGATTCCGAACCCAAAAATGCGCCTGAAGTGTTGGGCGCTGTTCACTCTGCGGAGATTGAATATGCCATGGGAAATCTTTCAACGAATCGCGTTTATGACTGGCAGCCGGAAGACTACAAAGTCTCGGAAATTTTGCAAACTTATTTTGTAAATTTTATCAAAACCGGCAACCCGAATGGATTGGGTCTGCCCAATTGGCCGGAAGTGGAAAGCAACACAGACGCAATGTTCCTTAAAATTGATGTGGACACGCACGCAGAAAAAGAGGTACACCGCGATCGCTATTTGTTGATGGATGCTTTTTTGAAAGAAGGGAAGTAATTTGATGAATATAGTTTCTATTTTAACCTACTGACCCAAGGATAACTACTTTTATTATAACACAATACAAATTAATGAAAGAAGTATTTTACAACCAATTTTAAGATTGACTCGTTTTCAATCTTTAATAAAACAAGCGAGAGAATTATTAACATGAAGATTGTAATAACAATGGCTATGCCGTACTTAACTACAAAAAAACGATTCTTATCCAATTCTTTCTGAAGATTATTTTCCATACTAAACGCCAAGTTCTAATTGATTTTTTACTAAATTGTAATAAACGGATTTATTTTTAACTAAATCTGTATGATTCCCTTGTTCAACAATTTCTCCTTTGTTCAAAACAATAATCTGATTGGCATTTTTAACTGTGCTTAATCGATGTGCAATAATGAGTACCGTTTTATTTCTGAAAAACTCTTGTAAATTTTCATAAATAACCTTCTCGTTTTCAGCATCTAATGCACTTGTTGCTTCATCAAAAAGTATATAGCGAGGGTTTTTATAAACTGCTCTTGCTATTAAAATTCTTTGTTTTTGACCTCCTGAAAGCCCCATGCCGGAATCTCCGATTTTTGTTTTTGATTTTAATGGCAGTGAATCTATGAACTCCTCCAAATTAGCTATTCTTATAGATTGCTTCAATTTTTTAAAATTTATTTTTTCTTCACTTGCTGCAATGTTTCTCTCAATTGAATCGGAGAATATATATCCGTTCTGCATGACAACCCCACAATTTTCTCTCCAGCTTTTAGCAGAAACTTTCAAAATATTGTGACCCTCAATAAATACATCCCCTCTAATAGGATCATAGAATTTTAATAATATTTTGAGTAAAGTTGTCTTCCCACTTCCACTGGCACCAACAATTGCAGTTGTTTCCCCCTTCTTAATCAAAAAATTGATGTTTTTTAAGACAAACGGAGACAAGGGTCCTTCGTATTGATAATACAAATTTTTAATTCTAATTCCGTTCTCTTTACTTAACAAATCTTCATTTTTCAAAATTATAATTTGGTTTGGCTTTTCTTCGTCTTCTATATTTTGAACTTCATTAAGACGTGCCAAACTAAGACGGGCATCCTGCAATGTCCGAAAAAAATCAACTAATTGATTTACAGGAGAATTTAATTGTCCAATGATGTAAGATATGGCAAGCATAGCTCCTAAAGTAATGTTGTTTAATATAACTTCGCGAGCAGCTATAAATGTAACGAAAATATTTTTTAACTGATTGATAAATTCAAAACCAATGAGTTGAAATTGATCCAATTTTAATATCTTCAAATTGACATTAAACAGCTTTAGTTGTATTTTTTCCCATTCCTTCCGTTTATACGCTTCAAAACCATTTAGCTTAATTTCCTGCACTCCATTAATCAATTCGTAGATTGACCCTTGATTTTGACTTTGCTGTTGAAACTTGCTATAATCTAAATGTTTCCGATTTTTGAGAAAAAAAACTGACCAAAAAATAGCCAACGTTGTTAAAATGACATAAGTGATGACTATCTTCTCATCATAGTATAACAAGACGAAGAAAAAAACAGAAAAATTTATGATAGAAAATAATGTTGTCAGGCTTTGAGAGGTAAGAAAATGCTCTATTCTTTCATGGTCTTGAATACGTTGTTGAAAATCGCCGATAAGTTTGGTTTCAAAAAATTTGATAGGAAGATTGAATATTTTTTTTAAAAAATCCGAGATAATGGTAATATTGATTCTTGTACCAATGTAAAGCATTACCCAACTCCGAACAATTTGAATAACAGTAGAACCTAAAAACAAAAACACTTGAGACAGAAGTATAACAAAAACGATGTTTAAACTTTTTGATGCAACTCCCTTGTCTATCAATGCCTGAGTGAGAAATGGAAAAATAAGCGAAAGCAAGCTGCCCGTTAATAGACCCAAAAAAAGCAAAAAAACTTCTTTTTTATATGGTTTTAAGAACCTAAATAAAAAAGAAAAATCTACAGTATCATTTGCAGATTCCGTATTTTCATAAAACTTTTGCGTGGGTTCAACAAATAGGGCAATTCCCTTACCGTCCTCGTTCTGCCATGATTTTTTAAAACTATCTTCATTGAGTGTTAATATTCCATGAGCGGGGTCAGCAATTTGAAAAACGTATTTGTCAGTAAACTTTTTTTTACGGATTTTGTGCAACACTACAAAATGATTTTGATTCCAGTGTAAGATACAGGGTAGTAAATTTTTGGTATCTTTTAATAATTCATCCAATATAAGAATAGCCGGGAAAGTTTTAAATCCTATTTTTTCAGCAGCTTGAGAAATCCCCAAAAGACTAACCCCATCTTTTACAATATAAGAGTAATTCCTTAGTGTATTCAATTGAATCCTCTTACCGTAATAATTTGCTACCATCCGTAAGCAAGAAGGACCACAATCCATCTCATCCAATTGATAAAAACAAGTTAAATACCGATAGCTCATATTCAATGTCTTACTCGTCTTTTTTCATCCTCTATATTTGAATCTTTTATTTCATCGTTGACCATTTTGCCAAAATTAAAACTATAGATGAAATTAATAAAAATTGTCCTTGAATTTGCTTTGGTGTTCGTACGTCTAAAGATTTCATTGAATTGATATTCAGTTAAATCTCTTTGCGTATTGAAAATATCTGATATCCAAATATTAAAATTGAAATATTCTTTTAAAAAAGTATAAGAAATACTAGCATCCGAACTGAAGTTATCGCCATATCGCTTGTACATTGACTTACGTGGAGTAGCATAAGAGAGGTTGAAATCGATGGAAACTGCGTCAGATAAATTGAAAGTATGATAAGAATCGACACTCCCAAAAGTAGCTTCAAAATCTTGTTTAGAGACAATTTGTGGTGTAGAAAAATTGGTGTAATTAAGATTAAGTTTGTTAGTACTCTCCCACCATTTAAAAAATTTAACTGGCGTACTCAGCATAAAGTATAAATTGTTCCTGTAGCCTGTGTTTTCAAGAGTAGAAAGTGTGAAGCCCTCTTTGTGTATAAATTGAAATGTGGGAATGAGATTGTTTTCAAGATAATCGTAACGCAAACTCGCACTATACTTTCGCTTATATGTATAACCAAATTGAATGCGGTAAACATCAACTGGGCTCAAATCCGGATTGCCAGATGAAGCCTGTGTAGGGCTAGTTCTGACAAGCGTTGGATTATAGCTGTAATAAGATGGTCTATAATTTTTTTTAGATGCATACAGGGTGAAGTTATTATTTTCGCTAATCGGCAGATTAAGGTTAAAGGTTGGTAACCATTTGAAGTTTTGATTGGAATTATTAAGCCTATTTTCACCAAATCTGTTTAGGTTGTACTCCAAACGCGAACCTAAAGAAAGAGATAATTTTTTTAACTTTATAAGGTAATCAGTAAATAATGCATAGATATTTTCATTAAAATAAAAATCGTTGGAAAAGTTTTCATTTAGGATGGATATACCTCCAATTTGGTCAAAAAATCTAAAATGATTGTTGTTTCTATTAAACGAATATTTACTACCAATGGATAGGGCATTTCCGTTCGTGTTTTTTTTAGACCACATTATCTGTAATGAATAAATATCACTGTTGGTATCATCGGGTTGGGATGTAATAGTAGTCTCTTTTAATTCACCATCTGAAAAAAAAGCATTTTTATCGACCAAAGGGTTTCGGTAGTTATTTGAAGCAAAATCAGCACTCAAATTTAGGTATGAACCTATAGTATCTAGTTTTTTCCGGTATTGTAAAGAAAAAGTATGGATATCATAAAAGTGCTCAAGTTCCCGATTATTTATAATTAAGGAGTCACTTATAATACTAGACTGTATATCCTGTTTAGATATAGTTTTATGTTCTCTGTCGTTGTCGCTAGTAAAATTATAAATAAAACTAATATTATTTAATGAATCTAATGTGAAATCAGCCCCAAATCCTAATACTTTTTCTTGTCGTTTTAGCGAAGTATTTCTGCTATTGTTGTAAATGATGTTGTCATCGATAATTTGTATTTCTTGATCTCTAAAGCGGGAAGTGTGTGAACTCTGATAATAAAATGAATAAAGGCGAAGGTTTTTTCGCAAATAAAAAACACTCGGGTTATAATTGAAACCGTAGCGGTTATTACGCGAAAGTGTATTGGAAACAGAGCCTGAAAAACCTTCTTCACTTTCCATAACAATGTTGATTTGACCCGAAACATTACCTTCAAAGGATGCATCTGCACGATCTATTACCTCTATACTTTTTATAGTATTCGGGTTAATGCTGTTTAGAAAAATACCTATGTGTTCAGCATCTATTTTTACATCTTTTCCATTGATTGATAATTTGATGTTCGAACTACCCATTATTTCAAGTCCGTTCATATTAGGAGCATATTTAAGTATCCCTGATACGTTTCTTTGGTTTTCCAAAGGCGTACCTTTTACGTTTAAAAGAATACCCCTATCCGAGAGTTCAATGGCTTTTTTATTTGCTATGAGTACTACTTCTTCTAAATCTATGTTTTGTTCATTCAAAAAGATTGTCTCCAATTGTAAGTTTTTATAAAGTTCAATTTGGACTTGATAAAACTCAAACCCCATCAAAACAAACTGCAAGACATATTTCCCTTCATCAACATTCTCAAAGTAAAATCTACCTGAATCATCAGTAAAAGTATAAAGCAAAATTTTTGAGTTGTCTTGCGCAGAAAGAATTTTAACAGCTAAGAACTGTATCGGGTTTTGATTCTTATCAAACACAAGACCCTCAACGCTAAATCCATCTTGACAGTACAAAAGTGTACATTGAGAAATAATAATAATAAGTAGAATCCTAGTCATGATGCATAGAAAAATACGGTTTTGGAGCATAAGGACATTCTGGTGATGGAAAATCCCAGTTTTCCTTGCCATATGCTGCAATAACGTTACTCCAACAGACTCCTTTTCCTAGTCTACAATTTTCAAAGCTATAACAAGTTTTACATAAGCTTTTATCGCTAAAATCATCTCTTTTAAGCGATGCTAACTTTATGGCTTTATCGGATTGCCATATTTCTTTAATTGAATGCGTTAAAACATTTCCAATGATAAAGTTTTCATTCCAATACAACTCTTCACAAATAGTAACATTACCATCGTTTAAAATGCACATTTGATAATTATTTGCACTACAGAGAGATCTTTTATTGTATTTTTCTTTTTTAGTATCAAAGTCTCCATCTAAATCTGATTTTTCTAAATAGCCCGCGAGTGCTAAATTAAATTTAAATTTTTGCTTTGTCTTATTTATTAAAGACTCTATAATTTTTATTTCGATAGTCGAATTTTTAAAATCATCAAATTCTTTACTACTGCATCCTAAAGAAATTTCAGCAGGGTTTAATGTGACCTTTTCTATATTAGAAAATTCAGATAATTTAGTTAGTAGTTGTAAAATACCGTTTTCCGAACAATTATATCTTGTGAGTACAACGTTTACTACCACATTAAAACCATGTATTTCCAAATTTCGTAATGTTTTATACATTTTATCAAAATACCCTTCTATTTTTTTAATTCTATTGACAATTTTAGCCTCTTTTTCAATAACAGTATCAATTGACAATTGTAAATTATTTATTCCGATTTTTTTAAGTTTTATGATATTATTTTCATCTAAAGGAATTTTCGTAGATAAATATGGGTAGTAACCGTTTTTTAAAAGTTCCGCTATTAAATCAGCCCAATGTTTATAAAGGAATATTTCAGTTCCGGAAATATCAAAATTCACCACGCCAATATTTTTGGCTTCCTCAATCAATTCTTTCAATCTTGCAAAAGGTATTTTACATCCAGTTTTAATTTTTCTATCGACATAGCAATATATACAGTCAGTAGCACAAAGCGTATTCACTAAAAGACTCAAAGAGGAAGGGCCGTTGTATAGTCTATATGTTTCAAAGTCTAATTTCCCCTCAATAAAATAATTAATAGGATCTAATTTTCTTATAGGAAAATCAAATTTTGAATTATCCAATAAAATCAATTTAGGAAATTCAAAAAAGTTGTTATCATATTCAATTCCAACTCTTTTTTCATTTTCAAGAAAAGGCTTTATGAAATTATATGCATCATCTTTTGGTAGATTGAACATATTTGAAATTTTAGTTAAATTGTCTTTCAAAGAAATTTGCCCGTTAAAAAAAGAAAAAACTATTGCAAATACAGGGTGAATAAGACTTAATATTTCATCCTCAGCTATATTCAAAGGCACTTTAAATACTGAGCTATTGCACAATAGTACTCTTTTTATATCATTCCTCAATGAATAGAAAGGATTAAAAATATATTTAGTATTCATATTTTTTTTTAATTAATAACCTAATAAAAACAATTATTAAAACAAATGTAAACATCAGAATTTAAAAGAAATACACAAAGCAAAACATCTCAATACCTCTATAAATGAAGAATATTTAAAAATCAAGAAGTCCTGAAACTAAATCGAATTGTTAATAATTTGATAGCAAAAACCCCCGCTCAGAAGAAGAGTCAGGGTAAAGACAAGTAAAAGAGGCTTTCGCAATTAGTGAGGAAGCCTCTTCTTCTTTTACTCTATCCCCGTTTTGGCTGTTGATTTACACGAATCAGAACAACCAGTTCTGCAACCAGGATAGCAACCTTTGTCACAAGGTGACAAATCAGCTCCACCTCTAAAAATAAGCATCTCAGTTTCAGAGAGAATTCTTGCTGTTTTAAGACTAGGGAAACTCATAAAATTGGGATTATTGTTTAAAAAATAAACCTTCTTTTCTTAGGCATCGGTCATCTTCCTATTATAAAGTTTTATAGAAAAACATGAACAATTTTAAAAACAATTTTCTTGGAAAAACATGACTTTTGTCATGTTTTTCCAAATTTAGATATTCTTAAGAAATCTTAATAAATAGAACTTATTCACACCCTTTTCATTTTTTGACAATTGTCAATGGCAGAACTACATCGATTGGGGAACTTTGTAGAAATATACAAATCCAACCTCATGAAAAAGTTCTTATCTCTTTTGCTGTTTGTCCATGTTTCCTTGTTCGCTCAACAAGCACCCATCGGCAACGTTGATCAATTTATCAAAAAACTCAGCCTCGAAGAAAAAGCCTATTTGGCCATCGGTGCCGGCATGAACATTCCCGGCTTGATAGAAACCGGTGACGCACCGGAAGCGATAGTTGGCAGTACGCAAGGCAAGGTTTCCGGCGCGGCCGGCACTAGCTATCTTTTAAAAAAATACGATTTGCCGGTGGTTGTTTTTTCCGATGGCCCGGCGGGCATCCGCATTGATGCACACCGGAAAGACCAACCCGGAAAAAGTTTTTATGCCACCGCTTTCCCCGTTGCCTCCGCCCTAGCATCTTCTTGGGACGTAGATTTGATTAAAAAAGTGGGACATGCGTTTGGCAAGGAAGCCAAAGCCTACGGCGTGGACTTCCTCTTGGCACCCGCACTCAACATTCACCGCAACCCGCTGGGTGGTAGAAATTTCGAATATTATTCCGAAGACCCGGTTTTGTCCGGAAATTTAGCCGCGGCCTTTGTGCAAGGCGTACAGGCTGAAGGCGTGGGTACTTCTATCAAACACTTTGCTGCCAACAACTCCGAAACCAACCGCACGGCCTTAAACACCGTGGTAAGCGAACGCGCCTTGCGGGAAATCTATCTCAAAGGATTTGAAATTGCTGTCAAAAAAGGACAACCGTGGACGGTGATGTCTTCTTACAACAAAATCAACGGAACTTACACCTCCGAAAACGAAGATTTACTGACCGGGATTCTTCGCAACGAGTGGAAATACGACGGATTTGTCATGACCGATTGGTTTGGCGGTAAAGACCCAGTGGCACAAATGAAAGCAGGCAATGACCTGCTGATGCCGGGCACAACCAAACAGGCAGATGCCATCATAGCTGCCGTAAAAGCAGGAAAACTCAGTGCAAAAATTCTCGACCGAAATATTAAAAGAATTCTTACCCAATACATCAAAACCCTCAGTTATAAAAACATACAACCCACCAACCAACCTGATTTTGAAGCAAACCGAACCGTAGCGAAACAGGCCGCCACTGAAAGCATGGTTTTACTTAAAAACGATGCTGCTTTGCCGATAAGTCTACAGTCGAAAGTGGCACTTTTTGGCGTGGCTTCCTATGAAACCATCGCAGGAGGCACCGGAAGCGGCGATGTAAACAAAGCCTATATGGTGAGTATCGAAGAAGGTTTTCGCAATACCGGATTGGCGGTTTCGGAAAGACTCGCAGAGTCTTATAAACCTTATATTCAGAAGGAAAAAGCAGCCATTCCGCCAAAGCAATTTTTCTTTCAACCCGATGTGTTGATGCCCGAAAAGTCTTTTGAAGCTACTGAATTGGCTGAATTGGCAAATGAAAATGACGTAGCTGTTTTGACCTTAGCCAGAACATCAGGCGAATTTTTTGATCGCAAAAGTGAAGATTTTAACCTGACCGAAACAGAGCAAAGTTTGATTAAAAACATATCGGAAGCCTTTCATGCCAGAGGAAAAAAATTAATCGTCATTTTAAATACAGGCGGCGTGATGGAAACTTCTTCGTGGAAAAACGACACCGATGCCGTTTTGCTCGCTTGGCAAGGCGGGCAAGAAGCCGGAAACGCGATAGCCGATATCGTGTCCGGAAAAGTGAATCCGTCCGGGAAATTGGCTTCCAGTTTTCCGATAAACCTGAGTGATGTGAGTTCTTCCAACAATTTCCCCGGAACCGTAACCGATGCCAACGCACCAAAATCTCCCAACCCGATGGCAGGGATTCCCTCCGAAGAAATTTATCAAGAAGGTATTTTTGTCGGCTATCGTTACTACGACACTTTTGAAGTACCTACTTCATACCCGTTTGGCTTTGGCTTGTCCTACACGGCTTTCGAATACTCCGATTTGAAAATATCGCAGAACGGAGAAGAAATTACAGCAACTTTTCAGATTAATAATTCCGGGAAAACAGCTGGAAAAGAGGTAGCTCAGTTGTATGTATCTGCACCCAAAGGACAACTCGAAAAACCGGCCAAAGAACTCAAAGGATTTGTCAAGACTAAACTTTTGCAACCGGGTGAATCTGTTTCGCTTTCTTTGACGATTCCCGCTGATGATTTAGGCTCCTACGACACTTCAAAATCAGCTTGGACAAGGGATGCAGGCAATTATCAATTTTTGATTGGCAACGACTCGAAATCCATCCAATTACAAACAACTATTCAGTTGAACAGCAAACTCATTTTCAAAACCAAAAAACTTTTATCGCCAAAAGCTGAAATAAAAGAGCTGACCAAAAAATAAATTACGCTCGATTTTTGTCAACCGTTCCAAAGTGATTTGAAGCGGTTTTCTTTGACCAAACAAAATCAATTCTCACCTGATTACACGTATCAAGACTTTATGACAATTGTCATATTTGTGAAATTAGAAAAGTTCTATCTTTATAGACCAATTAACTTTCGTCATGAAAAATCTACTTGTTCTTACCGATTTTTCAAAGCCGGCTGAAAATGCGGCTTTGTACGCCCTGAAATTGTTTGAAGGCAGCATCTTGAAATGCAACGTGTTGCATGTTCAGAAAAGTGCTTACTTCGTAGCCGATGATTTGATGGTTTCGGGTACGGATCAAAATTTGTATGAAGCTCTTTTTGAGGCCTCAAAGAATCACGTCAATAAGTGGACAGAAAATTTGATTCTAAAACTTAACAACAAAAAGCATAGTTTTGAAACCAAAATAGATTTTGACGGATTTGTAGATGCAGTTGAACAAGCTGTTCTGTCCGAAAAAGCAGACATGGTTGTCATCGGTTCAAACGGTGCTTCCGGGTGGGTTGAAAAACTTTTTGGCACACACACGCTCAACTTGCTTAAAAATTTGGATCATCCGCTTTTGGTGGTGACTGCGAAAAACACTTTTGCTCCACTCAAAAGGATTTTATTAGTTACAGATTTTGAAGCCGATTTGAATTTTGAAATGTTGAAGTGGCCTGTTTTCTTGGCTAAAAATTCTAAAGCTCACATCCATGTGTTGAAATTAGCCACCAAAGAGAGCCCTCACCATCACGATCCGTTGGAGATACTAGAAAATTTGGAAGGTGTTGCTTATCATTTCCATCGAATAGAAGGTGTCTCGGTCGAGATGGCTATCAGTAGTTTTGAGCAACTATTCGAAACGCAGTTGACCGCTATTGTTTTGGATAAAAAAGGGAAAAACTATATTCAATTTATTGAAAAAATAAATCACTTGACAGAGCTTCCGGAACGATCTCCAACTTTATTTATTCCATATAAAAGTAAATAAATAAAGTACTGACAATAAAAAAAACCCGTGAAACACTTTTGCTTCACGGGTTTTTTTTAGTTTACTCAGTTTGTTAGACGATTCCCTGCGCGAGCATGGCATCGGCAACTTTAACAAAACCGGCAATGTTGGCACCTTTCACATAATCCACATAACCATCTTTTTGCTTGCCGTATTTGACACAAGCATCGTGAATGCTGTTCATAATCTGATGCAATTTTTGATCGACCTCTTCTCTAGTCCAAGAAAGACGCAAGGAATTTTGCGACATTTCCAAGCCGGAAGTAGCGACACCACCTGCATTGGAAGCTTTACCCGGAGAGAACAATATTTTTGCCTGTTGAAAAACCTCTATGGCTTCCGGAGTGGAAGGCATGTTTGCTCCTTCAGACACACAAAAACAGCCGTTTTTTACCAATGTTTTTGCATCGGCTGCATTGAGTTCATTTTGGGTTGCACAAGGCATTGCCACATCACAAACCTCATTCCACGGAGTTTTTCCTGCATGGAAAACAGCTTTGGGATATTTAGAAACATATTCTTCAATTCGGCCACGGCGAACATTCTTTATTTGCATAATCAAAGCTAATTTCTCAGCATCGAGACCATCCTTGTCATAAATATATCCACCGGAATCTGACATAGTCAGCACGGAAGCTCCTTCCTGGATGGCTTTTTCAGCAGCGTATTGGGCTACGTTTCCGGAGCCTGAGATAAGTACTTTTTTCCCTTTCAAGTTTTGGTCTTTGGTAGCCAACATATTAATAGCAAAATAGACATTGCCATAACCTGTTGCTTCCGGCCTGATGAGCGACCCGCCGAAACTCATACCTTTACCGGTGAGTACACCCGTAAATTCATTTCTCAATCTTTTGTATTGTCCAAACAAATACCCGATTTCTCGCCCGCCCACACCGATATCACCGGCAGGAACGTCTGTGTCCGAACCGATGTACTTGCTGAGTTCGGTCATGAAACTCTGACAAAAACGCATCACTTCTGCATCGCTTTTTCCCTTAGGATCGAAGTCGGAACCACCTTTGCCTCCGCCCATGGGAAGAGTTGTCAATGCGTTTTTGAAAACTTGCTCGAAAGCAAGAAATTTTAAAATGCTCAAGTTGACCGATGGATGAAAGCGAAGTCCTCCTTTGTAAGGACCAATCGCGGAACTCATTTGGATTCGAAAGCCCCTGTTTACTCGAATGTTTCCTTGGTCGTCTGTCCAGGAGACTCTGAAAATAATGGTCCGCTCTGGTTCAACCAAACGCTCTAAAATTTGTTTGTTTTTGTATTGTGGGTGTTCCTCAATAAAAGGAATAACCGTTTCAGCAACTTCTTTTACGGCTTGCAGAAACTCGGGCTCGTGTCCATCGCGTTTAGCGACAGAATCAAGAAAGGATTGGATGTGGTTTGACATATTTTTAAAATATTATGTAAATTGTAGTACAAATATACGAATTAACCAAAAAATAGACGTATTTTTTTTGAATCCTTAAAAAATAAATTCATAAAAAATGAGTTATTAAATAAGTTTAGAATTGTTATCAAAAGGTTTAAAATAAAATTGTTTTTAATTGGAATAAAATTATTGGAATTTAACTAAATTAGCGCACTAACTAAACGCAAAAAACATTGGCTATTAGAATACTACTATTTTGCACCCTTTTTTCGTTAACCCTTCATGCTCAAAGATACGGGCAACAAAGAAAGTTTTCAAATGAATTTGGTTTCTATGCCGGTTCGACCACCTTCTTTACGGATTTTGGGGAGCGTTCTATTCACACACAAGCGCAAAATTCGAGTTTCAATTTGGGGGTTGTTCACTATTTTAATTTCGCTTACCGCGATGATTTTGGGAGATATACGCGAGATCGATTTTTCAATGACCACTTTAAAGTAAGAACGGATATAAATTTTGCTTATATCGGGAGTTTGCGACACCAGGGAGGATTGGTTGCTCCGAGCCAGACCTCATTAGTGGCAGACCAGTTGCGAGCGATGAAAGGAGAATTAGGCATTTTGACTTTGGGTGCTCAAGTCGAATTCGACCCATTGAGTATTCGTGGTTTTGGCGATGATATTCGAAACAATTTTCACTTGCATCCTTTCATCAGTTTTGGTTTTGGATTTTCGTTTTTTAACAGAAATGTTTCCTCAAGTTTGGGTCCAATTGATACACCTGCTACAACGCCGGCTGAGTTTTTAGGTGGTATAGAGAACGGTAGCGGCACTGCCTGGTCGGCTGTTACCATTGTTGGGTTCAGATATAGACTGAGGCCATCTACTGATTTGGTTTTACACGGAAGATATCAGGCCTTTTTCAGCGACTCAATAGATGGCATCAATGACAACAATGTCAATTCAGTCGAACACGCGGATTACTTGCTCTCGCTGAATGCCGGGTTGGTTTTCTATCTTAATTTTTAAAACATTACCACTCGTTAACTCTGTTTCCATCTAGCTTAAGAAAAATAAACAGCAATAGGGTAAATCCCCAAAGCGCGGAGCCTCCATAACTAAAGAAAGGCAGTGGAATACCAATGGTCGGGATTAATCCGATGACCATTCCGATGTTTACCATAAAATGAATAAATAAGACGGTGACAAGCCCGTAACCATACCACTTTGCAAATGGTGTTTTTTGTCTTTCCGTCAAAAACAAAAGTCGAAATAGCAGTCCTGCAAATAGTAAAATTACAATCGCACTTCCGAAAAATCCCCATTCTTCTCCGACAGTTGTAAATATATAATCGGTGTGTTGTGCCGGAACGAAATTCCCTTTGGTTTGTGTTCCTTCCAGATAACCTTTCCCCCAAAAACCTCCGGAACCTATTGCAATTTTAGATTGATAGGTATTGAAACCTATACCTTGCTTGTCTTCAGCCAAACCCAAAACTATGTTGAACCGGTCGCGATGGCGTTGTTCAAATACATTTTTAAAAATAAAATCGACCGAATAAGACAAAGTTGAACAGAGAATAAAAAGGGCTATCAACGGGCCTATCATCTTTTTCTTGCGAGGGATGAAAAAATAACTAATCACAAAAAAAACAAAGGAAACAAGGATTACCCAATTGACACTTAGCAACAGTGTCATCAAAAAAATCAGGACAGCTATCATCGCGACAAAAACAAACCATCCGGACATACCACGGAGGTACAAAACCAATATCAAACTCAGAAAAACCAATGCACTACCGGCATCAGGTTGAATTAAAACAAGTAGAGCCGGAACTATAATCAGAAGCAGGGCGGTCAATAGATGCTGTGGGTTTTTCATGTTTATCTGTCCATCACTCAGATATTTGGCGAGAACCATCACGGTAGTAACTTTAGCAAACTCGGAAGGTTGTAAACTGAAACCACCGAATACAAACCACGAAGTAGCACCGGATATCTTTTTTCCAAAAACGAAGATTCCCAATAAAAAAACAATTGAAATAAGGTAGAAAACTACCGAAAATCGTTCATAAAATTTTGATTCAATGGCAAAAACCACGATTACCATGACCAAACTCAAAATGATATAAACCAGCTGTTTACCATAAGGCTTCGACAGGTCAAAAATACCATTTCCAGTTTCTGATGAGGAAGCTGAATATATATTAACCCATCCAATTCCGACGAGCAAAACAAAAAACAAGATGGGAATCCAATCTATTTTTATTGGATAGTCGGTGATGTATCTTTTCATTTGTTGATGGTGAACGGCAGGCCGCTTATCGGTTTCATATATTCGTCCAACAGGCTTCCTTCTAACATTCTTTTCTCCAAATCCTTCCGGCTGATGGTGTCGTTCAGGTGTTTCTGAATCATCAAACTGGCTATTGGTCCTGCCCAGCGTGCGCCCCAATATCCGTTTTCGACAAACACGGCTATGGCTATTTTCGGATGGTCTTTTGGTGCGAAAGCGATAAAGATAGAGTGATCGGTAAGCTGTACCCGCTTACCGTTTATTTTGGCGAAATTCTCAGCTGTCCCGGTTTTTCCACAGATTTCAATGCCCTCAACACGCACGCCTCGAGCTGTCCCCTTCTCAAACACATCAAACATACCGGCTACAATCGGTTCGAAATATTTTGCATCGATTGTTGTCTTGTTTTTCTTTACCAATCCTGATTTATCCACTGATTCATCATCAATCTTGCGTATGATATGAGGCGTATAATAATAACCCCGGTTGGCTATGGCAGCCGTGTAATTAGCTAATTGAATAGGTGTAGTCAGAAGTTCACCTTGACCTATGGCGTTTGAAACCGTTGCCGATGATCGCCACCGATCATTTCTGTAAGCGCGGTCATAATAAGCTGCATTTGGAACAAAACCCTTTCTACCGGTCGGCAAATCATATCCCAAAAAATCGCCCAAGCCAAAACTTTTCACATGTTCTGACCATTTGTTGATACCTTCACTTGTCTTAGCGTACTTGTCGATGGTCTTTTTGTAAACAGTTCCGAAATAAGCATTGCAGGAGTTGTAAATTCCACCATTGAGGTTGAGTGGGCTTGGATGTCCGTGGCATTTCATAAAACTCCCTTTGGCATAGAAAAAACCATGATTGCACGGAACAGTGGTGTTTTCATCAATCACGCCTTCTTGCAAAGCAACCAGTGCATTGAGAATTTTGAAAGTCGATCCGGGCGGATACTCTGCCAAAAGGCCTCTGTCATACAATGGCTTGGCAATGGAATCATGATACAACTTCGTGAAATTCTTTGATCGTTCTCTGCCTATCAAGAGGCTGGGATCATAGGAAGGCGCGGATATCATCGCTAAAATTTCGCCGGTGGCGGGTTCGATGGCTACAATACCTCCCCGTTTGTTTTGCATCAACAATTCGCCGTATTGTTGCAATTCGAGATCAATTGTCAACTCCAAATCCTGGCCTTGTCGAGGCAAACTATCATAAACCCCGTCTTTGTACGAACCAATATCTCGGTTAAATCGGTCTTTTTGTATGTATTTCACCCCTTTCACCCCGCGCAAGTATTCTTCATAGTATTTTTCAACACCCTGAATACCAACTAAATCGCCCATCTGGTAATAGAGGTCATTGCTTATCAGTTGCTCATTTGCTTCGGCTATGTATCCCAACACATTGGATGCTGATTTTGTCTGATAATCTCTCAACGCGCGTTTTTGAATATAAAACCCTTTGAATTTCCACATTTTCTCTTGTAAGGCGGCAAAATCGTCTTTTGATAATTGGGGAATAAAAACAGAGGGAAGCCGTGGAGAATAGTTAAAAGCTTTTTTTAAAATATTGTCATAATCGGATCTATTGATTTTCAACAATGTACAGAGTTCATCAACATCAATGTCTTTGACATCTTTGGGAATCACCATGATGTCATAAGAGGGTTGGTTGGTAACCATCAATTTGCCGTTTCGGTCAAAAATATAACCCCGCTCAGGATAGTCATAAACCTTTTTAATGGCAATATTGTTTGATAAAATCTCATAGGCGTTATCTACCAATTGCAGTTGAGCTAATTTTATCAAAAATGCAAGGGCAGAAAAAATAATTAATCCATGGAGAAAAAAACGCCTCATCTTTTTTGTTTACTAAACAAGGTTATCAAAATCAATGATAAAACAGTGGTAAAGATACCTGTTAATATTGTTTTTTTCAAAGCATAAAATATCAAATTTATGCTAAAAGCTTCCAGAAAGAACAAAACCGAATGATGAACCAAAACAATCAGTATCGTGATTGAAAACAATTGAGAAATCGGGCTCAATGCTACTTTGATTGTTTGATGTTCAAAACTAACACCGTAAACAAAACGAAGTAATTTAGGCCTGAAATATGCAGTCAACAAACAAGCTGTGGCATGGATACCACCTGAATTCATAAACATATCCATAGCCAATCCCAATAAAAAACTTATAAATAAAAATAAATTGCGCCGCTCTTTTACAGGATATAGAATTAAAAAAACAACATAGACATAGGCGACTAAATGACCAAACAACACCAACCTATTAAAAAGTAAAACCTGTGCCAAAATCAGCACAATAAACTTAAAAGTTTCTTGAACAACATCATTTTTCATTTACTTTGGATTCTAATTCTAATATTTCTTTTCTTAAATTGTTTTTTAAGATGAATGCATTATTCAAATTGGTCATATCGTTAAAAAGTAAAATATCGATGGAAAAATAATTTGAAAATGTATTGACTTCAAAGTTTTTGACAATCCCAATGGGAATTCCATCCGGAAAAATCGATGATTTTCCACCGGTGACAATGGTATCGCCTATCCTTATCGGCGCAATTCGGGGTACATCTATGAGTTGAACGATATTCGGATTCTTTTGATTCCAAACCAGTGAGCCAAAATGGTAGCTATTCTTGAGGCGGGCGTTGATTCTTGATTTTGAATTTAAGATAGAAAAAACGGTCGAAAAATTCGTCGAAACCTCATCAACTATCCCCAAAATCCCATTTGAGGTAATCACGCCCATCTCCCTTTTTACTCCTGCTTTTCTACCTGCACTAATGGTTAAATAATTATCCTTATTTTGATAACTATTGTTGATTACTTTTGCTGAAATAATTGTGTAATTTTTGTTTAAAAGGCTGTCTTGAAGTTCCGCAACCCCATTTTTATGATTGAACAGCAACTCTTTCAGATATCTGTTTTCTTTTGATAAAATATCGTTCTCCTTTTTGAGGCCAAAATATTCATGAATGTCATTTGACATCAGAAAAAGATTACCCGCAAAGTAATTTGCGGAATTGACAAACTTGCTTTTGTGGTAGGTGTGCGAACTAATCGTAAACCACATCGAAATTGAAAGCAACAGCAAAAAGAATAGAAAGTCTTTATTTTTAGAAAAAAACAAGAAGATTTGCCGCATAGTTCAAAGTCTATTATTTTATTAGGATACTTTTGAATTTTTGGAGGCTTTTAAGGGCAATACCGGTACCTCTGACAACTGCTCTGAGCGGATCCTCTGCAATGTAAACAGGTAAATCGGTCTTTTGAGAAATACGCTTGTCCAATCCGCGGAGCATCGATCCGCCGCCTGCCATATAAATACCGGTATTGTAGATATCGGCGGCCAACTCGGGTGGTGTTTGCGACAGTGTTTCCATCACAGCATCTTCAATACGGGTGATTGATTTGTCAAGGGCCTTGGCTATTTCTCGGTAAGAAATTTGAACTTGCTTTGGTTTGCCAGAAAGCAAATCTCTTCCTTGTACGCTGATGTCATCGGGTGGCAAGTCCAAATCTTCTGTTGCCGCCCCGATATCGATTTTGATGTTTTCTGCCGTTCGTTCACCCACATACAAGTTGTGCTGGGTACGCATATAATAAATAATGTCGTTGGTGAAAACATCCCCTGCAATTTTTACCGACTTGTCGCAAACTATACCTCCCAACGCTATGACAGCAATCTCAGTAGTCCCTCCCCCAATATCGATAATCATATTTCCTTTGGGCTGCATGATGTCTATACCGATACCGATAGCTGCCGCCATTGGTTCGTGAATCAGATAAACTTCTTTGGCATTGACCCTTTCGGCCGATTCTTTTACCGCACGCATTTCCACTTCCGTAATCCCCGATGGAATACAAATTACCATCCGGAGTGAAGGGGTGAAAAACTTGCCTTTCAGGGCAGGGATACTTTTGATAAACATGTTGATCATCTTCTCGGAAGCGTCAAAATCTGCAATTACCCCGTCTTTGAGTGGGCGAATGGTCTTGATGTTTTCGTGTGTTTTGCCTTGCATCAAACTCGCCTCTTTTCCGACCGCGATAATCTTGTTGGAGATACGATCCCGGGCAACTATCGATGGGCTGTCAATAACCACTTTGTCGTTGTGTATAATCAGTGTGTTGGCTGTTCCCAAATCGATGGCAATTTCCTCGGTCATGAAATCAAATAATCCCATAATGGCGTAAAGTATTAATTTTATTTATTTGTTAAATCGTTGTAAATGTAATGATTAATGTTTGAAATGTCGAAAACCCGTGAAAACCATAGACAACCGGTGTTGATCGCAATAGTCGATGCTGAGTTGGTCTTTGATAGACCCGCCCGGTTGAATCACTGACTTGATTCCCGCCGCATCGGCTATTTCCACACAATCCGGAAAAGGAAAAAATGCATCGCTGGCCATCACCGCTCCATTCAGGTCAAAACCAAAACTTTTGGCTTTTTCAATAGCGTGCAGAAGCGCATCCACCCGCGAAGTTTGTCCGGCTCCGGAGGCCATTAACTGTCCACCTTTTGCCAATACTATGGTATTTGATTTAGTATGTTTGCATATTTTGGAAGCAAACAACAAATCGGCAATTTCACTTGGGGAGGGTGCAAGATTGGTGACAACTTTCAAATCTTCCGATGCATCAGTTTTCCAATCAGCCTGTTGTACCAAAACACCGTTTAGGCAAGTCCGCACACTTTTGTTTTGTCGCGTAAACATTTTTTGGGTGAGTAGTATCAGATTCTTTTTAGTTTTTAAAACGGCTAATGCCTCCGAATCGTATCCGGGCGCGATGACTACTTCGCAAAATAGTTTGTGGATTTCTTTTGCTGTCGCCTCAACTACATTGCGATTAGCTACCAAAACACCACCAAAAGCCGAAACAGGGTCGCCCGCTAATGCATCGCGATAAGCTGCTAACAAAGTCTTTCTGGTGGCTATGCCACAAGCATTGTTGTGTTTGAGTATAGCAAAAGTTGGTTGGTCGTTTTGAAATTCAGAAATCAGCGATACTGCCGAATCCACATCCAACAGATTGTTGTAGGACAATTCTTTGCCCTGCAATTGATCGAAAAATTCGTCAAAAGCCCCGAAAAAATATCCCTTTTGATGGGGGTTTTCTCCATATCTCAAAATTTTCCCCTGACTATAACTCTGTTTGAAAACAGTTTCATCTTCATTAAAATAGTTGAAAATAGCAGTATCGTAGTGTGATGAAATCTGAAAGGCTTTAGCTGCGAAATGCTTTCTGTCCGAAAGAGAAGTTTCACCTTTTTTTTCATCCAATAAATTCAAAAAAACTGCGTAATCATCAACAGATGAGACACAGAGTACATCGTTGAAATTTTTGGCTGCCGCGCGAATCAAGGAGATTCCACCGATATCTATTTTTTCGATTACCTCAGCTTCGTCAGCACCCGATGCGACTGTTTTCTCAAAGGGGTATAAATCGACAATGACCAAATCGAGTTGCGGTATGTCGTATGCTTCCACCTGCGCTTCGTCTTCCGCATGACCCTGACGGTTCAAAATCCCGCCAAAAACTTTCGGATGAAGTGTTTTTACTCTTCCGCCTAAAATGGAAGGATAGGATGTAATTTCTTCTATGCCGGTGACTTCCACTCCTAAATTTTTGATAAAAACCTGTGTTCCACCGGTGGAATAGAGTTTTACACCTAACGCATTTAGTTTGAAAATGATGGGTGCTAAACCCTCTTTACTGAATACGGAAATCAAGGCCGATTGAATCTTTTTGGAAGTTGACATGAAATTTATTTTGAGAATGTTGCAAAAGTAATCAATTGATTAAAAAACAATCGAATGATTGGTATTTAAAATAGAAAAATTTCAACAGGCCTGAAAAGGTTCTTAAAAACCTTTCGAGCCTAAAATTGGTATAGCCGGAGTAAATCCTTATTGTTCGTAGCCAAAACGCCTGAGTTGACGCTCGTCTGAACGCCAGTTTTTGTTGATTTTCACAAATAACTCCAAGTGGATTTGTTTTTCAAAAAACTTTTCTAAATCGGCACGTGCTTGCACACCCACCTTTTTTAGTGCCAAACCTTTGTGGCCTATCAATATTCCTTTTTGGCTTTCTCGTTCGACCATGATGACGGCTTGAATCCGGATAATATTTTCGTCCTCTCTGAAGGTTTCGGTCTCGATTTCCACCGAATAAGGGATTTCTTTCTGGTAGTTGAGCAAGATTTTTTCTCGAATGGTTTCATTGACAAAGAATCGTTCAGGTTTATCGGTCAAAGCATCCTTCGGAAAGTAGGGCGGTGAATCTGGCAACAATTCGACGATTCGGTGAAAAACTTCTTCGACCGAAAAGTTTTTAAGTGCCGAAATAGGGTAGATTTCCGCATTGGGCAATTGTTCTTTCCAATACAAAGCGCTTTTTTCGAGGGCTTCCTGATTGGAGGTGTCTATTTTGTTAATTAAAAGCAATATAGGAGTACCGGTTTTTTTGAGTTGTTCGAAAAAGCTCTCGTCTTTAAGGGAAGTTTCTCCGATTTCTATCATATATACCAAAATATCCGCATCTTCCAAGGCTCCTTTTACAAACTCCATCATCGATTCCTGCAGTTTATATTCAGGCTTCATGATGCCCGGCGTGTCTGACAGGATTACTTGAAAATCATCTCCGTTTACGATGCCCAAAATCCGATGGCGCGTGGTTTGTGCTTTGGAGGTAATGATGGAAATTTTCTCCCCCACCAAGGCATTCATCAAGGTGGACTTTCCTACATTCGGATTTCCGATGATACTGACGTAACCGGCTTTGTGTGTACTCATAATTTCATTTTAACCTGATATTCTTGTAGGGCTTTTGTTACTTTGGGCGACAACCAAACCACGGCTATCATGTTTGGGATGCACATCAGTGCGTAAGCGAGGTCAATCAAACCAACGACCAAACCCACCGTTGCGACCGCTGCAAAGCTAATACTTATGATATAAATAATATTGTAGGTATTGCCGGAATTTCTTCCGGTCAGGTAACTCAAACATTTAGTCCCGTAGTAAGAATAGGTAAAAAGTGTACTCAAGGCAAACGCACTGACCAACAACATCAAAATTATTCTTCCAGTCAATCCCAATGAATTCTCAAAAGCACTTAGCGTCATCAAAATACCATTGTTGGTGGTGTCGAGATAAGCACCGCTCACGATGATGATTAGTGCGGTGAAGGTACAAACCACAATCGTATCGATAAACGGCCCCAACATGGCAACCAAACCTTCCTGCACCGGCACATGCGTTTTAGACTGCCCGTGAAACATCGGTGCCGTACCCAAACCTGCTTCATTCGAAAAAACCGCTCGGCGGACTCCTAAAATGACCATTCCCCAAAATCCGCCCTGCACGAGAGATTGAAAATCAAAAGCATTGACAAAAATCAACTTGAATGCCGGAACAATAGCTGTATAATTTTGAATCAAAACGACAACAACTGATCCAAAGTATAACAAAACCATCAGCGGAACTAAAGAAACCGAAACGCTGGCTATTTTTTTCAATCCACCAAATATAACCCAAGCAGTCAAGGCAGACAACAACAATCCAATAATCAATTTCCATTGAAATAAACTCAACGAAATAATGGATTGTGGTTGGATAACTTCCATAAAAGTTTGGGTAAACTGATTGACTGTAAATACCGGCAACACCCCGACTAAACCCGCCAAACAATAAAAAAGTGCCAGCGGTTTAGCATTCTTACCCATACCTTCTTCAATATAATACATGGGGCCTCCCAAAAACAATTTATTTGAAGTCTCTTTACGGAACATTACTGCCAGTGTACAAGAATAAAATTTGATACCCATGCCAATCAACGCAGTAATCCACATCCAAAAAACCACTCCCGGGCCACCATTGTAGATGGCGATGGCTACCCCGGAAATATTCCCCATGCCGACTGTAGCAGCCACCGCAGAGGAAAGTGCCTGAATATGATTCACTTCCCCTACATCTTCCGGATGGTCGTATTTACCCCTTAGCACATCGATACTGTGCTTGAAAAAGCGATAGGGCAAACCTTTTGATGCAAGCAACAAAAAAAGCCCACCACCTATGACAAAGACCAAAACGGCCCACTCGGCCCAGGGAATCAGTTGATCAATAATTTTTTGAGAGTTTTCGAGCATTTGACAAATATATTAAATAAAAAATGTCGGAATTCATCAAAAAAACTAATTGTTTGTAGATCACATAATCTTCAGAAAACACGGGAAGCAGTGACCGCCTTTCAAAAAAAAAAGCCCCAAGTTTACTTGAAGCTTCTTTGTAGCGGGAACAGGACTCGAACCTGTGACCTTCGGGTTATGAGCCCGACGAGCTACCTACTGCTCTATCCCGCGATATATTTTACTGAATGAACTTTTATTTTTGGTCTGCAAATATACAACATTTATAATTTTCTAAAACTATATTCTGTAAAATATTTTTATCTATGCGCAACCGGGTCGGGGTTTCCGTCCGGATCGTTCTTGACAAAACCATCTGTGCCCACATTACCTAACAATAACAATCCACAGACATGAGGAGTTGCCATCGACGTGCCACTGATGGTATTGTATCCGCCTCCTTTCCAAGTTGAGAGTATAGAAACTCCGGGTGCAGCAAAATCTACTCCAGCGCCAAAATTGGAAAACGAGGCAAAATTATCATTCATGTCCATCGCGGAAATGGTAAAAATATTCGGCCCGTTTACTCTTGCAGGAGAATGGTTTACCGCATCGTCACTCTCATTTCCGGCTGCCAGTGCAAACCTGACTCCCGTGTTGGAGGCCGCGATAACTGCATTGTCTAAGGTAGAAGAAACGCCTCCCCCCAAACTCATGTTAGCTGCATCTCCGGCTTGTCCGTTGGCTGCTACATAGTCAACACCGGCTATTACGCCTGAAGTCGAACCGCTTCCCCTTCTATCCAAAACCCTGACGGCTACCACTTTTGCGTTTGGTGCTACCCCTACCACACCGATGGTATTGTTGAGTGCGGCAACTGTGCCGGCTACATGTGTACCATGCCCGTTCCCATCGTTCGGGCTTAAATTGGAGGATGACCCTGTCAAAAAAGAAATGCTTCTTTGAGTGTCCACATTCAGGTCGGGATGTGTTAAATCGATTCCAGTATCAATTATCCAAGCTGTTTTTCCAGTTCCATCTGCAGCACCTCCTATTCGTGCAATTCCCCAAGGAGTAGATTGTGCAGGTTGGGTTGTACCGCCACCACCGCCCGGCTTGCCTTTTTGTATTTCTAATGGAGGATTTAAGGTAATGGTAACATCTTTCTCGATAGATAGGACTCTATTATCCCGCTGTAAAAGTGATAGTTGAGAATTGGTAAGCTCTGCTGTAAAACCTTCAACGGCAAAACCATAGGTTGCTTTGATTTTTCCGGGAGCAATTCCCAAAGAAGAGAACAAACGATTGACTTCTCCTCTCAATTTGTTATCGGCATTCGCATAGTCGGATTTGCTGAGCCCGGCTGCTCTAAAAGTACCTTGCTTGAGTTGAATAACATATTGGTTAGCTATAACCTCGACACTAACAGCACCATTGGCCCGCGGTTCTTGTACAGGAATGATTTCCTCGCTGTTCAGCGAATCTCCTAACGAATCTGATTGACAACCGAAGTTTAGGACAAGTGAAACCCCGGCTGTTAATAAAAACGTATTTTTAAGAAATTTTCTCATAATAAAAATTTGGTTAGTAAATAAATACATTTTCTATGCCAATACGAATGTAAGTAAAATCACAAAACAAGGTTAATTTTTTTATTTATTTTTTTAACAAATGTGAACCAATCTCACATTTCAGGCACTTATTGGGGGTGCAATATTCATTTTTGAGTTGAATGAGTGATTGGCTTATCAATGCATTGGCATTAATTTTTTGTAACAAGTCAAAATTCTGAGTGATGCTGTTGTGTTCCGGTTCGATAGATTGGATTAGTTTTAGCAGAAAATCGTTTTCCGTTTTACCGATGCTTTGCAAATAGGCAAACCGAAGCGGTACAACCACATTGATAACCAACAAATCAACGAAGTTTTTCGAAAGTGTCTTTTTGGAGTTTTTGGATATCTTACCAAACGTATAGTGCGAATTCCAATATTCGGAGGTGGCAAACCTAAAAAGTTGATAATAGTCTTCAATAGTTTTAGCTTCAAGGATGTTGTCAAAGAGATGAACACGGCTCGAAAACAACTTCGCCAGTTGAGATAGCCTGATCGTTGGAAAATTTGGTGGCCTTAATCTGAAAAAATGAGGCTTTGCCGAAAGATTGGGTTGCAATTGATGCTTGTGTGCTAAATAATTATAGGATTCTTTAAGTGTTAAAAAGTAATTGTCTTCGCAATCGACCTCCAGCAAACCGGCTTGACCGAAAAATAACGCCTCAAGTGATTGCAAATCGTTTCTGTTTTTTCTGACAATAGAAAAGTCCAATCCTTTGGCCAAATACTCAAAAGAGACCCCGTTCACTTTCGAACCAAAATATTTGAACAAAAGTATGTATAAAACGGCTTCCCAATCTTGTCCCGACCGATTGAGCAGGCTTGTAATATCAAGTGTTTTGCGTTCCAATCTCTCAAAATAAAGCCTTTCAAGCCAATGCAATTTGACCAGCTCATCTACCCCAGCGAAATCCTTTTCACAATTGATGAATTGTTTTGGATTGTTGATCAATTCGGCGTATCTACTTATCAATTCTACCGGAACTACATCCCTTAATTCGAGGGTTGGCACAGTAGAGTGGTCTTTACGGAAAACTTGTGCATCGTTTTCCCAAACAACGTGCAAAATCACATTGTCATAGCCCGAGTCGGTTTCGTGATGATGTGCATACCAATCGGAAGCACGAACGTGAATCTCCACATTACCAGCCCATTTTTGCTGCCCAATTTCTATCAACGAATTAAAAAAATCGGAACCCGCGTCCAAATTGGCTTGCCCGGCTTTAAGAACCCGAATCGGCAGCCCGGTATCAGTCCGTAGGTTTTGTGTATCGAACTTTTTGTGCTTCCAAATGTAGTGCAAGAAGTCTTCTTTGATATGCATAAGCCAATCACTTAAAAAAACATATAATATTGGCAGGAGATTAGTTAACCTCCAACACCGTTACTTCTTTTTGATTGCCAATAAGTTTTACTATAAACAACATGCCATACTGGTTTTCATCAATCTCCTTAAACCTATTTTTCCCGATGAGTTGATTGACAAATTTCGGTGTGGAATTGCTATGTCCAACGATTAAGACAGTTTTGCTTAGGGTTTCCTTGATAAATTTTGAATAATCCAAATTCTTGTGGTCGTAAATAATCAGCGGTAAATTTTCTCGCTCGGCTACCGGCTTAGCTGTTTCCCGGGTTCGGATAAAATCCGTTGAATAGATGGCATCAAAATCGATGTGCGAAAGTATTTTATTCCATTTTACAGACCGTTCTATCCCTTTTTCAGTCAAACCGGGATTTGTATTTTTGGAATCCGACAAATCTTTCTCTGCATGACGAATCAAAAAATATGTTGTGGTTTCATCCTGTGCATTTTGCCCACAGGCCACATTCAAAAAAATAAGCAATAGGAAAGTGATTCTTTTCATTTGTGACTATTTAAATTATAATATGCAACCCAAATTATTGAAAAAGGAGGCAAGACCCAAAAAGATAAAAATTTGAACGTTCACTAAATCAGCTCCAAAGCAATCTGTACCATTTGCTCAAAACTCGACTCCCGATCGTCTGCATTGGTTTTTTCACCACTCACCAACGAATCAGATATAGTGAGTATAGAGAGTGCGTTGACTTTGTATTTTGCCGCAAGTGTATAAAGCGCAGCAGTTTCCATCTCAACACACAACACCCCGAAATCGGCCCATTTTTGGTAGTTTTCAAATTGATCCTCATAAAACAAATCTGAAGTCAACACATTCCCCGCCTTCAAGGGAATATTTATCTTTTTGGCCGCTTCTACTGCTTTGATAAACAATTCAAAACTGGCGGTTGGGGCAAAATCAGCTCCATTAAAACGCAGGCGGTTTATCCCGGAAGTGGTCGATGCAGACATAGCCAAAACGACATCCCTGATATGAACCCCTTTGTGATAGGAGCCTGCCGTACCTACTCGAATCAGGTTTTTAACCTGATAACCGTTGATGAGTTCAACTGCATAAATCGATATTGATGGTACCCCCATCCCCGTTCCCTGAACGGAAACACGCTTTCCTTGAAAAAAACCTGTAAACCCAAGCATATTCCGGACTTTGTTGTAGCAGTTTACTTCTTCTAAAAAAGTTTCAGCTATCCACTTTGCACGCAATGGATCGCCTGGCAACAACACTGTTTCGGCGATTTCGCCGGGTTTTGCTTCAATGTGTAAACTCATTTCTTTAATCTATTTTTTATAAGAATCAAACTTACAGAATATATTTATTAAAAATATCATCATTACGCTTCAAAAATTTTAAATTTGTTTTAAACCTAAACAAAAACCATCATGCATCAGATTCAAAAAGTAAGTGCAACCGAAGCCCAAAAATTAATTTCCAAAGCCTTTGATGAAGCCAAAAAGATTTCGAAACATATTGCAGCAGCTGTCACCGGCCCGGAAGGCGAACTAATTGCGTTTTTGCGGATGGATGGTGCAAATGCCGCGTCTGCTACTATCTCTCAAAACAAGGCATACACGGCGGCCCGCGATCGTTGTACCACCCAATCTTTGGGTGAGAAAGTACGAAAAAATCAGTACCCGCTCGGCAACTGGGGCGATTCGCGCATCACCTGTTTTGGCGGCGGGCTACCCATCATTCAAAACGGACAAGTCATTGGCGGGATAGGCGTGAGCGGATTGTCTGAAGAAGAAGACGAGCGAATCGGGCACGAAGCCATCAAGTCGGTTTATGGGAGTTAACCTAAAAACTTGCAGTAATATTAATTTAAAAATTGGAGGTGATTAAATCCTTTTGGATTCCGTTCAATTCTAATGCAATCTCACAAAAAAAACCTAACTAATATACTGTTAATTAGTTAGGATTTCATAAGTGGAGAAGATGGGAGTCGAACCCACGACCTCTTGCATGCCATGCAAGCGCTCTAGCCAGCTGAGCTACATCCCCAAAACAAATGCGGTTGCAAATTTAATAGTTTTGGTGAAATATCCGTTACTTTTTTATTTTTTATCTTTTATCCCTTTCAAAAAAAAACTCTACTTTTAGTACTTAAAAAATAGGCTATGCCAATCGAGCATTTTTCAAGAATCATCTCCGGCGTAATGACCTGGGGTGAATGGGGTAAAAACCTAAATACCAAAGAGGTAGCACAACTTATCAGTCACACAGTCGATCAGGGGATTACCACGATTGACCATGCGGATATATACGGGAACTACACTACCGAAGCTCTTTTCGGGGGCGGTTTTAAAGCATCTAGTCTCAACCGAAACGCCATTCAAATCATCACCAAATGCGGGATTCAACACCTTTGCCCAAACCGGGACAACAAAGTTAAACACTATAATTACAGCAAAGATTACATCATTTGGTCTGCCGAAAAAAGCTTGAAAAACCTGCAAACAGATTACATAGACCTACTCCTGCTCCACAGGCCAAGCCCCTTGATGAATCCTGCCGAAATCGCGGAAGCAGTTCAAAAATTGTTGAAAGATGGAAAAATCCTCCACGTTGGCGTGTCCAATTTCACTCCCCCGCAAACTGATTTACTCAAAAAACATATCCCGATTGCCGCCAATCAAGTCGAATGTTCCATTACCCATACCCAACCTATGTTCGACGGCAGCCTCGACCACATGATATCAAACAACATTGCCCCCATGTCTTGGTCTTCCTTGGGCAGTGTGTATAAGAAAGATGATGAACGAACCCGTCGAATTACTAGAGTGCTCGATACCCTTTCTAAAAAATACAGCGCAACCACCGATCAATTGCTGTTGGCTTGGCTGCTCAAACATCCGGCGAAAATCCGCCCGGTGATTGGGACTGCCACCCCGGAACGCATTTCTTTGGCTGCCAAATCGGTTGACATTAATTTAGAACTTGAAGACTGGTTTTTGCTTTTGGAAGCTTCGGAAGGCCACCCGGTTGCGTAAAAAAAATGGCTGTTAAATTTACTTCCGTGAGTTCAATGGAAATCCCGATGAGTCCAAGAAATAGGCTTTTAGCTCTTGGATTTTAGCCGTTAGTATTTTGATATTTAATGCTAAAAGCTTTTAAAAACAAAGTAGAAACAAACTAAATATTTTCCCATGTCAAAAACTGTTTTCATCACCGGTGCAACTTCGGGAATTGGCGAAGCCACCGCGCATCGGTTTGCCGATTTGAAATATCACCTGATTCTTTGCGGAAGAAACCGGGAGAAACTAAATGAATTAGAAAAATCCCTCGGCAAACAAACAAAAGTTCACACCCTATGTTTTGATGTACGCGATAAAAAAGCTGTTTTTGCAGCAGTCAAAAGTTTGCCGGAATCTTTTTCAAACATCGATATTCTCATCAACAATGCGGGCAATGCACACGGGCTTGATTCCTTTCAAAATGCAGATTTGGAAGATTGGGACTTGATGATAGACATCAACTTGAAAGGGTTGATCTACGTGACCAAAGCCATCCTTCCGGGGATGATCGAACGAAAATCAGGGCATATCATCAACATCGGTTCGACAGCTGCCAAAGAAGTTTATCCGAACGGCAATGTCTATTGTGCTTCCAAACACGCGGTCGATGCCATCAATCAGGCACTCCGCATCGATTTGAACAAAACCGGAATCCGTGTGGGTGCAGTTCATCCGGGCTTGGTTCATACCAACTTTTCAAAAGTGCGTTTCAAAGGAGATGAAGGCCGCGCCGAGCAAGTTTACAAAGGATTCCAGCCTCTTTTGGCTAAAGATATCGCGGAAATTATTGCTTTTGTCTGCCAAGCTCCTCCTCATGTCAACATTGCTGACTTGGTGGTAATGCCTACAGCGCAGGCAGGAAGCACCCTCGTGCATAAGGAATTTTAATTCATCAAGCGAGCCAACATTTCTTTGAGCAATTCCCCTTGCGGAATATTTCCGGCTCCCAAACCCTTGCTTTTCAAATCGATGTCTCTCAAAACCGCGATGGCATGGCTGACTTGTTTCATCGGGTAATGACGAGCCGCTAATTGGTATTCTTTGACAAAGTACGGATTGATTTTCAACACTTTGGCAACGTTACCTTGCGATTGGTCGGACAATCCGTGGTATTGCATGAGTTGAGAGAAAAATGAAAAAAGCGTGGCTGTAGTTACCACAATAGGATTGTCTTTGGGATTGTGGCTAAAATACTGAATGATCTGTGCCGCTTTTTTATAATTCCGCTCACCGAAGGCTTTTCGTAACTCAAAATTATTGAAATCCTTGCTGATGCCGATGTAGGTTTCTATCAATTCCGGGGAAATAGATTTTCCGGAAGAGACTGATAAAAATAATTTCTGCAATTCGTTTTTTATCCGGCTCAAATCATTTCCCAAAAATTCTACCAACAATACAATTGCTTCAGGCGTGATATTGTATTGCTGGTTTTTGAGGTGTTGCTGAATCCAACTTCCTACTTGATTTTCATACAATTTTTTACTTTCAAACAAGACACCGTTTTGCTGAATTAATTTGGCTAATTTTTTGCGTTTGTCAAGCGTTTTGTATTTGTAACAAAGCACCAAAACTGTACTGAGTTGCGGATTTTCGGCGTAGGCCACCAAGTTCTCGATGGTGCGCGACAATTCTTGCGCTTCCCGCACGATAACCACTTGGCGTTCAGCCATCATGGGATAGCGTTTGGCATTCGAAACAATTTCTTCTATACTTGTATCTTTTCCGTACATGACCAATTGGTTAAAACTTTTTTCAGTCTCATCCAACACATTTTCTTCAATAAAACCGGCCACTTCATCGATAAAAAAAGGTTCGTCCCCCATCAAAAAATAGATAGGTTTCAGCTTTCCTTGCTTGATATCGGAGATTATTTTTTCAGATTCGGCCATAAAATATTTTTAAATTCAATCTTTGGAATTTGAAGTTAATCGAGGAAATCGTTTCTTTGTGATATGCAAATGCTCAATTTTCCAACATACGCGTTCAGGTACAAAATTAAAGAAAATAAACGATGGGTGTTTGATGGCATCCGTAAAAAATTTGTGGTGCTGACACCAGAAGAATGGGTTCGCCAAAATGCTGTCCAATTTTTGATGAGGGAGAAAAAATATCCCCAATCGCTGGTCAATGTCGAAAAGCAAATTCGCCTGGGCGATTTGGCCAAACGTTATGACTTGGTTGTTTTCAATCCGGATGGGACTTTGTTTTTGTTGGGGGAATGCAAAGCAACTTCCATCCCGCTTACCCAAGATGTTTTTGACCAGTTGGCAAGGTACAACCAAGCTCTCAACGCAGAATTCTTATGGATAACGAACGGTCTCCGCCACCTGTGCTTTCAGGTTGACAAAGTCTCTGAAAAATACATTTTGATTCCCGAAATCCCCGAATATATCCGTTAATTTGCAAACCTATTTAAAAACTCGGTGAAAACAGCTATCGTCATTCTTAACTGGAACGGGAAACATTTGTTGGAAAAGTTTCTTTCCAATGTCGTGGCGCATGCTGAGGGTTTAGCTACCGTTTATGTTGCGGACAATGCATCGGCGGATGAGTCGGTTGCTTATGTTGAACGGCATTTCCCACAAGTCAAGTTGGTGCAGAATGAAAAGAACTTAGGTTATGCAGGCGGATACAACCAAGCTTTGAGAAAAATAGACGCCGATGTTTACATCCTGATGAATTCGGATATCGAAACAACTTCTGGCTGGCTCACGCCCATCTTAAACCGGTTTGAAAAAAATGAACAAACGGCCATCATCCAGCCCAAAGTTTTAGATTATAAGAAGCGCGATTCTTTTGAATACGCGGGTGCCGCGGGCGGTTTTATCGACCGGTTGGGCTATCCGTATTGCCGCGGAAGAATCTTCAATGCCTTGGAAAAAGATTGTGGGCAGTATGACGATATACGGCAAATTTTTTGGGCCTCGGGAGCCTGTTTGTGCATCCGAAGTGAAGTTTTTTGGAAACTGCAAGGTTTTGATGAAGACTTTTTTGCCCATCAGGAAGAAATAGACTTGTGTTGGCGCGCGCATAAATTTGGTCTTCAAGTGGAATACGTCGGCATTTCGGCTGTGTTTCATGTAGGCGGTGCCACATTGAGCAACATGAATCCGGACAAAACATTCCTCAATTTCAGGAATACGCTTTTTGCACTGACCAAAAACGCACCCAAACGCTACTTGCCTTGGCTGGTCATTGCCCGATTGATTTTGGACGGAGTGGCCGGCATCAAGTTTTTGTTGGAAGGAAAGGCGATCCACACTTGGGCAATCGTCTGTGCACACGGAAGCTACTACCGAAAGGCCTATAAAATGTTTAGAAAACGAAATGAAACACCAACTTTAAAAAAGTACTTTAAGATACAATCGGTGGTTTGGAGCCACTTTGTGATGCAGAAGAAATTGTTTGGGGAATTGTGAAACTTGAATACTCCGGGAAAAAGATTCCATAAACAACATCAATAATTATCTTCTTCGTGAGGTAGTCTGGCTTTCAGCTCATCGAGGCGTTCGAGTTTTTCGATTTCTTTGTCGATGTCGTCATCCAAGTTGATGACTTCGATGTTTTTGCTTAAATTACTGCGGATAAAATAAAGGATGAGCATTATACCAACAATAAGCGGTACTGTTATAACAAAATCAATTTCGTCTTGATATGCATTAAAATCCAAAAGCACAAGACCCACAGTCTGTATTATAAACATACCTATAGGTATCGCAATTGCATGATACCACCAATGTTTGCAGGTTGCAAACCAAACACTTAACAAAAATATTGGTAAAATTTTGGACATCATTGTCCAAACAAAAGTCTGTACATTTAAAAAATAACCACTATTGTAAGTAAAAAAAGGTGTCTCCCAAACCTCAGTTTCAGGAACCACCTTATGTATATAAGCCAATAATGGAGATAATGCTATAAGTAGTAATATGATACTACCCCAGCGGAGGGACTCTAATCGTTGCTTTTTCCACTGCGACTGTTTGGTCATTGTTAAAACTTGAATTGTTAGCTACGAACAAAGCTACAACAAAAATAGATACGAATGCGATTGCGATTAAAAATTTTGGGGTTTTCATGGGTTTAAATATTTAGGTTTATAATTTAGTTCATATTTCTGATACAAACTTAAATATTATATTTGTAACCGCAAAGCCCTGATAGTCATTCAGATATAGTCTATTTAAAAATAACGTTTAATTATTCTAAATACAAATAACACATTTTTAAGGTAAATATTTGATATTTTGCTTTTTAGAAAGGCACTTTTAAAAATGTTTGCAGTTTCCAATAGGAGAAAGAACTCCTGCAAATATACGAATGATTTGTTAAAAAAAGGTTAAAACACGCTTTTTATCTGTTTTTTTTTCAGTTCAACAAAAATTTCATGCCGTTTGTCGATGAAAAATGAATAGGCTACAAACCGAAAAAACGTATAAAACCGGCTTTTTCATCGAAAAAAACATTCTGGCATGCACTGCTTGCACTTCGTATGCTGATAATTAATTTTCGGTTTCACGCAAAGTATGCAAAGCAAATCGCCAAGCGTGCATCAATCAACTTTTTTAAAGAACGAATAATCGGAAAACGCATCACAATAAACTGTAAAAGACTTTAAATGATTATTTGATTAAAAGATAACGCGATTTCACATAAAAAATTTCAGACCTTTGCAAGACCATAATATATTGTAATCATGTCCGAATATTCCAAAATATGGCTTTCCTCGCCCCACATGGGCGGTACTGAACAATCCTTTGTGCAAGAAGCCTTTGAGTCAAACTGGGTTGCGCCACTTGGTCCTAACGTGACAGGTTTTGAATCGGATTTAGAAAATTACTTGCAGCCAACTGCTTCAGAAAGCATACACATAGCTGCACTCAGCTCGGGCACGGCTGCGCTCCATTTGGCACTCATCTTATTGGGCGTAAAGCCCGGCGATGAAGTCATCTGTCAAAGCTTGACCTTCTCGGCCTCTGCTAACCCGATTGCTTATTTGGGTGCAAAGCCAATATTTATAGGCAGCGAGCCGGAAACTTGGAACCTTTGCCCGAATGCTTTGGAAGTAGCCATCAAAGACCGGATTGCCAAAGGGAAGAAACCAAAAGCCATCATAGCGGTACACCTTTACGGTATGCCTTGCAAATTTGATGAAATACGCAAAATCTCCGATTGTCATCAAATCCCCATAGTTGAAGACAGTGCCGAAGCTTTGGGAAGTGTTTATAAAGGCAGGAAGTGCGGTACATTGGGAGATTTCGGTATATTGTCTTTCAACGGTAATAAGATTATCACAACTTCGGGTGGCGGTGCTTTGGTTGCAAGGACTAAAGCATCAAAAGGCAAAGCTGTTTTTTTAGCTACACAAGCCCGCGATGCTGCACCCCATTATCAACACAGCGAAATAGGCTATAACTATAGGCTCAGCAACATTTGCGCCGGCATCGGGCGAGGTCAAATGATGGTTCTGGACAAACACATTGCGCTGAGAAGGGAGATGCATCATATTTATGAAACGATATTTGCCGGGGTAGAAGGAATCACTTTGCTAAGCGAACCGGATTCCGGAATATTCTCAAACCATTGGCTCTCAGCCATATTGATTGATTCCAAAAAGACAAAAGGGAAAAACCGGGAAGATTTGCGCCTACTCTTTGACCAACACAACATAGAAAGTAGGCCACTTTGGAAACCGATGCACCTGCAGCCTGTTTTCAGCAATTGCCCGTATTACGGCGGCGATGTTGCAGGACAATTGTTTGAGAATGGCTTGTGCTTGCCTTCAGGTTCAAACTTAACTCATGCAGACAAACAAAGAATCCGATCGATTTTGGAGAAGTTTATTTTATAAAAAAACCATATCTATTTTAAAATCTCTAAATTTGCAGCTTGGTGTGGTAGGGTCACCGCCTTCTAAATTGTTTATTAATGAGTTGAGATAAATTTATGACGGAGCTATGAAAAACAAATTGAGAAAACACCCTTTACCGGGTATAAGTACAAATAACTACAATACGCTACTTTATAGCATATTGTGCTAAATTTTTATTGACGGCTTGATTTTTGCGAATCTTTAACCAATCGATTACTTTAAAAAATATTACAAAAAATATTTATGAAAAAAATTTACTTTTTTTCTCAGTTATTTAAAGTTTTCAGCCACAAGTTGTTGAAGCGCTTTGGCTATCTTCCCAGAGGCATCGTATTTGCGATTGACCTATTTTTGCTTGTTCTATCTTGCATACTAACCGGGTTTATCATTTATAGTCTAACGTCCGACTTCAATTTCCAATTGTTTATCAATAAATCCTTGGTGGCTATTTCGATTTCTTCCTTTTATTTTTTATTATTCAGGACTTACTCCGGCCTTATCCGGCATTCTACTATACTCGATGCCGTACGCTTGTTGCTGGCAACGTCGTTTTCGGCGGCGACACTTTTATCACTTAATTTTATACAATTTTATACAACAGGCAGTGTGTTGTTTAAAATACCAACCATTCTTATTTTCTTTATTGTCTCATTTACCACCTTATTTTTCTTTCGAATCACGGTCAAACAAGCTTATGAATATATCTATTCTTACAACAATAAATATGTAGCCCGTTTGGCTGTTTTAGGAACCAATGACAATTCCATTTCTTTGGGGACTGCTATTTTAGGTGAAAAACCCAAGAGATATAATTTAATTGCTTTTTTAGATACCAAACGAAAAAATCAATCCAAAAGAATACTCAGTTTGCCAATTTTATTCTTGCAGGAAGGCAATATCGACATCCTTATCGACAGAAAAATTCAGGCCGTGTTGATTCCATCAATTTTCCCTGCAGATTTTGACATAAAGAAATTCATGAATCTTTGTGTAGAAGCAAACATCAAAGTTTATGTTGCCCCTTTAATAGGAAAACTGGACACTGACAAACCTATATCTTCCCAAATAAAGGACATACAGATTGATGATTTATTGGAAAGGGATCCTATAGAACTAGACAAAAAAACCATCAAAAAACAACTGAAGGGCAAGACCGTTTTGGTAAGTGGTGCTGCGGGCTCAATCGGCAGTGAAATCTCTTTGCAAATCGCTGGTTTCAAACCCTACGAATTGATTTTACTGGATCAGGCAGAATCACCCATGTTTGAATTAGGAAATCGATTGAAAGAACTTTTCCCGGATATAAAAATAAGATGCGTCATTGCAGATATAAGAAACTACAACCGGCTACACGAAATTTTCGAACAATTTCAACCCGAAATTGTCTATCATGCGGCTGCCTATAAGCATGTGCCGTTGATGGAGTTGAATCCTTATGAAGCTTTATTTACCAATGTATTCGGGACGAAAAATTTAGCAGATTTGTCCGTTAAATTCATGGTTGGCAGATTTGTGATGGTATCGACTGACAAGGCAGTAAACCCAAGCAATGTCATGGGTGCTTCCAAACGAATTGCAGAAATATACGTGCAATCGCTCAATACTATTTCCAAAGACCACCACACCAAATTTATCACCACCCGTTTTGGAAACGTACTCGGCTCGAACGGCTCAGTCGTTCCTATTTTTCAAAAACAAATCGAAAAAGGAGGACCGATTACCATTACGCACCCGGATATTATACGTTATTTTATGACCATTCCCGAAGCTTGTCAATTGGTTTTGGAGGCGGGAGCCATGGGAGGCGGTGGAGAAATTTTTATCTTCGATATGGGCGAACCGGTCAAGATTATCGATTTAGCTACCAAAATGATTAAACTCTCCGGATTGGAACCACACACCGACATAAAAATAAAAATAACGGGGCTCAGGCCAGGCGAAAAACTTTACGAAGAATTGCTCAATGACCGCTCTACGACACACCCAACTTACAACGATAAAATAATGATTGCAACAGAAAAACATTATACGCATGATTGGGTGGCCTCTCAAATAGAAGAGCTTCAAAAGATTGTACTTAATGGCTCAGACTTTACCCTTATGGTTTATAAAATGAAAGAAATTGTGCCCGAATTTATCAGTCAAAACTCTGTTTACCAGTCTTTAGATGTTCAAAAAAGCAATCTAAATTGAGAATACAAGACAATAAGAAATAAATCGTTTATAAAAAAAAGCAATTGTATATTTGCCCATGAATGAAATTTTAAACCTCATGTTCCAAAAAGTAAACCAATTTTTTAATCGCAAATGCGTTTATTTTTTGCTCCTTGTTTTTGCTTTACAGGCTTGTAAATCCCCCAAAGAAATTGTTTACTTTAGAGACGGTGATGAAAATAATACCGGAATCAAATCAAATTATTACGATTTAAAAATTGCACCGGACGATTTACTTTCCATCACCGTTTCTGCCATGGACTTAGAGGCAGTCAGGCCTTTCAACCTTCCTATAATTTCTTTAAACAATACGGATGGACGTGCCACAGGCCAACCCGTCTTACAGACTTATTTGGTTTCGAGAGACGGAAAAATTAATTTCCCGGTTTTAGGACAAATTGAAGCTGCAGGCTTGACTCGATCAATCCTTGAAAAAGAATTGTCGGAAAAACTCAAAAAATTTGTAACAGATCCGATTGTTACCGTTCGCATTACAAATTTTAAAGTAACAGTATTGGGTGAAGTCGCAAGGCCCGGATCATTTACCATACCTAATGAACGCATTAGCTTGCCTGAAGCCTTGGGCTTGGCCGGAGATATGACTATCCAGGGTAAACGTCAAAACGTATCGGTCATCAGAGAAGAAAATGGGAAACCGAAACAATATTTTGTCAATATGACAAAAAAAGAAACATTTTATTCCCCTGTCTATTTTCTAAAACAAAATGACATTGTTTATGTAGAACCCAACAGTACCAAAATCAAGTCTTCAAGCGTAGGTCCGAACACAACTATATGGTTATCGATTGTCTCTACACTGATTACCTTAATTGCCGTTATTACCCGATAAATACATAATAAACAGCCTATTCTACTCAAAAAAATATGGAAGATTTAGAATTTACACCTTCTATCCGAACGCAAGTTGAAAAATACTTGATTCATTGGAAATGGTTTGCACTTGCCGCTTTTTTGGCTTTGTTTATATCTTTCATCTATTTGCGGTATTACGCAACACCAATATATTCTGTATCATCCACTATACTTGTAAAAGACAAAAAAACAGCGTCCGGACTTTCAGAATTAAGTGCTTTTGAAGATTTGTCTCTGTTGGGAAACAACACCAACAGTGTAGAAAACGAGATTGAGATTTTGCGATCTAAATCACTGATGGGGAAAGTAGTCGACAAATTGGGATTGGACGTAAGTATTTACGCGGTTGGAAGAGTTCGGGTAACCGAAACCTTCGGTGAGAAAAATTCCCTTTTGATTAGTTTTTTTAAAAATGACACAACCCAACTAAATATTCCGGTTGAATACGATATCACAATCAATTCACCCGAAAAATTTACGATTACAAATTTTGGTGAAAACTATGATAAAGCGCAAACTTTTGGTTTTGGCGAATCGGTAGTTTTTGAATATGGTTCATTTACCGTACTTCCCAATTTCAAGTCAGAGGATTTTAAAGATTTAAGCAAAAATTACCAATTACTTTTTAATCAAAAAGAAAGCGTTGTAAACAACTATGCCAAATCGATTAAGATTGCTTTGGCGGCTAAAAATACTTCTGTACTTTCTATCTCTTTGGAAGATCCGGTCAGGGAGAAAGCAATAACAATTGTAAATACTTTGATTGATTTTTACAACGCCGAGGGCATCGATGAAAAAAATCTTATTTCCAAAAAAACAGCCGAATTCATCAATGATAGAATTTCGATTATTCAAAACGAACTCACCGATGTAGAAAAAGAAGTCGAAACTTTTAAGAAAGAAAATAAGCTCACCGATATCGAGGCCGAAGCCAATCTGTTTGTAGAAACTTCCGGAAGTATTGATTCACAAATTGCCAAAAATGAAACTCAAATCAGCTTGGTAAAATTCTTGAAAGATTACCTTTTGAAAGCTGAAAATCAGGATCAACTCATTCCCGCAAACATTGGAATTGAGGACAACAACATCAATACATTTATAACGCAATACAACGATTTGTTACTTCAAAAAAACAGAATTCTCAAAAGTGCAAGTATTGATAATCCGGTCATTGTCAATTTGACCGCACAACTTCACCAAATTAGAAGCGGCATTGAACAAAGTGTCCAGAATTTTGAATCTTCGCTAAATATATCACTTAACAATCTGAAGAAGAACGAACGTAGCTTAGACAGCAGAATTTCTGCCGTACCGGCTCAAGAAAGGGAATTTAGAGGCATCTCCAGACAGCAACAAATCAAAGAAACACTCTATCTTTATCTCCTTCAGAAAAGGGAAGAAACTGCAATTACGATGGCAGTTACTTCACCTATTGCAAAAATAATCGATCGGGCAAGTGGCAGCAAGCTGCCTGTTTCTCCGAAGAAAAAAATCATCCTGCTTGCCGGATTATTGTTAGGGCTATTCATCCCCTTTGGATTTATTTATACCAAAGATTTGTTAGACACGAAAGTCAACACCCGAAAAGACCTCGAACACGGAGTCGGTGCGCCAATTTTAGGAGACATACCACACAATCCGTTGGAAGACCAACTGGTAGTCGCGCACAACGACCGAAGTGCTACTTCAGAGGCATTCCGTCTTTTGAGAACCAATTTGAATTTCATGTTTACTGGATTTGAGCTAAAATGCAAAACTATTTTTGTCACTTCCACCACCAAAGGTGAAGGCAAATCTTTTGTCTCACTCAATTTGGCGAGCGTGTTGGCTCTTTCAAACAAAAAAGTATTGCTTGTTGGGGCAGATGTCAGAAACCCAAAAGTAGCCGATTATCTAAAACTCAAAAACCACAAAGGCTTTGTTCATTATTTGAATGACCCGTCTCTAAAAGCCGATGATATTATTAACACCCTCGAAGAAGTTAATTTTGACATAATTTTTTCAGGCATAATTCCGCCTAATCCATCAGAATTATTGATGAGCACTCGGGTAAAATCGCTTTTTGATGAATTAAAAACCCGCTACGATTACATCATCGTTGATACCGCACCAATAAGCCTAGTGACCGACACTTTATTGATTGCGCATCACGCCGATTTGTTTGTATATGTCACGCGTGTGCATTTTCTCGACAAGCGCATGCTGCAAGTCCCTAAAGATTTGTATGTCAACAAAAAACTACCGAGAATGTCCATATTGCTCAATGATACAAATTATGAAAAAGGATACGGGCGTGCCTACGGTTATGGTTATGGTTATGGTTATGGTTATGGTAGCGACGCGGATCTCAAAAAGACCTTTTGGCAAAAACTTTTCAAAAAATAAGGCAATCTATACAAACCTCTTGCTGTTTTCAATCAGTGGTTTTAATTTTTTTATAATAGAATTTTTCTTAATATTCTTTAGTAACTTTAGGTGTTCTGCTTTATGCGCATCTGTGCCTGCAAAATCGTACAATCCCTTGTCTAAAATCTTCAACGCAGCCTTCTGCGACGGCAAACCATAAAATCCGATGAGCGAAAGTAAATTAAGCTGAAAAAGACAACCCGCTTGTTTGAGTTTCAAATAAGCGTCAAATTGAGAATGATACGAAAAGTATCGTTCCGGATGTGCCAAAATAGGAACATACCCTTGCAGTTGAACTTCAAAAAGCAATTCTTTCAAATTCAAAGGCGGATTAAAATAGGACATTTCTAACAATACCATGTTGTCTTTGATCGGAAGTAATGCTTTCTGCTTGACCAACGTAAGGAATCCTTCATCCATCATATATTCCGCCGCATAGCGTATAGTAAAATCTGAATAAACACTGTCATTTAGTTTACTTAACAATTGATTGTATGCCGCTGTAATCGAATTTTCGTCATTCGGCCAAACCCCTTGAATAATATGCGGTGTGGCTACGATTTGCGTAATCTGATACTTGCTGTATGCTTCTAACATCTTTAGACTGTCAGCAAAAGTTTTCGCACCATCATCAATACCCGGTAGTATATGATTGTGTATATCAACAAATCCTTCTTCGAATAAAGTCGTCAAAGACGATTTATCGGTAAATAAAGACAACATAGTTTTTTTTGGTAAAAATAACGACTTCTTATCAAGAAAAAATAAAAAATCAACGTTGATTCTGATATTAAAACTGCAAATAAAATGACAGCTTGTCAGTTTGTTTTAAAAATCAACTGTTTTTATGACAATACAAAGATGAAAAAGCTGATGGCACAAAGATTGACAATTAACAAAGCGTAAAAATTTAAAAACTGTTTAACTAATTATATTGTTATGAGCAAAATCATTGGAATAGATTTGGGTACAACCAACTCATGTGTGTCTGTTATGGAAGGAAGTGAACCGGTTGTAATTCCCAACGCAGAAGGAAAAAGAACCACACCATCCGTAATCGGATTTGTGGAAGGTGGCGAAATAAAAGTAGGAGACTCCGCCAAAAGACAGGCTGTAACCAATCCTACCAAAACTGTTGCGTCCATCAAAAGATTCATGGGAAACAAGTATTCCGAGTCTGCCAAAGAAATAAAAAACGTGGCCTATAAAATCACCAAAGGAGACAACGATACCGCCAGAGTCGATATTGACGGACGGCTCTATACCCCTCAAGAACTTTCGGCTATGATACTTCAAAAAATGAAAAAAACGGCTGAAGATTATTTGGGCACTGAAGTAAAAGAAGCCGTTATTACGGTTCCTGCCTACTTCAACGACGCACAACGGCAAGCCACCAAAGAAGCCGGGGAAATCGCCGGCCTTACAGTGAGAAGAATCATCAACGAGCCGACTGCGGCAGCACTCGCTTACGGATTGGACAAAGCCGGCAAAGAACAAAAAATTGCCGTGTATGATTTAGGCGGCGGTACGTTTGATATCTCTATCCTCGAATTGGGCGATGGTGTTTTTGAAGTGCTTTCAACCAATGGAGATACCCACCTCGGCGGTGATGACTTCGACCAAGTACTGATTGATTGGTTGGCCGACGAATTTAACAAAGAAGAAGGCATTGACATACGCAAAGACCCGATGGCACTTCAAAGATTGAAAGAAGCAGCCGAGAAAGCCAAAATCGAATTATCATCCGGTTCACAGACCGAAATCAACTTGCCTTATATCACGGCAACTGCTTCTGGGCCTAAACACTTGGTGAAAACCGTTACACGTGCGAAGTTTGAACAACTGGCCGCAGACTTGGTCAAAAGATCCATGCTGCCTTGTGAAAAAGCATTAAAAGACGCCGGTATATCCAAAGCACAAATTGATGAAGTCATTTTGGTTGGCGGATCGACCCGAATACCTAAAATACAAGAAGAAGTAGAAAAATTCTTCGGTAAAAAACCTTCTAAAGGAGTAAACCCGGACGAAGTAGTTGCCATCGGTGCAGCCATACAGGGAGGTGTGTTGACCGGCGATGTAAAAGATGTGTTGCTATTGGATGTTACCCCACTTTCACTTGGAATAGAAACCATGGGTGGCGTAATGACCAAACTCATCGAGTCTAACACCACCATCCCAACCAAAAAGTCACAGGTGTTTTCAACCGCGGCAGACAACCAGCCTTCCGTTGAAATCCACGTATTACAGGGTGAAAGACCTATGGCAAATGACAACAAAACCATTGGCCGCTTCCATTTAGACGGCATTCCGCCGGCCCGAAGAGGAACCCCGCAGATTGAAGTAACTTTTGATATTGATGCCAACGGGATTATCCACGTGACGGCACAAGACAAGGCCACCGACAAAAAACAAGATATTCGAATTGAAGCCTCGTCAGGCCTTACTCAAGAAGAAATCGACCGATTGAAAAAAGAAGCAGAAATCAATGCCGAAGCCGATAAAAAAGCTAAAGAAACTGTAGAAAAACTCAACAGCGCCGATTCGATGATATTCCAAACAGAAAATCAACTCAAAGAATTTGGCGATAAATTATCTGCTGAAAAGAAAAAACCGATTGAAGATGCATTAGCCGAACTCAAAAAGGTTTATGAGACCAAAGATCTTGCCAGCATTGACAAAGCTTTGGGAAATATAAACGAAGCCTGGAAATCAGCTTCTGAGGAAATGTACAAAGCACAAGCCGAAACCCATGCAAACGGAAGCCCTGATGCAACTCAAGCTGAGCAAACGACAGATGAATCAAACGGTGATAACGTACAGGATGTCGATTACGAAGAAGTGAAATAAAAAACTTCTTTATAACCTAAGTTCGATTAATCCAAAATGCGTCAGTTTGAGTGAAATTCCAAGAAGTATTTTGTACCGAAAACTAGCATTTTAGATACAAAATCCTATTCTCGATGAACTTTTCGCTCAAATTATTGAGATCAAAGCAATCGAATTGACGGTTTTTGTGTCTATTATAAAAATAATCGAACTCAGGTTTATAAATAACTAAAACCCCTGTTTATCAAAAAATAAACAGGGGTTTTTTCTTCTGAATACGAACCCTCTCTATATTTTGAAACTCCAAAAGGGCAGAATGCTTTTACAAGTGGATTACTTCACCATAGGCATCGGCAACTGCTTCCATGATGGCTTCACTCATGGTTGGGTGCGGATGAATCGCTTTGAGGACTTCATGGCCCGTTGTTTCAAGTTTGCGTCCCAAAACCGCTTCGGCAATCATGTCGGTCACACCTGCACCAATGAGGTGGCAGCCCAGCCATTCGCCATACTTTGCGTCAAAAATAACTTTGACAAAACCGTCCGGATTCCCGGAGGCTTTCGCTTTTCCCGAAGCTGAAAATGGAAATTTTCCGACTTTGATGTCATAGCCCGATTCGCGTGCTTTCTTTTCGGTCAGTCCAACGGAGGCTATCTCCGGCATACAATACGTACAACCCGGTATGTTGCCGTAATCGATTGGATCTACGTGCAATCCGGCTATTTTTTCCACACAAGTAATACCTTCAGCAGATGCCACATGCGCCAATGCCGGACCGGGGATAACATCGCCAATAGCGTAATATCCCGGAATATTGGTTTGGTAAAATTCATTGACCAAAATTTTATCTCTGTCAACTGCAATCCCAACCTCTTCAAGCCCGATTTTTTCAATATTCGATTTGATGCCAACTGCTGAAAGGACTACATCGGTTTCTATCGTCTCCACGCCTTTTGCTGTTTTCACAGTAGCTTTAACGCCATTGGTTGTTGTTTCAACTTTTTCAACGGAAGAGCTAGTCATCACATTGATTCCTGCTTTTTTGAACGACCGCTCCAATTGTTTAGAAACGTCTTCATCTTCTATCGGCACCAAATTCGGCAAAAACTCAACGATGGTAACTTCAGTCCCCATCGAATTATAAAAATAAGCAAACTCGACTCCAATGGCTCCCGAACCTACAACGATGAGCTTTTTGGGTTGCTTTTCAAGTGACATCGCTTTGCGGTATTCAATCACATTTTTCCCGTCTATCGGTAGGTTGGGTAACTCCTTTGCTCGTGCACCGGTGGCAATAATGATATGATTCGCCTCGTAAACAGTGGCCTTGCCTGCCGCATCCGTTACTTCAATTTTTTTACCGGGTTGAATTTTACCAAAACCATTGATGACTTCGATTTTATTTTTTTTCATCAAAAACTGAACGCCTTTGCTCATCCCTTCCGCCACACCTCTGCTCCTTTTGATAACTGCTTCAAAATCTTGTTTGGCATCGCTGAGCGATAATCCATAGTCGGATGCGTGTTTTAAGTAATCGAAAACCTGCGCGCTTTTGAGCAATGCTTTGGTAGGTATACATCCCCAATTCAGGCAAATACCGCCTAATGATTCTTTTTCTACTATGGCAACTTTAAATCCTAATTGAGATGCCCTGATGGCAGTTACGTATCCGCCAGGTCCGCTGCCCAGTATTATCACATCGTATTTCATAGTGTTGATTTTAAAAGCTTTAATATTTTTTTATGGCGTGAGAAACACGGTTGATTATTGTCCAATTTTTTCGGTTACGAAAATACGGAATTATCAGGCAATACAAGAAAAAATATGCTATAAATTAAGTTCGGATAGTGAATAAAACAAAAAAATAAGTGTTGTTGGGTTGATTAGTTTCCTGCATCTAATGATTTTTGATAGCACACTTGTAAATCAAATAATCCCTAAAATAAATATCCGCAAAGAATCTTTTTTTTACTTTTACAAAAAACGGAATCCTTGGAAAGTTTTCAATCATTTGAATTTAGAATTATTGACATTATCGACATCATACTGGTCGCTTTTCTTTTGTATTCAATTTATCGATTGGTAAAAGGGACTGTAGCTATCCCAATTTTTATCGGGATTGTCATGATTTATCTCATTTGGAAGATAACCGAGTTGTTGCACATGAATTTGCTGAGTACCATCCTCGGGCAATTTATCAACGTTGGAATTTTTGCGTTAATCGTGGTTTTTCAACAAGAAATTCGGAAATTTTTGCTTTTGATTGGCTCCACCCGATTCCTAAAAAATTTCAAATCTCTTGAACAATTCAAGTTTTTCCGAGAAGCAAAATCCCAGTTACAGACCAACTGCAAAGCCATCGTTTTGGCATTTCAAAATATGTCAAAAATAAAAACAGGTGCAATTTTGGTCATTCAGCGTTCGAATTCCTTAGATTTTGTCAAGAATACCGGGGATAAGATGAGCATCAAAGTCACACAACCTATTTTAGAAAGTATTTTTTTTAAAAACAGCCCATTGCATGACGGAGCTGCTATCATAGAAGGAAATTACATTACGGCAACCCGGGTGATTTTACCGGTTTCGTCTGAAACCAATATCCCCAGCCGGTTTGGCCTGCGCCACAGGGCAGCCATCGGTATTACTGAAAAAACTGATGCCTTGGCTCTCGTTGTATCTGAAGAAACGGGCGAAATTTCCTATTTCAAAAACGGTGAATTTGTATTTTATGAAACGCCTGAAAAACTGATATCGCTTCTCAAAGAGGATTTGAATTAAAGTGGGTAAGGCATAAAAATAACAAACTTTCCTGTCAAATATTATTCATTTGTCCGATAGCCGGGAATCGAACGTTTTCTTGAAACAAGAATCAATCAACAACCTAAAACCTGATGCTTCGGCTCCCGATACTTCGGGGCTCAGTATAAAAACCAGAAACCTACCAGTTAAACTAATCTTCGATGACCACTTCTACAGCGAACTGCATATCATAGAGCTTTCTGTAGTAACCGTTTTCCTTCTTCAACAATTCTTTATGCGTTCCCGTTTCCACCAATTCCCCTTTGTCCATCACGAGGATGCGGTCTGCTTTTTTGATGGTAGCCAACCGATGGGCAATGATAATGGAAGTGCGTCCTTTGGTGATTTTTTTAGTGGCATCTTGCAGCAATTGCTCCGAATAAGAATCAATGGAAGAAGTGGCCTCATCCAAAACCAATATCCCCGGATTGGTGATGTAGGCTCTCAAAAAAGCAATCAACTGCCTTTGCCCGGCCGACAACATGGCTCCACGTTCCTTTACATTATAATTGTAGCCATCGGGGAGTGACGAGAAAAATTCGTGCAAACCGATTTGCTTAGCGGCCGCAACTACTTCCTCTATTGTCACTTCGGGTTTGTTGAGCGTAATGTTATTGAAAATGGTGTCCGCAAACAGAAATACATCCTGTAATACCACGGCTATTTTTTTTCTCAAATCTGCCAATTGAATGGAACGAATGTCCACATTATCTAAACAAATGCTCCCGCCATCTATTTCGTAAAACCTCCCCAACAGATTGATGATGGTCGATTTACCCGCGCCTGTCGCGCCAACGATGGCAACAGTTTCACCTGCCTTTACGTCAAAGGATAGGTTTTTTAAAATAACCTCACCGGGCAGATAAGAAAACCGGACGTTTTTGAAGGAAATATTTCCCTTAAAATCCCGGATGACATCCTTGCCTGCATCTTGAATATGCGCCTCGGTATCCAAGATTCCGAAGACCCGGTTGGCAGCTACCATTCCCATTTGCAAGGTATTGAACTTATCGGCAATCTGCCGCAAGGGTCGAAACAACATTTGGGAAAGTTCGATGAACAAAAAAATCATCCCCAAGGTGACTTTATCTCCCACCACTGCGTTCAAACCGCCATACCAAGCAATCAGTCCAATAGTGATTGAGGATGAAAGCTCTGCAATCGGAAAGAAAATCGAGTTGTACCAAACGGTTTTCAACCAAGCATTTTGATGTTCCTTATTTATTTTGATAAAATTGTCATATTCAATCTTTTCACGACCGAAAAGTTGAACGATGTGCATGCCGGTGATTCTTTCTTGCACAAACGAATTGAGGTTGGCTACTTGATTTCTGACTTCGTTGAATGCTTTTTTCATTGCTTTTTGAAACACGCGGGTGGCGTACAATACGAAAGGCATGATGGAGAGTACAATCAGTGTCAAATCCCAACTCTTGTAGAACATCACACCCAGTACGACTGCCATTTTGAGTAAATCGCTGAAAATGGAAAACAAACCCTCACTAAAAATACTGGCAATGGTCTCTACGTCGCTGACAGAACGTGTCACAAGCCGGCCGACCGAAGCCTTGTCGAAATATTGCATTTTGAAAGACAAAAGTTTGCTGAACAACTTGATGCGTATGTCTTTGATGACATCTTGGCCGAGCATATTCGAAAACAAAATGAATGAGAATTGACACAGCACTTCCATAATCAAAGCGCCAAACATCAGCATCGCAAAAAACATCAAGCCATCTAAATCTTTGGTGACGATGTATCGATCGACTGCCGTTTGCATCAACATGGGCCTGGCCACACCAAAGAAAGAAAGTAGGATAGCCGACAACAAGGAGATGATAAAAATCCCTTTGTATGGTTTTGCAAACGCTATCAATCGTTTCAGCAAGGATACGTCAAAGGCTTGGCCTGAATTTTCCATTATATTTTTTTGCTTCGGAAAATCGCTTCCGGATAGCTGATTTTAATTAAACTTAAACCTTGGGCAGGAGCCGAAGCACCGGCATTCAACCTGTTTTTACTCGATATGATTTCGTGGAGCGATCCGGGCGCTTGTTTGCCCCGGCCTATGTCTAACATTGTACCGACCACCGCCCTGACCATATTTCTTAAAAAACGGTTTGCCGTAATTTTAAAAATGAAAAGCTCGCCTTCCTGAATCCAATGTGCTTCATCAATCCGGCAAAGGTAATTATTTACTTCGGTGTTTGTTTTGGAAAAAGCTTCGAAATCTTGATAAGTTCTTAAAATTTCAGCCGCTTTATTCATCTGAGAAATATCTAATTTACCCCAAGTGTAATAGGCTTTGTCTAACAAAAACGGATTTTTTTGGGTGGTAATCGTATAGGCGTAAGTTCTTGACAAGGCATCAAAACGCGCATGTGCATCGTCGGTCATTTGATAAATATCAAAAACTACTATGTCTTTGGGCAACAAACCGTTGAGCTTGAAAACAAAATCGTAATCCAAGGTTTCTTCCAAATCAAAATGTGCAAAATATTCGCTTGCATGCACGCCTGCGTCTGTCCGGCCTGCACCCACAATACCTGTCTTTTTCCGCAAGAGCAAACCCATCGATTTTTCCAAAACTTCCTGAACGGTGATAGCACCCGGTTGCACTTGCCAACCGTGATACGCCGTGCCGTTGTAGGCCAATTTCAAAAAATATCTCAAGACGAAGGATGTTAAAAAAAGTGGTTTGACAAAGATACACAATGTTAATTCACCTAAAATGATGTGCGTTTTTATTAACTAATTTTTAAATATACACTCCGAAAGCTACGGTACGAAGCATTACTTCTCGATACGCTTCGCTACTCGAAGTGACAAGTATCGAGAAGTATTTTTAACCTGAATTTGATGAATCCAAAATGCGTCAGTTTGGGTGAAAATATGTAAGATTTTTATATCGAAAACCGGCGTTTTGGATCAAAAGCCTATTCTTGATACGCCCGGCACTCCGGGTTTCTATCAAAAATACCCCGAACCTGTCCACCCCTTGCCGCAATATTATTATCAAAAATTAATTACACCCAATTGTTTATTTTTGAAGAATAATTTAATCGATGAAAAAAATCTTACTGCTCTCGGACACCCACGGACACCTTGACGAAACGATCTTGAAATACGTCCGGCAAGCAGATGAAATCTGGCATGCCGGAGACATCGGAACGCTGGAAGTAGCTGAAAAACTTCAGGCTGTCAAACCCTTGCGAGCGGTTTTTGGAAACATCGATGGGCAAGATATACGTTCGGTTTATCCGTTGCACAATCGCTTTGATTGTGAGCAAGTTTCGGTTTGGATGACCCATATCGGCGGTTATCCGGGAAAGTACAATCCGGCCATTCGGGACGAATTGTACAGAAACCCACCCAAACTGTTTATTTGCGGCCATTCACACATCTTAAAAGTGCAATTTGACCCGAGAATAAAAACACTTCACATGAATCCGGGTGCTGCCGGTATTTATGGCTTTCACCAAGTGAGGACGATGCTCCGGTTTGAAATCAATGAAGATAGAATTGAAAAATTAGAGGTGGTGGAGTTTGCAAAAAAAAAATAGATTCTCGGTTCAATAAAAAATCCGCGCCACTCCTGACGCGGATTCATACGCACTACGATAGATGGTTTTATCTGAGCCGATCGGCAGATTTTACGAGCGCTTCATCCCTTTTGATAGCTTTGTTGGCAAAAACCAGCAAGACAATTGAAAAAATAGGAATCAGCATCCCAATACCCTTCTCTGAAACTTGCGCCTCTCCGGATAAATTGAGCGATTGGTACGCAAAAAAACCAAGCAAAAAAAGATTAATCAATATATTGATGCGATTGATCACAAATTGAAATTGACGTTTATTAAATTTTAAAATACTATAAAACGCCAATACGGCAACAGCCGAAAAACATACCCACAAAACCGGAATGGAACGAGCTAAGATAGCTGTTTTAGTGGCATCCGTCCAAACTGGAAAACTAAAAATTGCCAGAAGTGAAAATATCACCACCAACAACAAATAGACCGTTTGAATTCGTTGAACCATCTTTTTTTAATTTTTACAGCGCAAAAATAGCAGTTTCTTTTTAAACCATTTAATTAGGAATTAAAATAATTTTTCGTAATATTGCAGCAGAATTCACAACCATCACCCCAAATTCAAACTTATTAAACTTCGTTTCTTACTCTTCGAGATCGATGATTTTGCGTAATCGCAAACCCAATTAATTATTGTTTTTAGACCTATCTAATTTATTACATGTTTGACATTATAACCCTCAACAAGAAAAAACTTCCTGAGTTACAGGAAATCGGTAAAGATTTTGGCATTGAAAAATACCGCTACTTGAAAAAACAGGCGTTGATTGACCTGATTCTCAAACTTCCGAAAGGCGAATTAAATGTTGCCGAAAATGCATCAAAAGCGCAGCCCGAAATAAGCCTTGTGCCCAAAAAAGTATTGCCGTTCAATCCCGAACCTGAAGTAAAAAACGAGCTAAGCCAAACTAACTCAACAGAGCAACCTATTCAAACCGGAGGTTTGCAAAAAAAACAACGCATCAAAAAACCGATGCACCCACAACAACCGGCCGTTTCTGAACAAGCAGCACCCACTAATGGTTTCAAAAACGACAAACAACCAAAAAAAGAACCCTACAAAGAAAATACAAATTTTCAAACGCATCCGGCACATCCTAAAAAAGTTGTTCCGGGAGGCGGAGGTGCCAACGGCAACAAGGACACCAGAAATCGCTATCGCGAACCCGATTACGAGTTTGAAGGCATCATAGAAACGGAAGGCGTGTTGGAAATCATGCCGGAAGGATTCGGTTTTCTCCGCTCATCCGATTTCAACTATTTGGCTTCGCCAGATGATGTCTATGTGTCACTTTCGCAAATACGCCTGTTTGGCGTAAAAACCGGCGATACCATCAAAGGTGTAATCCGTCCGCCCAAAGAAGGCGAAAAATATTTTCCGCTCATCAAGGTTTTGAAAATTAATGGACTCAACCCGGATGTAGTCCGCGACCGTGTTTCTTTTGAACATTTGACCCCGCTTTTCCCACAGGAAAAATTTATGCTCGACCGAAAAAACAGTAATATTTCCACGCGGATTATCGACTTGTTTTCGCCCATTGGCAAAGGGCAACGTGGCATGATTGTCTCACAACCCAAAACCGGTAAAACTGTTTTGCTGAAAGACATCGCCAATGCCATCGCTGCCAATCATCCCGAAGTGTATCAAATCATTTTGTTGATAGACGAACGCCCCGAAGAGGTAACCGACATGCAACGCAATGTGAAAGGTGAAGTAGTTGCTTCCACTTTCGACGAACCGGCAGACCGGCATGTAAAAGTGGCCAACATCGTACTCGAAAAAGCCAAAAGATTGGTGGAATGTGGGCATGATGTAGTGATTTTATTAGATTCCATCACCCGATTGGCACGCGCATACAACACGGTTCAGCCCGCTTCCGGAAAAGTATTGAGCGGTGGTGTGGATGCCAACGCGCTCCACAAACCCAAACGATTCTTCGGAGCAGCTCGTAATATCGAGAATGGTGGCTCACTAACCATCATTGCCACGGCCTTGATAGACACCGGTTCGAAAATGGACGAGGTAATCTTTGAAGAGTTTAAAGGAACCGGCAACATGGAACTCCAACTCGACCGACGCATCGCCAACCGCAGGATTTATCCTTCCATCGATTTGATGTCATCCAGCACTCGCCGCGACGACTTGTTGCTCGATGAGAAAACCCTTCAACGCATGTGGGTGATGAGAAAATACTTGTCTGACATGAACCCGATTGAAGCCATGGAATTCATAAACGACCGATTTAAAAAGACCCAAAACAACGAAGAATTTTTGATTTCAATGAACGGGTAAATAAGACGTATTTCCAACTAAAAAAAATCCCCGTTGCTGAGAATTGACAGTAACGGGGATCTTTTATTTAATAAATTTTTATCCCGCTATTAGACTTTTATTTTTTTGGTCAATCGCTCTCCGTTTTGAAGTAATATTTTAACGATTATAATTTCAGATTTTGCACGCAAGGCCGTTTTGTATTTCAACTTATTTATGTCGTTTTCTTTCTTGATTAATCGACCTGTCATATCAAAGAAAGAGACTTCACGGATAATATCTTCCGATGATTTTACGGTCACTTGATTGTCTTCAGAATAAACGGTAATTCGACTCTCTTTTTCTCCAACATCGTCATCTTTTAACTCATCTTTATCTTCAACATCATTGTTTGTTTTATTGGAAATAATCAATACAAACCGATCCTTGTAAACACCAGGATCACTGTTAAAAAAATAGTCTCCATCAGCAAAGTCGTGAAAGACATTGAGGAATTTGTCTTCTAAAACAACTTGATACTTTGCGAGTTTCCCTTCTGCCTTATATATGGAAATTTGAAACGGAATCACTTGATCTATTCGTGTTTCAAAACCCAACCTGACAGTATCTTTTTCATCCAAAGGAGATTTCCCTTGGATGGCCAAATTGGTATTGTCATCCGTTAAAGAATAAAAAGAAACATAGTTGCCTCCGTCTAACCGAAGCCCGTCAAACTTAGCATCTATATTATTTGTTGCACCTTCTATATACCCAATTAAAATTTGACTGAAAGCGCCTTGTTCATTGGTCAGATTCAGCCAAACCCGATCAAGCTCATTTGATGAAGAGTCTAAATTCAAATCGATGCGAGAACGGTTGGCCCTGAAGAATTGATTGTTCCCGGTTGTAGCCCGCATGCTGTTTTTGAACTGCACACTTCCGGCACCTATTGCTTCGACAAAAAATGCTTGCCCAGATGCAATATTCCCGACGGGAATGGTTCCGCCCGAATCCGCTTGGACACCGCCGGTACCCACGGTAAAGATGGCGTAATCATTGGAGGTGAAATTAAACTTGTCTGGGCCGTTCAGCAGGTTGGAGATAGCCGTGTTGTGTGTCCAAAAATAGAAGGAACCGCCCAATAATGGCGTATTGTTGGGGTCGTTGTAAAAAGCTGCCGCATCTATGGTAGAAGGATAAGGGTTGCCAATCAAATTCCAATCGTCCAAGTTGTCCGCATTATTAGCACTTAAAGAAAGTGAAACCGAAATCACACCGTTGTTAACCGCTCCATTAAAAATTGCGTTATGGGTTTGCGGAGTTGCATTGGGTACAGAACCCATTCCGATGTAACCAACGCCCGGAGCCATCAAAGTGCTGCCTGAAACGAGAACCCAATCATTTCCGTCATCATCAAATCCATCGAAGGGCGCAACAAGATCGGCAAAATTTGAAGTTTCAAACCTGAAAATATAACTTGGCCTAAATGAACTCAAAGACGAAGCTACCGTGGCATTGCTTATTGGTGAAGACCAATAGGTGTAATCGTATTGAATCATCGGCGAAGTAGTCTTGTGAACATCTAAATTGCCATTGACGGTTACCACACCTGCATCACTTACCATTACCAATGAGCCTTCATGCTGAACTTGAAGATCTGCTCCGGCCAAAACAGTCAGGTCATTGACGATATTGACATAATTTCCTGCTTTGATGTCTAGCAAATACGTGGGGTTTACTACCAATCCACAAGCATCAATATTTCCATTGACAGCCGTGTCAAAGTTGGCATCAATAGCGACCAAGGTGGAGTTTGACGGTATTCCATTTGTCCAAGCTCCATTCCAAGTAGATTCGGTAGTCGTAAAATCCAATTGAACGCCGACAGAAGCTCTGAAACAGGTTTGACTGTCTTCGCGAACTTGGCAATAAAACTGATATTGATTAAGCCCGACGATGGATGAAATGTTGAGTGTATTGGTGGACACCCCTGAAAAGATAGCGGAATTGGTCAAAGCCGTCCATCCGGTGTCTCCGGGTGCAGAAAAAAACCATTGGTAGGCCAAAGCTTTTCCGCCACTCAAACCTTCGTTTGCCGATACCGTAAATGAAATCGGCACAATGGAACATACCGGAATTATCGGAGGAGTCGGGTTGGCGATGATGACAGGCAAGCCGACTATAGGTGAGTAGTTTTCGATATCAACATAATTATCATTACAGGCGTTAAAATCTACAATTGTCCAATCGGCCACGCTAAAGGTCAATTTAGGTGCTGTGGCTGTACTTTTTCTTTGAAAATCATAACCTTTGGTACCCAAACCCAAACCGGCTACCCAGTTTGTATTGGCTCCGCAAACGCCCCAAACATCAATCACAACAGCACCTTTCAACAAGCTAATGCAATCATTGTCATTGACACCGCTGAACACATTAATTTGATCGGCCAATGAACCGTCGCCACCCGTAACCGGACAGTTGGCATCTGCCGTATTGGTTGCCAACGTAAAAGAATCACCGGGTGCTAAAATGCCCGTTAGCGGGATATTTGTTGTAAGTGTTCCGTTGTTTAAAAAACGGACAGTGTATCCGCTCATATCAACGGTATTGGATGTGGCATTGGCAATCTCGATATAGGAAAGCGAACCTGAGGTGGCATCGGTTACCTCTGAGATAAACAATTCGCTAAACGAACTCACCACATCGCAATTAGTTTTGTCTGAACTTAAAAGCGTGAAAATTCCAGCACTTACATCGCATGGTTGGGTATCTTGAATGAGGATTGCGCCAGATTTCGCTCCTGCGGGGACAACTGCCTTCAGGGTGGTCGCGCTACTTGAAAGCACTGTTGCATTCACACCACCGATAGTTACAGTAGCTCCGGTGAGATTACCCGAAGATGCCGTGATGGTGATGACCGTTCCTTCCGGACCTGATAAGGGTGAGGTCGATGCGATGGCAGCGGGAGTACAAGTCGATGCCGTTACCGTTCCGCTTAGATTTACATTTTGCGTAGTAGCACCCGTGCTGCCGGCTGTGAGTACTTGGTTGTAACTTCCGGCAGCTAAACCGGCTTTCAATCTGATGTATAGGGTAGTCGCGGCTACGCTGCCAGAAGTTGGCACGAGCAATACAGCGCTGCTGAAACCCGAACCCGAAACGGTCGATATTTCATAGGCTGCCGGAGCTGCCACGGTGATGTCATCCGTTAGGTTTGCGCCCGACACAGTGAACGACTGCTCGGCAGACGGCCCAGAAAATTCGGTATAGTTAAAGCCTGTTAGAGAACTCGACGAGACGTTGATGGTGGCCGAAGTAGGCACACTACAAGAAGCTGGCGCTACCCCAAAGCCGGTTGCAGGAATTAATCCGCCACCTGCTTTTGTAAACCGAATGCTTGGGTCTGTCCAACCTGAAACATTGCCTGAACAAATACCATCTTTAACGGCAATATTGCTGTTGGCTGTACTCACTCCACCACCTGTCCACGAGGCTCCCGGGTCAGTACCCGGAGTGCCAAATGTGTCTTGTATCACACCTCCGAGCCTAATTTGCAAAGCGTCATCGCCGTTAAATGCAAAAGCAAAAGTTGTTGTTGATACACCGGGCGCATTGGTTGTCACATAAGCTACTAAATCCGTTGTGCCAATGACCCACACCCCGTCTTTGGGAAGTATTCCTGAGGTGATAGAAACCAAGGGTGAAGGCAATCCAGGTGGAACCGGAGGAATAGCGGCTCCATTAGTTCCCTGATAAACATCTAAATTGTTAACAGCAAAATTGATATCTGCGCCTGAAATATTAAAAATTTCGATGCCTTTAGGCGTTGTGCCGGAGCTGGTTTCTATGTATTGACTGATGATAACAGATTGAGAAAAAACGGATTGTATTGCAAACAAAAAGAATACAAAAATTTTAGAAAATGAGGCTTTCTTTCGCATAGAAATAGTTTTTATACAGCCAAAAATATAAAAATTAAAGTCAAATAAAAAATTAAAAAATTAACTTTTAATTAATATTTTTTTAAAGAATAAAGGCTTTCGTCTGCAAATATTTGTCATTTGTCGGTTTTTTTGTTAAAATAGCGTGTAAGAAAACGATTTAAAAATCCAATTCCTATCAAAAGTTTTTTAAAGCACTTTTTTCAAAATTTCGCTTGACAAATTCGAGTGAAACACGAAGAATTTCCCCCATCGATTGGCATTTTTTGAATTTCATATCGTGGGTAAAAGTGCAAACCGCCTTTTTGAGTTGGTTCACTTTCTCAGGTGAAGAAATTTTATCGGATTCCATGCAGTGGATCAGCGAGCGGATGCGGGTGTTCGTGCTCAAAATCCGTTTGGCCAGGATGGCGCGTTCTTCATTTTTGTATTGTTCTATCGATCCGGGTTGCAATTTCTTGGAAACCAATTCAACCATTTTTATATTTTCTTTAAAAAACTGCGGATGGTAGAGCCTGAAGTTACCTTCGTAAGATTGTTGATCAAAATCGATGGCCCTAATTTTATAGACCACATGATCAAAATCGTGGGTAGGGACAACTACGTAATTGTACGATCGCATATCGCCCAAAAGCCGCATCATACAGCGCTCGTTGAACTTGACAAACTCTTTGGCGATAAGTGATTTCGCGTTTTCATCACAATTCGGCAGATAGTTATCAATAAAATCATCGCCGGGTATGCCAGTGATGTGTTCCTCGATCAAGGTGTCTTCGAAGACCAAAAAATTTATTCGATTAGGTGAAAGTATATGCTCCAATTCCAAGCCATAAATGCGGGAAGCATCTGCTTTTTTAATATAAAAATGAACGTGGTTGTCGTTCAACACATTCCTGATTTTAATGCGAAAAGGATAGGAATTCCCGAAAGTGCAAAAATCGATTGAATCCACATTCAAAAATTCTGAAATATTTTCACTTCCATCTGAATAGAGCAAAGAATAGATTTTTTTCAGGCTTTGGTCAAGTTCTTTTCGTTCAAATTCGGGATAATAAACCCGTATCCAAAGTGTGTCTTTATCTTTTTTGTCATACACTACAACCGAACCAGAAAAACGCAACAAATCTTCGTAACAAACCGTTATCTTGGTTATTCTTCCATATTTTGAAAGGTAGCCCCGTAAGAATTGTTGAACTGGAAAATTGGGTTTTTTTTTCGATATGGCGACTTGTTGCATGTGATGGGTTGCAATTGATTAATTGAAATAAAGCGGCTGCTCAAATTTATTTTTATAAATTTATAAAAAATGTAACAAAAACCAGAATCATTCGTCCTCTACTCATAAATTATTTTTAGTTTGGAATCAATACTTACCCTCAAACATCTCGGTAAAAAATTCGGCAGGCTTACCGCTGTTGACGATTTGTCCTTTTCCATCGAAAAAGGAAACGTATATGGAATTTTGGGGCCGAACGGCAGCGGAAAATCGACCACTTTGGGTATGGTTTTGCAGGTGGTCAACAAAACATCAGGCGATTTTGCCTGGTTTGATGACACACTCGATACGCACGAAGCTCTAAAAAAAGTTGGTGCCATCATCGAGCATCCCAATTTCTATCCGTACATGACTGCCGAACAAAACCTGCAATTAGTCTGTAAAATAAAAAGTATCTCTACCAAAAAAATTACTGAAAAGTTAGAAATCGTCGGGTTATCGGATCGAAGAAAACACAAATTCAGCACCTACTCCTTGGGAATGAAACAACGGTTAGCCATTGCTTCGGCTCTTTTGAACGATCCGGAAATACTCCTACTTGATGAGCCTACCAATGGATTAGACCCGCAGGGCATCCATCAAATCAGGGAAATCATCAAACAGATAGCCAAAGCCGGAACCACTATTTTGCTTGCTTCCCACCTACTCGATGAAGTCGAAAAAGTGTGTTCGCATGTGTTAATTTTGCACAAAGGCAAGAAACTCTATTCAGGTTTAGTCAGTGAGATGACCGCCAGCAAAGGTTTTTTTGAGGTTGATTCCAATCAAAACGAACTTTTGATTTCACTTTTAGAAAATCATCCTGCCGTCAGTCATCTTTCAGCCGAAAGGCATCCGGTCAAAGCATTTTTGAAGGAAGATTTAGAAGCGGTAACACTAAACAAATATTTGTTTGAAAATCAAGTTATTGCCTCTCACCTTGTCAAAAGAAAACAAAGCTTGGAAGAACAATTTTTGGAATTGGTTAAAAATCAAACTGCTAATTAAACATGAAAAGACTACTCCTCATAGAATTTCAAAAACTCTACCTCAACAAGTCAAGCCGAATACTCACACTTATTTATTTTTTGCTGCTCACTTCGATTGCCCTTATTGCATCCATCGAGTTTGACTTCGCGAACATCCATTTCCGCATAGCCGATCAAGGGATTTTTAATTTTCCGTATATCTGGCATTTCAACACTTGGGTAGCTGCCTTGCTCAAACTGTTTCTCGCCATTGTCATCGTTTCGATGATGGCTAACGAATACAGCTACCGAACCCTGAAGCAAAACCTGATTGACGGACTCAGCAAAAAGGAATTTATTTTATCAAAATTTTATACAGTCATAGTATTCGCAGGAGCATCGACAGTATTTGTTTTTGTAGTTTCCATGATACTCGGGTTGATTTTTTCAGACTTCAACGAGGTATCCATTATTTTTCAAGATTTAGATTATCTTCTGGCGTTTTTCGTCAAACTCAGCGGGTTTTTTGCTTTGTGCCTTTTTCTGGGAATCTGGGTAAAACGCTCGGCTTTCGCATTGGGATTTTTGATACTGATTTCGATTGCGGAAGGCATCTTGTTTTTGACCATTCGATTTAAATCTGATACAGATTTTGCATCCAAAGTGATGCAGTTTTTCCCGCTGACTTCCATGAGCAACCTAGTCAAAGAGCCTTTTACTCGCCTGTCAGGCATCAAATCATTAGCAAATCAAGTTGGAGAATCGTTCAACAAAGATTACAGTATTCATTTCTATCAGCTTTTGATTGTAGCAATTTGGGCTTTTGTTTTTATTTATCTTTCCTATCGACTTCTGAAAAAGCGGGATTTGTAATACATTAGCGACAAACAATTTCTCATTTCTAATGAAACAGTTTGTTGCCATTTTATGTTTTGCTCTTTGGCCTAAATTACCTTTTTCTCAAAATATAGTTGTTCAAGACAAGCTGTCACCGGAAGATTTGGTAAACCTGGTTTTAGCAAACATGCCTTGCGCGAGTGTATCAAACATTAGCGCGGTATCAGGAAATTTCAGGGACGGCAGTTTGAGTTACGGATTTTTTGACCGGAACGGAACTGATTTTCCTTTCGAAAACGGTGTTGTATTGAGCACAGGAAAAGCAAGTTCGGCAGTCGGCCCTAACGGGAATGTTTTGAGCGAAACGGCTTCAGGTTGGCTTGGCGATGTGGATTTGGAAGATGCACTGGGTGTGCGTAACACCACCAACGCGACCATTTTGGAGTTCGATTTCACACCCATTGCCAACCGCATCAGCTTCGATTATATTTTCGCTTCGGAGGAATACAACAGTCCGCGTCCTTGCGATTTTTCGGACGGGTTTGCCTTTTTGCTCAAGCGTGCCGGCGTAGATGAACCCTTTCAAAACTTAGCCGTTGTCCCCAACACCAATATCCCCGTAAAAGTGACCAGCGTTCATCCCGATTTTCCGGGCGCTTTCGGTTGCCCTGCCGAAAACGAACAATTTTTCGATCAGCTCAATGGCGTGAGTACCCCCATTAATTTTAATGGACAAACCGTTGCGCTTACGGCCAGTGCAACTGTGATTCCAAACGTTACATACCACATCAAATTGGTGATTGCCGATGAAGGAAACGCACTTTTTGATTCAGCTATTTTTCTGGGTGGCGGAAGTTTCAGCATCGATACTGACTTGGGATCAGATCGAACTGCGCTCAACGGAAACGCACTGTGTCAGGGAGACAGTCTTGTGCTTGATGCCGATTTGGGCATGCCGCTAACCTTTGAATGGTTTCAAGATGGCGTTCCACTTCAGGGTGCAACAAACAGCACGTTGACAGTAACTAATACCGCCGCTTATTCCGTGGAAGTCGATCTTGGCAGCGGATGCCTTTCTTTTGGTGATGTTTTCATCGAATTTATACCGATTCCAAGTGTGAATAATGTCCGATTAGTTCAATGTGATGCTGATGCAAACGGATTGACTATTTATAACTTGAGCCGAGCTGTCCAAAACATCATCTCCGATGACCAAACTCTTTCTGTTACCGGTTTTTTTCTCACGCAAACAGATGCTGAAAACGAGGCGAATCCGATTACAAACTCAAATAATTTTTCAAACTCAACCCCCAATCAAGTGGTGTATGCACGCGTGGAAAGTTCATTGGGATGCGGTAACACAGCGCAAATAACGCTGCAAATTTCAACAACCACCGCCAACGATGCCATTTTGGAAGCCTGCGATGACGACGGGAGCGAAGACGGGCTTCATTCATTCAACCTTTCAAATGCCGACAGCCAAGTACTCAACGGTTTGCCTGCCGGGCTTTCGGTGCGATATTACCTCACTTCCGACGATGCATTGCTCGAACAAAATGCTTTACCAACAAATTT
>Ga0210044_10000275_pt1 | contig 77312 bp, 72 predicted proteins | sample CryGey13umfilter_2_FD_183959 | JGI IMG/M metagenome (GOLD analysis project Ga0210044, IMG submission 183959) | Groundwater microbial communities from aquifer in Utah, USA - Crystal Geyser 4/9/14 3 um filter (SPAdes) (version 2) | ecosystem: Environmental > Aquatic > Deep subsurface >... | reverse complement strand
GCAGGCCCGGAAGCCCTTTTCGCCGAACTGGCGGGCCGCCGCGTCGAGCAGTTGCTGTGCACGGTTGTGACTGCGGCGAACGGCCATCGTCTCGAGAAAAACAAACAGTTGTTTGGCAGATTATCCAATCGCATGTGCGGCGTCAAGCGCGGGTGGAAAGAGCTGTCGCGGGTGAGAAGAGCGCAGGGAATTGTGCGCTGCACCTTCGCGGCGCCCGGTGCTTGATACAATGAAGCCGGAGTTGCGCTTGATCAAGGCGTCGCGTAGTGTTACCGGGCGATCAGCGGCTTGCGGCCGCTGCATCGGCGGGTGAACGCGCAGGAGGAAAGGGATGGTGGAGAAGACGACGAGGGGCGGGCGCCGGACACCGCTACCGCGCAGCGACGAGGCGCCGGCGGTTGCGGGCACCGCAACCGATGCGCGCGCCGCCGGCAAGGCGGGCGCAGGAACGGAGGGACCCGATCTCCAGGAGGTTCGCCAGGGCCTGCATGCGGGCGATCCGCGGGCGAAGAAGCGCTCGGTCGTGCTGTCGCGCTCGGCGATGCTGCGGCGCGCGGGCGCGGCGCCGGCGCCGGCCTCCTCGCAACTGGAGGCGGACATCGTGGCGAAGCTGCGGGAGATCGAGGAATTCCGCAAGTTCGGCAAGCTCACGCTCGAGAGCATCGCCGCCGAGTCCGAGCTGCGGCGCCTGCGCGCCGGCGGGCGGCTTTGGACCACGGGCGAATCCGCGCGTCAGGTGGCGATCGTGCTCTCCGGCATCGTGAAGCTCGCGCGCAAGAACCTCGACGGCGACAGCTTTACCTACGGGATGTTCGGACCCGGAGATCCGGTCGGCGTGCCGGCCCTGATGGCCAATAGGCGCTATCCCACCGATGCGGTGGCGATGAGCAACGGGGTCGAGGTGATCCTGATCAACGTCGCGCGGCTGAACGAACTCGCGCGCACCGATCCGGCGGTGGGCATCGCCCTGATGCGCCTGCTGCTCAAGTTCATCGAGGTGATGCGCTCGAAGATCGAGATCACGAGCGCCGGCTTCGTGCCCTGCCGGCTGCAGGTGCTGATGCTCTATCTGGCGGATCACTTCGGGCACTGGGATGCCGAGGGCCATGCCACCGTTCCGCTCGCGCTTACCCGCGAGCAGATCGCCGAGATCATCGGGGTACGGCTGGAGACGGTGGTGCGCGAACTCAAGCGCTGGGAACGCGAGGGCTGGATCGACATCTCCTCCAGGGGCTATGTCATCAAGCATTTGAACCTGGTCGGCGGCTGCGACGCGGGCTCGAACCCGGTCGAGCCGCTGCTCCCGGGGCGCTGATCCGGACGGACGCGGCGCCGGGCGGCTGCGCGCGGCGCCGGCCCGTGCCTCCGGCGCCGCGCCTTTCTCGCGCCGCTACGCGGCGAAGTTGCGCGCGACGAAGTCCCAGTTCACGAGGTTCCAGAACGCCTCGACGTACTTGGGCCGCGCGTTGCGGTAGTCGATGTAGTAGGCGTGTTCCCATACGTCGCAGGTGAGCAGCGCCGTTTTGCCCGAGGTCATCGGGCATTGCGCGTTGCTCGTGCTCAGCAGATCCAGCGAGCCGTCCGCGTTCTTCACCAGCCAGCCCCAGCCCGAGCCGAAGGTTCCGACCGCGGTCGCGCTGAACTGTTTCCTGAACTCGTCGAAGGTGACGAAGCGGTGCTTGATCGCCTCGGCGAGCGCACCCTTCGGTTCGCCTCCGCCCGTGGGCGACAGGCATTGCCAGTAGAAGCTGTGGTTCCAGACCTGGGCGGCGTTGTTGAACAGTCCGCCGGATGCCTTGCGGACGATGTCCTCGAGGCTCGCGTTCTCGAACTCGGTGCCCTTGATCAGGTTGTTGAGGTTGGTGACGTATGCCTGGTGATGCTTGCCGTAGTGATACTCCAGTGTCTCCTTCGAGATGTGGGGCTGGAGTGCATCCATGGCGTAGGGAAGCTGCGGAAGCTTGTGTTCCATGTGTTGGTCTCCTTGACGGTTAAAGCTTGAGTATTTTACTCGGATAACCTCCGGCCTGCAACGTTGGTATGCCGGTCATCGCGTCCGGATCACCCGCGCCTCGGCGCCGCCGGACGCGAAGCGGATGTCGATGGCTTCCCCCGCGCCGAGGGCGGCGCCCTCGGTCACGATCGTGCCGTCCGCCCTGCGCACGATCGCGTAGCCGCGGGAGAGCGCGGCCCGGGGGTCGAGCTGGAGAAGCCGGGCGCCGATTTCCCGCATGCGCGCGCGGCGCCCGTCGAACTGCGCCCCGCGCGCGGCGGCGAGCCGATGCTCGATCATGCCGAGACGCTGCCGCGCACCCGCGAAATCCGGACGGACGAGTCTCAGTCGCATGCGTTCGATCGCGTGGCGCCGTTCCAGAACGGAGGAACGCCAGACCCCCTCGATTCGCCGGGCGAGGTGATCGACGCCGAGCCGCAGGCGGCGCAGCCGCTCGCCAGGGGCCAGCAGCCGGCTCGCGGCGAGATCGGTGCGCTGCATCGCACGCTCCAGGATGCGGTGCGCGGCGCGATGCAGATGCGCGCCGAGCGCAGGCAGCCGCTCGCGCGCTTCGACGTAACCCGCGCTCACGAGTTCGGCCGCCGCGGTCGGCGTCGCGGCACGCTCATCGGCCACGAGATCGGCGATGGTCGTGTCGGTCTCGTGGCCGATGCCGGTCACCACCGGGAGCGCGCAGGCGGCGATCGCGCGCGCCACCGCCTCTTCGTTGAAGGCACGGAGATCCTCGATGCTGCCGCCGCCGCGGGCGAGGATCGCCACATCGCAGTCGCGGCGCGCGCCGGCCGCGGCGAGCGCTTCCACGATCCGGCGCGGGGCGTCTTCGCCCTGGACCGGCGCCGGGACGACGAGGACGGGGACGTGCGGACTGCGCCGCGAGAGCGTCGTCAGCACGTCGTGCATCGCCGCCGCCTGCAGCGAGGTGACCAGCGCGATGCGGCGCGGAAGGCGTGGAGCCGCACGCTTGCGGGCAGGCGCGAACAGCCCCTCGGCATCGAGCCGCGCCTTCAGCCGTTCGTAGGCCTCGTAGAGCGCGCCCACGCCGGCGCGGCGCACCGATTCGATGTCGAGCTGGAACTCGCCCCGCGGCTCGTAGAGCGTGGCCAGCGCGCGCACTTCCAGGCGCATGCCGTTGGCAACGCGGAACGGAACGAGCTGCGCGCGGTTGCGGAACATGACGCAGCGCGCCTGGGCCGCTTCATCCTTGAGCGAGAAATACAGGTGGCCCGACGCGGCGTAGCTCAGGTTCGAGACCTCGCCCGAAACCCACAGCAGCGGCAGCGCACCCTCGATCGCCTGGCGTGCGAGCCGGTTGAGGGCCGATACGGAAAGCACCGGCGCGAGCGCGGGAAGCTCGCTCTGTAGGGACGTGCTGCTCATTCGGATGGGGTCGCCGTGGCGCGGCAATGATACGCCGGCACGCGGCGGGTCCCGGGCGCTGCATTTTTGATCGCAGTGACGAAAGGCCTTGCGGCAAGCGGCTTGTGCGAATCGGGGCCGCTCCGATCCACAGGCTTATCCACAGGTTTTGTGGATAAGCCGGATGCGGCGGCGGCCGTGCTTGCCGAATCTGGATGCGCACGATAGAGTGCGCCGTTGATTTCCAATCCCGGAGCGTGAATGTTTTCCATCCTTCAGGCGGCCGGCTGGCCGATCTGGCCGCTGCTCGCCGCCTCGATCATCGCGGTCGCACTCATCATCGAACGATCCTACGCGCTGCGCGCCGCGCGGGTCGCGCCGATCGGACTGATCGACAGCGTCATCGGCGATCTGCGCCAGGGCGGCATCAATGCCCCGGCGCTGGCACGGCTCGCCGGTCATTCTCCGCTGGGACAGGTGCTGGCGGCGGGGCTGCGCGACGCGCAGGCGAGCTCGCGCGAGGCGATGAACGAGGCGATCGAGGAAGCCGGACGCACGGTCTCGCACCAGCTCGGGCACTACCTCACCACGCTGGGCACGATCGCCTCGATCAGTCCGCTGATGGGGCTGTTCGGTACCGTGATCGGGATGATCGAGATCTTCGGGTCGCAGTCGCCCGCGGGCGCCAATCCGCAGCAGCTCGCGCACGGCATCTCGGTGGCGCTGTACAACACCGCGTTCGGCCTGCTGATCGCGATTCCGAGCATGATCTTCTACCGGCACTTCCGCGCCCTGGTCGACAGCTTCATCATCGACATGGAGCAGCAGGCGGTGAGGCTGGTCGAGGTGGTGCACGGCGCGCGAAAGTCCTGAGCGCCGCGCGAGGCAGCGATGAATTTCAGCCGCGGCGAAGTCAGGGAGGATCCCGAGATCAACCTCATCCCGATGATCGACGTGCTGCTGGTGATCCTGATCTTCCTGATGATTACCACCACGTACTCGCGCTTTGCCGGGATCGAGATCGATCTTCCCACGGCCGATGCGCAGCCGAGGCCGGAGCGGCCCGCGGAAGTCAATGTCGCGGTGAGCGCCGCGGGCGCGGTGATGGTCGACAAGAAGGCCCTCGCGGTGCGCGACGTCGAGACCATCGAGGCGGCGCTGCGCACTGCTGCGGCGGGCATGAAGGAGCCGGTCGTCGTCATCAACGCCGACGCGAAGGCGCAGCATCAGAGCGTGATCGACGTGATGCAGGCGGCGCAACGGGCGGGACTGCCGCGGATCTCCTTCACCACGCAGGCGCCGCCGCGCTGAGCGGCGGCGGCGCGCGCTCACCGCCGGAACCTTCATGTCGCCGGAATCCGTGCTGAGGCGCGCATGGGCCTCGCGCGGCCCGGCTGCGTGGGCGCTCGCCCCGCTCGCCGCCGTTTTCGCGGCCGCGGTCGCGCTGCGCCGTGTGCTCTATCGGACGGGCATCCTGGCCGCGCAGCGCCTTCCGGTTCCGGTCGTCGTCGTGGGCAACATCGCGGTGGGCGGCACCGGCAAGACACCGCTCGTGATCTGGCTCGTGCAGGCGCTCGCGCGGCGCGGCATGCGCCCCGGCGTGGTGAGCCGCGGTTACAAGGCCGGGTGCGGCGGCGTGCGCGAGGCCGGGACGAGGGCGGACGCCGCGACCGTCGGCGACGAGCCGCTTCTCATCGCGAGGCGCACGCTCGCGCCGGTCTGGATCGGCGCGGATCGGGTGGCCGCCGCCCGCGCGCTGCTCGCGCGCCATCCGGACTGCGACGTGCTCGTCGCCGACGACGGGCTCCAGCACTACCGCCTCGCACGCGATGTGGAGATCGCGGTGCTGGACGAGCGCGGCGCGGGCAATGGCTGGCCGCTTCCGGCAGGGCCGCTGCGCGAGCCGTGCGCGCGGCTCGCGACCGTGGATGCCGTCGTCAATCATGGTGCGGCCGGCCCGCCGCGTGCGCATCCGGGCCCGGCGCGCTTTTCGATGTCGCTCGCGGGCAGCCGCTTCCACCGGCTCGACGATCCCGGCGCGACCCGCGACGCAGCGGAGCTTCGCGCATTGCGCCTGCATGCGGTGGCCGGGATCGGTGCTCCGCAGCGCTTTTTCGCCCGGCTCGCCGAGCTCGGCCTGTCCTTCGTCCCGCACCCGTTCCCGGACCATCACCGCTACCGCGCGCAGGATCTCGCCTTCCCGGACTGCGACGCAATCCTGATGACCGAGAAGGATGCGGTAAAATGCGCGGGCCTCACGAGCACCGCGTGCTGGGTGCTGCCGGTGGAGGCGGTCGTGGTCCCCGATCTGGCCGATTTCGTATTGGAGAAAATCCATGGACGCGAGGCTGCTTGATATCCTCGTCTGCCCGCTGTGCAAGGGGCCGCTCGAATACCGCAAGGCGCAGGCGGAACTCGTGTGCAATGCGTGCCGGCTCGCCTATCCGATCAAGGACGACATTCCCGTCATGCTCGAGGAGGATGCCCGCCAGCTCGGCGACGAAGAAGCCGGGACGTGAGACCGAGCGCGCAGAGGCGGGGATGCGACCGCCCGCGAGCGCCGCCCGGCCGCCGAGGGCCTGCGCATCGATCGACGCGGTGCGACCGCAGCTCGGGCGAAGAACCGAAGGACCGCGAACGCCCCGCCGCTGTCCTCTGTCCTCTGTCGTCTGGACGGGTGGCGTGAGCTTCAGTGTCGTCATCCCGGCCCGCCACGCATCCACGCGCCTGCCGGGGAAGGCGCTGGCGGACATCGCCGGCAAGCCGATGGTCGTGCGGGTCGCCGAGCGCGCCCGCAGTAGCGGGGCGACGGCGGTGTGCGTGGCGACCGATCACGAGTCGATCGCGCAGGCCGTGCGCGCGCACGGTTTCGATGCGGTGATGACCCGCGCGGATCATGCGAGCGGCACCGACCGGGTCGCCGAAGCGGCCGCCCTCCTCGGTCTGGCCGCCGATGCCGTGGTCGTCAATGTCCAGGGCGACGAACCGCTCATCGACCCCGGCCTGATCGCACTCGTGGCGGATGCGTTGCGCGAAGACGCGCAGGCCGCAGTGGCGACCGCGGCCTGTCCGATTCTCCGGGCCGAGGACTTCTTCGATCCCAATGTCGTAAAGGTCGTGTGCGATGCGCGCGAGCGCGCGCTGTACTTCAGCCGTGCGCCGATCCCTTACGCGCGCGATGCGTTCGCCGGGCGGGCGGCGAGCGCGCGCGCGCTGCCGCCGAATCTGCCGGCCCTGCGACATATCGGGCTGTATGCGTATCGGGTTGCGTTTCTGGAGCGCTTCGGCGCGCTGGAGCGAGCGCCGATCGAGGCGTTCGAAGCGCTCGAGCAGCTTCGCTGCCTGTGGCACGGAGCGCCGCTCAAGGTGGTGCGCGCCCGGCACGCACCGGAGCCCGGCGTCGACACCCCGGAGGATCTCGAGCGGGTGCGGCGCAAGTTTGGTGAATGACAAGATAGGAAGGTTTTTCCCAACTTTTTTTCGGGCGGCGCAAAATGCGCCCCGGTCACAACCGTCGAGGGAGAGAGAAGATGAAACTGATCCTGCTCGGTCCGCCGGGCGCCGGCAAGGGCACGCAGGCCGCCGTCATCTGCGAGAGTTTCGGGATTCCGCAGATTTCCACCGGGGACATGCTGCGCGCCGCGGTCAAGGCCGGCACGCCGCTCGGGCTCGCGGCGAAGAAGGTGATGGACGCGGGGCAGCTCGTGTCCGATGACATCATCATTGGGCTGGTCAAGGAGCGCCTCGCGCGCCCGGACTGTGCGAACGGATATCTGCTGGACGGCTTCCCGCGCACGATTCCGCAGGCCGAGGCGCTGAAGGCGAATCGGGTGGCGATCGAGTTCGTGATCGAGATCGACGTGGACGACGCCGAGATCATCCGCCGCATGAGCGGACGGCGCGTGCATCCGGCTTCGGGCCGTACCTATCACGTGGTGTTCAATCCGCCGAAGGTCGCCGGCAAGGACGATGTCACCGGCGAGGCGCTGATCCAGCGCGACGACGACCGCGAGGAGACCGTGCGCAAGCGCCTCGAAGTGTATCGTTCGCAGACCCGGCCGCTGGTAGACTATTACGGCAGGTGGGCGGCGACCGGGGAGGCCGGCGCGCCGCGCTACCGGAGAATCGAGGGCGTCGGCGCGGTGGAGGAAATCCGCCGCCGCTGCTTGGACGCGCTCAGGTAACCGCGGGGCCGGGCAGCCTGGCCCTCGCAACTCGAAAGGGGAGGCTCATGGCGAAGAAGGTGAATGCGTTCTACGCGCAATCGGGCGGCGTGACCGCGGTCATCAACGCTTCCGCGTGCGGGGTGATCGAGACCGCGCGCAGGCACAAGGACCGGATCGGCAAGGTCTTCGCCGGGCGCAACGGCATCATCGGGGCGCTGACCGAGGACCTGATCGACACCGGGCGCGAGTCGGAGCAGGCGATCGCCGCGCTGCGCTACACGCCCTCGGGCGCGTTCGGCTCCTGCCGCTTCAAGCTCAAGGGACTGGAAGAGAGCCGCGCGCAGTACGAGCGCCTGATCGAGGTGTTCAAGGCCCACGACATCGGCTATTTCTTCTACAACGGCGGCGGGGATTCGGCCGACACCTGCCTGAAGATCTCGCAGCTCGGCGAGGCGACCGGCTATCCGATCCAGGCGATCCATGTCCCGAAGACGGTCGACAACGACCTTCCGGTCACCGACAACTGCCCGGGATTCGGTTCGGTCGCGAAGTACATCGCGGTATCGACGCTGGAAGCGACCTTCGACGTGGCCTCGATGTCGAAGACCTCGACCAAGGTGTTCGTGCTCGAGGTGATGGGGCGCCATGCCGGATGGATCGCGGCGGCCGGCGCGATGGCCTCGACGAAAGCGCGCGAGCTGCCCATCCTCGTGCTGTTTCCGGAGATCCCCTTCGACCGCAGCAAGTTCCTCGCACGCGTCGATGCGCTGGTGAAGAGCCACGGCTACTGCACGGTCGTGGTCTCGGAGGGTGTGAAGGGCGCCGACGGCAAGTTCCTGTCCGACCAGGGGCTGCGCGATGCGTTCGGCCACGCGCAGCTCGGCGGTGTCGCGCCGGTGATCGCCAGCATCGTCAAGGACGGCCTCGATCTCAAGTACCACTGGGGGGTTGCGGATTATCTCCAGCGCGCGGCGCGCCACATCGCCTCGAAGACCGACGTCGCCCAGGCCTATGCCGTCGGCAAGGCGGCCGTCGAGCTGGCGCTCAAGGGCCGCAACTCGGTCATGCCCGCAATCCGCCGGGTTTCCGATCGACCCTACAAATGGAAGATCGAGGTCGCGGAACTCAAGGACGTCGCGAACAAGGAGAAATTCATGCCGCGCGATTTCATCGGCGAAGACGGGTTCGGCATCACCGAGCGCTGCCGCCGCTATCTCGCGCCGCTGATCACCGGCGAGGACTATCCGCCCTACGAGAACGGGTTGCCGGCGTACGTGCGGCTGCGCAACGTCGCCGTGCCCAGAAAGCTGGCCGGCGAATTCAGGCTCTGATTCTTTCGGGAAAGACTTTCTTCAAGCGGAGGGGATGGACAAAATGGCGACAACGGGACTGTGGTTCGCACTCATCTGCGCCGTGGTGGCGGTGCTCTACGGCGCATTTTCCAGCAAGTGGATCCTGGGCCTGCCGGCCGGCAACGAGCAGATGCAGAAGATCGCCGCCGCGGTGCAGGAGGGCGCGAGCGCCTACCTCAATCGCCAGTACATGACGATCGGCGGCGCCGGCGCGGTGCTGTTCCTGGTGATCGGCCTGGTGCCCGCGCTGGGCTGGCCGACCGCGTTCGGATTCCTGATCGGCGCGGTGCTCTCCGGGCTCGCCGGCTACATCGGAATGAACGTCTCGGTGCGCGCCAACGTGCGCACCGCGGAAGCGGCGCGCGGCGGCTTGAACGCGGCGCTCAACGTCGCCTTCCGGGGCGGCGCGATCACGGGACTGCTGGTGGTCGGTCTCGGCCTGCTCGGGGTCGCCGGCTACTTCGCGATCCTCAAGGGCAGCGCGGCGCTCGGCGCGGACATCCACCAGATCATCCAGCCGCTGGTGGGGCTTGCCTTCGGCGGATCGCTGATCTCGATCTTCGCGCGGCTGGGCGGAGGCATCTTCACCAAGGGCGCCGACGTCGGCGCGGATCTGGTGGGCAAGGTCGAGGCCGGCATCCCCGAGGACGATCCGCGCAATCCGGCGGTGATCGCCGACAACGTCGGCGACAATGTCGGGGACTGCGCCGGCATGGCCGCCGACCTGTTCGAGACCTATGCCGTCACCATCGTGGCCACGATGCTGCTCGGCGCGCTGCTGTTCAAGGGCGCGGCGGCCGAGACCGCGGTGGTCTATCCGCTCGTGCTCGGCGGCGTGTCCATCATCGCTTCCATCATCGGCAGCTTCTTCGTCAAGGCGCGCGAAGGCGGCAAGATCATGAACGCCCTGTACCGCGGTCTCGCGGTGGCGGGCGTGCTCGCGCTGATCGCCTTCTACCCGGTCACGACCTGGATGCTGGGCACGAGCGTGAGCATCGACGGGGTGGAGGTGTTGAGCCGGAACCTGTACTACACCTCGCTCATCGGGCTCGTGCTGACCGCGGCGCTGGTGATGATCACCGAGTACTACACGGCGACCGAGTTCGCCCCGGTGCGCCACATCGCGCAGGCCTCCACCACCGGCCACGGCACCAACATCATCGCCGGGCTGGGGGTGTCGATGAAGGCGACCGCGGCGCCGGTGCTCGCGGTGTGCGTGGCGATCTGGGGCGCACATGAGCTCGCCGGCCTCTACGGGATCGCCATCGCGGCGACCTCCATGCTGTCCATGACCGGGATCATCGTCGCGCTCGATGCCTACGGCCCGATCACCGACAATGCCGGCGGCATCGCAGAGATGGCGAACCTGCCCAAGGAGATCCGCAACATCACCGATCCGCTCGACGCCGTGGGCAATACGACCAAGGCGGTCACCAAGGGCTACGCGATCGGCTCGGCTGGGCTCGCGGCGCTGGTGCTGTTCGCCGACTACACCCATGCCCTGACCGCGAAGGGTCTGAACCTGAGCTTCGACCTGTCGGACCACATGGTGATCATCGGGCTGTTCATCGGCGGCATGGTGCCCTATCTGTTCGGGGCGATGGGCATGGAGGCGGTGGGACGCGCGGCGGGCTCGGTGGTGATCGAGGTGCGCCGCCAGTTCAAGGAGATCAAGGGCATCATGGAAGGCACCGGCAAGCCGGAATACGGCACCTGCGTGGACATGCTGACCAAGGCCGCCATCAAGGAGATGATGATCCCGTCGCTGCTGCCGGTGGCGGTGCCGGTCATCGTCGGCCTCGTGCTCGGCCCGAAGGCGCTCGGCGGGGTGCTGATCGGAACCATCGTCACCGGCCTGTTCGTCGCCATCTCGATGACCACCGGCGGCGGCGCCTGGGACAACGCCAAGAAGTACATCGAGGAAGGCAACTTCGGCGGCAAGGGCTCGGAGACGCACAAGGCGGCGGTCACCGGCGACACCGTGGGCGACCCCTACAAGGACACGGCGGGTCCGGCAGTGAACCCGCTGATCAAGATCATCAACATCGTCGCGCTGCTGATCGTCCCGCTGATCGGCTGAGGAACCGCGGCACCGGTGACAAGGGCGGCCTGCGGGCCGCCCTTGTCATGCGAGGGGATCGGGAGAATTGCGGCGGGTCGCTCGCCGCGCGCGGATCAGCGCTGGCCGAGCAGGCGGCGGGCGCCGTTGAAGCGCTTCACCCAGTAATGCTCGCGCATGTCGTCGATACGCACCGGCTTGCCGGCCGAGGGTGCATGCAGGAAGCGGAAATCGCCCAGATACACGCCCACGTGCGAGAACGCGTCGCGCAGCGTATTGAAGAACACCAGATCGCCGGGCCGCAGCTTCGCGGGATCGACCGGTTCGCCCACGCGGCTGATGTCCCTCGATCGCCTCGGCAGCTCGAAGCCCAGGGTGTCCTGGAAGACGTAACGCACCAACCCGCTGCAGTCCAGTCCGCTCTCGGGCGAGTTGCCGCCGCGCCGGTAGCGCACGCCGATGAGCGACAGCGCGCGCTCGGCCGCATCCTGAGACGCACTCACGTAACGATCCAGCAGACCGGAATCGGTGGCCGGCGTCTCCTGCACCTGCGCGCAGGCGGCGCCGGCGCTGGCCAGCGCGGCGACCAGGCAGGAAAGGGCAAGAGCACGCCTGTGCATCGTCTGCCTCCCTGTCAGGATTCTCGTGAGACGGCGTAGCGGCGGGTGTCCCGTCCGGGGTTGTCGTTGCTCTTATCCCGCACACACGCCCTGCGCGCGCCGCGTTGCCGATCGTGGTGCGGGCGCAGCGGGCGGCATGTTAGCGGCTCAAGTGGCGCTTGTAAAGCGCGAATCCGATCGCGGGCGCGCCGCGCCCCGCGCACAGCGGTCCGGCAGGTTGCCGCGCAGCCTTTCGGTATAATCGCGCCAGCTCGGCCGTGCCGATGGGGTCGCGGCGAGCGCCTCCCGGGGAGGGTGTGTGGATCCGTTCAAGGCATACCTGATCGAGCAGCATGAGGCGGGGGTGGGCGGTCGTTTCGTCGAGTTCGCCCCGGAGAATCTCGATCCGGGCGAGGTCACGATCCGCGTCGCGTATTCGAGCATCAACTACAAGGACGCGCTGGCGGCCACCGGCGCCGGGCGCATCATCCGGCGCCTCCCGTGCATCGGCGGGATCGACCTGGCGGGCACGGTCCTCGAGAGCAGCGATGCGCGCTTCGCTGCGGGCGAGGCGGTGCTCGCCACCAGCTACGACATCGGCGTCGCCCATCATGGCGGTTTCGCGCAATTCGCGCGCATCCCGGCAGGCTGGGTGGTACCGCTGCCGCACGGGCTGAGCCTGTTCGAGGCGATGGCGCTCGGCACGGCGGGCTTCACCGCCGCGCTCGGCATCCAGCGCCTCGAGGACAATGGCATGGGACCGGACGGCGGCCCGGTCGCAGTGACCGGGGCCACCGGAGGCGTGGGCAGCCTGGTGGTGGACATGCTCGCGAAGCGTGGTTACGAAGTGGTCGCGATCACCGGCAAGGACGGCGAGCACGAATACCTGCGCCACCTGGGTGCCGCCGAGGTGCGCTCGCGCCACACGCTGGATCTGGGCACGCGGCCGCTGGAAAAGGCGACCTGGGCCGGCGCCTACGACTGCGTCGGCGGGCCGATGGCTGCGTGGCTCACCCGCAGCATGAAGCAGGGGGCGAGCATCGCCTGCGCCGGAAATGCCGGAGGCATCGAGCTGCACACCACCGTGCTGCCGTTCATCCTGCGCGGCAACAACCTGCTCGGCGTGGACTCCGGCTACTGGCCCATGGCCGGCCGGACCCGGATCTGGGAACGGCTGGCTGGCGAGATGCGTCCCCCCCATCTGGCCGAAATCGCCACATCGATCGCTTTCGACGCATTGCCCGGGGCGTTCGAGGACTTCCTGCACGCGCGCGTCCGCGGGCGCGTCGTGGTCGAGGTGGCGGGCGATGCCTGAACCGACTTCCATGAGCGAAGGCGCGGCGAAACCGAGGGTGCTGGTGATCGATGATTCGCGCATGGTGCGCGCATCGATCACGCGCCATATCCGGGAGAGCTACGAATTCCGCGAGGAAGCCGACGGAGACGCGGGCTGGCAGACGCTGCTGCTCGACCCTTCCGTCGACGTGGTGATCTCCGACCTGTCGATGCCGCGGCTCGACGGCTACGGGCTGCTGGAACGCATCCGCTCGTCCAAGATCGCCCGCATCCGCGAGATCCCGGTGATCATGATCTCGGGCGACGAGGACGAGCAGGCGCGGGAACGCGCGCGCCGGCTTGGTGCCTCCGACTTCGTCACCAAGGGCGTCGGCACCACGGAGCTGCTCACCCGGCTGGAGTCCGCGATCAAGGCGGCCCGGCTGCGCCGGGAGCTCGACGACAGCCGCGAGGCCTTCACGCGTGCGAAGCCGGTCGATCCACGCCTGGGCGTGGTGAGCAGGGAGTTCCTGCATTCGCACGGCAATCAGCTTCTTGCGCTGGCCCGGCGACAGCTCGCCGAGGTAAGTGTCATGGTGATCGAGATCGATCGCTTCGCCGAGCTCGCGAGCCGCTACGGCGCGCAGGTCTCGGCGCTGGTGACGCGCAAGCTCGCGAAGATTCTTGCCGTCCGCGTGCGCAAGGACGACAGCGTGGCGCAGATCGAGGGGAACCGTTTCTGCGTCGTCTCGCCCAGCGTGAACGTGGAAACCTATGGAGCGTTCGCGCAGCGCCTGCGCGCCGCCATCGAGGCGATCGCGCTCAGCTATCGCGGCGAGATCATCCGCATCAGCCTGACCATCGGGCTGGCGAACAGCAAGAACGACGGTGCCGCGAGCATCGAGGATCTGATCCGTGCCGCGGCCGGGCGGGTGGTGCAGGGCGCGGTGAGCGGCGGCAACCGCGTCGTCGATGCCCATGGCGAGCTCGGCGCGGCGCCGGAGCCCGCCATGAGCGTGGATCGCGCGCTGGCGCTGGTGGGCGAGGACGCATTCGAACTCGTCCGGGAACATCTTCCCGGCATCGTACAGCGGCTGTTGCCCCTGCTGCACCTCATCGAACGCGAGTACCGGGTCGGCATGGCAATCGGCGAACTGGAACGGCGCGCCGGCCGCATCGATTCGGGCGCAGGCGAAATTCAGGCGGCACCCACCGAATAGGGAGAGGAGAAGCACGATGACGAGCTACAAGGAGTTCTACCGGCGTTCGATCGAGACGCCCGACGCGTTCTGGGGGGAGCAGGCGGGCCTCATCGACTGGCACAAGGCACCGCGCCAGGTGCTCGACTACAGCCGGCCGCCGTTCGTCAAGTGGTTCGTCGGCGGCGAGACCAATCTCTGCCACAACGCAATCGACCGGCACATCGCGGCGCGCGGCGACCAGAAAGCGCTCGTCTATATCTCCACCGAAACTAGCGAGATCTGCAGCTACACCTTCAGGCAGCTGCGCCAGGAGGTGATGCGCATGGCCGCGATCATGCAGGAGCTGGGCGTGGCGCGTGGCGACCGGGTGTTGATCTACATGCCGATGATCCCGGAGGCATGCTTCGCGATGCTGGCATCCGCGCGCATCGGTGCCATCCACTCGGTGGTGTTCGGCGGATTCGCCGCAGGCTCGCTCGCGACCCGCATCGACGACGCGCGCCCGAAGATCATGATCAGCGCGGATGCGGGCATGCGCGCCGGGAAGGCCGTGCCCTACAAGCATCTCGTCGACGAGGCCTGCCGGCTGGCCCAGTTCCCGCCGCAGAAGGTGGTGATCGTGGATCGCGGCATCGACAAGGGCTTCCCCCGCGTCGAGGGCCGCGACCTGGATTACGCGGGCCTGCGCGCGCGGCACCTGGACGCGGAAGTCCCGGTGACGTGGCTGGAGTCGAACGAGCCCTCCTACATCCTCTACACCTCGGGCACCACGGGCAAGCCCAAGGGCGTGCAGCGCGATACCGGCGGGTACGCCGTCGCGCTCGCGGCCTCGATGAAGCACATCTACTGCGGAGAGGCCGGAGAGACGATGTTCTCGACCTCCGACATCGGCTGGGTGGTCGGCCACTCCTACATCATCTACGGGCCGCTGATTGCCGGCATGACGACCGTCATGTACGAGGGAACGCCGATCCGCCCTGACGCCGGGATCTGGTGGAAGATCGTCCAGGAGCAGAACGTCACGGTCATGTTTTCCGCGCCCACCGCGGTGCGCGTGCTGAAGAAGCAGGATCCGGCCTACCTGCGCAAGTACGACCTCGGCAGTCTCAAGCACCTGTTCCTCGCTGGCGAGCCGCTCGATCAGCCGACCCACGAATGGATCACCGACGCGCTCAAGCTTCCGGTGATCGACCACTACTGGCAGACCGAGACCGGCTGGCCGATGCTCTCGTGCGCGCCGGGCGTGGAGAAGACGCCGATCAAGTATGGTTCACCGGCCTTCGCCGTGTTCGGCTACAACCTGAAGATCTTCCGCGAGGACGGCACCGAGGCCGCGCCCAACGAGAAGGGGATCGTGGGCGTGTTGCCGCCGCTGCCGCCCGGCTGCCTGAGCACGGTCTGGGGTCAGGACGAGCGGTTCGTGGAGACCTACTTCACCATGTTCCGCGAACCGATGGTCTATGCGTCCTTCGACTGGGGCATCCGCGACGAGGACGGTTACCACTTCATCCTGGGGCGCACCGACGATGTCATCAACGTCGCCGGCCACCGGCTCGGCACCCGCGAGATCGAGGAAGCGATCCAGGCCCACAGCGGCATCGCAGAAGTCGCCGTGGTCGGGGTGGCCGATCAGCTCAAGGGCCAGATCCCCGTCGCCTTCGCGGTCGTGCGCGATGCTGGCGCGGCTGCGAGCCCCGAGGGCCGCCAGGCGCTGGAGAAGGAAGTCATGGCGAAGGTCGACGCGCTGCTCGGCGCGATCGCCAGGCCGGCGCGGGTGCATTTCGTGACCGGCCTGCCCAAGACCCGTTCCGGCAAGCTGCTGCGCCGCTCGATCCAGGCGCTGGCCGAGGGCCGCGATCCGGGGGACCTGACCACCATCGAGGACCCGACCGCCCTCCAGCAGATCCGGGACGCGCTCGCCGGAAAATAGGACTGTCCGGGTGGGCGCCACGCGCGAGCGCGGCGTCGGGCGCGGAGGGAACCTCGGAACGCACGCCGCAGGATCCGCCGGCGAAGACGCGCGCTGGCGCGGTTTTTCGTGCCGGGCGGCGCGCTCAGGCGCCGCGCTGGGCGTACTTCTGCCGGAAGCGTTCGACCCGGCCCGCGGTGTCCATGATCTTCTGCTTGCCGGTGTAGAACGGATGGCAGGCCGAGCATACTTCGATGTGCAGCGCCGGCTTGCCGATCGTGGAGCGGGTCTTGAACGTGTTTCCGCAACTGCACGTGACGTCGATCTCCGCGTACTTCGGGTGAACCTTTTCCTTCATGACGGATCCTTTCGCGGGCCGGCGTGGGTGCGGCCCCTTACGGACGGATTATAGCGCGGGAGACCGCTGCGTGCCCGGCACGCTTCAGCCGCGGCGCATCGCGTCGAAGAATTCGGCGTTGCTCTTGGTCGCCTTGATCTTGTCGAGGAGAAATTCCATCGCGTCGAGATCGTCCATGTTGTAGAGCAGCTTGCGCAGGATCCAGACCTTCTGAAGGACATCCGGCTTGAGCAGCAATTCCTCGCGGCGCGTACCCGAGCGATTGACGTTGATGGCGGGATAGACGCGCTTCTCGGCCATGCGGCGATCCAGATGGATCTCCATGTTGCCGGTGCCCTTGAATTCCTCGTAGATCACGTCGTCCATGCGGCTGCCGGTCTCGACCAGCGCAGTGGCGATGATGGTGAGCGAGCCGCCTTCCTCGATGTTGCGGGCCGCGCCGAAGAAGCGCTTCGGCCGTTGCAGGGCATTGGCATCGACCCCGCCGGTGAGCACCTTGCCCGAGGCCGGTACGACCGTGTTGTAGGCGCGCGCCAGCCGCGTGATCGAATCGAGCAGGATGACGACGTCGTTCTTGTGCTCGATCAGCCGCTTCGCCTTCTCGATCACCATTTCGGCGACCTGCACGTGGCGGGTGGCCGGTTCGTCGAAGGTCGAGGCCACGACTTCGCCCTTCACCGAGCGCGTCATCTCGGTGACCTCCTCGGGGCGCTCGTCGATGAGCAGGACGATCAGCACGACCTCGGGATGATTTGCGGTGATGGCATGGGCGATGTGCTGCATCATCACGGTCTTGCCGCTCTTCGGGCTGGACACGAGCAGTCCGCGCTGGCCCTTGCCGATTGGCGCGATCATGTCGATGACGCGCGCGGTGGTGTTCTCCTCGCCGCGCATGTCGCGCTCGAGCCTGAGCATCTCGGTGGGATGCAGCGGGGTCAGGTTCTCGAACAGGATCTTGTGCTTCGAGTCCTCGGGCGGGGCGTTGTTGACCTTGTCGACCTTGACCAGCGCGAAGTAGCGCTCGCCGTCCTTGGGCGTACGGATTTCCCCTTCGATGGAATCCCCGGTGCGCAGGTTGAAGCGGCGAATCTGGGACGGGCTGACGTAGATGTCGTCGGTGCCGGCCAGATAGGAGGTGTCCGGCGAGCGCAGGAAGCCGAAACCGTCGGGCAGCACTTCGAGCGTGCCGTCGCCGAAGATGCTCTCGCCCTTCTTGGCGCGGTTCTTGAGCAGCGCGAAGATCAGTTCCTGCTTCCGCAGCCGGTTGGCGCCCTCGATCTCGTTGGAAGTCGCCATTTCGAGCAATTGGCTGACGTGGAGAGTCTTGAGCTCCGATAGATGCATGGGAAAACGCGCCGGAAAAGGATCGGAACGAAAGGAAGCTGCGGGAAGCGGCGCGACGATGCGCACCCGCCGCGGCAGCGCGGCCGAAACGGGCTCGCCCTGCCGCTGCGCGGTCAATGTAGCGGGATCACAGATTGCTGTCAATGAACGCGCTGAGCTGGGATTTCGACATCGCGCCAACCTTGGTGGCCTCGATATTTCCGCCCTTGAAGAGCATCAGCGTGGGAATGCCACGGATGCCGAAGCGCGCGGGAGTCTGCTGGTTGTCGTCGATGTTCAGCTTGGCCACCTTGAGCCGGCCGGCATATTCCCTGGCGATCTCGTCGAGGATCGGTGCGATCTGTTTGCACGGTCCGCACCACTCGGCCCAGTAATCGACCAGGACAGGGACCGGAGAGTGTTCGACTTCCGTCTCGAAATTGCCGTCGGTCACATGATGGATGTGTTCGTTCATGGGTTCCTCAAGACTGGTTTTGCTGGGATGCGGCGCTGTCGCGCCCACACGGGATGAAGTTCTGCGAAATCGAGGATGGCCGGACTGCAGGCGCCATCCTAGCACGCCGGCGCCCGAGTGGAGCGCCCGGCGCCGTTGCCGCCGTGCAGCGGCCCGGTCGATGCCGCCGGCGAGGGCCGATGGGATGGCGGGCGTCACCGCAGGTCACGCGAGAGCGCGGCGGATCGCCTTGCGGTTGGCGACGAGGTCCGCCAGGGTGTAGGCGTCGAGGGTTTCGTAGAGCGCATCGAAGGCCTCGAGCAGGATGGGAGCCAGCCTGCACGCACGGGTGATGCGGCAGGTGTTGGATGCGGGGGCGAGACATTCGACGATGGCGGCGTCGGTCTCGGCTGCGCGCACGATCCGGCCCAGACGGATTTCCCGCGGGTCGCACGCCAGGCGCACCCCGCCTCCCTTGCCGCGGATCGACTCGATCACCCCGCCGCGTGCCAGCCGGTGCACCACCTTGACCAGATGATTTTCGGAGATCCCATAAGCGCTGGCGATCTCCGGAACCGTCGCCAGATGTCCGGGCTCCAGCGCGAGGTACATCAGCACCCGCAACGTGTAATCGGTGAAAGTGGTCAGGCGCATGGCGGCGAGGAGCGGAGCGCAGGACGTTGCGTCATCGATCGGTCGATGCTAATCTTAAGGTGTATCAATCATACATCTTTATTCGCCGATGACCACAGACCAGGAACCGCTGCCGGGGCCGGAGGCGCTTCGCGAGGTGCTGCGTGCCGTGATCGATCCCGAGGCCGGAATGAACATCGTCGACCTCGGCCTCGTGTACGGCATCACGGTCGAGAACGATGTCGTCCGCGTTGCCATGACGATGACCTCACCCGCCTGTCCGATGGGGGAGATGATGATCGACGAGGTTCGAGCGGCGCTCTCCCGGGTGGTGCCCGCCGGGGTGCCCACCGAGGTGGAGCTGGTCTGGTCGCCGCCGTGGGATCCGTCCATGATGAGCGAGGCGGCGCGCCGGCACTTTCAATGGTGAAGGCGTGACGATGCGCAACCTGCCGCCCGTGTTGAGGTTGCCGATGCTCGTACTCGGGATGATCTCGCTGGTGGCGGGCGCGCTCGCCGGCCTGGCCCGGCTGGCGGTCGATGTGCCGGCGCTCGCCCAGGCACGCTCCATTGCCCACGGGGCCTTGATGATCCCGGCCTTCTTTGGCACGGTGATCGGCCTCGAACGGGCCGTGGCCCTGGGCCGGGGCTGGCCGTACCTCGGTCCCCTGTGCGCCGGAACGGGCGGCCTGGCGCTTCTGGCCGGTGCGCCGCTGTGGCTGACCGGTTCGCTCTTTCTCGCTTCGAGCGCGGTGTTCAGCGCGGCGAGCCTGAGCGTGGCGATGGGCCAGCGGGCATTGTTCGCGGCGACTCTTGCGCTGGGTGCCCTGTACTGGCTGGCCGGCAATGCGATCTGGCTGGCCGGCTCCGACATCGCCGCCGCCGTGCCCTTCTGGATGGCGTTCCTCGTGCTCACGATCGCCGGCGAGCGTCTGGAACTGACACGCTTCCTGCCGCCGCGGCCCGCCGCACGAAACCTGTTCATCGGCCTGCTGGTCGTCATCGGCGCCGGCACCGGAATGGCGGCGGCCGGCAGCAGCGAGGGTCCGCGCTGGTTCGCGCTGGGTTTGCTCGGCCTTGCGCTCTGGCTGCTGCGCTACGACATCGCCCGCAAGACCGTGCGCCAGGACGGGCTGACGCGCTTCGTCGCGGTGTGCCTGCTGTCGGGCTACGGGTGGCTCGCGGTTGGCGGTGCGCTCGGCATCGCCGGTGCCTTCGGCGCCGGACACCCGTGGCGCGATGCCGCCCTGCACGCCGTGTTCCTCGGCTTCGTCTTCTCCATGGTCATCGGGCATGCGCCGATCATCTTTCCGGCGGTCATGCGGGTCAGGATCCCGTACCACGCCTCGTTCTACGTTCCGCTCGCCGCGCTCCACCTGTCGTTGGTTGCGCGCCTCGCCGGCGATCTCGGGGGCATGTGGAGCGTGCGCCAGTGGTCCGGGATCGCGAACGCGCTGGCGCTGCTGCTGTTCGTCCTGACGCTGCTCGCCGGCGTCGTCCGCGGAGCGTCGAGCGGCACGCAGTGACGCCGATGCGCACCGCTCCATCAACCTCGAGGAGCATCAAGATGAGTCATCCGGTACATCTGCATCTTTCCCCCGACGCCATCTATCCCTTCGACGCACGCGGGATCGCCAAGCGCTTCCGCCACGCCGCCATCTTCGGTGCCCTGGATGCGCTGCATCCAGGGGAGACCATGCGTTTCTGCAACGACCATGATCCCCTTCCGCTGCTCGAGCAGTTGCGCGGCCGCTACGGCGAGGCGGTCGAAATCCGCTACCGGCAACGGGAGCCCGGTGCCATCGTCATCGATTTCGTCAAGAACTCCGCCTGACGCGATCGGAACGGTTCCGGCTTCTTCGATGCCGAGCCGCCAATCCCCCGTCGAAAGTGCGCGCCCTACTGGGCCGCACCGCGCGTGCTCATGACGTGTGCACGCATCGGCCCCGCGCGAAATGCGCTAACGTGTGCACGCATCGGCCCCGCGCGAAATGCGCTATATTGCGCCGGCAGCGCAAGTATCGGGCCGCCCGCCTGCACGCCGGGCGGAGAGCGAAACCGGTATCCAGTCTACGAGGACGAGTATGACGTACGTTGTGACCGAACCCTGCATCAAGTGCAAGTACACGGATTGTGTCGATGTCTGCCCGGTGGATTGCTTTCGCGAGGGTCCGAATTTTCTCGTCATCGACCCGGACGAATGCATCGACTGCACGTTGTGCGTGCCGGAGTGTCCGGTCGAGGCGATCCTGGCCGAGGATGACGTTCCGCAGGAGCAGAAGCAGTTCATCGCCCTGAATGCCGAGCTCGCCAAGAGCTGGGCGCCGATCGTCGAGCGCAAGGAGGCGTTGCCGGACGCCGACGAGTGGGCCAAGATCAAGGACAAGCTGGACAAGCTCGAACGCTGAAGGCGTGCGCGAGGGCGGCCGCGGACGCGCTCGTGCGAGGTGTGGCGGCGATGGAGACGGGATGGAAGCCGAGGAGGGGACATGGAAAAGATCTGGTTGAAGAGCTATCCGGAAGGCGTACCGGCGGAAATCGACGTCAATGAATTCAGCTCGCTCGGCGACCTGTTCGAGAAGAGCTGCCGGAAATTTGCCGCGAACACGGCCTACATCAATATGGACAAGGCGATCGGCTACGCCGAGCTCGATCGCCTGTCGGCCCAGTTCGGCGCATGGCTCCAGTCCGAACTGGGGCTGGCCAAGGGCACCCGGGTGGCGATCATGATGCCCAACCTCCTCCAGTACCCGATCTGCGTGTTCGGCGCGCTGCGGATGGGCTGCGTGGTCGTCAATACCAATCCGCTCTACACGCCGCGCGAGCTGCACCACCAGCTCGAGGACTCGGGTGCGGAAGTGATCGTCGTCGTCGAGAATTTCGCCCGTGTCGTTCAGGAGGCACTGCCCGGCACGGCGGTGCGGCAGGTGGTGGTCACCGGGCTGGGCGACATGCTCGGCTTCCCGAAGAGCATGATCGTCAATTTCGTCGTCAAGTACGTGAAGAAGATGGTGCCCTCGTGGAACATCGCGAACACCATCCGCTTCCCGGACGCGCTCGCGCGCGGCGCGCGCCATGCGCTCAAGCCCGTGGAAGTCGGCCACGACGATCTCGCCTTCCTCCAATATACGGGCGGCACGACCGGGGTGGCGAAGGGCGCGATGCTCACCCATGGCAACATCATCGCGAACCTGCAACAGGCGCATGCCTGGATCCGTGCCGGGCTGGTGGAGGGCAAGGAGATCATCGTCACCGCGCTGCCGCTCTACCACATCTTCGCGCTGACCGCGAACTGCCTGACCTTCTTCAAGATCGGCGCGACCAACGTCCTGATCACCAATCCGCGCGACATTCCGGGGTTCGTCAAAGAGCTGGCGAAGCATCCCTTCACCGTCCTCACCGGCGTCAATACGCTGTTCAACGCCCTGCTCAACAACGCGGACTTCACGCGCCTGAACTTCGCCAGCCTCAAGCTCAACCTGGGCGGCGGGATGGCCGTGCAGCAGGCGGTGGCGCAACGCTGGAAGGAGGTGACCGGCAGGCCGCTGATCGAGGCCTTCGGGCTGACCGAGACCTCGCCCGCGGTGAGCATCAATCCGCTGGACCTCGGCGAGTACAACGGCTCGATCGGGCTGCCGATCCCTTCCACCGAGGTGGCGATCCGCGACGAGGAGGGCAAGGACGTAACGCTTGGCCAGCCGGGAGAGCTGTGCGTGCGCGGGCCCCAGGTGATGAAGGGCTACTACCATCGGCCCGAGGAGACCGCGAAGGTGATGTTCGACGACGGGTTCCTGCGCACCGGAGACATCGCGGCGATGGACGAGAAGGGCTATCTGCGCATCGTCGACCGCAAGAAGGACATGATCCTGGTGTCCGGTTTCAACGTCTATCCGAACGAGATCGAGGCGGTCGCCGCGCTGCATCCCGGCGTCCTGGAGGCGGCCGCGGTCGGCGTTCCCGACGCGAGATCGGGCGAGGCGGTCAAGCTCTTCGTGGTGAAGAAGGATCCGGGACTGACGGCCGAGGCGCTGATCGCGCACTGCCGGGAGAACCTCACCGGCTACAAGGTGCCGAAGCTCGTCGAATTCCGCTCGGAACTTCCCAAGACCAACGTCGGCAAGATCCTGCGCCGGGCGCTGCGCGAGGAAGAGGCGGCCAAGGCGCGGTAGAACGCTGCGGCCCGCTCCTCGCCCGGGCGGCGCGCGTGCCGGACCGCGTCGCCTCCCGGGATCCCACTACGTGGCCGCGCGTCGCCGCGCAGCGAATCCCACCAGCCCGAGGCCCGCGAGCAGCATCGCCCAGGTGCCGGGTTCAGGCACCGGCGTGACCTCCCAGCCGATGTCCTTCATGGCGGCGAAATCGAGATCGGTGAATTCCTTGCGGGTGCCGAAATGGAGCGTCGGATCCATCGCGGTTTCCTGGGACAGGCCGCCGACGAAACTCGTCGTACCCTCCGCCCAGTGCGCCAGGTCGCCGCTCAACGCTACCGTGCCTGCTTCGGGGCCGACGAAATCGCTTCCGCTGATCCGCGCGTCGAAGGAATCCGCGGTGCCGAAGCCGAGCACATGCCCGAGTTCATGCAGCGCGACCGAGAGGAAATCGGCTTCGCCCGAATCCAGCCCTGCGGTCGTCAGACCGAAATGCCAGGCGGAGCCGCTGTTGAAACTGATCGAGCCGCCCCAGGGCGCGAAATCGACTGCGCTCGTTCCGCTGGTGACGCCCTGACCGCGCGACCCCGCGTCGCCGCAGAAGCTGCCGAAACCCGAACAGCTCCAGCTTCCCGGGCCGCCGATTCCGAGCGTGCCGCCCCCGAGAGTGGCAGCACCCACATGGAGGCGGAGCACGTCGGTGGCGATGCTCTGATCGGCAAGCGAGATGCCGGTCCCGGACGGATCCGACGGGTCGAAGAAACTCGTGTTGAAGTGATTGTCGCCGGAGGAAGTGATCGCGGTCAGACTGTCGCCGAAGCGCGATTCGAACACTGCGGCCGCGGCGTCGAGTGCGGCAGTGCTCCCCGGGTGTGAACCGAAAAAATTGCCCGTGTCGTACGTATAGTCGAACTGGATGTCGATGTTCGCCAGCGCCGCGGGTGCGGCTGCGACCAGGGCCAGGCCGGCCAGGAACTTCGTTTTCATGTCTTCTCCTGAAGGTGCGGTGGGATGATGGGTGCGTCGCTCACGCACGGTGCGTGCGAGTGCTATGCAAGATTCGTGCGCGCAAGATAAGCGATTGATCGACCGGGCCTGTCTCGTTTCGAGTTACGTGACGTGTAAAATATGGCGACAGCACACCCGGGGTCGCGAGGACGGCGTGGATGAGCTCCCGCTACACGAGCGGTCCCGACTGCCTGCCGAACTGCTCGTCGCAGTAGCGGTGCACTTCGGCCTCGATGCGTGGCTTGAGCATCTTCAGCAGGAAGCCGAGCCGGGCGACGATCTCGACGTGATGCGGGCCGATTTCGAGGTGACCGCTCACGCCGGAGCGGCGGAACACGAGCCGCCCGTCTTCCCAGCCCCAGTCGAGATCGAACTCCTGTTCCAGGCTCGCGGCGATCCTTTCCGCCGCCGCGCGCGCCTTCCCGCGCGTCAGGCCATGGCTGCGGCGGATGACGATGTCGTTCATCGCGCGCCGCCCTGCGCTGCCATCGCCTCGCGGTAGATTTCGAGCATCGCCGCATCGAAGGCCACCAGCAGCACCCGCGTCAATCCGGGGTCGGCGCGCATCGCCGCGGCGCACTCGCGCACCGCGATCGCGGCGGCCTCCCGTCGCGGATAGCCATACACGCCGCAGCTCACGGCGGGGAAGGCGATCGAGGCGATGCGCTTCTCCCGCGCGAGGGCGAAGGCGTTCCGGTAGCAGGCGGCGAGCAGCGCCGCCTCGCCGTGTGTGCCTCCGTTCCAGACCGGGCCGACGACATGGATTACCCAGCGCGCAGGCAGGTCGAAACCGGGGGTCAGGCGCGCCTCGCCGGTCGGGCATCCGCCGAGCTTCGCGCAGTACGCCTCGATCCGGGCGCCGGCCGCGCGGTGGATCGCGCCGTCAACTCCGCCCCCGCCGAGCAGCGTCGAATTCGCCGCATTGACGATGGCATCGACCGCGAGGCGGGTGATGTCGGCCTCTGCCGTTTCCAGGCCCGCAGGCGGCGCATCCATGACTTCGCTCGCTGCGCCCCCCATCGGGCGCGAATCCGGAAGGCGAGGATTATACGTGCACCGCCTGCGGCGAAGGTGCGCCGTCCCGCCTATCTCACGCGGCGATAGGTGAGCCCGCAGATGACCCCGACGATGAGTGCCGCGGCAAGCGCGATGAACGCATAGTTGCCGTAGATCGAGTCCTTGTAGGCGGTTCCGCCCGCGACCCAGGCCACGATCAGGAAGAACAGCGCGATGCTGGACCAGAGCGTGAGCGAAATCCCGAGGAACAGCAGGGCATGCGCCTTGCCGGATGTTTGCACCTGCGTCATGGTCGCCTCCTCCCGATCGGGAACATCCCCGCCCGCCAATATAGCCGCAATCGGCGAGCGCTGCACGCTGCGGCGCAGTTACGAAAGGAGACGCCGCCGGCTCCGCGGCTCCGGGTCGCGGCCGACGAGGTTCAGACCTGAACCGACTCCGCCGCCTCGCGGAAATCCTCGATCCGGTCGAAGTTCATGTAGCGGTAGATGTCCGCGGCGTTCTCCCGGAGCACGCCGATGTTCGCCATGTATTCCTCGCGCGTCGGAATCCGGCCGAGCAGGGCGCAGACCGCCGCGAGTTCGGCCGAGCCCAGATACACGCGGGTGTCCAGTCCCAGGCGGTTGGGGAAGTTGCGCGTCGAGGTCGACATCGCGGTCGAGCCCTTGCGTACCTGCGCCTGATTGCCCATGCACAGCGAGCAGCCGGGCAGTTCCATGCGCGCGCCGGTTCGCCCGAGGATGCCGTAATGGCCCTCGTCCCGGAGCACCTGCTGATCCATCCGCGTGGGCGGGGCCATCCACAGGCGCACCGGCAGATCGGCCTTGCCCTCGAGCAGCCTGGAGGCGGCGCGGAAGTGCCCGATGTTGGTCATGCACGAGCCGACGAACACCTCGTCGATCGTGTCGCCGGCGACCGCCGAGAGCGGCTTGATGTCGTCCGGGTCGTTCGGGCAGGCGAGCAGGGGCTCGGTGATTTCGTTCATGTCGATCTCGATGACGGCGGCGTACTCGGCGTCCGGATCGGGCGCGAGCAGCTCCGGCTTCGCGAGCCAGTCTTCCATCGCCCGGATGCGCCGCTCGAGGCTCTTCCGGTCCTGGTAGCCGTTCGCGATCAGCCACCTGAGCAGGGTCACGTTGGAACGCAGGTACTCGACGACTGGCGCCGGGTTCAGGCGCACCGTACAGCCCGCGGCGCTGCGCTCGGCGGAGGCATCGGTGAGTTCGAAGGCCTGCTCGACCTTGAGATCCGGCAGCCCCTCGATCTCGAGGATGCGGCCCGAGAACACGTTCTTCTTCCCCTTCTTCTCGACCGTGAGCAGGCCCTGGCCGATGGCGGCGTAGGGAATGGCATTGACCAGGTCGCGCAGGGTGATGCCCGGCTGCATCGCTCCCTTGAAGCGCACCAGCACCGACTCGGGCATGTCGAGAGGCATCACGCCGGCGGCCGCCGCGAAGGCGACCAGGCCGGAGCCCGCCGGAAAGGAGATCCCGATCGGGAAGCGGGTGTGGGAATCGCCACCGGTGCCCACGGTATCGGGCAGCAGCATGCGGTTGAGCCACGAATGGATGACGCCATCGCCGGGACGCAGCGACACGCCGCCGCGGCTCGACATGAAGGGCGGCAGCTCGTGGTGCATCTTCACGTCGATCGGCTTCGGATAGGCAACCGTGTGGCAGAAGGACTGCATGACGAGATCGGCGGAAAAGCCCAGGCAGGCGAGATCCTTGAGTTCGTCGCGGGTCATCGGTCCGGTGGTGTCCTGGGAGCCCACCGAAGTCATCTTCGGTTCGCAGTAGGCGCCCGGCCGCACGCCGGGCAGGCCGCAGGCGCGCCCCACGATCTTCTGCGCGAGCGAATAGCCTCTGCCCGATTCGACGGGAGCCTTCGGCCGCCGGAACGTTTCGCTCGGCGGCAGCCCGAGCGCTTCGCGCGCGCGGGCGGTGAGAGCACGGCCGATGATGAGCGGAATGCGGCCGCCGGCGCGCACCTCGTCGAAAATGACATCGGACTTGACCCGGAACTCGGCGACGAGCTCGCCGTTCTTCAGCGCGCGGCCCTCGTAGGGACGCAGCTCGATCGCGTCGCCCGTCTCCATCTTCGAGACGTCGAGTTCGATCGGCAGGGCGCCCGCGTCCTCCATCGTGTTGTAGAAGATGGGCGCGATCTTGCCGCCCAGGCACACGCCGCCAAAGCGCTTGTTGGGCACGAAGGGGATGTCCTCGCCGGTCCACCAGAGCACCGAGTTGGTCGCCGACTTGCGCGAGGAGCCGGTTCCGACGACATCGCCCGCATAGGCCACCAGCCGGCCCCTCGCCTTGAGCGAGGCGATCTCGCGCACCGGCCCGCGCACTCCGGGCTCGTCGGGCCGGATCCCCGGGCGCGGATTCTTGAGCATGGCAAGCGCATGAAGCGGGATGTCGGGACGGCTCCAGGCATCGGGCGCGGGCGAAAGGTCGTCGGTGTTGGTCTCTCCGGGTACCTTGAGGATCGTGACTTCGAGCGATTCGGGCACCGCCGGGCGCGAGGTGAACCATTCGGCGTTCGCCCAGGAATGCAGCACTGCGCGGGCGTTGGCACTGCCCGCTTCGGCCTTGTCCTGGATGTCGTGGAAGGCATCGAACACCAGGAGCGTCTTCTTCAACCCCGCGGCGGCGATCGCGCCGACGGTGGCGTCATCCAGCAGTTCGATGAGCGGGCGGATGTTGAATCCGCCCAGCATCGTGCCCAGCAACTCGGTGGCCCGGGCGCGCGACAGCAGCGTGCAGGATTCCTCGCCGCGCGCGATGCGGGTGAGGAAGGCGGCCTTCACCCTGGCGGCATCATCGACGCCTGCGGGCACGCGGTGGGTGAGCAGTTCCAGCAGGAAGGCCTCCTCGCCCGCCGGAGGATCTCGCAGCAGGCCGACGAGCTGCTCGGTCTGGGGGGCATCGAGGGGAAGGGCGGGAATGCCCAGGGCGGCACGTTGCGCGGCGTGGGAGCGATAGCTTTCTAGCACGGCGTGATCCTCGGTGGTGGGGTGAGGGTGAGCGGCAAGCGAGGGCGCGGGTCGGAATCGTCAGCGACGGACTTCCTGCCGTCCCTCCTGCGCCGCAAGCGGATTTCCGAATTCGCCGAAGAGCCGGGTTCCTGCCGGCTCCGGAAAGTCCATCCCGCTCGCATGTGCGCGCTGCAACAGTTCCCAGTAGTAGCGGTAGGACGCCCGGTCATGGAGGCGGCCGTCGTGGCGGATGGGTCCCCAGGCCGCATCCTGGGCGGCCAGCAGGATTTCGGCGGCGGTTTCGACCTCGGCGAAGTCCGGACGCATCGCCTCGACGATGGGCTCGATCTGATCCGGGTGGATGCTCCACATGCGCAGATAGCCGAATTCGGTGCGGGCGCGCCGGGCATCCTCGAACACGATGCGATCGTCATGAAGCGCGGTGGTGACGTTGTGCGCGGGCACGACCCCGCTGGCGAGCGCGGCCGCCGCGATCTCGCACTTCGCTCGCACGACGAGCGGATGTTCGAACTGTCCGGGGCTCGTCATCGCCGAGGCGGGAATCGCCCCGTGATGGGCGGCGACGAAGTCCATCAGTCCGAAGTCCAGCGTCTCCACGCCGGGCAGCGCCGCGATCGCGTGCGCATCGCGCAGCGCGCCGTGGGTTTCGATCAGCACATGCAGCGGGATGCAGCGGCCGACTCGGCGTGCCGCGGCGTCCAGCGCCGCAAGCGCGCGCCTGACGTCGGCCACGCCGCCGGCCTTCGGCAGGGTGAGGTAGGCGAGGCGTTCGCCCGCGCCGCCGACGATGGTCTCGAGATCGCTGCGCCAGTGGGGATGGCCGAGATCGTGGATGCGCGCGCCGATCCGCACATGGCCGGAGGCGCCGCGGATCGCCGCCACCACCATCTCGGCGTGCGCGCGTTCCGCTCCCGCCGGCGCGCCGTCCTCGCAATCACAGGTGACGTCAAACACCGGACCGAGCGACTCCTGGAGTGCCAGCGCCCGGGCGATGCGCCGGTCGGTTCCTGCGAAATGCTCGCACGCGGGCAGCACCGGGAACGGCTTGCCGTCCCGGTACAGGGCGGCGGACGGGTGAAGGTCTCCCCCGGCCGCGGCACGCTCCTCGCGGCTCACTGCCCGAGCAGTGCCTTCACGCTCTCGCGCTCCTCGATGAGCTCCTTGAGCGTGGCATCCATCTTCTGGCGCGAGAACGCGTCGATCTCCAGTCCCTTCACGATCTCGTAACGGCCGGGCGTGCACACCACCGGGAAGCCGTAGAGGATGCCCTCGGGGATGCCGTACGAGCCGTCGGAAGGCACTCCCATCGTGACCCATTTGCCGTCCGTCCCCAGCGCCCAGTCGTGCATGTGGCCGATCGCCGCGTTCGCCGCGCTCGCCGCCGAGGATGCGCCGCGGGCATCGATGATGGCGGCTCCCCGCTTGCCGATCTTCGGAATGTATTCGTTGCGGTACCAGGCTTCGTCACCGACGAGCTCCGGCGCCGGGACTCCGGCCACGGTCGCGAAGCGGTAATCCGGGACCATGGTGGGGGAGTGGTTGCCCCAGACGATCATCCTCTCCACCGCCTGCACCGGTCTCGCGATCTTCGCCGCGAGCTGCGACTGGGCGCGGTTGTGGTCGAGCCGCATCATCGAGGTGAAGTGCGTGCGCGGCAGGCCGGACGCGCTGTTCATCGCGATCCATGCGTTCGTGTTGGCGGGGTTGCCGACGACGACGACGCGCACGTCGCGGGAGGCCGACTGGTCGAGCGAGCGGCCCTGAGCGATGAAGATCTTCGCGTTCTCGGCGAGCAGATCCTTGCGCTCCATGCCGGGGCCGCGCGGGCGCGCGCCCACCAGCAGCGCGTAATCCGCGTCCTTGAACGCCACGTTCGCGTCCCCTGTGCCCACCATCCCGGCGAGCAGCGGGAAGGCGCAATCCTCCAGCTCCATCATCACCCCGGCGAGCGCCTTCTGCGGCTTCTCGGCGGGCAGCTCGAGCATCTGGAGGATCACCGGCTGATCCTTGCCGAGCATTTCGCCGGCGGCGATGCGGAACACAAGTGCATAACCGATCTGGCCGGCAGCGCCGGTGACGGCGACGCGGACGGGGGGCTTGGTCATGTCAGGACACTCCTCGAAGAAAAAAAACGGTTTCGCGCGTCGGCCGCGGCAGCGTTCCAGCGATTCGTGAACCATGGGCCGTCCGAGCTGCACCGCATCTTAGGCGGTGCACCGGCGTCCTGTCAATAAATGTCAGTTGTCTTATATAAGACATCTCATATCTATGGACAGGGAGGGCGATTCTGTGCTGAAATCCGCCCATGCCGCGGGAATCGCCCACCTTCAGTCCGCTTTATCGGCAGATCAAGAGTCTGATCGGCCGCGCCCTCGAATCGGGCGAGTGGCGCCCCGGTGCTTCCATTCCGAGCGAGGTCGAACTCGCCCAGCGCTTCCGCGTGAGCCAGGGCACGGTGCGCAAGGCGATCGACGAGATGGCGGCCGAGAACCTGCTGGTGCGCCGCCAGGGCAAGGGCACCTTCGTCGCCTCGCACGACGACCCGCGCACGCACTTCCGCTTCCTGCGCCTGATGCCGAATTCCGGAGCCGTGGAAGCCCCGCTCAGCGTGCCGCTCGAGTGCCTGCGCGCGAAAGCCGGCCAGGAAGTCGCCCGCGTACTGGGCATCGAACCCGGCGCACCCGTCATCCTGATCCGCCGCGTCCTGAAGTTCGCGGATCGCCCGACGGTCATTGAAGAAATCTACTTGCGCGGCGAGGCCTTTCCCGGCCTGAACCTGGCGATCCTCAAGGAGGCGCATCGTTCGCTCTACAGCCTGTTCGAAGTCCGCTTCGGGGTGCGGATGGTGCGCGCCGAGGAGCGACTGCGGGCGGTGGCCGCCGATCGCGGAAGCGCGGAGTTGCTCGGCGTGGCGGAGGGAACTGCGCTGCTGTCGGTCGAGCGCATCGCCTTTTCGTACGGCGACAAGGCCATGGAGTGGCGGCGCGGCCTGTACGTGACGCGCGAGCACTTCTACCACAACGAGCTGAGCTGATGATTGGATAAGCGGATTTTTGGTGGCACGGCGAAATGGCTATAATCGAAAACCAGCGGCGCGCTGTTGCAGTGCCGCGAAACCGTAGGGGGGACTGCAATGCCTGAGGTCGGAATCGCAAGAACGCGCCCGAAGTATCTCAACCTGGTTCAGATCCGGCTGCCGCTGGCCGGATTCGTGTCGATCCTGCATCGCGTCAGCGGCGCGTTTCTCTTCCTGTTCCTTCCGTTGCTGCTGTGGCTGTTCGGAGCCAGCCTCGGCAGTGCCGAGTCCTTCGAGCAGTTCCGCCAGGTGGGCGGCCACCCGCTGGCGAAGCTGGTACTGCTCGGCTTGCTGTGGTCCTACCTGCACCATTTCTGCTGCGGCATCCGCTGCCTGCTGCTCGACATGCACATCGGCGTTTCGCGCGAGGCCTCGCGCCGCAGCGCGGTCGCGGTGCTCGCGGTGAGCATCCCCCTGACCCTGATCCTCGCAGGAGCGCTGCTATGGTGAAGAGAATCCTCGTCGGCGCCCATTACGGGTTCCGCGACTGGCTGGCGCAGCGCATCACCGCGGTGGTGATGGCGCTCTACACGGTGCTGTTCGCGGTGGCCGCCGCCTCGGTCGCAGGCTCGGGCTTCGAGGGCTGGCGGGCGCTGTTCGCCTCCGGCTTCATGCGTTTCGCCACGTTCGTGTTCTTCGTCGCACTCGCCTGGCACGCCTGGATCGGGGTGCGCGACATCTTCATGGACTACATCAAGCCGACCGGACTGAGGCTCGCACTCCATGTCCTCGTCATTCTCGTGCTGGTCGGCTACCTCGGCTGGGCGGCGCTCATTCTGGGGAGACTGTAAGTGAACGTCACCAAGAGAAGCTACGATGCCGTCATCGTGGGTGCCGGCGGGGCCGGCCTGCGCGCCGCGCTCCAGCTCGCCGAAGCCGGACTGAACATCGCCGTCCTGAGCAAGGTGTTCCCGACCCGCTCCCACACCGTCGCCGCGCAGGGCGGGGTGGCCGCCTCGCTGGGAAACTCGGACGAGGATCACTGGCACTGGCACATGTATGACACGGTCAAGGGCTCCGACTGGCTCGGCGACCAGGATTCGATCGAGTACATGTGCCGGATGGCGCCCGAGGTGGTCTACGAGCTCGAGCACTTCGGCATGCCCTTCACCCGCACCGAGGACGGCCGCATCTACCAGCGCCCGTTCGGCGGTCACATGTCCAACTTCGGCGAGAAGCCGGTGCGGCGCGCCTGCGCCGCGGCCGACCGCACCGGGCACGCCATGCTGCACACGCTCTACCAGCGCAACGTGCGCGCCAACACCCGGTTCTTCGTCGAATGGATGGCGCTCGACCTCGTGCGCGGTCCGGAAGGCGAGGTGCTCGGGGTCACCGCGATCGAGATGGAGACCGGCGAGGTGAGCGTGTTCCAGGCCAAGGCGACGCTGTTCGCCACGGGGGGATCGGGCCGCATGTACTATGCCTCGACCAATGCCTTCATCAACACCGGAGACGGGCTGGGCATGGCGGCCCGCGCCGGGCTTCCGATCCAGGACATGGAATTCTTCCAGTTCCATCCCACCGGAGTGTATGGCGCGGGCATCCTGATCACCGAGGGCGTGCGGGGCGAAGGCGGCATTCTGCGCAACAAGGACGGCGAGCGCTTCATGGAGCGCTATGCGCCCAACGCCAAGGATCTGGCCTCGCGCGACGTGGTCTCGCGGGCGATGGCGACCGAGATCAAGGAGGGCCGCGGCTGCGGGCCGGAAAAGGACCACCTGCTGCTCGATCTTTCCCATCTCGATCCGGACGTCATCATCCGGCGGCTGCCGGGGATCCGCGAGATCTCGATCCGTTTCGCCGGCGCGGATCCGGTCAGGGAGCCGATCCCGGTGGTGCCGACCGCGCACTACCAGATGGGCGGCATCCCGACGCTCTATTCGGGTCGCGTGGTCGCGCCGAAGAACGGCGATCCCGACGCCGTGGTCCCCGGTTTCTACGCCGCGGGCGAATGTGCGTGCGCGTCGGTGCATGGCGGCAACCGCCTCGGCTGCAACTCGCTGCTCGACCTGCTGGTGTTCGGCAGATCGGCCGGCGATTCCATGATCGAGGACATCGGCAAGATGCCCGGGGCGCTGCCGGATCTTCGCCGCGATGCGGCCGAGGGCTCGCTGGCGAGGCTCGACCGGCTGGAATCGCAGAAGGACGGCGAGAGCGTGCATGAGGTTCAGGCGGCGATGCGCCGCACGATGCAGGAGCACTGCGGCGTGTTCCGCTTCCCGGAGATGCTGGCGAAAGGCGTGGCGGAGATCGAGGCGGTGGCGGAGCGCGTCTCGCGCACCGGGATCGGGGACCATTCCAGGGTGTTCAACACCGCGCGCATCGAGGCGCTCGAGGTCGAGAACCTCATCGAGGCGGCCAAGGCGACGATGATGGGCGCCGCGAATCGCGAGGAATCGCGCGGTGCGCAGGCGCGCGCCGACTTTCCCGAACGCGACGACACGAACTGGCTCAAGCACAGCCTGTGGTATCGCGAGGGCAACCGCATTGACTACCGTCCAGTCCATCTGAAGCCGCTCACGGTCGAAACCGTGGCGCTCAAGAAGCGCGTCTACTGAGGAACGATCCATGCCCACGATGCAATTCAAGATCTACCGCTACGATCCGGATCGCGACGAGCGGCCCCGCATGCAGGACATCTCGGTCGAGATCGACGCGGCCGACCGCAAGCTGCTCGACGTGCTGGTCAAGCTCAAGGCCAAGGACGATTCGATCGGCTACCGGCGCTCCTGCCGCGAGGGGGTGTGCGGCTCGGACGCCATGAACATCAACGGCAAGAACGGGCTGGCCTGCCTCACCGAGGTCAAGGACCTCAAGCAGCCGGTGGTGCTGCGGCCGTTGCCGGGGCTGCCGGTGATCCGCGACCTGATCGTCGACATGACGCAGTTCTTCAAGCAGTACCACTCGATCAGGCCCTATCTGATCAACGACGAGCCGCCGCCCGAGCGCGAGCGCCTGCAGTCGCCCGAGGACCGCGAGGAGCTCGACGGGCTCTACGAGTGCATCCTGTGCGCGTGCTGCTCGACCTCCTGCCCGTCGTTCTGGTGGAACCCCGACAAGTACGTCGGCCCGGCCGGGCTGCTGCAGGCCTACCGCTTCCTCTGCGACACGCGGGACCAGGCGACCAGCGAGCGGCTCGACGACCTCGACGATCCGTATCGCCTGTTCCGTTGCCACAGCATCATGAACTGCGTCGACGCGTGCCCGAAGGAACTCAATCCGATGGCGGCGATCGGAAAGATCAAGGCGATGATGCTGGCGAGGACGGTGTAGCGATGACGACCGTGGCCGGAGCCGATGTCCCGCTCGGGAGGCTGCGCTGGCACTGCATGCGGCGCGGCCTGCTCGAGCTCGATCTGGTCCTGCAGCGCTTTGCACAGCGCGAGCTGGACGGGCTCGACGCCGCGGGCCGGGCCGCGCTCGATCGGCTCCTCGACTACGACGACCTCGAACTCTGGGAAATCGTGTGCGGGCGCCGGGAGTGCGAAGACGCCCGCCTGAAGGGACTGGTCGCCCTGCTCCGTGCGCAGTAGCGGGCAGCGGCTGGACGAAGCTCAACTCTCCAATTCGGGACGCCCATGAACACCCAACGCAACGCAACCCTGACCATCGACGGCAAGACGCTCGAACTCCCCGTGTATTCCGGCAGCGTCGGTCCCGATGTGATCGACATCCGCCAGCTCTACGCCAAGGCCGGGGTGTTCACCTTCGATCCGGGCTTCGTCGCCACTGCGAGCTGCAAGTCCGCGATCACCTACATCGACGGCGATGCCGGCGTGCTGCTCTACCGCGGTTATCCGATCGAGCAGCTCGCCCACGACTGCAACTTCCTGGAAGTCGCCTACCTCATCCTGAACGGAGAGCTGCCGGACGCCTCGCAGAAGGCGGGCTTCGAGGGCATCATCAAGAACCACACGATGGTGCATGAACAGCTCATCCGCTTCTTCTCGGGCTTCCGCCGCGATGCGCACCCGATGGCGGTGATGGTCGGGGTGGTGGGCGCTCTCTCGGCCTTCTATCACGAGGCCATGGTCATCTCCAACGAGACCGACCGCACGATCTCCGCGCACCGGCTGATCGCGAAGATGCCGACCATCGTCGCCATGGCCTACAAGTACGGGATCGGCCAGCCCTTCATGTACCCGCGCAACGACCTCGACTACACGGCCAATCTGATCCACATGATGTTCGCCACGCCGTGCGAGAAGTACGAGCCGAACCCGGTGCTGGTGCGGGCGCTCGACCGCATCCTGATCCTGCATGCCGACCACGAGCAGAACGCCTCGACCTCGACGGTGCGGCTGGCGGGCTCCTCGGGCGCCAACCCGTTCGCCTGCATCGCCGCGGGCATCGCCTGCCTGTGGGGACCGGCGCACGGAGGCGCGAACGAGGCCTGCCTGAACATGCTCGAGGAGATCGGCGACGTCTCGCGCGTGGGCGAGTACATCCGGCGCGCCAAGGACAAGAACGACGGCTTCAAGCTGATGGGCTTCGGGCACCGCGTCTACAAGAACTACGACCCGCGTGCGAAGCTGATGCGCGAGACCTGCCACGAGGTGCTCGAGGAGCTGGGCCTGCACGACGACCGCCTGTTCAAGCTTGCTCTCGCACTGGAGAAGATCGCGCTCGAGGACGAGTACTTCGTCCAAAAGAAGCTCTACCCGAACGTCGATTTCTACTCCGGCATCGTGCAGCGCGCGCTGGGAATCCCGACCCAGCTCTTCACCGGGATCTTCGCGCTGGCGAGGACGGTGGGCTGGATCGCGCAATGGAACGAAATGATCGCCGATCCGGATCAGCGCATCGGACGCCCGCGGCAGCTCTACACGGGCACCCCTCGCCGCGACGTCCCGCCGCTCGCCAGCCGCTGAATACGCCTTCGGCGGCTTGAAGTTTCAGATTTCAGGTTCCAAGTTCGGCGGTGCATTCCGCGTGGGTGACAGGAATCGCGTCGCGAAACCTGAAACCTGAAACCTGAAACCTGGAATTCAGGAGAATCGGTTGAGACACGAACGATGAACGAAATGCAGCGCATGCTCGCCAGTTCCCACCTGTTCGGCGCCAACATGCCGTTCATCGAGGAGCTCTACGAGCGCTATCTCGACAATCCGGCCGCGGTGAGCGAGCAGTGGCGCGCGTATTTCGACCGGCTCCAGAATGTGCCGGGAGCCGCCGGCCCCGATGTCGCTCATGCGCCCATCATCGCCGGCTTCGCCCAGCGCGCCCGCATGGGTGCGCCGCGCGCAATTGCCGCGCTCGCCGACAAGCGCCAGGTGGGCGTGCTCCAGCTCATCAACGCCTACCGCTTCCTGGGAAACCGCTGGGCCCAGCTCGATCCGCTCAAGCGCCAGGAGCGCCCGGCGATCGCCGAACTCGAACCGGGCTACTACGGCTTCACCGAGGCCGACTTCGGGCAGACCTTCAACACCGGATCGTTCGCGTTCGGCCCCGCGGAAGCGACGCTGCGCGAGATCCTCGATGCACTGCGCCAGACCTACTGCGGGACGATCGCCCCCGAGTACATGTACATCAGCGACGTGGCGCAGAAGCGCTGGGTGCAGGGCCGCATCGAGCCGATCCGCTCGACCCCCGTGTTTTCCGCGGGCGAGAAGCGGCGTCTGCTGGAACGCCTCACCGCAGCGGAGACGCTGGAGAAAACCCTGCACACGCGCTATGTCGGGCAGAAGCGCTTTTCGCTCGAAGGCGGAGAATCGACGATTGTGGCGCTCGACGAACTGGTCCGCACCGCGGCCGGCCTCGGCGCGCAGGAACTGGTCGTCGGCATGGCGCACCGGGGCCGCCTGAATGTCCTGGTCAATACGCTCGGAAAGTCGCCCAGGGAACTGTTCCTCGAATTCGAGGGCAGGCATGGCGAGGAACTCGTCGCGGGCGACGTCAAGTATCACCAGGGCTTTTCCTCCGACGTCGCGACACCGGCCGGCGCGGTGCACCTCACGCTCGCGTTCAACCCTTCGCACCTGGAGATCGTCAACCCGGTGGTCGAGGGTTCGGTCTATGCCCGCCAGCGCCACCGCGGCGACAAGGACGGTAACCAGGTCATCCCGGTGCTGCTGCACGGGGATGCCGCGGTCGCGGGCCAGGGCGTGGTGCAGGAGACGCTGAACTTCTCGAACACCCGCGGCTACGGCACCGGTGGCACGGTGCATGTCGTCATCAACAACCAGATCGGCTTCACCACTTCGGATCCGCGCGACTACCGCTCCTCGCTCTATGCTTCCGACATCTTCAAGATGATCGAGGCGCCGATCTTCCACGTCAATGGCGACGATCCCGAGGCGGTGGCCTTCGTGTCGCGGCTGGCGATGGAATTCCGGCAGCAGTTCAAGCGCGATGTCGTCATCGACCTGATCTGCTTCCGCCGGCTCGGCCACAACGAGCAGGACGAGCCGATGGTGACCCAGCCGCTGATGTACAAGAAGATCGCCGCGCATCCCGGCACCCGCAGCCTGTATGCCGACCGGCTCGTCGCGCAGGGCGTCGTCGCGCCCGACGAGCCCGAGCGGATGATCCGCGACTTCCGCACCGCGCTCGACGAGGGCAGGCTCGTGGAAAGTCCGGTGCTCACCGATCACACCCGCAGGTTCGCCGTGGACTGGCGGCCGTTCGTGGGCCACAGGTACACCGACGAATGCGACACCCGGGTGCCGGCAGCGCAACTGCGCAGCCTCGCCGAACGGCTCACGGCGGTGCCGGAGAACTTCACCCTGCATTCGCGGGTGCGCAAGATCATCGAGGATCGCAGGGCGATGGGCGAGGGCCGCCTGCCCGTCGACTGGGGGATGGGCGAGGCGCTCGCCTGTGCGACGCTGCTGGTGTCCGGGTTCGGGGTGCGCATTTCCGGGGAGGACAGCGGTCGCGGCACCTTCTTCCACCGCCATGCGGTACTGCACGACCAGAACCGCGAGCGCTGGGACGAAGGCACCTATGTGCCGCTCGCGCGTCTGGCGGAGGGCCAGGCGCCGTTCATCGTGATCGACTCGGTGCTGTCCGAGGAAGGCGTGCTCGGCTTCGAGTACGGCTACTCCACCGCGGAGCCGAACGAGCTGGTGGTGTGGGAGGCGCAGTTCGGCGATTTCGCCAACGGCGCCCAGGTGCTGATCGACCAGTTCATCGCCTCGGGGGAGGCCAAGTGGGGGCGGCTGTCGGGGCTGGTGATGCTGCTGCCGCACGGCTACGAGGGGCAGGGGCCGGAGCATTCCTCGGCGCGCCTGGAACGCTACCTCCAGTTGTGCGCGGAGCAGAACATGCAGGTGTGCGTGCCGAGCACGCCGGCGCAGATCTTCCACCTCCTGCGCCGGCAGATGCTGAGGAAGCTGCGCAAGCCGCTCGTCGTGATGACGCCCAAGTCGCTGCTGCGGCACAAGGCGGCGGTCTCGACGCTCGAGGACCTGTCGGGCGGGAGCTTCCGCACCGTCCTGCCCGAGGCCGAGGCACTCGATGCCAAACACGTGACCCGGGTGGTGCTGTGCGCGGGCAAGGTCTATTACGACCTGGCCGCGGCGCGGCGCGCGGGCAAGATCGCGAACATCGCCCTGCTGCGCATCGAGCAGCTCTACCCGTTCCCGGAAAAGGCGCTGGCGGCCGAGCTGAAGAAATTCCCCGCCGTGAAGCAGATCGTGTGGTGCCAGGAAGAGCCGGAGAACCAGGGCGCGTGGTTCGCGTCCAACCACCATTTCAGCAAGGTGCTGCGCGAGGGACAGACGCTCCACTTCGCTGGCCGGCCGCCGTCGGCCTCGCCCGCGGTCGGCTATCCGGCGAAACACCTCGAGCAGCAGCAGGCGCTCGTCGCCCGCGCGCTCGGGAGGCTGGGGAAATGAGCCGCGTGCGCAGGCGCAGGGGGGCGCGCGCCCCGCATCCGCCGGCCGCAAGGTCGCTGAGAGATCGACAATGCTGATCGAAGTGAAGGTTCCGCAACTTTCCGAATCGGTCGCCGAGGCGACCCTGGTGAGCTGGCACAAGTCGCCCGGCAGCCGCGTCGAGCGCGACGAAAACCTGATCGACATCGAGACCGACAAGGTCGTGCTCGAGACGCCGGCGCCGGAAGCCGGTGTGCTGGCCGAGATCGTCAAGCCAAACGGCGCGACGGTCAGCGCGGGAGAGGTGATCGCGCGCATCGATACCGCGGCCACGGCGGCCCCTTCGCCCGCGCCTGCCGCGGCGGCTCCAGCCCCGGCCGCGCCGGCTGCCGCCGTGGCGCCGAGCCCCGGACCGGCGGTGCGCAAGATGATGGCCGAGCGCGGGATGTCGGCGGGCGAGGTGGCCGGAAGCGGCCCCGGCGGCCGCATCACCAAGGCCGACGTGCTCTCCGCCGCGCCTGCGAGCGCCGCCGCGCCGGCAGCGCGCCCGGCCGTGCTGGAACCACCGGCGTCGGTGCGCATCGAGGCCGTCGTCGGCGATCGGCCGGAGCAGCGGGTGCCGATGTCGCGCCTGCGCGCGCGGGTGGCGGAACGGCTGGTCGCCTCGCAGCAGACCGCCGCCATCCTGACCACCTTCAACGAGGTCAACATGGCCCCGGTGATGGAGCTGCGCAGAAAGTATCAGGAGCGCTTCGAGAAGTCCCACGGCGTGCGGCTGGGCTTCATGTCCTTCTTCGTCAAGGCGGCGGTGGCGGCGCTGAAGCGCTATCCGGTGCTCAATGCCTCGATCGACGGCACCGACATCGTCTATCACGGCTATTTCGACGTCGGCATCGCGGTGGGCAGCCCGCGGGGGCTGGTGGTGCCGATCCTGCGGGATGCAGACCAGCTCTCGTTCGCCGAGATCGAGAAGCGCATCGCCGAGTTCGGCAGGCGTGCCCAGGACGGCAAGCTCGGCATCGAGGACCTCACCGGCGGCACCTTCTCGATCTCGAACGGCGGGGTGTTCGGATCGATGCTCTCGACCCCCATCATCAATCCGCCCCAGTCCGCGATCCTCGGCATCCACGCCACCAGGGAGCGTCCGGTGGTCGAAAACGGACAGATCGTCATCCGCCCGATCAACTACTTCGCGCTGTCCTATGACCACCGCATCATCGACGGGCGCGAGGCGGTGCTGGGCCTGGTCGCGATGAAGGAAGCGCTGGAAGACCCGGCGCGGCTGGTGCTCGAAATTTGATAAACCGCCTTCGACGCCAAGGACGCAAAGACGCAGTGAACGCAAAGTGTTGATATTTTCTTTGCGCCCTTTGCGTCTTTGCGATCTTCGCGTTAAGAGAGGTTAGCGAACCATGCCCAAGCAATTCGATATCGTAGTCATCGGCGGCGGCCCCGGCGGCTATGTCGCGGCGATCCGCGCGGCGCAGATCGGGTTGGCGACCGCCTGTGTCGAGCAGGCCGCCTACGCCGACCCCAAGGGCGAGGTGCGCCTGGGTGGCACCTGCCTGAATGTCGGGTGCATTCCCTCGAAGGCGCTGCTCCAGTCCTCGGAGCTGTACGACCAGGCCGGTCACGCGTTCGTCATGCACGGCATCGGCTTCGAGTCGCTGCGTCTCGACGTGCGCACGATGATGCAGCGCAAGGAGAACATCGTCGCCAAGCTCACGGCGGGCATCCGCGCGCTGTTCAGGAAGAACGGCGTCACGCTGCTCACCGGTCATGGCCGCTTCGCCGGTCGCAGCGACGACCGCTGGCAGATCGAGGTTGGCGGTCACACGGTCGAAGCCACCCACGTGATCCTCGCGACCGGGTCGAGCGCGCGCAGCCTGCCCGGCGTCGACATCGACAACACCCTGGTGTGCGACAACGTGGGCGCGCTCGCTTTCGAGGCGGTGCCCAAACGCCTCGGCGTGATCGGTGCAGGCGTGATCGGGCTCGAGCTGGGCAGCGTCTGGAAGCGGCTGGGCTCCGAGGTCACGATCCTGGAGGCGCTGCCCGATTTCCTCGGTGCCGCCGACGCCGACATCGCCAGGGAAGCGTGGAAGGTGTTCACGAAACGCCAGGGCCTGGAGATCGTGCTCGGCGTGCGCTCGATCGCGGTCGAACGCGGCGCGGCCACAGTCACCGTGCGCTACGAGGTCGACGATCAGGCCTTTGCGCTCGAGGTCGATCGGCTGATCGTGTCGGTGGGGCGCGTTCCCAACTCGGGCGGCTTCGATGCCGAGCCGCTCGGGCTCGCGCTCGACGAGCGCGGCTTCATCGCGGTCGATGAACACTGCCATACCAATCTCGAGAACGTCTGGGCGGTGGGCGATGTCGTTCGCGGGCCGATGCTTGCCCACAAGGGCATGGAAGAAGGCGTGATGGTGGCGGAGCGCATCGCCGGCCAGGCCAGCCACGTCAACTACGATGCCATCCCCTGGGTGATCTACACCCAGCCCGAGATCGCGTGGGTGGGCCGCACCGAAGCCGCGCTGAAGAAGGACGGCATCGAGTTCCGCGCGGGCAAGATCCCCTTTTCGGCCAACGGTCGCGCGCTCGGGCAGGGCGACACCACCGGCTTCGTCAAGGTGCTCGCGGAGACGGGCAGCGACCGCGTGCTGGGTGTCCATATCCTCGGAACCAACGCCTCCGAGCTGATCGCCGAGGCGGTCGTGGCGATGGAATTCGGCGCGGCCGCCGAGGACCTCGCCCGCATCTGCCACGCGCATCCCACCCTTTCGGAGGCGGTGCATGAGGCGGCACTCGCGGTCGACAAGCGCTCGCTGCACTTCTGATCCGCTCGCGCGCGGCGCGGCGCCGTCCCACGTCCCGTTCGATGCCCGATCCGGCCGCCGCCCGTACCCCCATCCCGGAGCGCTTCCGCGCCGCCTGTCGCGCACGCGGGATCGAGCCCGACCCCTCGCAGCTTTCGGCCGCGCGCCGCATGCAGCGCCTGTACCAGGAGCTGATGGCGTTCAAGCACGCGCGCCGCACGCCGCTGCGCAAGCTCCTGGTGCACCCGGCAGTGCCGCGCGGAATCTACCTGTGGGGGGAGGTCGGGCGGGGCAAGAGCCTGCTCATGAACTTCTTCCACGAAGTTCTGCCCTACCGGCGCAAGCGCCGCGTGCATTTCCACGCCTTCATGCGCGAGGTGCACGAGAGCCTGCGGCGCCTGCGGCACGAAGCCGATCCCCTGCTCGCAGTGGGCGAGCGCATCGCACGCGAGACGCGCTTCCTGTGCTTCGACGAATTCCACGTCTCCGACATCGCCGACGCGATGATCCTCGGCCGCCTGATCGAGGCGCTGATCGGGCGCGGCGTGGTGTTCTGCATCACCTCGAACTATCCGCCGCACGGCCTGTATCCGGACGGCCTGCAGCGCGAGAACTTCCTGCCGGCGATCGCGACGCTCGAGCGGGAACTCGACGTGATCGAGGTCGACTCCGGCGTCGACTACCGGCTGCGCGCGCTGGAGCGCATCGACACCTATCGTATCGGTTGCGGGCCGCAGGGCGATGCGCACCTGGAGGCGAGCTTTCGGGATCTCGCTGGCGGGCCGGGCCATGCGCGGCCGGTCGAGGTGCTGGGGCGCGAACTCGCCGTGCGCCGGCGCGCGCTCGGGGTGATCTGGTTCGACTTCGCCGTGCTGTGCGGCTCGCCGCGCTCGCAGAACGACTACCTGGACCTCGCGCACCGCCACCACACCGTGCTGGTCTCGGATGTGCCGCGCATGACTGCGGCGCAGGCCTCCGAAGCGCGCCGCTTCGGCTGGATGGTGGATGTGTTCTACGACCGTGGCGTGAAGCTGCTGCTCACCGCCGCGTGCGAAGCCGGGGAACTCTACCGCGAGGGCGTGCATGCCGGAGAGTTCCGGCGCACCGCGAGCCGGCTCGCGGAGATGCGCACGCACGCCTATCTCGCCTCGCCGCATCGCACCGACTGAGCCCCGCTCGCGCAGGGCCCGGCCTCAATGTTGCTCGATGCGCGGCACCGACTCCTCAGCCGGCTCGCCGGTCTCCGGATCGATCCAGTCGGAAACCCCGATCTCTTCCTCGGCTTCCTCGACCGGCTCTTCCGGAAGGGCCGCCGACGCATCGTTGTATTCCATGTCCTGCACCGCGTCCACCAGCGTCGTGAAGGGCCCGTATTCCTTGCCGGCCATGTCCTGCCAGTAGAACCCGTCCGGGCGCTCGATGATCCGGGTCTGGTCGAAGTCGGGAGGGGTCTCGGGGATGACGGTCTTCATGGGCGGCTCCAGCGGTCCTCGCTGCGATTGGGCTTTCCGCTAAAGGTAACCGCATTGGCCGCCGGCGGCAATCCCCGCCGCAGCGCGCGGAACCCGTCGCCATGGCGCACGAGCGGGAACGGCAGGCGGTCGGGGTCATCGAGCCTCGCCCGGTAGAACCTGCCGTGGGCGAGGTTGGCGAGCTTCTTCACCTGCGCTGCGCGCAAATCGCCGCGCGCGATGGCCTCGGTCACCCGGCGGCAGGCCGCACCGGCGCGCGCGGTGTCCAGACCGGCGTATTCGAGGGTCCTCATCCGCTTCCGGAAGGCCTCGCGGCGAGAGATTCGGTGCGATTCATTGCGCAGGCGGCAAGGTGGAGTCACGCTCCGCCGGACGTTAGCGCCTGTGCCAGCCGGATGCGCAGCGCCGCGCACGGCACGAATCCGTGAGTGACCGACGAGAGCCGGCCGTCGCGTTCGAGGAGGAGTGCCGGATAGCCCTGGATGCCCCAGGACGACGCGGTTTCGAAGTCCCGGCGCGTGGCGGCGCGCATCGCGCCGGAATCGATCGCGGCGGCGAAGGCCGCGCGGTCGAGCCCGTTTTCGGCGGCGATGTCGACCAGTACCGGCGAACGCGTGACATCGCGCCCTTCGCGATAGAACGCGGCCTGGATCGCGTGAAACAGCGGCAGCACGCGTGCCTGGTCGATCGAGCGCGCCGTCACCACGGCGCGGCATGCGGGTTCGGTGTCGTAGATGAAGTCCTCGCGCGAGAGCACCGGGTGCGTGGCGAAGGGCGCGAACGCGGCCCCGCTGCGTTCACGTACGCGCGCCCAATGACCGCCGATCTCGGCCTTGCGCGCGGCCGGCATCGGCCCGGCGGTGTAGGGTCGCAGGCCGCCGAGCAGCAACGCGATCGGCAGCTCCGGGTGCTCGGCGAGCGCGGCATCGAGGGGCGCGCCGAAGCCGTAGCACCACGAACACATCGGGTCGCCGACATAGATCAGTTTCATCGTGCCTCGAGGGGATTTTACGGCAAACCGGAGTATGCGCCCGGTGCCGGTCGTGGAGTCCGGCGCGCCGCGCCGGCCCCCCGCTCATCGCGCCGAAGGCTGCGCTGCCTCCCGAATCGCCTGTCCGCCCGAGCGGCGCGCCTCGTCCTTCTTCTGGCGTGGCGCATCGGCTGCGCGCCGATCGCTCGCGGCCACTTCGCCGCGTCCCCGTGGCCGAGCGCCGGCCGACTCATCCGGCGCCGGCGCGTCCGGCCTGGCGCCGCGGCCCCGGCTCGGCGGCGAGGATGGGGACACCCGAGGCCGCCGGCCCTGGATCTCCGTGACGCGTTCGCGCCGCTGCTCTGCCGCCGGCGGATGCTGGGGGCCGCGGTCTTGCCGCGCCCTGTCCTCTGCCGCGCGCCCGGTCGCGCCCTGTGCGGGCGAAACGCGATCCCGCGCGGCCGGCGCGGCGGAACCGGCGGGGGTCGGTGCGCGACGCCTGACCTCGATCGGCTGCGTCGGCCGCGCTCCCTGGACCGGCGCGGGGACGATCGCCGCCGGTGCTGACGGCGGCATCGACGCGGCCGGAGTGGAAGGCGCGCGCCCGGCGGGCTCGCGGCGGTCGCGGGGCGCCTGTGCGCCCCGCGCCGCAGGCGTCGCGGCCGGGCGTTCGGGACGCATCGGCTCGCCGCGTGCGCCCGGTACGAAACGCGGCAGGATGCCGGCCGCCGGGGTGCGCGCGGGCTGCAGGGGCGGGGCCAGGTGCGGGGCCGATGCCGCGGGCTGCTCTGCCAGCATGCGGCGGTCCGTGATGGTCGCCTGCGCACGCTGTACCGGCAGCCCCTTCGTGAGCGCCTCGGCCGGCACGACCGTTACCGCCCGCAGCTCGTCGCGATAACGGGGCTTCGGCCGCGGCGAACCGGCGTGGCGCTCGGTCACGACCACGTTGACATGGGTGCGATTGATCCTGCGCACGTAGTCGGTGCTGGAGCGGTAGGGCGGATGGAAGGCTTCGCGCGGCGCCAGCGGGAACCACCCGAGCGCCGGAGTGGAGCCGATGCCGATCGAGATGCTCCATCCGGGTTGCCCCACCCAGCCGACCAGCGCGGGCGCATAGACCGGCCGCGCGACCCAGCTGCCGGGCACCCATCCCCACCCCCTGCGCAAGAGCACCCAGCGACCGTAGTGGAAGGGCGCGAACCCCCACGGCGCATCGTCGATCCAGGTCCAGCCCCACGGCGCGACCGGGACCCAGCGCCCGTACCGGTAGGGTGCCCAACCCGCGGGCACCACGCGCGGAACCCACACCGGTCCGTATTCCACGTGATCCTGCCAGTTCCCGTATTCCTCCAGATCCTCGCGGCCGGTCATTTCCGAGGACACGTTGCGGGCGGCACGCATCGCGTCGTCGCGGCGGTCGCGGGCGAGGTTCCAGTCGAGGAACTCGTCCGCTCCGGCATCGGCCAGCAGGTAGCCCGGCGAGCCGGCGCCGGCGAACTCGGCGCGCTCGCCGGCGTGCACCGTCATCGAGGAGCCGCCGGAATCGACGCCCAGGCTGCCGGCGTAGGCGATGTAGGAAATCGCGCCGGAATCGGCCTCGAAGCGGTAACGGCCGGGCGCGAGCGGCCAGGCGAGGTCGTGCGCGGTGGAGAGTTCGAACTCGCGCGCGATCTCGCCGCTGCGGATGCGCGCGTAGAGGCTGCCCCGGACCAGGCGGACGCGGATTGCATCGTCGTCGAGGCGAACGAACTCCAGTTCGGTGTCGCCGTCCAGGCGCAGCGCGGTCGAGCCGATCCGCAATTCCGCGCGCGCACCGCCCCAGGTCTCGATCGCGTCGCCGCCGGTCACCGGCCAGTTGAGCGCCGCCGCTTCCCATTCACCGGTCTGTGCCCGCTGGAGGCTGACGGTACCGGCGATCAGGCTGATGCGGCCTACGCGGCCGGGCGGATCCGCAGCCGCCATCGACGCGGCGAACAGCAGCGGTGCGATCGGGTACAACCAGCGCGGGATCATGGAAACACCTCCGGTCGGCGGGACTGGAGCGGACGGACCGACTACCGCGACCCACTCGCCTGACGAACGCGCCTTCGCACTGCCTGGCTGACGGTGGAAACAATTCGTTGCAAAGGAGGGGGCGGGATCGCCGCACTCGCCGTTTGTTGACACAACCCAAGGCCATCGGGTTTCAGACCGCGCGAAAATTCAACGATGAATCCGGTCTGGCTGGTGATGTTGTTCTCGCTGCCCGCGCTGGCCGCCCCGTCGCTGCAGGCGCTGATCGATGCCACGCCGGCAGGCGCAACGCTGAGGCCGCCCGCCGGCACCTACGCCGGACCGGCAGTGATCGACCGGCCGATGACGCTCGAGGGTGGCGGCCGGGTGACCGTGGACGGCGGGAACCGGGGCACCATCCTGACCGTGCGCGCGAGCGGCGCCGCCATCCGCGGCCTGCGGCTCACCGGCAGCGGCGACACCCATGACGGCATCGATGCCGGCGTGACGGTGACCGGGGACGACAACGTGCTCGAAGACAACGTCATGACCGGGGTGCTGTTCGGCATCCACGTGAGGCAGGGCAACCGCAACCGCATCCTGAACAACCGGGCTACTGGCAAGCGCCGCAGCCCGGCCATGCGGGGCGACGGCGTCCGTCTCTGGAACAGCCGCAACAATCTGATCCGCGGCAACCGCTTCGAGCGCATCCGCGACCTGACCTTTACCAATTCACCCGACAACCGGGTCGTCGGCAACCGCGTGCACGACGGCCGCTACGGCATGCAGATCTTTTTCTCGCCGCGAATCGAGGTGAGCGGCAACCGGTTTTCCCATACCGCCACCGGGATCGTGGTGCTCTATTCGCCGAACGTGATCGTGCGCGGCAACCGTGTCGCCCACGCGCTCTCCGGTGGCGGAGGCATCGTCTTCAAAGACAGCGACGATGGCCTGGTGGAGAACAACGAGATCGTGCACTGCGCGATCGGCCTGCAGGCCGACGCACGGCCGCCGCCCGGCGGCGCGCTCACGGTGCGCGGCAACCGCTTCGCCCACAACATCGTCGGCATGCATTTCTATGGCGAGAAGGGCGGCCACCGGCTGGAGGACAACCGGTTCGAGAACAATCTGACCCAGGTCTCGGTGAGCGCGCCGGGCGCCGGATCGGCCAATGTCTGGCGCGGAAACGGCTGGAGCGACTACCGCGGGTTCGATCGCAACGGCGACGGGGTCGGCGATACGCCCCACGAGATCTGGCACTATGCGGATCGCATCTGGATGGAGCTGCCCGAGGCGAAGTTCTTCGCGAATTCGCCGGCTTTCGAACTGCTCGATTTCCTGGAGCGGCTCGCCCCTTTTGCCGCTCCCGCGCGCATCCTGCGGGACCCCGAGCCGCGCGTGGGCCGATGAGCCGGGCGGAGCCGCAGGCGCGTTCGTGTGCTCAGCCGTGGGTCGTGCGGAACAGGAACGGGATCGAGATCACCTTGTCGCCGGTCTCGAGGACGACGCTCGCCTGCCACAGCATCGCGCCCGTGACGCACACCGGAAGCGTGATCTGCCCGCTGTAGCGGTCGCCGCCGGCCGAGAGCAGCTCCAGACGGGTGATGCCCATGTTCATCTCGACGCCGCTGAAATCCACTGCCACCTTGGCCGGATGCAGGCCCTCGATGTGGGCATGCAGGGTGAATGGCCGCGAGGTGGCCACCGGACGTGGCTCGATCATGAGCTCGATGCTGCCGCCGCCGGGCAGGCCGCCGGCGCTGCACGCGCGCTGATCGAGCCGGCAGCCTTCCACCGGGGCAAGCGTGATGGCCGCCTTCGGCAACGCCAGGTAGCCGAGCACCGCGACCAGCACCATCGTGAAAATGGCCCCGGCGGCGATGTGCAAAGACGATTTCAACGAAGCATGCCGAAGGACGCCTCCGGGTCGCTGACTCGCGCCATCGTGGCTGGGCGTCTGCGCATCGTGCGATGTGGTCATCCGTGCAAAATCCACCCCCGGTCGGGAAGTTGAAGGTGAAGAAATCATGGCGCTGCGTGATCGGTGGATCATATCGCAGCGATCTGCCACGTGCACAGCCTCGGCGCGGCAGCCGGTGGTCATGCGCCTGGCCAGGCGTTAAGCTCGCGGTCATGCCGGTACACCCGGGAGAATCGACATGAAACCGCTCAAGCCCCGATCGATTTTGGTCACCGGCGGCATCACCGCGCTCGTCGTCGCCGTGCTCTGGACGCTGCTGGTCCTGTTTTCCCTGTGGACGCAGCGCGAGCAGCTCGACCGCGCCGCCCATGCGCTGGCCCGTCTGGACGCCGTCACCAACCTGAGAAAGGACATGGCCATCCGCAAGTGGGCCTCGTTCGTCGGCGGCATGTACATCCGCGAGGACCACGTCGTCGATCTCGATGCCTTGCGCGAGCAGGAACGTGTGTCGGCGATTCGCGGCAACGGCGAGACGCTGAAACTGGTGTCGCTGACCCCGATCCATCTGTTGCTCGCCATTCAGGAAGTGAGTCAAAAGGAATACGGCATCAGGGAGCGCCTGACTTCCCTGCAATTGCGCAATCTCGCCAATGCCCCGGACGAATGGGAGAGGAAGGCGCTGCAGGCCCTGAAGGCCGGCGGCGAGATGGTCGCGGAGTCGATGCCGAAGAAGGGCGGCCACGGCCTGACGCGGGTCATGATCCCGATGCGCATGGAGAAGGAATGTCTCGAGTGCCATCGCGACACCCTGGTGCCGGTCGGCGGCCTGCGCGGTGCCGCGGCCATCTCGGTCGACCTCAACGCCTACCGCACGGCGCAGGAGCCGACCTGGCGGACGATCCAGTACTGGCACTTCGGCATCTGGCTCCTCGGTCTCACGACCATCTCGTTCGTCTGGTTCGTGGCCGGCCGCCGCGCGATCGAGCGGGTGCGCGGCGAACAGGAGCGCCGCGAGACCGAGACGGCCTTCGCCGCGATGGCCGAGGGCGCCATCATCACCGATGGCAGCGGCAGCATCCTCTGGGTCAATGACGCCTTCTGCCGCATCTATGGCTACGAGCGCGAGGAGGTGATCGGCCGGAATCCGCGCATCCTCAAGTCGGGCCGGCACGACGAGGCCTTCTACCGCGAGTTCTGGCGGGCGCTCACGCAGACCGGCCATTGGCGCGGCGAGCTGTGGAATCGGCGCAAGACCGGCGAGGTCTTTCCCGAGGAACTCTCCATCCAGGCGCTGCGCGATGCCGGTGGCCGCATCACCCGCTTCATCTCGATCTTCTCGGACATCACGGAGCGCAAGCGCAGCGAAGAAGAGCTGCGCAGGCACCGCCAGCACCTGGAGGATCTGGTGCGCCAGCGCACCGGGGAACTGACTGTGGCGCGCGACCAGGCCGAGAGCGCCAACCGGTCCAAGTCGATCTTCCTCGCCAACATGAGCCACGAGCTGCGCACACCGCTGAATGCCGTCATCGGCTTTTCGCAGCTCATGGACCGGGACGCGGATCTGTCGGCGAGCCAGCGGCGCAATCTGGAGATCATCAACCGCTCGGGCAATCACCTGCTCACCATCATCAACGACGTGCTGGAGTTGTCGAAGATCGAATCGGGCAAGACCGATCTGAGCCTCGACGGGGTCGACATCGGCGAGTTGTTGCGGCAGGTCGTGGAGATGATGCGGGTGCGCGCCGGGCAGGCCGGTCTCGCGCTGCGCCTGGAAATGTGGAACCTGCCGCCGGTGGTCAGGCTCGATGCCGTGAAGCTGAGGCAGGTGCTCCTCAATCTCCTGTCCAATGCGGTCAAGTTCACTCCCGCGGGCGAGATCGTGGTCGGCGCGGCCGCCGAGCCTGCCGCCGATGGCCGGGTGAAGATCTCGTTCTCGGTTCGCGACACCGGCATAGGCATCGCGCCGGAGGACCAGCAGCGCATCTTCCGGCCCTTCGAACAGGCGGGAACGCGCCAGGACCAGGGGGGCACCGGGCTCGGCCTGACCATCAGCCGGCAGTACGTGGAGTTGATGGGCGGCGAACTGCTTCTGGAATCGGTGTCGGGGCAGGGGGCGACCTTCCGGTTCGCCGTCATCGCCGGGCCCGGCCAGCGGCCGGCGCATCCGCTGGTGCGGGGGCGAATCGCCGGCCTGCGGCAGGCGGACCGCGGCCGCCGCGTCCTGGTGGCGGACGATGCGCCCGAGGCGCGCCTGCTGGTGCGCTCGCTCCTGGAACCGTTGGGGTTCGCGGTCCGGGAGGCAAGCGACGGCCGCGGGGCATTGGCCCTGAGCGAAACCTTCCGGCCGGAGCTGGTCCTACTCGACTGGCGCATGCCCGAACTGGACGGTCTGGAGACCACGCGTGAGCTTCGAAGCCGAAAGAGCGGGTCGCGCATCGTCATGCTGACCGCGAACGTGATGGATGCGAGCCGGGAGGAGGCGCTGGCGGCTGGCGTCGATGAGTTCATGGCCAAGCCGTATGAGGAAGCCGACTTCTACGCCATGCTGGAGCGGCAACTGGGCGTCATCTTCGAACGCGGAGTCGAGACGCCGAGCCTCCCGGTCCCGGCGTGCGCTCCGGACATCCCGAGGCAGTGGCTGGAGCGGCTCGCACCGGATACGCTGGCCGGGCTACGCCAGGCGGCACTCTCGCTCAGCCACGAGAGAATCGGCTCGGCGCTGGAGCGCGTGGCGGCCGAAGACGGGGCGCTTGCGGCGCGGCTGCGCGAGCTGGCCGACCGTATGGATTACCCGAGCCTCTGGCACCTTCTGGGCGTCGCCGAGGCGGAGTCGCAGCCGTGACGCGCGAGACGGCTCCTGCGGCTCGCGGCGAGATCCTGATCGTCGAGGACACGCCTGCCTCCATGCAACTGCTCGCGGATCTCATGAGCCAGGCCGGCTACGGGGTGCGCCGTGCCCCGGACGGCAGGATGGCCCTGATCTCGGCGCGCTCCGCGCCACCCGACCTGGTCCTTCTCGACGTATGCATGCCGGGCATGGACGGCTACGAAGTCTGCCGCCGCCTGAAGGCCGATGCGCGCACGCGCGACATTCCGGTGATCTTCCTCTCGGCGCTGGGCGACACCCAGGACAAGGTGCACGGCTTCCGGGCCGGGGGCGTGGATTACATCGCCAAGCCCTACCAGCCCGATGAGGTGCTTGCGCGCACCCGCGCCCACCTCGAGCTGCATCGGCTCCAGGCCGCGCTTGAAGTGCGCGTGGAGGAGCGCACGGCCCAGCTCCGGGACGCCAAGCGCACGATCGAGGCATCGGAGGCGCGGCTGCGCGAGCTGGCCGGATTTCTCCAGACCGTGCGCGAGGAGGAGCGCGCCCGCATCGCGCGCGAGCTTCACGACGAGCTGGGCCAGGGGCTGACGGCCCTGCGGATCGATCTCGGCCGGATCCGGAACAAGTGCGGCGCGCTCGGCAGCCCGGTCGGCGAACGGGTCGCCGCGGCCTTGAGCGTGGTCGAGCAGTGCGTCGTATCGCTGCGGCGCATCTCCGAAGACCTACGGCCGGCGATGCTCGACAGCCTGGGTCTGGCCGCCGCGGTGGAGCACCACCTGGCGCAGTTCTCGGAACGCACCGGCATCGCCTGCCATCTGAGCATGAACCGCGAGGAGTTCGAGCTGGAGGACCGGCTGGCCACCGCGGTGTTCCGCGTCGTCCAGGAGGCGCTGACCAATGTGGTGCGCCACGCCGGAGCGAGCGAGGTGACGGTGCGGATCGACGAATGCGACGATGACGGCGGCGGCATCCGCCTGAGCGTCGAGGACGACGGCCGCGGCTTCGCCGCCGCGTCCGAGCGCAAGAGCTTCGGCCTGCTGGGCATGCGCGAGCGCGTCGGCGTGCTCGGCGGGCGTCTCGACATCGACAGCCGGCCCGGCGAGGGCACCCGCATCGCCGCCTTTCTGCCCCTGCGCGGGACGGCAAGCTCATGATCCGCATTCTCATCGTCGACGACCACGCCATCCTGCGCGCCGGACTCAAGCACCTGCTGAGCGAAGCGGCCGACATCGTCGTGGGGGGCGAAGCCGGCAACGGCGTCGACGCCCTGGCGCTGGCGCGCGAGGGCCACTGGGATGCCATCGTGCTGGACATGTCGATGCCTGGCAAGAGCGGCATCGAGCTGATCCGACAGCTCAAGGCCGAGCATCCGCGGCTGCCGGTGCTGGTGCTCAGCATGTATGCCGAAGACATCTACGCCGTGCGGGCGCTGCGCGCGGGCGCCTCGGGCTACCTGTGCAAGGACAACGCCGAAGCGCAGCTCGAGCCGGCCATCCGCAAGGTCGCCTCCGGCGGCCGCTACATCACCCCTGCGGTAGCGGAAAAGCTCGCGCTGGCGATGCTGGGCGCGACCGGCCGCGGCGGCGACGCGCCGCCGCACACGCGGCTGTCCGACCGCGAATACCAGGTGTTTCGGGACCTCGCCGTCGGGCTGGGTGTCACAGAGATCGGCCGCCGTCTGAACCTGAGCGTCAAGACGATCAGCACGCACAAGGCCCGCCTCATGGAGAAGATGGGGTTCGCCAACGCGGCCGAGCTAATCCAGTACGCGCTCCGGCACGGTCTCGTCGACCGGGACGAATCGCTGTAGAGCGGCCGGCCGTGACGCCGGCGTGGCTCGGCCGTGTAGGACTCTTCCTACAGTCCAAATCAGCGGACGCCGTCTGGTCGGCGCACACAGGACGACGACAATCCCTGCTGCGGCAAAGTGCCGCAGCGGCGAAGTGTCACGGCTGGCCGGGCGGGCGGCCGTGCGCTCCGAGCGATGTTGAAAACCGACAGGGAGCGACACCATGAAAACTGAACCGACACGCGTGGCCGCGCTGCTTCTGACAGCGGGGCTGGGCCTCGCGGCGACGGCGGGCTGGAGCGCCGAATCGCTGCAGGATGTGATGAAGCGCAGGGGGCTGAGCCAGCAGGATCTTCTGGCGGCCTCCAAGACGTATGTTCCGACGGGAAAGCGCGACGAGTTCGTTGCCTTCAGCTCCGGCGGCCAGTCGGGACAGATCATCGTCTATGGCATCCCCTCGATGCGGATCCTGAAATATCTGGCGGTGTTCACTCCCGAGCCGTGGCAGGGCTACGGCTACGACGAGGAGTCGAAGAAGGTGCTCGCCGGCGGAAAGATCGACGGCAAGGACATCACCTGGGGCGACACGCACCACCCGGCGATTTCCGAGACCAACGGCAAGTACGACGGCCAGTTCCTGTTCATCAACGACAAGGCCAACCCGCGCCTGGCGGTCGTCGACCTTCGCGACTTCGAGACCAAGCAGATCGTGGTCAACCCGATCATGAAGTCGGAGCACGGCGGTGCCTTCGTCAGCCCGGATACCGAGTACGTCATGGAAGCGGCGCAGTACGCCGCGCCGCTCGAGAACAGGAAGTTCCAGCCGCTGGAAGAATTCAACCAGAAGTATCGCGGCGCGGTCACCTACTGGAAGTTCGACCGCAAGGAAGGCTTGCTCAGGCCCGAGCAGTCGTTCTCGTTCGAGATGCCGCCCTACTCGCAGGATCTGTCCGACTTCGGCAAGGGTCCATCGGACGGATGGGCGTTCACGAACAGCTTCTGTTCCGAGCGCTACGTCGGTGGCATCGAGAAGGGCCGTCCTCCCTATGAAGCCGGCTGTTCCGCCAAGGACACCGACTACCTGCACGTGATGAACTGGAAGAAGGCTGCCGAGATGGTCAAGTCTGGCAAAGGCTTCAAGGTCATCAACGGCCACAAGGTCATTCCGATGGACGTGGCGGTCAAGGAAGGCCTGCTGTTCCTGATCCCCGAGCCGAAGTCGCCGCACGGCGTCGACGTCACCCCGGATGGCAAGTACATGATCGTCTCCGGCAAGCTCGACACCCATGTGTCCGTCTATTCGTTCGACAAGGTGATGGCCGCAATCAAGGCCGGCAAATTCGAATCGAAGGATCCGTACGGCATTCCGGTGATCGGCATGAAGGACGCCCTGCACACGCAGGTGGCGCTCGGCCTCGGCCCGCTGCACACGCAGTACGATTCCAAGAAGTGCGTCGCCTATACGTCCCTGTACGTGGACAGCCAGGTTGCCAAGTGGAACTACTGCGAAGGCAAGGTGCTCGACAAGATCTCCATCCATTACAACATCGGCCACCTGATGACGATGGAAGGCGATTCGTCCGATCCCAAGGGCCATTACCTGGTGGCGCTGAACAAGCTGGCGATCGACCGCTTCAACCCGGTCGGGCCGCTGCATCCGCAGAACCACCAGCTCATCGACATCAGCAACGACAAGATGCAGCTCCTCTACGACATGCCCGTGCCGCTGGGCGAGCCGCACTACGTCGTCGCCATCGATGCCAACAAGCTGAAGCCCGCGGTGCGCTACAAGGTCGGCACCAACAGCCGCACCGACAAGCCGCACCCGGGCGCAGTGCGTGCCGGCGAGGAGAAGACGGTCAGGAAGGGCAACAAGGTCGAGGTGTTCGGCACCCTGATCCGGTCCCACATCACGCCGGAAACCATCGAGGTGCAACAGGGTGACGAGGTGACGATCTACCTGACCAACCTCGAGCGTGCCGAGGACGAGACCCACGGCTTCACCGTGTCGACCTACAACGTGCATGCGTCGATCGAGCCGGGCAAGACCGTTTCGGTGAAGTTCAAGGCGGACAAGGAAGGGGTCTATCCGTACTACTGTACGGAGTTCTGCTCGGCGCTGCACCTGGAAATGCAGGGTTACCTGCTGGTCAAGCCGAAGGGCTGGAAGCCGACCAAGGCCACTCTGGCAGCCCAGGCCTACACGGAAGCCGACTACAAGGCGACGCTGAAGAAGATTGCCGATACCCAGGCCGTCATCGACTCCGTGGTCGGTTTCATCACCAGCGTCAACTACAAGGACTTCCCGGATGTGGTGGCCCTGGTGGAAGATGCGACCGACCAGTTGAACCGCACCAAGGACGCCAAGGCCAGGCACGAAGCCGCCGCCGCCAAGAAGAACTGGGAACAGGCCAATCTGTGGGCCGAGCAGGTGTTCCAGTATCAGGTCAAGGCCGCGGACATCGGATTGCGCGCCAAGACCTACCTCGAGCAGCACGGCGCGAAGAAGGCCAAGTGAGTTGATCTAACGCAATGCCGCCACGAAGGGGGGGCAGTAGTATCGCCCCCCCTCTCCATGCGGGAGGAGACTTCCATGAAGATACTGACGATTCTTGCGGGGCTGTCGGTCCTCGCTGCGGCTTCGGCACAGGCGGCCGATGGCGCGAAGCTCTACGCCGAGAAGACCTGCGTTGCCTGCCACGGCAAGGGTGCCAATAAACCCCTGCAGCCCAACTACCCCAAGCTCGCCGGCCAGAATTCCGCTTATGCCGAGCAACAAATGAAGGACATCAAGAGCGGCGCCCGCAGCAACGGCCAGACCGCCGCGATGAAGGGCGTCATGCACCTCGTCAGCGACGCCGAAATCAAGATACTCGCCGAATATATTGCCAAGCTGAAGCCATGATCCTTGCAGCCGGTCGCCACGCTTCGCGCGACCGCCCATGCGGCCTCGACGGGCAGATCGACCATTTCGAATCCAATGGAGAAATCACGATGAAAGGTTCAGTCATTTTTGCCGCCTCCCTGCTGTTCGCCGTCGTCGCCCTCGCCCAGGCGCCCGCGCCGAAGAAGTCCGGCATCGAGGCGAAGGGCTATACGTGGAATGCCCAGGAGGGCGAGAAGATCGAGGCACTGAAGAAGAAGGGTGACGTGAAGAACGGCGAGGAGGTCTACGAAGTCTGCGGCGCCTGCCACCTGCCGTCCGGCGCGGGGCGCCCCGACGGCACCTTCCCGCAGCTCGCCGGCCAGCATTCGACCGTCCTCATCAAGCAGATGGCCGACATCCGCGCGGGCCTGCGCGACAACCCGACCATGTATCCGTTCGCCAAGGTGCTCACCGACCCGCAGGAGCTCGCCGATGCATCCGCCTACATCAACAGCCTGTGCATTCCGCTCGATCACGGAAAATACGAAGGCAAGGATGCCGCGAAACAGATTGCCGATGGCAAGGTTCTCTACGAAAAGCAGTGCAAGGAATGCCACGGCGCCAACGGTCAGGGCAACAAGGAGAAGTTCTATCCGGTGATCGCCGGCCAGCACTACAAGTACCTGCTGCGCCAGATGACCGAGATCCGCGACGGCAAGCGCCGCAACGCGAATCCCGACATGGTGAAGGTGATCAAACCCTATACCAACGATCAGCTTGTGGCGATTTCCGCCTATCAATCCAACCTCTCCATGCCCGGAGCCATGTGCAAGGCGGGCGCCAAGACCAGGAAGAAGAAGTAATTCATCGCCTCCCGGCGTGCGCACGGCGGCGCCGGCCGCAGTGCGCACGCCGATCGTATCCCGAGCTCACGAACGCAGCGCGAAATGCACGAACCCCGCAAACAGAATCTCCTGATCACCGCCCTGACGCTGGTCGCGCTGGTGGCGATGGTTGTCGCCTATTTCTCGCCCATCTGGTGGGTGGCGCTGACGGCACCCAACTATCCGAAGGATGCCTTTCCGGACGGCATCCGCATCCATTTCCACTTCGACGGCGTCTACAACGGCTGCAAGGCGGCCGGGGCCGGCTCGCGGCTGGGCAAGGAAACCCTGCAGGAAGACATGGGCGAGGGCACCGGGCGCTACAACCCCATCCTCGATGTCGGCAAGGATGTCAACAAGGGTGCTCAGGCGCTCGATTGCGTCCATGAGATGAACACCATCAATCACTATGTCGGCATGTTCCCGATCGCCACCGGCGCCCCGGTCGAGCGGCCGCTCGGCAGGTACTTCTTCGGCTTCTTCGCGGTGATGCTGGTCGGCTTCATCCTCCGTCGCAAGAAACTTCGGCTGGCGGTGCTCGCGGTCGGCTTCGCGGCGGTTGCCGCCTGGGCGTTGGTCGACCAGTTCCTGCTCGGTCATCTGGCGAGCCATGTCAGGCAATACATGGACGAAACCGGTGCCTTCTTCCGCGAGCCGGAGAAGATCAGGGCATGGGGCGACACCGTCTCGCTGGTCAGCAAGATCGTCATCGGCAGTCTGATTGCCATCATGGCGATCGTGGTGCTCGGCGTCTGGAAAATCCGCAAGTTCGAGTTGCTGCTCGCGCTGGTACCGGCATTGCTGCCCGTATTCTTCGTCATCGAATACGCCGGCTGGCTGTGGTTCTTTGGGCACCGCCTGCACCCGTGGGGCGCGTTCACCGTCAAGCCGTTCATGCCGACAGTGTTCGGCGAAGGCAAGGTCGCGCAGTTCTCGACCTTCTCCTATCCCCACTGGGGCTATGCGTTGCTGCTCCTGATGTTCGCGTGCCTGATGCTCGCCCTGCTGTTGCGGCGCAGACAACTGCGCACCGAGCGAAACGGCGCGTAGGCGGATCATGCGAGCTCTCCACAAGCTCGCCGTGGTGCCGGCCCTGTTGCTGGTCATCGCCTCGCCCGGCGCAACTTCCGAGGAAGCCGCGGCCCGGTGGGGCGGGTCTCCGGCGGCCGCCGGGCGCGATGCCGATGCCATGAGCGCGCCCCGCGTCGACGTCGACAAGCCGGCGGAGTCGATCCCGCTCCATCTGCGCGACAAGCGCATTCACGGCCTCCAGCCCTTCCAGGCGCTCGTGGACGCCGCGCCCGGGGGTTCGGTGCTGAGGGTACCGCCCGGCAACTACGCCGGCCCGGTGCTCGTAGGCAAGCCGCTCGCCATCGACGGCGGCGGCCGCGTCGTCATCGACGGAGGCGACAAGGGCACGGTCTTCGCCGTCACGGGCAACGGGATCGCCGTGCGCAATCTCGCCATCACCGGCTCCGGCGATTCCCACGATTCCGACGATGCCTGCCTCAACGTGCGCGGCCATCACAACGTGGTCGAGAACCTCGACCTTCAGGACTGCCTGTTCGGCATCGATCTCAAGCAGTCCAACGGCAACACGGTGCGCGGCAACCGCATCCGCTCCAAGCGCGTTGAACTGGGCGTGCGCGGCGACGGCCTGCGGCTCTGGTACAGCCACGACAATCTGATCGAGAACAACGAGATCGTCGACGCGCGGGATACCGTGGCCTGGTATTCGCACCGCAACGTCTTTCGCGGCAACGTCGGCCGGCGCAGCCGCTATTCGATCCATTTCATGTTCGCCAACGACAACATCGTCGAGGGCAATCGATTCCAGGACAATGCCGTCGGCATCTATTTCATGTACGTGGAAGGCGGCGCGGCGCGCAACAACGTGATCTCGCACGCCACCGGCGCGACCGGCATGGCACTGGGCTTCAAGGAGGCATCGGACATCGACGTGCGGGGCAACGAGATCGTGTATTGCGCCGTCGGCGTCGGCTCCGACCTTTCGCCTTACCAGCCGGACACCACCATCCGTTTCGAGGGCAACCGCTTCGCCTATGATGGCGTGGCCGTCCGGATCAACGGCGCCTTCGGCAACAACGTCTTCCGCGACAACGTCTTCGAAGGCAACCTCGCCGATGTCGAACTGTCGGGGCGAACGGACGCCGAGCGCAACACCTGGCGCGGCAACTGGTTCGACACCTACGAGGGATTCGACCGCAATCGCGACGGTGTCGGCGACACGCCCCATGCGGACTACGCCTATGCCGACCGCCTCTGGATGGAGATTCCGGAAGCGCGTTTCTTCAAGGCCTCCCCGGTGCTGGAGCTGCTCGATTTTCTCGAACGGCTGGCGCCGTTTTCTTCGCCGCACCTGCAACTGAGGGATGAAGTCCCACGCTTCCGCAAACCGGTGCTCGCCCGGCTCGGGAGCAAGCCGTGAGCGGCGAGGGCAGGCAGGAGCGGTCGCCGGCTGGCGGCGCGCCGCCGCGCTCGCGCGAGCGCAGGCGGCAGGCGCGCCGCAAGCTGTTGCGCACGATCCTGCTGGCCGGCGGCGTGCTCGGTGGCGCTCTGTCGGGTTACCTGCCGGGGCTCTATGCGCAGAAACGGCGCCTGCGCCCGCCGGGCGCGCTCGACGAGAAGGATTTCCTCGCCTCGTGCATCAAGTGCGGCCAGTGCGTCCAGGTCTGCCCGGTGCAGGCGATCCGGCTCGCCGACCTGGTCGATGGTTTCGGCGTCGGTACGCCCTGGATCGACGCACGCGAGCAGGCGTGCGACTTCTCCTGCGATGCCGTGCAGTGCATCCTTGCGTGCCCGACCGGGGCACTGACCTATCACAAGCCGCAGTTCCTGCGCGTGCGCCCCGGCGCGCGGCTTTCCGCCAAACCGATCCTGCTCGCCAAGGAGAAGGACCCCGAGCCGACGCTCAACCTCGCCGAGCGCATCGGCGTCGCCCGCCTGACCCGTCCGGAATCCTGTCTCGCAATCCGGGGCAAGGGCTTCAGGGGCCCGGCGCGGGGAGCCGCGTTCGAGGGCAGACTGCGCTACATGGAGGTCGACCGCTGGAAGCCGATCCGGGTGGCCGACCATCCCTACGATGCCGAGCTGTGCGACCTGTGCGTGCGCGCCTGTCCGATCAAGGGCGCCATCTCGATCGAAACCGTGTTCGCGCCCGACGGCGCCCGGCGCAAGTCGCCGGTGGTGCATGAGGCCTGCGTGGGCTGCGGCACCTGCGAAATGATCTGCCCGACCTCGCCGGCGAGCATCGAGGTGATTCCGGGCGAGGGGTGGAGAGCATGAACGACGACATCGGCCGGAGCGCGATCCTCAGGCGGCGCTTCATCGAGCAAGTCTGGCTCCTGCTCGGGCGCGAGCCCAAGAAACCCGTGGAGATCACCGCTCGCGCGCAGGAAGTCCACGAACTCAAGCGCATGACCAACAAGCAGGACCTGCAGGCGATGAAGGCGCACGTGCGCGCGCATGCACGCAAGTCGACCAGGTGGCGCAACCGCCGCTGGGCGACGCTGATCGCCGTCAATCTGCTGTTCGTCGTGTCCTACCATTTCGACATCCAGTTGCTCGAAGGTGCGCTGACCGCCTCTCGGTTCGCAGGCTTCCACCTGATCGACATCAACTCGGCCCTGCAGGTGATGCTGGCACACAAGCACATCATCACGAACCTGCTGATCGGCACCGGCACGGTGCTCGTGCTCTGGCTGATGCTGGGCGGGCGCACCTTCTGTTCGTGGGTGTGCCCCTATCATCTGGTCGCCGAATGGGCGGAAAAGCTGCATCTGTGGCTGGCCGCGAAGAGGCTGGTCACCGATCAGCCCATCGACCGCCGCATGCGCACGATTTCGTGGGTGGCGTTCGCGGTCCTCGCGGCTGCGACCGGCTACACCGTCTTCGAGGCCATCTCGCCCACCGGCATCCTGTCGCGGGCGCTGATCTACGGCGCCGGCCTCGCGCTGCTCTGGGTGCTGGCACTGCTGGTGTTCGAGGTGTTCTTCGTGCGCCGCGCCTGGTGCCGCTATGCCTGTCCGATCGGGCTCACCTACGGCGCGGTCGGCATCTTCTCGCCGTTGCGCATCAAGTACAGCCTCGAGAGCTGCTTCCACGAAGCGGAATGCCGCAAGGTCTGCCTGGTCCCGCACGTGCTCGCCACCGTCATCAAGGGGCGCGCGGTCGACACCGAGGTCGCGATCGGCCCCGACTGCACGCGCTGCGGCCTGTGCGTGGACGCCTGCCCGACCGGTTCACTCAAGTTCGACATCAAGGGGCTGAGCAAGCTGCTATGAGCGCGTCATGATCCGGCTCGATCAGGTCTCGAAGGCCTTCAGGCGCAACCGTGTCCTCGATGGCGTCAGCCTGGAGATCGGTCTGGGCGAGCGCGTTGCCCTGATCGGCTCCAACGGCGCCGGCAAGACCACGCTGATCCGCTGCCTGCTGGGCGAATACACTTTCGACGGCGGCATCGAGATCGACGGCCGCTGCCCGCGCCGCAACCGCACGGCGGTGCTCGCCAGCGTCGGCTTCGTGCCGCAGCTTCCGCCGCCGCTGAAGATGCCGGTCGGCCAGTTGATCGGCTTTGCCGCCGGCCTGTGCGGCACCGATCCGCGGCGCATCTCGGAACTCGCCGGCCGGCTGGGTCTGGACACGGCGCCGATCCGCGACCGCCCGCTGGTTCGGCTGTCGGGCGGCATGAAGCAGAAGCTGCTGATCGCCATCGCCATGGGCCGGGATGCGAAGCTGCTGATCATGGACGAGCCGGCCGCGAACCTCGACCCGGAAGCGCGCAAGATTTTCTTCGAGCTGCTCGCCGAGCGCGTCGACAGCACCACGATGCTGATCTCCAGCCACCGGCTGAACGAGGTCTCCGCCCTGGTCAATCGGGTGGTCGAACTCGACACCGGCCGCGTGGTCCTCGATGACCGCGTGGCCGACGATGTCTCCCTCACTGGAATGCTTGCCTGCCGCATCTCCGTGAAGCGCGCCGAGGCGGCCCTGGCCAAGGCTCTCTCGAGCTGGAACTTCACCGATCTCGGTGGAGGTCTCGAATGGGCGGGCAGCGTCGCCGGCCCCGACCGTCTGCGCTTCCTCGGCATGACGTCGCGCTATGTGGCGCTGATCAGCGCCCTCAACTTGACGGAGGCGGACAACTGATGGATCGCCGCCGATTCCTGGCCGCCGGCTTCGCCCTCACGCCCCTCGCCGCTGCGCTCTCCGCGTGCGGCAAGGATGACGGTCGCTGGCCCGAGGGCATGCAGCCGATCAAGTGGGACCGTGACACCTGCGTGCGCTGCAGCATGGTCATCTCCGACCGCCGCTTCGCCGCCCAGATGCGTGGCGGGCCGAAGAACACCGTATTCAAATTCGACGACATCGGCTGCGCCGTCTTCTGGCTGCGCGACAAGGCGGCGGATCACCCCTGGATGGCCGATGCCGCGACCCGCATCTGGGTCGCCGACATTGCCAGCCGCCCCGACGACGTGAAATGGCTCGATGCGAAGAAGGCCCGCTATGTCGGCGGCAAGACTTCGCCGATGGGTTACAACTTCGGCGCCAGCGCCATGCCGCAGCCCGGCAGCCTCGGATTCGATGAAATGCGCGAGCACGTTCTGGCGAGTGGAGCGCGATGAAACAACTGTGGCTCACCGCGAAGCTCGACATCGTGGAATCCCTGCGCGCGCGCTGGTTCCAGATCTACACCCTCGTGTTCGGGGGCATCGTCGCGGCCCTGTTCCTGTTCGGTCTCACCGAATCGCGTGTGCTCGGCTTCATCGGCCTGTCGCGCCTGCTGGTCACCTACATCCAGCTCACCATGGCCATCCTGCCCATCTTCGTGCTGATCACCACGGTGCGCTCGGTGGCAGGCGACCGCGAGGCGGGCGTGTTCGAGTATCTGCTGTCCCTGCCCGTATCGCTCGCCGCCTGGTTCTGGGGCAAGATCGCGGGCCGCTATCTGGTCATCTTCACGCCGGTCTTCCTGGCCATGCTCGCGGCCGTACTGATCGCGCTGGTGCGCGAGATCGAGGTGCCGTGGGCCATGTTCGGCTACTACACGGCTCTGCTGGCGGCCATGGCGGCCTGCTTTCTCGGTTTCGGCATGCTGATCTCCGCCGTGGCGCGCACCACCGACATGGCGCAGGGCGCCGCCTTCCTGGTCTGGCTGACCCTGCTGCTGTTCCTCGACCTGATCCTGCTCGGCGTCATGATCCAGGGACAGGTGGCCCCGGAAGTCGCCGTGGGGATCGCGCTCGCCAACCCGCTGCAGGTGTTCCGCACCGCGGCCCTCGCCCTGTTCGATCCGCAACTGATCGTTCTCGGGCCCTCGGCCTTCGTGATCCTCGACAACTTCGGCCAGCGCGGCTACCTGGCTTTCGCGCTGGCCTATCCGACGCTGCTCGGCGCCGCCGCCGCCGCCCTCGGCTACTTAATCTTCCGGCGCGGAGACCTGCCGTGAGGACGCTGCTTGCGCTCGCCCTGGCGATCGCGTTGTCGTTAGGCGCGAGTGCGCAGGGTGCGCAGGACATCGACGCGCTGTGGGCGGCGACACTCCACGGTCTCGACGGCCGGCCGGTCGCCATGCAGCAGTTCCGCGGCCGGCCGCTGGTGGTCAATTTCTGGGCGCGCTGGTGCGGCCCCTGCCGCGACGAAATCCCCGCGCTGGTTCGCGAACGCGCGCGCTTCAGGGACCGGGGCGTCGAGGTTCTCGGCATCGCCATTGAGGACAAGGCCGAAGCCGTTCGCGAGTTCGCGAAGGCCTACGACATGGACTACCCGGTGTTGCTGGCCGGGGACAAGGCGGGCATCGCCCTGATGCAGGCGCTGGGAAACGCCGGGGCGGGCATTCCCTTCACCCTCGTCATCGACCGCCGCGGCGCGCTCATGAAGAAGAAGATCGGGCCGATGGACCAGGCCGGGATCGAGGAGGCGTTCCGGCAGGCGCTGCGCTGAGAGCGTTGCGCAGCCGTTTCGGCGCGGCCGGGCGTCGCTGCGACAGGCTCGGCGTTTCATCCGGGCGTCCGCCTCAGCGAGCGCCCGCATCACCGCCGCGGTGCGCGTCTCGATGCCGAGCTTGGTGAAGATGTGCTCGAGGTGTTTCTCGACGGTGCGCCTCGAAGCGCGAAGCCGCCGATTCATGGGTCGCGCCTGCGGCCCGGAGGCTATAATCCGGCCGGTTGCGATGTGTCGCGAACCGTTTCGGGTGTCCGAGGGTGCGCGGCGCGTGATTCCCTCCGCCGACCACACGACACCATGGATGCGATCGAGCCGCTGGCGCCGGATGCGCTGTACCGGCATTGCGAGGGCGAGCTGCCCGCCTTCGAGACGACGCAGGATCTGCCCGACCTGGGCGACTCGTTCGGCCAGGCGCGCGCGGCCGACGCGGTCCGGCTCGCGATCGACGTGCGCCATCCGGGCTACAACGTCTTCGTGATGGGCGAGCCGGGCAGCGGCCGCCACTCGCTGGTGCGCCGGCTGCTGGAGGGCAAGGCGGCAGAGCAGCCGCCGCCGCAGGACTGGTGCTACGTCAACAACTTCGAGGACGGCAACCGGCCGCGCCTGCTCGTGCTTCCGGGCGGGCGCGGCGCACCGCTCGCACGTGACATGCAGCAGTTCGTCGCCGAACTCGGCAAGACCATCTCCGCGACCTTCGAGAGCGACGACTACCGGCTGCGCATCGAATCCATCCAGGCCGAGTTCAAGAGCCGCGAGGAGGCCGCGCTGCAGGAACTGGGGCGCGAGTGCGGGGAAAAGGGCATCGGTCTGCTGCGCACGCCGCAGGGCTTCGCCTTCGCACCCGTGAAGGGCGAGGAGGCCATGGATCCGGAAGAGTTCGCCAAGCTTCCGGAGGAAGAGCGCACCCGCATCGGCGAGCTGATCGAGTCCTTTCACGAGCGCCTGCACAAGCTGCTGGCCCAGTTTCCGCGCTGGCGGCGCGAGATGCAGGCGCGCGTCAAGCAGGCCAACCGCGAGATGATCGGGCTGGCGGTCGGCCACATGATCGAGGACCTGCGGGAACGCTACGCGGATTGTCCGAACGTGCTCGATTTCCTGGAGCAGGTGCGAAGCGACGTGGTCGAGATCGGCGAGGAGTCTCGGGAGCAGAAGGTCGAGGGCGAAGGGTCGGTGCTGATGAGCGGTGTCCTCTCGCTGCAGCGCTATCAGGTAAATGTGCTGGTCGACAACGGTACGGCGCACGTGGCCCCGGTAGTGTTCGAGGACAACCCCACCTTCGTCAACCTGGTCGGGCGCTTCGATCACATCGCCCACATGGGCACCCTGGCAACCAACTTCACCCTGATCAAGGCCGGCGCGCTGCATCGGGCGAACGGCGGCTATCTGATGCTCGATGTGGCCAAGCTGGTCGCGCAGCCCTACGCGTGGGAGGGCCTCAAGCGCACGCTCAAGGCGGGAAGCATCCGCATCGAGTCGCTCGCCCAGGTGTTCGGCTGGATGAGCACGCTGCCGCTCGATCCCGAACCGGTTCCGCTCGACGTGAAGGTGGTGCTGTTCGGCGAGCGCATCTTCTACTACCTGCTGCGCGAATACGATCCCGAGTTCGATGAGCTGTTCAAGATCGCCGCGGACTTCGAGAACGACGTCGAACGCGACGGCGAGAACACGGCGCTCTACGCCCGGCTCGTCGCCACGCTGGCGCGCGCCCACGGCGTGCGTGCGCTCGATCGCGCCGCGGTGGCGCGCGTCGTCGAGTACGGCGCGCGGCTCGCCGGGGACGCGGGCAGGCTCTCCGCGCGTTTGCGGCGCATCAGCGACCTGCTCCAGGAGGCCGACCACGGTGCCGGCGTTGCCGGGCGCGACCGCATCCAGCGCCAGGACATCGAGCAGGCGCTCGCCGCGCGCATCCGCCGCGCCGACCGGCTGCGCGACGAGATCCGCGGCCACGTGCTGCGCGACACCGTGCTGATCGCTACCTCCGGCAGCCAGGTCGGGCAGGTGAACGGGCTGGCGGTGCTGGATCTGGGTGAGATCCTGATCGGCCATCCGGTGCGCATCACGGCCACGGCGCGCATCGGCGAGGGCGATGTCATCGACATCGAGCGCGAGGCGGAACTCGGTGGCGCGATCCACACCAAGGGCGTGATGATCCTCACCTCCTTTCTCGCCGCGCGCTATTCCCGGAACATGCCGCTGTCGCTCGCCGCGAGCCTGGTATTCGAGCAGTCCTATGGCCCGGTCGAGGGCGATTCCGCCTCGCTCGCCGAGCTGTGCGCGCTGCTCTCCGCGCTTGCCGCCGTGCCGATCCGGCAGTCGCTCGCGGTCACCGGATCGGTCAACCAGCACGGCGCGGTGCAGGCGATCGGCGGGGTGAACGAGAAGATCGAGGGCTTCTTCGACCTGTGCAGCGCGCGCGGGCTCGACGGAACGCACGCGGTCGTGATCCCACGCTCCAACGTGCGCCACCTCATGCTGCGCGAGGACGTGGTCGAGGCCGCCCGCAAGGGCAGCTTCCGCATCCACGCCGTGAGCGACGTCGACGAGGCGATCGAGCTGCTCACCGGAGTCCCGGCAGGTGTTCCCGACGAGAAGGGCATGGTCGGGCCGGGGACGATCAACTACCTGGTCGCCGCGCAGCTCGCCGAGATGTCCGAGCTGCGCCAGGCGTTCTCCGGCGGGCCGAAGGAGCGCCGCCGCCGCAAGGGCAAGCACGACTGAGCGGCGGATGCCGGGAGCGGAGGCACTGGCGATGGGCGCGAACGGCGGGGCGATTTCCGTGGCGAGCGGCGATGCGCTCGTCATCGTCGATGTGCAGAACGACTTTCTGCCCGGCGGTGCGCTCGCGGTGCCCGCAGGCGATGCGGTGATCGCGCCGCTGAACGCCTGGGTCGCGCGCTTCGCGGGCGCGCGCCTGCCGGTGTTCGCCACGCGCGACTGGCATCCCGCGGACCACTGCTCTTTCCGCGAACGCGGCGGGCCGTGGCCGCCGCACTGCATCGCGGGCAGCGCCGGCGCGCAGTTCGCCGCCGCACTCGTGCTGCCCGCGGACGTCCGGGTGATCTCCAAGGCCGAAGGGCGCGACGCCGACGCCTATTCGGGCTTCGCCGGGACCGACCTGGACACGCAGCTTCGGCGCCTTGGCGCGAAGCGGCTGTTCATCGGCGGGCTCGCCACCGACTACTGCGTGCTCAACACCGTGCGGGATGCGCGCGCGCTGGGCTACGCGGTCGCACTGCTCGCGGACGCGATCCGCGCGGTGGATGTCGCCGCCGGTGACGGCGAGCGCGCCATCGCGCAGATGCTCGCCCTCGGTGCCCGTGCCGTGCGACTCGAATCGCCTGGAGGCTGAGATGATCCGCCGCGACGGGGCGCTGCTCACCGACCTCTACCAGCTCACCATGCTGCAGGCCTATCATGACCGCGGCATGAACGGCGAGGCGGTGTTCGAGTTCTTCGTGCGCGCGTTGCCGGCGGGGCGCAACTTCCTGCTCGCCGCCGGCCTCGAACAGGTGGTGGAGTATCTCGAAGCGCTGGCCTTCACGCCGGAGGAACTCGAATGGCTCGCCGGATGCGGGCGCTTCGGCCGCGGCTTCGTCGAAGCGGCGGCCGGGCTACGCTTCACCGGCGAGGTCGATGCGATGCCGGAAGGCACGGTGTTCTTCGCCGACGAGCCGATCCTGCGCGTTCGTGCGCCGCTCATGGAGGCGCAGCTCGCCGAAACGCGCATCATCAACCTGCTCCAGTACCAGAGCCTGATCGCATCGAAGGCGGCGCGCTGCGTGCTGGCGGCGCCCGCCCGCCTGCTCGTCGACTTCGGGCTGCGCCGCGCGCACGGGGCCGAGGCCGGACTGCTGGCGGCGCGCGCCTCGTATCTGGCGGGCTTCGGCGGAACGTCGGCGGTGGCCGCGGGCGCGCTGTGGGGCATTCCGCTCTACGGCACGATGGCGCATTCCTTCGTGCAGGCGCACGAGACGGAGACCGCCGCGTTCGAGGATTTCGCCCGCTCGCAGCCGCGCAACTGCGTGCTGCTGATCGACACCTACGACACCGAGGCCGCGGCCGCACGCGTGGTCGCGCTGGCGCGGCGGCTGCGCGAGGACGGCATCGCGGTGGCCGCGGTGCGCATCGACAGCGGCGACCTGGCCGCGCACGCGAGGAAGGTGCGCGCCATCCTCGATGCGGGCGGCTTTCCCGGCATCCGCGTGTTCGCGAGCGGCAATCTGGACGAGTACCGGCTTCGCGAACTCGTCGCCGCCGGCGCTCCGATCGAGGGCTTCGGCGTGGGTACGCGCATGAACACCTCGGCCGACCATCCCTACCTGGACTGCGCCTACAAGCTCCAGGAATACCGCGGCCAGCCGCGCCGCAAGCGCTCGGAGGGCAAGGCCACCTGGCCCGGCGCGAAACAGGTCTATCGCGCCGTCGAAGGCGCAGGCTTCGCGGGCGACGTGCTCGCCTGCGCTGGCGAGGTGCGGGAGGGCGAGCCGCTGCTCGCCCCGGTGATGCGAGCGGGGCGGCGGATTTCTCCTTTGCCCATGCTGGAGCAGGCGCGCGAGCGCGCCGCGGATCAGCTCGCGCGACTGCCGGAGGCGCTGCGGCTGCTCGATCCCGCGCTGCCGTATCCGGTGCGCGTGTCCGAAGGCCTGCACGCGCTCGCCGCGCACGTCGACGAGCGCATCGCCCGCACCCGGGATTAGGCTGCGCATGTGCGCGGAACCGGCGCCTGCGGAAGAGGACGCGCGACAGCGCGAGCTGGTGCGCGCGCTGAGCGATCCCTCCGCATGGCCGCACCCGGTAGTCCGGCTTCGTCGCCTCGAGACCCACATCTCCCATGTCCTGCTCACCGGCGCTGTTGCCTACAAGATCAAGAAACCGGTCGATCTCGGCTTCCTCGATTTCACGACGCTGGAAGCGCGCCGGCACTTCTGCGAGGAAGAGCTGCGGCTGAACCGGCGCCTTGCGCCCTCGCTCTACCTCGACGTGGTGGCGATCGCCGGCAGCCCGCAGGCGCCACGGGTGGGCGCGCCGGGTGTGCCGATCGAGTATGCCGTGAAGATGGTGGAGTTCCCCCAGGAAGCGCTCCTGGGCGCCATGGCGGCGGCAGGCACGCTCGCGGCCGGCCACATCGACGCCGTGGCCGCGCGGCTGGCGGCCTTCCACGAGACATGCGCACGCGCGGGAGCCGGCAGTCCCTATGGCACGCCGGAGGCGATCGAGGCGCCGATGCGGCAGAACTTCGCCCAGATCCGCGCCCTGCCCGCGGGTGCCGGGCAGGCGCAGGTGCTCGATCGCCTCGAGCGCTGGAGCGTGGCGGAGCACGGGCGCCTGGCCGCGCTCATGCGCAGGCGCCGCGACGAGGGCTTCGTGCGCGAGTGCCACGGCGACCTGCACCTGGGAAACATGGCCTGGGTCGACGGCGGCGTCCAGATCTTCGACTGCATCGAGTTCAACCCCGGGCTGCGCTGGATCGATGTCTTCAACGAGGTCGCCTTCCTGGTGATGGACCTCCAGTCCCGCGGCCTGCCCGGACTTGCCGCGCGCTTCCTCGATGCCTATCTCGAACGCACCGGCGACTACGGCGGGCTCGCGCTCGCGCGAAACTATGCGGTGTATCGCGCGATGGTGCGGGCCAAGGTCGCGGCGATGCGCGCGCATCAGACCGGTGCGACGGAAAGCGAACGCCTCGCTGCGGCCGGCGATTTCCGGGAGCACCTCGCGCTCGCCGGGCGCATCTCGCACGCACGCCGCCCGGCACTCGTTCTCACCCACGGCCTGGCGGGCTCCGGAAAGACGACTTACGGGCAGGCGATCGTGGAGCGCCTCGGTGCGATCCGGCTGCGCTCGGATGTGGAGCGAAAACGTCTGGCGAACCTCGACGCGTCCGCGCGCACCGGCCCGGCGCTCGCCGCCGGGCTCTACGCCGAGGAGGGGACGCGGCGCACCTACGAGCGGCTGGCCCGGCTCGCCGGCGCGGCGCTCGCCGCGGGATTCGTGACCCTCGTCGATGCCACCTTCCTCAAGCGCTGGCAGCGCGAGCTGCTGCGCGAGGTGGCGCATGTGCGTGGCGTGCCCTTGCGCATCCTGTCGCTCGCCGCGCCCGAGGAACTGCTGCGGCAGCGCATCGCCGCGCGCGGCCGCGCCGGCACCGATGCCTCGGAGGCGACCGCGGAGGTGCTGGCCTGGCAGATTCGCAGCCAGGAGCCGCTCGGCGAAGACGAACTCGCCTGCACGATCCGCCTCGATGCCGAACACGCGTGCGGGGAGGCGGCCGTGCGGCGGCTGATCGCGAGCCTTCCGGGTTTCCAATTCCGCTTCCCGGTTCCCTGGAAATCTCCCGGCGTGAATCGGTGATGGCGTTTGCGCTCGAGATACCGCTATGGAGTTTTTTGCCACGACCGCCCTTCCCGCCTCGGCGCAAGATCTGCAGCGCCGCCTGACGATCGGCGAGCTGCCGCGCTGGTGTGCTTCCATCGAAAAGGTGCTTAGCGATGAAAGGACGAGCGGCGAAATCTACTGCGTGTGGGGAACATTCCAGGTGCGCCGCGAGGATCTGTGTAATGGCGTACGCTTTTCTTTGCCCCACTGTCCCAATGCCCTGCAATGGACCGTGACCACCGGGCATCAACCGGAGCCGCGGCATACCGTCATCCATGCCACCATCAACCGCACCGAACAGGACCGAGACTTCATCGACTCGATCCGGCAGTTCGTGGATGACTGGAAGACCGGGCTGGAGCGGCATTGGTGATCGGGTGGCGGCTCACTGTGCGACCCGATCAGGGTTCAACGCGGGTGCAACCACCTGGGCAGAAGTTTGTAGGGGTCGATCCTGACTGCCGGGTCGATGGTGACGCCGTGTTCCCGCAGGCGGGTGTGCAGCCGGCCCGACTTCAGGCTGTCGAACACCTCGATGCAGCCGCCTTCGAACTCGCCGCCGATGAAGATCTGCGGCAGCGTGGCCGATCCGGTCCGGCGCTTGAGAACCTCGTAGATCCTGGCACCGAGATCGCCTTGGCGGCAGGCGACCGAATCGAGATCGATCGAAGCGCAGGCGATGCCGTACTCCGAGAGCGCCTTCCGCGCCGCGTTGCAGAATTCGCACCATTCGTAGGCGAACATCACGACCGGCCGGGCCGGGTCGCACAACATCGCATCGAGCTCGCGAACGGCGGCTTCGTCCAGGGCATCCGCCGCTTCCACCCTCGCCGGTTCCGGCGCCGGTGCGACATCGAAGCGGAATCCCGGCGTCGACCTCGACAGTTCGAGTTCCTCCTCGGTCATCTCGACGGCGACGTCCTCGAACAGCGGTGTGGAAAGGTAGCGTTCGCCGGTATCGGGCAGCATGCACAGGATGTTGGCGCCCCGCGGCGCGGCCTGGGCGACCTGCAGCGCACCCGAAAACGTGGCGCCCGCCGAGATGCCGACGAAGATGCCTTCCTGCCGCGCCAGTTCCCTGGCGCAACGCAGCGCTTCCCTGCCGTCGATCGCCACGAAGCCGTCAATGCGCCCGGCCGCGATGACCTGTTCCGCGAGCCGGGGAATAAAGTCTGGCGACCAGCCCTGCATCGGGTGCGGCCGGGACCGGGGATGGCTCGCGCCATGGGATCCGTCGCCGTTCCTGGCCTGCGCGATGCCGCTGGCCAGCATGGCCGAATTGTCCGGCTCGCAGACGATGATCCGCGTGTGCGGGCTCTTCTCCTTCAGCGCCCGCGACACGCCGTTCAGCGTGCCGCCGGTGCCGAAACCGGTGACCCAGCAGTCGAGCGGGATATCGGCGAAGTCCTCGAGGATCTCCACGGCGGTGGTTCGGGCGTGGATCTCCGCGTTGGCCGGGTTCTCGAACTGGCGCGGCTGCCACCAGCCATGCGCCCTGGCCAGTTCCTCGGCCTTCGCCACCATCCCCGAACCCTTCAGGCCGCCCGGCGTCAGAACGACCCTGGCGCCGAGAAATCGCATCAGGCGGCGCCGCTCGACGCTGAAGTTCTCGGCCATGATGACGACCAGCGGATAGCCCTTCTGTGCGCAGACCATGGCGAGGCCGATGCCGGTATTGCCGCTGGTGGCTTCGACGATCGTCTGTCCGGGCTTGAGTTCGCCGCGGCGCTCCGCGTCCTCGATCGCCCGCAGGGCCATGCGGTCCTTCACCGACCCCATCGGATTGAAGGACTCCACCTTGACGTAGAGGTTGACGCCCCTGGGCCCCAGCTTGTTGATGCGGACCACCGGCGTGTGGCCGATGGTGCCCAGAATGCTGTCGAATCGCCTGCCCATGGCCGTTCTCCTTGTTTCCTTCGGCATCGGGTTGGCGATGTTGCTCGATGGCCGGATTTGCCCGCGCCCAACTCCCGGCACCGGGTCAAGCCTTCACTTTCTCGATCATGTGGTCGATGACATGGCTGTGCTCGCGCTGCGGGCTGAACATGACGATCTCCGCGTCCGCATCGACCTTTACGTTGTGCCCGGGCGGCCAGTAAAACAGATCATTGGCGTTGACCGTCTCCCGCATGCCGTCCGCGTCGGTCGTGGTGAGCTGGCCGCGCAAAACGTAGCCCCAGTGGGGGCACTGGCACATATTGCCTTCCAGTCCCAGGAACAGCGGCGTGGTATCGACGCCCGCCGAGAGACTGAAGTATTCGCAACCGATCTTGCCTAAGCCGGTTGCATCGCCGAAATCCGTTCGCTGACGGATCACGGCGCCGGGTATCTCCATCCTGATGTCCACGTCATCCTTGGCTATCCGCATGCCCGTTTCTCCTATGTGTCAATGGATGCCTCATGTCGGGTAGTCCGTCCATCGCCGCATCCGTTTCGAGCAATAGACACCCGGCTTTGTTTCAAAGCTCCTCGCGCACCAGCCGGATGTCGACTTCCCGCTCGACATACGCCCACTCGGCCGTCGCACGCAATGCGGCAAGCAGCGTGTCGAACGCTGCTTCGTCGGCCGGCGCGAACTCGAACCAGGTGATGAAATCGAACGGCTCGTTCTCGGAGAGATCGCGGCAGTGGTGCAGCCTTCTCGCCAGCGCTGGAAAATGCCGAAGCCCGAGAGCGGCGTGCCCGGACTGCCGTTCGAAAACGTTCTGGCGTTGCTCTTGGGTGAGCGCCCACCAGGCGGCGTTCTTTCGGATGGTGATCAGTGCCCCGCAGCTTGCCTCCGGGCGCCCGAGGGCCGGTTGGCTGGCCACGAGCTGGCGCCTGTCCTCTTCGCGAACGACATAGCGCTCGTTGCTGGTCATTCCACGAAGAATCCAGCTCGCATGCGGATCGGATGGGAGCGCCGGGCCGGAAGCGATTGCCAGCCTTGCCGCCGCGGGCAGCGGCGCTCCGATGATCGCTTTCGTTTCGGCGATACGCCAGGGACCGGTGTCGCCGCCAGCGAACAAGAACGATCGCGCAGACATCTCGATGTTCCTCGGTGAGGCTTGTGTCATGCCGCTGATTGCCGTGTCGATGCAGGGATCCGGCTCGTCGCCGGGGCCTGGCGCGGGGTCAGGACGGCCAGTACGATCGCGACGGCGATCAAGGCCGCGGCGTCCCCCCACAGATGCCCGATGTGCTGGGGAGCGGCGAGGGACTGAGCCGCCATGATCACGCCGTGCACGATGCTCGACCAGACCGCGAACCAGATCAGGCTTCTGTGTGCCATCGGGTCGCGCGAGGCGATCATCAGGAACACGCCGAGCGTGGCATAGATGCCCAGGATCATTTCGAGATATTCCGACCGGCCTCCTTCATGCCACACCCAGCCCGAAGGCCAAACGATGCCCAGCGGCCAGATGCCGAATGTGAAGGTCAGCCCCACGAGCAGCAGGGCAATGCGCAGAACCTTGATGCGATCCGTTTCAGTCATCACTCTTCTCCTTCCGGTCACTCACATGAGTTGCATGCAACACATCGCGGTGCGCCTGCGGGGCGGTGCCCCGACTCCGGCGCGGGACCGCGAACCCCTGGCTCGGCAGCCGCATCCCGCTCATCTCTCGATGGGTCCGGGCGGCTGCCGCAGCCGCCTCGTTTCACATCCCCACCAACTGGGCCGTATAGCCCGCGGCGCGGGCTTTCTGCAACAGGACCGCCGTGCCGGTCGTGTCCGTGTCATAGGCGATCATGAGCAGATGCTCCTTGCCGGCGTTGAACCGTGGCGAGACGACCCCCTCGACCGCTCGCAGGGTGTTCTCGAGACACGAACGCGCCTCCGTGCTCAACGGCTCGTTGATGTGGATCATGACATCGCTGATATTCATTTCATGGCTCCTCGTGTGATGTTCGGGCGGTATCGGCGAACTACTTGCACGTGATGACGACTTCGAAGTACTCGCTCGGGGCCACCAGCGTGCCATCGCTCGCGCGATTGAACCGTTCGGCCAGGGCGATCAGGTCGGCCGCGAGCGATTCCTGCTGCACGGCGTCGAGCGCGTCGAACGCCTTGTGCATCGGACCGTAGAAGGTGCGGAAGACCTCCAGCCAATGGGCCGGGCTGCGGTAGCGGAACACGAAGTGCCTGCGCTCGATGGCGATCGTGTCGAGGCGTTCTGCGAACAGCTCGCGCAGCCGCGCCTCGGTGCCCCAGAGCGCGGGCGACTTCACGCCGGGGGCGGGCGCCACGTACCTGCCCATCGTCTTGAAGAGTTCGCCGACGAAACTCGCCGGCGTCCAGTTCGCCAGCCCGATCTGCCCGCCCGGCGTGCACACGCGAGCCATTTCGGCGGCTGCCTTGTCCTGGTCGGGCGTGAACATCACGCCGAAGGTCGACAGCACCACATCGAAGCTGTGGTCGGGATACGGGAGATTCTCGGCGTCCGCCTGCTCGAAGCGTACCGGCAGTCCTTCTGCGGCTGCGCGGGCGAGCCCGCGATCGAGAAGCGCCGCGACGTAGTCGCTCGAGACGACGTCGCACCAGCGCCGCGCGGCGGCCAGTGTCGCATTGCCGTTGCCTGCGGCGACATCGAGCACCCGTGCACCGGCACGCAGGTCGAGCGCCTCGCAAAGCGACTCGCCGACGAGCTGCAGCGTGGTGCCGACGACGGCGTAGTCGCCGGCCGACCAGGCCAGGTGCTGCTTGTTCTTCACGGCCGCAAGGTCGGCGACGGGCGGGGAAGTGGCAATGGCTATGGGCATGGCTGTGCTCCTCGGGTTGGTGATGGAAACCTGCCTTGCTGCGGCAGTCCCCTGTCTCGCCGTCGGATCCGGGTTCGGAGTTGCCGATCAACGTGCGGCCAATAGACTCCAGCGCGCAGCGCGCGGGGTCACGCAAAGCGGGACAAGAACCGGGACAGCGGACCAAGCTGGTAAACTCGAACGCGTCGGGTGCAGCGGAGGCTCGAACGGCGTGCACGACCGGACGGATTCGTTTGGCTACTGGTTGCGGCGGCGGCGCAAGGCGCTGGACCTCACCCAGGAGGCGCTCGGCCGGCGGGTCAGTTGCTCGGGTTTCACCATCAGAAAGATCGAGGCCGACGAGCGCCGCCCCTCGCGGCGGCTGGCCGAACGGCTCGCCGCAGCGCTCGCCGTGCCCGAGGACGAGCGGCGCGATTTCCTCGCCGCCGCACGCGCGCTGCACGGCGCGAACCGCCTGCAACTGGAACCCGTGCCGGCCGCGACCGATGCGCGCGCCGCCCGGCCCGGAGCATCGATCCGGTCCTCGCTCGCTCCGGACATCGGCGCCGCAGGCGATGCCACACCCTTCGTCGGCCGAAGCCGCGAGTACGGACTGCTCATCGGGCTCATCGCGCGGCTCACCGCCGGCACCGGCTATACCGTCCTGATCGAAGGCGAGCCGGGGATCGGCAAGAGTCGGCTGCTGCACGAGGTCGCGCGCTACGCCCACGCCCAGGATCTGCCGGTGCTCGCGACCAACTGCTACGAGATCGAACGCGCGATGCCCTACCAGCCCGTGATCGACCTGGTCACACGCACGCTCGACCGCGTGTCGGCCGCCGCGCTCTGCAATCTGGCGCCGGTCTCGCTCGCCGAGCTCGCCGCGCTGGTCCCGGAGGTCGGCGAGCGCTGCCCGGGCCTGCCGCAGTTGTCGAACGATTTCCCCGAGGCGCGGCAGGCGCGTTTGTCCCGCGCCGTGGACCAACTGCTCGACGCATCGAGAGGCGGCCGCCCGTTGGTTCTCATGGTGGACGACATCCAGTGGGCCGACGATGCCAGCGCGCAAGTGCTGCACACCCTTGCCCGCCACGCGGCCCAGCGCCCGATGCTCGTGATCTACGCCTATCGTGACGAGGAAGTCGACAGCGACGAGCGGCTCGCACAGCGGGTCGAGAGTCTGCGCCGCGACAGCGACGCGCGCCGCATGCCGCTCGCCCGACTGGATTATGCGGATACCGAACGCCTGGTCGCGGCGCTCGCCGGTGCGAACCTCGATGCGCCCGGCCTGGCCGAGCGGCTGCATCGCGAAACCGAAGGCAATCCGTTCTTCCTGATGTCGATCCTGCAATCCCTGAGCGAGGGCGAGACGCAACTGGAATCGCGCACGAGCGACGCAGCGGGACTGCTCCCGGACGCCTTGCGCGCGGCCGTGCGCGTGCGGCTCGCGCACGTGCCCAAGGCGATCCGGCCGACACTCGAAACCGCCGCGGTGCTCGGCCGCCGCTTCGACTTCGACACCCTGCTCGACGTGATCGGCGAGCCCGAGGCGCAGTTGGTCGACGCGGTGGATGCGCTCGTCAAGCGCCGCCTGCTGCGGGAGGAAGGCGAGGGCGGTGTCTACGACTTCAGCCACGACAAACTGCGCGAGGTGGTCTATCGCGACATCGGTGGAGCGCGGCGCAGGCTGCTGCACCGGTCGGTGGCGGAATCGCTGGAACGCTACTGCGACCGCGAGACGCGCGATTGTGACGCCCAGCTTGCGGAGCACTACGAACGCGCCCAGGTCTGGTCGAGGGCGCTCCATTTCCTGGTCCTCGCAGCGGAGCACTCGCAGGCGCTGTTCGCGATGCGCGACGCCCTGCACTGGTTCGATCGCGCGGTCGCATTGTGCGAGGCGCACCCGGAGTCGCTCGACGAGCGGCAACGCCTCGCGATCTACGAGCGGCGCGGGGAGGCGCGCGCACAGGCCGGACAGACGCAAGGGGCGGTCGCCGACATTCGCCTCGTGATCGCCGCGCTGCGCGCCGGCGGCGAACGCGAGAAGACGCGCGACGCGCTCATCCAGTTGGGTATGGCCTACCGGCGCGCGGACCAATACGAAGAGGCGACCGCATGCCTCACCGAAGCGCTGGCGGAGTCCCACGCGATGAACGACGAGCGCCACGCCGCCGACACCCTCTACCATCTCGGGACCGTCGCGTGGAGCACCGGGCGCAACGACCAGGCGATCCGGTTTCACCAGCAGGCGGTCGAGATCTGCAGCCGCACGGGTTGCACCGATCTCATCGCGGTGCAGGCCTGGCACGGCCGCGGCGAGGCGTACTTCGCGAATGCGGAGCCCGCGCCGGCGATCGAGTGCTACATGCGGTCACTCGAACTGGCCCGCGGCATCGGCGACAAGAGCTACGAGTCCGAGAACCTGATGATGGTCGGCCACGCCTGCCTCGGCACCAAGGGGCTCGGCGACTACCCGCGCGCCATGGCGAACTTCGAGGCGGCGCTCGACATCGCCCGAAGCGCGGACTTGCAGTGGCACTTCGGACCGACGCTGCTCGGACTCGACCATGCCCGGGCGTGCACCGGCCGCTACGGCGAGGCGTGGACCGGGATGCAGAAGACCCTGCATTGGCTCGAGAGTCTCAGGCAGGCGCGCTACCAGTTCATCGCCTACGATTTTCTGGGACATCTCCTGCTCGACCTCGGCCTGAACGAACTGGCGGTCGAACACCTGGAGCGCGGTTGCACGCTCGGGCGCGACACCGGTATCCCGTACTGGCGCGCGGCGATTCACACCCACCTCGCGGTCGCGCGCTCGCGGCTCGGGCAGAAGGATGTCGCGCCGGCGCTGCAAGTCACGCTCGCACAGACGCGCCGCACCTCGGAGCGCTACATGATGGTCCGGTGTCTCGACGGGCTGGCGGAGATTGCGCTCGCGGCGGGCGACACCC